>Ga0182024_10005528_pt1 | contig 28340 bp, 27 predicted proteins | sample P32metaG_FD_120480 | JGI IMG/M metagenome (GOLD analysis project Ga0182024, IMG submission 120480) | Permafrost microbial communities from Stordalen Mire, Sweden - P3-2 metaG (Illumina Assembly) | ecosystem: Environmental > Terrestrial > Soil > Wetlands > Permafrost | place: Sweden: Stordalen...
ATGCTCTCTCGCGCGTCATTGGGCTGCCGGGTTTTGAACCCGGGACCGCTCGATGCCCACCGCTTTACCTCGTGACAGCGAACCAGGTTGGGCGGGACCGTTGGAGCCCCAGCTCTGCGTGGCTCAACATCCCACGATCCGCGGATGTCTCTGTGCTCGTCGGCATGCCTCGTTGTTCGTCAGTTGTGGCGAAAAGGAGAAAGAAACGTGGTGACTGTGCCGAGAACTAGTGGCAATGAGCGACACAGCGGACGCGATCGAAGGCAGGTGGGAAGACGACGGCGGGGGGCTGACGCGACTCGAGTCCTTGCCCACTGGGGCGTCGTCACAGCCGTCCTCGCCCGGCCGGCTTGGCCGAGTAGCCCGGGCCCTCTGGCTCGAGGCCGGCACCGTGCTCCTCGTCGCAATAGTGGTCGGGGTCGTGCTGGCGATCTGCCTGGGCGTCCTCGGCCCGGGTGCCTATGACGGGATGCCGTGACGCAAATGAGCGGTGAGGTGATTCGGTCCAGCCCAGCTCTCGCGGACTGAGGAACGGCGGCTTGCCGCCGCGATCGTCCGCCCCGAGAGTGATGAGCCATCCGTAGAAAGCGCTGGACTCGCCGAAGCCGAGGTTCTCCTCGCGCGGGCGAGAACACCCCGTTGCCGGTCGACCAGACTCCTGTAGTGACCGAGATGCGTCAGTGCCCGCGTGCTCAGAGCACAGCCAGTACGTCGCCTGGAAACTGGGCCAACGCCTCATCGCTCCAATGGGGCGCGGAACGCACGCTGCCCGCTCCTGCGATAGGCCTCCTGGGATCTGTTGCTGCGATGCATGCCAGCTTCAACGAATCTCGGGTCTGGCCACTCCGGAGTCGTTCATTGCTGCCAGACCGTCCGCCCGGTCCGTTTGGCCCACCTTCAGACAGTTTCTAGGCCCTTCGCTTCCGTGATGGGCGCATCCATGTCCCCGAAGCCCTGGTAAGCCCTCCAGGGGTGGCACGGCCGTTTCTCGCCTGCCAAGCTGTTGTGCGGCACACCAGGGTCACCCGCCTGACCCCGGGGTGGAGATCCCCACCGTCCACCACACATGTGCCCACAGCGTGACGACCCCGGCTCGCATAACCGGGCCGGGGTCGTCACGTCTCTATCGGCAAACTGCGCCCGTCGCCCCTCTACCTGGGCCGGCGCACGGACCAAGTTGTCCGTCTGTTGTGCGACGCCCCGTCCGGTCGGCCCTATGTGGACGTACACCTGCCCTGTCAGCATCCTGATTGAGGGGCGGTGACCTCAGGTGGGAACCGGTACCGGGCCACCGCCCCTCGCCAGCAATTCTGGTCTCAGCCTCACCGCCGTCCGCGGATCCAGCCTCCGTCCACCCTCGACCCATGAGCGCAGTGCACAAGCCAGGTGATCCCTGCCCCGGTTTCATCGCCCAGCCTGGGCGGTGTTGGTAGATGATCTATGACAGGCAACTCCAAGCCGACCACTGCGCAATGCCGCCTTCCTGGACTGGCCGCTGATTCTCGCCCCGAGGCGATCGCCGGTGGCCGTCTGGGCGTGTCCGGACCACCTTGAGGGACTGACAGGGCTGCGCTAGCGCGGCGGCGGGAGGATCTAGCCCAGTGCCTCGGTGATCCGCACGTCGGACGTCGTCGCCGTGCTGCGTGACCACGCCGAGACTCTGGGAGGAGCTGGCCTCCACGGAGACGGCGATCGAGAAGCTGGGCAAGCGCAGCCCTCGCCATAGGGTCTGCGCTGACCTGGTACCGAATCCGCCATCGGTTCCGCCGGCGCTAGCGGCTGCTGGCTCCGGTGCGGCGGTTCCGTCGTGCCAGCTGACGGGTCGAGCTACGCCTGGCTGCCTTTGCCGCAAACGTGGCCAATCCCGAGGCCGCGCCGAAACTACCCGCTAACCCGTTAGCCGAGGATCAGCGTTGAACTTATAGCCGATGCCCCGAAAGGTGATGAGATAACGCGGATTTGTGGGATCAGGTTCGATCTTGGCACGGATTCTTTTCACATGGGTATCCAGAGTGCGTGTGTCCAAGAGTTCCGCTCCGCGCCAGATTCGGTCGATGCATGACTCGCGAGTGACCACTTGTCCGACATGTGTCATGAAGAAATGAAGGAGCTCGAATTCTCGGCGTGCGAGAGGGATCGCGCTGCCATTCACGTAGCCCTCATAGGACCCGAGGTCGAGTGTGACGGGACCTTGCTTGAGAACCTCGACCGGAGGACGAGCCACTCCTACCCGGCGCAGGATCGCGCGCATGCGCGCGATCAGTTCGCGCACGCGAAATGGCTTGAAGACATAATCCGCGGCTCCGACCTCAAGACCACCTACGACGTCCACTTCGGAGTTCGACGCGCTGACGATGATGAGCGGCGTTGGCGCGAGAGACTTCAGCACTTGACGCAACTCGGTGCGCGAGTGGTCGGGAAGCACTGCATCAAGAAGAACAAGATCAGGCCGCATGCGGTTGTGAACTTGAAGCCCTTCGCGAGCATCGGCTGCGCCTTCGACCTGGAACCCTTCGCTGCTCAGGCAGGTCGCCAAAGTTTGGCGGTAGGACGTTTCTGCGGCGATGACGAGGACACGGGGCCATTCCGAGAACGAGGCCTTCGTTGCGTGCTCTCTTCTGTCGAGGGCAGCCACCTGGCGCATGCGCCTTCCTGGCGCGCGTGGTTCAAAGGTCGTGCTCACCGACACCGCTCGCCCGCCTCTCAATAGACTACTAATCCTATCGGCTTTATTCTATATCTCGGCTTGGGTAGAACGCAGATAGTCCTCTTGACCTGGGGTGCAACGCCGTTCTGGGGGCGCGCGATGTCCGACGACGCCGGCGCTGCCCAGCTCGTCGGTGGTCTCTAGCCCACTGCCCGAGAAGCATGAGCGCCGCTGCTTGCTCGTTGATGCGCTACGAGGAGTGATGCCAGCCACTCCAATTCCGCGGCCGGCGGTCTCTGGTCAGCGCTGGAAAGCTAGAAAGGCCGCCCAAAACCCCGTGACCGGATCTATTGGCTCTCAGGCAGAATCTTCAGACGACCCCTTGACCTCGTGGTCGGATCGACGATCCTCCTCCGAGCCCGCTCATCCACGCGATAGTCGGGCCCATGAAGTCGCAGACTGCATTGTCGACATTGTCTAGGAGCGGCACCGCCGACCGGAACATCCGTACGGCCCTCTGTCGGGGGGCAGTCACGGCAGCGTTGTGCGGGGTCGCGGTCGCCGGGATGCTTTCGGCCACGCTCTCGCTGCCGGCGCCCAAAGCAGGCGCTGCGGCTCCGCCGAGCAACCAACTTCGATCAGCCTTCGAACATGCGGTCGTATCCGGGACCCGTACGGTCTACGTCGAGGCCAACGGTGGCTCTGACAGCAACACCGGGACCTCGCCAGCAACCGCCTACGCCACCATTCAGCACGCGGTCGACGTGGCGCAACCCGGCGACAGGATCCTGGTCGGGCCCGGCACATACGGCTACTTGAGCATCTACGGATATCGGGGAGACCCGACACGCTGGCTCTCCATCGAGAGCATCAGCGACAACGTGACCCCGATCATCGACGTGGCGAACGACTCCGGCGACGACGGCATCGATATCCAGCAGTCCAGTTTCGTCGGGTTCTACGGATTCGAGGTCGAGGGACTGCAGACCTCGACAAACACCAATCCCTCCGGCGTCGCAATATTCCGTGGCTCCGACCATGTCTACGTCTGGAACAACAACATCCACGACTTCCCGGGTGGCGGCGTGAATTGCTTCTACACCCCGGCGGTCATCTACAACGGGCAGCAGTTGCCGGCGGGTGGCTGGGATCTCGTGAATGTCTCCTTCAACCGGATTCATGAAACGAGCAAGTACAGCCCGAGCAACACCTCAGGCATCTCGTTCTATGGAGGAGTCGACACGACCGGCTCAACCCTGGGAGGAGGATACGGTTACGTTGCCGTCGGCAACTACATCTACGACGTGATCTGTCTTGTGGATTCGAGCTCGGGGGCAGGCAACTTCCCGTTCGTGACGGACGGGAACGGAATCAGCGTCGACAGTCTGTCGATGCCCTATGTATCCGGGCTCGCTCCCTATACGAAAACCGGTCTCCTCGAGGGAAACGTCATTGCCGGCAATGGTGGACGGGCGATCCATGTGTACAACTCCATCAACGTGGACGGCTACTTCAATACTGCCGTCGGCAATCTTCGTTCGAACAGCCCGGCGATCAACGGAGGCGTGGAACTCGATTCGAACATTCCAGGCGGCAATGTTCGCTATTACGGGAACGTCATCGTCCCCCTGAACACCCCGAACTCCACGGATTCGACATCCATCTACAGCGACAACGTGATCGCCGGTGGGACCCAGGCGGTGCCCCCGGGCAACATCGACCGCCGTTCAGTCGGCGCTGCGTACCTGCGGGGTGATCCGAATACCGCCACCGCAGTAGATCCTGAGACGATGGCCTTCTACTCCCCCGTGCTGGCGGACATCGTCCCTGCGGTCACCGGGATGACGGGATTTCAGGCGCTGGACGCTGGTCCTGTCCGCAGTGGTCCCGCACTCCCGGCTGGAGCTCTCGGTGTCGATCCGGCGACCGCCGGCTACTGGCAAGCCGCGGCAGACGGGGGCATCTTTGCCTTCGGGGATGCCCAGTTCTACGGATCCATGGGGGGAACGCCGCTGAATCAGCCCATCGTCGGCATCGCGGCCACGCCGGACGGGGGTGGATACTGGCTGGTGGCGCGCGACGGTGGGGTCTTCTCCTTCGGAGATGCCCAGTTCTACGGATCCATGGGGGGCCGGCCGTTGAACGAGCCGATCGTTGGTCTCGCCGTAGATCCGATGACAGCGGGCTACTGGCTCGTCGCCGCCGACGGGGGTGCATTTGCCTTCAACGCCCCGTACCTCGGTTCGTTGGGCAGCGTACGACTCAATCAGCCGGTCGTCGGGATCACGCCGTCGGTGAGCGGTCAGGGCTATTGGCTCGTCGCATCCGATGGAGGCGTCTTCTCCTTTGGCGACGCCCGCTTCTACGGCTCCATGGGTGGCACAGCCCTGAGCCGCCCGGTGGTCGCCATCGACAGCTCTCCGGACGGGGCTGGATACTGGCTTGTCGGTGGGGATGGCGGCCTCTTCGCCTTCGGATCAGCCGGCTACCACGGCTCGATGGGTGGCGTACCCCTGCACGCACCGGTCGTCGGCCTAGCGAGCGACGGGTAGAGCCGCTTCGGCCCCACGTCGAGGATCGAGGGGGTGGGCGACTGCCTCTGCTCTCTGTGCTCTGTGCTCTCTGTCGCGCGGAGGAAAGGCTGGACAAATCGTCCGGCCCCGAAGGGCTCGAATACAAGTGCCTCCTGCCCGACTCTTTCTGGTCGGGCTGCCGGGATTTGAACCCGGGACCTCTTGACCCCCAGGTATTCGCCACCGAGCGGTGTTCTATCGGCCATCCCACCAGGTTGGATCGGACCGAAACGGTCCCAGTTAAGCGCGGCTCAAAGGGGGCGTCCTCACCTGCGGCGACTCAGGTCGGATCGGACCGTACCGCGCCGAGTTAACCGCGCTCCCCAACCAGCTCTTCCTGCTGCATTTCGACGGCTAGCTCCACCCAAGAGGAGGATGCAGCTCAGGGTAGCCATCGAGGCGGTGCTGGATTGTGGCGTGACAGTCGCCCTGCGCCACGCCAGATCGGCATGCACCCGACGAGGATCAACACGGTTCCCATCCACCCGGTAATGAAGTTGCCCTCAGAGTCCCAGCGACAGCGCCGGTGGAGTTCAGCCCGAGCCCACCCCCGCGTCGCGTGGACCCAATCGCGTACTAAGCAGCTACTGATTACAAAGGGTTCTCATGTAATCCCGGGTTAGTTCGAGGCTGGTCCGAGCCTTAGCTCAATTGATTTGGAGCCATTTGGCCCAAATGTGCCTGGAAGGCCCTCTCTCTGTTGAGATGCGGCTCCGCCCGTGTTAAACCCCCCATGGATACTTCGTGTTGGGGTGGGGTGCCGGTAGCAGCGGGCTGATGGCCCGCATAGAGCACGAAGGAGCTGGAGCACATGAACTACAGACGGCGCGTCACGCTCAAGACTCTCGTCGTGAGCCTTTCTGCGTGCGGATTGGCCGCCTGTTTGGCGACAGCAGTCTCACTCCCGGGCAGCGTCACTACCGCCGCCGGGAAGCACGGTGCTGTGGGACTGATCCGGTATCAATCCGGAACGGCCCCAAACCTGCCCGCGCCTCCACCACCGGGCGCACCGACCACACCGACCACGGGCTACAGCTACAACTGGTCCGGCTATGCCGCAACGAGCAGCACCAGCCACTACTTCACTAAAGTCGTAGGGGCCTGGACCGTTCCAACATTGGCGTGCACGCCTGAGGACCGGATTGACTCGCTATGGGTGGGCTTGGACGGATGGACCAACGATACCGTCGAGCAGGACGGCACCTCGGCACAGTGCTTCGAGGGCACAGCCGTTTACTACAGCTGGTACGAAATGTATCCGGCAGGCACCGTTGAAGTGGGAACTACCGTACACCCGGGCGACAAAATCCTTGCATCAGTTACGCGGACCGGTACAAGTTACAAAATGTCGTTGCTGGACTCGACCACCGCGGGCAATAACATCGGTTCGACGCAGACGTGCGCGCTGGCCACGTGCTCCGACACGAGCGCAGAATGGATCGTCGAGCGCCCGGCGTATGGGACGGGAATAGTGCCTCTGGCCCAGTTCAGTCCGATCACATTCAGCTCATCAAGAGCCACCGGCGGCACGATTACTAACGGGTCCATTTCGCAGTTCAGTGCTACTCACATCGAGATGATTGACAGCACCGACACCTATAACCTGGAGACGACCGGTGCCTTGAACGCTGCAGGAACCGGGTGGGGTGACAGCTGGCTCAACAGCTACTGAACCCGCGCTTCCGATGGACTGGTGGGTGACGAGGTGTCCGGTATTCCCTTCTGCCACCTCGTAGAGCCCGACCAGGTAGTCGGTACGGGCCTTCTTTCGCTTTTCGACGACTGACACGGTGGCGCTCACCTACTCCGCTGCGTTGCCCAAGTATTCGCGGATGTATGCGGCGGCTTCATCGAGCTCTTGGGGGGTCCCATAGGGGTCGACCACCAGCTCCCCGTCGAACCGCACCCACTCCAGTGCCTCGTGTGCCGCGCGGCCAGCGATCGACATCGCCAGCTTCTTGGCGATGGCCTCCGTGGGGGCGTTGAGGAGATGGTCGATGTTGTCGTAGGCCAGCGCCGCCTGGATCCCCCCTCCCGTGACGCCTGGATCTCTCGAGTTCGGGGCGTTCTGGCAGACGACGATCTGCCACTTCGGCTCCTCAGGGAGTCCGTTCCTCCGCTGGAAATCAACTGCGTCCTGAGGCGTAAGCAAGAACGGTCCCTCCCACCCAGGTCCCGCGACGAAGCGCTTCTCGAGGTCGGAGAACTTCGTTGTTCTCTAGGATCTTTCCCTCAGATCCTCTATACTTCCTGCTAGTCGGGCTGCCGGGATTTGAACCCGGGACCTCTTGACCCCCAGTCAAGCGCGCTAACCAAGCTGCGCCACAGCCCGCGTGTCGTCGACGCACTCCAAAACCGATGCGTATCCCGACAACTCGCCGAAGCGACTTCGGGACCAGAACGACCCATGGATGGTAGTCCACACTTATCCGGAGCGGTCTGACGTCGGGGTTTCCCCTGGTCCAGGCCATTGCAACAAGAAATTGTGCTTAAGAGCGACCTTGGCTGTTCCGATTGCACAGACGTGGCGACTACCGCGCGGGATACACAACTCGAATTACTGCATTACGTGATCGAGACTCAGCGTTTGGTCAACGCCGTTCCGGCAGTTGCGACCGACCGCGCCATTGGCCTTGTTCTCGATCGGGTGCAAACGGTGACGAACGCCGACGGAGCTGCTGTCGAGGTCGCCGACGGAAACGCCATGGTCCACCGAGCCGTGCTTGGCTTACGGACTGATCCTGAGGGTTCGCGCACAGCCGGGGACGGAAGCCTCTCCGGCCTGTGCGTACGCGTCGGAATGCCCCTTCTGTGCCGGGATACGGACACAGACCCCAGAGTGGACGCCGATGCGTGCCGCCGGGTAGGAGTCCGCGCCATCGCAGTCGCTCCCATGGTCCGGGCCGGGGAATCCGTCGGTGTTCTGCGAGTCGTGTCCAGCGAGGCGGAGCATTTCGACGATGCCGACGTCGACGTGCTCGAGTTGATGGCCAATCTCCTCGCTTCGGGACTGTCCAGCTCCTCGAAGCTTGAGCGAGAAGCCGAGCGCGCCCTCCGTGACCCGCTCACCGGGCTCGCGAATCGGTTCATCTTCATGGATCGTCTGGCGCATCACGGCTATGAGGCGCGCCGGTACGGCAGGCCGTACGGCCTCTTTCTCATCGGCCTTGATCGCTTCTCCGTCGTGAACGAGTCGCTCGGGCACGAGTGGGGCGATGCGGTCCTGCGATCGATTGCCCAGGGACTGAACAACACGGTGCGGGGCGGTGACACGTTGGCTCGTCTGGAGGGCGATCAGTTCGTGGTCTTGTGCGGCAACGCCGAGCGATCCATCGTCGAAGATCGACTCAAGGGTCGCATCGAAGGCGTCGTCGGGGAGGTCAACAAGGATCTCAGGTTGGACGGCTACACCTTGGCCGCAAGTGTGGGCGTGGCCTGGAGCTCCGGGAAAGACATCTCCGCAGAAGTTCTCCTCACCGAAGCCCGCGCCTCACTGCTTCGCGCCAGAGTCCAGCACTAGGCAGAAGAGCCCACCGGGGAGTCGCTGGCCGACGATCCCCGGTGTGGACCGATGTCCATATGGTCGAATGGGGTCCATGACGCCTGATATTGCCCACGATGGACGACTCGATCCTCGCCTTCGGAGGTTGCTCGAGCACTTCCCGCCCACCACTCTCAAGGACGTCACGAACCGCGAAGAGCTGCTGGCGGAGGCCAATACTCCTCAAGCAATCGCCGCCCGGGACGCCTTTCGCGTGATCCAGGACATGTGTGACGCCGAGGATGCCGCCCCCTCGGCCGGCCTGTCGGTGACCACAACCCAATTCATGTCGGAGCCGGATCGCAATGCAGTGAACCTGCAAGTCATCCGACCCGACTCCGACGTCGCTCTGCCGGGCGTCTACTACATCCACGGGGGCGGCATGGCCGCGATGTCGTGTTTTGATGGGATGTATCGGGGCTGGGGCAAGCACATTGCCGCCAACGGCGTGGTCGTGGTCATGGTGGACTTCCGCAACTGTGTTTCGGCCTCGTCGGCGCCGGAGGTTGCTCCTTTTCCTGCCGGCTTGAACGACTGCGTGTCCGGCTTGCGCTGGGTGGCGTCGCACGCTGCGGACTTGGGAATCGACCCAACGCGACTCGTCGTCGCTGGTGAGAGCGGTGGCGGCAATCTGACCCTTGCCACCGGGTTGATGCTCAAGCGCGACGGTGATCTCGGGCTGGTCAAGGGCCTCTATGCGCTCTGCCCCTACATCGCCGGCGAATGGCCAGCACCCGGGTGCCCCTCCTCGATAGAGAACGAGGGCATCCTCCTCCATCTCCACAACAACCGTGGCGCCATGGGCTACGGAATTGAGGCGTTCAACGAGCGCAATCCCCTGGCGTGGCCATCGTTCGCGACGGTGGACGACGTCAAAGGCTTTCCCCCAACAGTGATCAACGTCAACGAGTGCGATCCCCTACGAGACGAGGGGATCAACTTCTACCGGCTTCTTCTCGCCGCGGACGTTCCGACACGCTGCCGCCAGATGATGGGCACCATGCACGGGACCGAGATCTTCTCGATCGCGTGCCCCGACATCAGTGCCGATACTGCCCGGGACATCGCTGGTTTCGCCCGCGGTTGACCCGGGCAGACGGACTGCACTCTCGCCGGCAGCCCGGGACGCTACGCTCACCGGCCGTGCCGAACCCCACGTCGCTTCACCATCGCTTGCCGCGCGCCGCCGTGACGACGCTCATCGCCAGCCTCGGGCTGCTCGCCGCTCTTGCCTCGTCGGTTCCGGCCGCCGCTGCCTCCACGGCGCCGGTCCGTGCTGCCCTCCCACCAGGGAAGATCAACCACATCCTGGTCATCGAGTTGGAGAACGAGGGCTACCAGGCGACGTTCGGGCCGGGCTCGGTCGCCACGTACCTGAACGGCACGCTCCGCCCCGAAGGGGAATTGCTCCAGAACTACTACGGCACCGGGCACGACAGTCTGGACAACTACATTGCCGAGGTCTCGGGTCAGGCGCCCACGACGGATACACAGGCCGACTGTGCGGACAACGGTTTCACCTTCGCCAACGTTGCTCCCGGAACACCAGATCCCGATCACACCGCCAACCCCGGCCAGGTGGACGGCCAAGGCTGCGTGTACCCGTCCTCCGTCAAGACGATCGCGTCCCAGCTCGACGCCAAGGACCCCCCGAACAAGAAGACGCAGGTCGCCGCGTGGCGTGCCTACGAGCAGGACATGGGGAACACACCTGCGCGCGATGGCGGAACACCTGACCCGAGTGGTGGCACCGATTGCGCGCACCCGAACATCGGCGCGCCCGATACGGCCGAGGTTGCGACGCCGCTGGACCAGTACACGACACGTCACAATCCCTTCGTATGGTTCCACAGCGTCATCGACAACTCGAAGGAATGCGACGCCAACGTGGTTCCCCTGGGGACGCTGGGTGCCAACGGTGCCCCTTCACCATCGGGCCACCTGGCCCGCGACCTCCACAGCGAGAAGACGACGCCCCGGTTCGGCTTCATCACGCCCAATCTGTGTAACGACGGCCATGACTCGACTTGCTCCGGAGCCAACAGCACCGGGGCCCACGTGGGGGGCCTGACTGGAGCCGACGAGTTCCTCAAAGCCTGGATGCCCCTCATCCTGAACTCCCCGGCCTACAAGCACGGCGACATGCTCGTCGTCGTCACCTTCGACGAGTCCGAAGTCGGAGGTCCTGACTCGACCAACGCATGTTGTAACGAACCCGCAGGACCCAATACAGCCGCACCCGGCAACGCCGGCGCAACGACCGACAGTGCGCCCGGCGGCGGGCAGACCGGCGCCCTCCTGCTCAACTCGAGGTACATCATGGCCGGCTCGACCGACACCACAGGTTCGTACAACCACTACTCCGCCTTGAGGAGCTACGAGGATCTCCTCGGGCTCACCTCCGGGGGCGCAGATGGCGAGGGGCATCTCGGCTTTGCGGCGGCCACGGGGCTCGCTCCGTTCGGCAGGGACGTGTTCCCGATCAAGCTCAACGGGACGGGCTCCACCAAGTAGCCCTCAGGCCAGGCGGCGAAGCGACGCTCGGTAGCGCTTGGCGTTGTTGACGTATTCGTTGGAGGAGACCCGGATCATCGGCACGTCTGACCTGTCCGCGAGGATCTTGGCCGGGACGCCCAGCGCCAGAGCGCCGGGAGGCACGACCATGTGGTTCGGCACGACGGCATTGGCTCCCACCGTCGCGCCGGTGCCGATGACGGCCCAATGGAGGACGACGCTTCCAGAGCCGGCCAACGACTCATCCTCGAGGGTGCAACCTTCCAGGTGGGTCAGGTGACCGACGACGCAGCCGTTGCCGATAACGGTGGGAAAACCGGGACCGGCGTGGACGACAGTGCCATCTTGAATCGATGTGCGTGCGCCCACCGTGATGGTTCCGTAGTCGCCGCGGAGAACGGCTCCGGGCCAGATGCTCGACTCGGCGCCGATCGTGACGTTACCGATCACAACTGCGTCTGGGTGAACAAAAGCCTCGGCGTCGATGCGCGGTGCGACGCCCTCGATTTCGTAGATGGGCATGGTGGGCGACGCTACACGTGGCCGGCGATCCAGGTCACGCCCTGGTAGCCCCGGTAGCCGAGGTAGATCACGCTGGCGACGAGCATCGCCTTGAAGTACCAGGGAATCGGTGGCCTTTCCTGCTCCGCCAAGATCGTGCCGCACGTCGGGCACTCACCCTCTTCGCCCAGATCCTCGTCTTCCACGAGCGTGTCACACTCTTCGCACCAGGCCATTAGGACCGGCCGCTCCTCATTTCCCCCCTATCCGCACGCGCAATTTCATCGGCGTCGCGCCGAGATCGAATTTCTCCCGAATACCGCGCTCGATATAGCGGAGATACGTCTGGGGCAGCCGGCCATTGGTGAAGAGCGTGAATGTCGGGGGGTCGATCGCACCCTGGACGATGTAGCGGATCTTGTACCGGGGAGCAGCTTGGCGAAGCTGCAGTTCCTGCACGGTGCGGTTGAGGGCGCCCGTTGGCACCCGCTGGTGGTAGGCCGTCACACAGTCGCGTAACGCCGGGAGGATGCGATGGACGCCCTTCCCTGAGAGGGCTGACATCTTGAGCACGGGTGCCGCGCCCAAGAAAGCGAGACGGTCCCCGACGCCGGCCAGCACGTCGTCACGATCGTCAACCGCCACCTGATCCCACTTGTTCAACGCCACGATGGCCGGGCAACCCGAGACCCCGATGCGTTCCGCCAGCCTCTGGTCCTGATGCGACGCCCCGATGGTGGCGTCAATGACCAGAACCGCGACGTCGGCCCGCTCGAGCGCACGGAGAGCGCGCATGGTCGAGTGCTGCTCGGTGCCACGATCCGTCTTGGACGGTCGGCGCAGCCCGGCCGTGTCGATGAACCGCACCGGTCCGTCGGGCGTCTCGACCACGGTGTCGATCGCGTCGCGGGTGGTGCCCGGCATGTCGTGCACGATGGCGCGCTCCTCGCCGAGGAGCTTGTTGAAGAGCGTCGATTTGCCTACGTTGGGCCGGCCGATGATGGCGACGCTCGGCGTTCCGGGCTCACGATCTCCCCTGGCACCGCCACTTCCACCCGGGGCCAGCGCATCGGCCTCTTCTTCTTCGGGAAGCGGGACCGGCAGCAATGCCACCACCTCGTCGAGAAGGTCCCCCGTGCCGCGTCCGTGCAGGGAGCTCACGGGGTACGGATCACCCAGCCCGAGGGAGACGAACTCCCAGACCGCCGGATCACGGCTGGCACCGTCAACCTTGTTCACGACGAGCCGCACTGGTGGACCGGCCCGCCGGATCACCTTGGCGGCCGCCAGGTCCTCGTCGGTCACTCCGGTGGTCACGTCGACCACCATGAGGATCACATCCGCCTCGGCCAGGGCGCGCTCCGCCTGGTCGCTCACCTTGGCCTCGAGGGCGTCACCCGCCGCGAGCCATCCTCCGGTGTCCATGATGGAGAACGGGACTCCGGACCACTCGGCCGAGAGCTCCTTGCGATCGCGGGTCACCCCCTTCTCCTCTTCGACAACCGCCGCCCGGGACCCGACGATGCGGTTCACCAGGGACGACTTTCCGACATTGGGACGACCGGCCACCACGACCATGGGGCTCATGCTGCGCACACGGGCCGGAATGAGGTGCCGTCGAGCGCCTGACGGAGCGAGGCCCCTTCGGTGGGCACCACCTCGACCGGCCCGGGCAGGTCCGCCAGCGTCATCCCATCGAGGAAGCGCCCTTCGTTGAGGCACGCATCGGGCAGAAGGCGACGGGAGCTTTCCGGCATCCCTTTCAGCGCGCGAGCAACGTCCTCACCGGTGAGGAGTCCCGCCACCCCGATATTGCCCCCGAAGAACTCGTTTTCGACGGCGTGCAACACAACGTCGTCACGAGGGTGGGATGCCAGCAGGGGCGCGAGCACCCGGGCGCCGTACGTTCCGGTCAGGATTGTGATTGGACGGCTATCGGCACCCGCCGGGACCGTGGGGAGACGGGGCGCCCGGTAGCCCTCCGCAGGAGCTGCGTCGACCGACGCGAAGAATCCGTGCCGGACTCCCCCGGGGCCACTGGAAGCGGGCCGTGTGAAGGCCTCGACAAAGGCCCGGGCCATGCCGATGCCGTTCTCGTGCTGGGGGTAGCCGTCGTAGCTCCCGGCCGAAGGAAGGTCCCTCCCCGCCAGCAGGTAGTACTCGTCGGCGGCGAAGACCATGCGATGCCCCAAGGCCTTCTTGTAGAGGCGTTGCCACTCACCGATGGTGTCGAGGACCCGTTCGGCTTCCTCGACGGTGTGCGGGCGCATTTCGGGTTCGTTGGAGTAGCGGCTCAGTCCGAGCGGGACCGCCCCCACACTGGACAATCCCGAGTAGCGGTCCAGGATCCCGGCCAGTGTGTCCTCGAGCGCAGCACCGTCGTTGACGCCTGGGCAGACGACGATCTGGCCGTGCACTTCGATGCCTCCGTCGAGAAGGACTTCCAGCCATCGCAAGCTGGTGGCTCCTTTGGGATTGCGGAGCATGTGGGCACGGAGATCCGGGTCGGTGGTGTGGATGGACACGAACAAGGGGCCCAGGCGCTCGGTGAGGATGCGTTCCGCGTCCAGCTCGGTGAACCGCGTGAGCGTCGTGAAGTTGCCGTAGAGGAAGGACAGCCGATAGTCGTCATCTTTGAGATAGAGACTCCGCCGCATGCCTTTGGGCAGCTGGTAGATGAAGCAGAACGCGCAATGGTTGTCGCAGGTCCGGATCCGGTCGAAGACGGCCGAGGAGACCTCCACCCCGAGGGGCTCACCCGCGTCCTTGTCGACCCGCACAACCCGGGGAAGCGGCGCGCCAGCGCGCCGAACGAGGACGCTGAGGTCATTCGCGTCGGTCAGGCGTTGGAAATCGATGACGTCGCGCGGCTCCTGCCCATCAATGCTGAGGAGCTCGTCACCCACGGCCAGACCGGCGCGGGCTGCCGGCGACGCCGCGGTGACCGAAGTCACCGTGGGAGCTGACATGACCAACAGGTTAGTGCCGATAACCTGGACTTTGTGCCCGGAGTCGATCGAGTGATGCTGGCTGAGCCACGGGGGTTCTGCGCCGGCGTCGAGAAAGCGATCAAAGCCCTGGCCTGGATGGTGCGGGTCTTCGAGCCGCCGGTGTACTGCTATCACGAGATCGTCCACAACCGGCATGTGGTCGAGCGCTTCCGTGACCAGGGCGTCATCTTCGTCGATGACGTGGCCGATGTGCCTGCGGGCGCGCCTCTGATGCTCAGCGCCCATGGCTCGGCGCCGGAAGTCGTGGAGGCGGCCAGGGCCCGCGGAGGGGCCGTCGTTGACGCCGTCTGCCCGTTGGTGACCAAGGTGCACCACGAGCTCAAGGTGCGAAGCCGCAAGGGATTCACCGTCCTGTACGTGGGTCATGCCGGCCATGAGGAGGCTGTGGGCACCATGGCCGTGGCGCCGCAGTCAGTGCGGCTCCTCGAGCACGAGGAGGACCTCGACGCCCTGGACGACCTCGCCGACCAAGGCACGCCCGTCGCGCTGCTGGCGCAGACCACTCTGAGCCACGACGAATGGCGCGGCCTGATGGAAGCGGCCCGGGAGCGCTTCCCTGACCTCTGGATGCCCAACCGCAGTGATCTCTGCTTCGCCACGACCAACCGCCAAGCCGCCCTGAAGGCAATTGCCTGCGAATCGGATGCTGTCGTCGTCATCGGTTCGGCCAACTCCTCGAACACGGTGGCGCTCGAAAAGGTCGCCCGGGCCGGCGGGTGTCCCCGGGTGCTGCGCGTCAACGCGGCCGACGAGCTCCCCGACGATCTCTCCGGCACCGTCGGGGTGACGGCGGGGGCCTCAGCTCCCGAGGCCCTGGTCGAGGAGGTCATCGCCCGCCTCGCCCCCGTCCAAGGCGTGACCGAGGTGACGGTGACGACTGAGGACGAATACTTCCCTCCTCCGCCAGAACTCCGGGAGCTTCTGCGGGCTGTGGGCTCCATGCTGGGCTTTTTCGCAGGAAGGGTCCGTCCAGGCCGTTCGGACCCTGCGGCCGAGGACCGATCGGTCTCCGCGGCCGACGTTCTCGACCTACTGGCCTCGTGATGCTCCGAGCGCGATGATTGCCCTATGACGTTCACCCGAATGGACGAATCGACCGCCGAGCAGTGGCAGCACATCATCGTCGAGTCGATCGAGCACCAGCCCCGAGTAGCCGACCGTGTGCTTGCCATGCTGGCTTCGCTCGAGGAGATCACCGATGGCTTCGAGGTCGATCAGCTTGTCCACTCGCTCCAGACCGCGACACGAGCGGAGGAGGCTGGAGCTTCCGATGAGGTGGTCGTGGCGTCGCTCTGCCACGACATCGGCAAGGCCGTCTCCGTCATGAACCACCCCAGAATCGCCGCTGAGATCCTGCGCCCGTATGTCGATGAAGACACCTACCGCATGATCGAGGCCCACCAGGACTTCCAGGGCAGGCACTATTACGAGTACCTGGGCCAAGATCCTGACGCACGGAACAAGTACGAGGGGCAGCCCTGGTACGGGTTGGCCGAGCAGTTCGCCGACGAGTGGGATCAGATCAGCTTCGACCCCGACTACCCCACCAAGCCGCTCTCCCACTTTGAGCCCCTGGTTCGCCAGGTGTTCGCCTCGCCACGGACGTTTTGAGTCCGCCCCGCGGCGCCACCTCGGGCGCCAGCATCACCACCGACCCTGACCACGCGCGCCGCGTCATCGAATCGTCGCGTCAGGAGTTCGACACGCGTCACCCCGACGTAAAGCTCTCGCCCGTCGTGGGCCTCATCTGCGCCTACGAAGAAGAGGGCAACATCGGAGCCGTCTTGGCTGCCATGCCGACGGAGGCCTGCGGTCTGGCGGTGACCACCCTCGTCGTGGTTGACGGTGGAAGGGACAAGACCGATCAGGTTGCGAAGGACTCCGGCGCGGTGACGTTCGTGTTGAGCGAGAACCTCGGACACGGCTATGCCCTCCGCGTGGGCTACGCCCTGTGCATCGAGCTCGGTGCGCAGTTCGTCGTCACGCTGGACGCCGACGGACAGAACGATCCATCCGAAATTCCCGTCATGCTCCAGCCGCTGGTCGACGACACGTCGGACTTCGTCGTCGGCTCGCGAGTGCTCGGCCGGGACACGACGACGGATCGCTTTCGCAAGGTCGGGGTGCGCGTCTTCTCTTGGGCGATGAGCGCCATGGGCCACACCAAGCTCACGGATACGTCCAACGGCTACCGGGCCCTCCGGGTGAGCATGCTCGACGATGTGGCCTATCGGCTCGTGCAGCCGCAATACCAGACGGCCGAGCTCCTCATCATCGCCATGAAGCGCGGGTGGCGCGTCAGCGAGGAACCCACCGTGTGGTTGCCCCGAGCGTCAGGGACCACCAAGAAGGGCAAGAACTGGCTCTTCGGGTTCCGCTACGGACGGGTTGTGCTCGAGACCTGGTGGAAGGTCCGCAAGGAGCCCCGCCACCAGTAGCGCGTCCTTCATGCGCCTCAATAGCGGCCGGTCTTCTCCCGGGCCTCGTCGTAGACGGCCTGCAACCGAGGAACAAGCGCTTCGGTCGCGGCACGAACGGCCGAGCGCGAGACACGCCCGCCTTCGGTCCGCGCCGGCGCCGGGATCGGGCGTCCGATGACGACCTGGATCGTGTAGGGCTTCGGGACAGCGCTCCCCTTGGGCATGGCGAGATCGGATCCTCCGATGCCGATGGGGATGATGGGCGCGCCGGTGCGCGCCGAAAGGAACGTCGCACCCTCCATCAGATCTTCCACGACCCTGCCGTCCCGGCGCGTCCCCTCAGGGAACAGGACGAGAAGCTCGCCACTGCGCAAGACCTCCTCGGCGCGCTGGAGTGCCTCACGGTCGGCTGACTCACGGTGGACGGGAAAGGCCCCGACGGTCAGCAGCAATTTGCCGAGCCACCTGTGCTTCCACATTTCGTCCTTGGTCATGAAGAAGAGCTTGCGCTCCGTGCAAAAGGCAGCGAAGCCGAAGTCGGCAAACGATCGGTGGACGGGGGCCAAAATGGCCGGCCCGGTTTCCGGAATGTTCTCCCTGCCGACAACCTTGGGCCGGAACCATGCCCAGAGGGCGGTGGCGAACAACATGCGCTCGAACCGGTAGAGGACCGAACGGCGCGGATCGATCTCGAACGGCTGGTGGCGCCCGGGCGCCCCGGCTCCAGACCCACCCTCGGCTTCGGCCTCTGGTGACGATCCCTCTGGGCTCACAGCCACGACAGCACCTCCTCGACCACATCCTGCACGGTGCGACGGGTGGTATCGATCCGGTGCGCATCCTGAGCCTCGCGCAGGGGTGACGCGTCACGAGTCGAGTCGATTCGATCACGACGGGCCACCCCTTCTGGCGCCTCGTCATTCCGGCGGCGGGCTCGTTCCTCGGCCGAGGCGGTCAGGTAGACCTTCAGCTCCGCTCCGGGGAACACGACCGATCCGATGTCGCGCCCTTCGACCACTCCACCGCCGTGGGCAGCGACCCAGGCTCGCTGGCGCTCCACCAGGTGTCGCCGCACCTCGGCGTTGGCGGCGACGACCGAGACGGCGCGGCCTACCTCGGGCGAACGGATAATGCCGGTGACGTCCCGTCCGTCGATGATCACGCGCTTCCCCACCTCGATCGTTGACGCCCCGGCCAGTGCCGCCACGCTGTCGCTCTGGTCCGGGGCCATTCCCAGCTCCAGGACCAGCGCAGCGACCGCCCGGTACATGGCACCAGTATCGAGACGGTCGACGCCCAGCCGCTTGGCCACCGCTCTCGAAACCGTGGACTTGCCTGCTCCAGCGGGCCCGTCGATGGCCACCAGCAGCGCCCGCGGGGCCGCCGGCCCGGCGGCCAACCGCTCGAGGTCTTCGGCAAAGGTCGGGTAACTGGTCTCGACCGCACCGAAACCGGTGATCAGACTGCGCTCCCCCGGGCGCGCCGCCAGCGCCGCGACGGCGGATGCCATCGCCATCCGGTGGTCCCCCTGGCTGTCGAAGCGGCCCCCACGCAGCTGGCCTCCAACGCCGGTGATGGCCAGTGTGTCCCCGTCGATGGTGGCGTGCGCGCCGAACGTCTGCACCATGTCGGCCACGGCGACGAGCCGATCGACTTCCTTCACCCGGAGCTCGCCGACGTCGGTGAAGACCGTCGTGCCCCGCGCCACGGCAGCGGCGACAGCGAGGGCGGGAATCTCGTCGAGCGAGGGGATCTCGCTGGCTCGCACTTCGGTGGCGGTCAAGGGGCCGGCCGTGGCTCGGATCGTGGTGATGCCGGGATCTCCGGAAATCAGCGTGACCGCTGCGCCCATCCGCTGCAGGACAGAGACGTAGCCGAGCCGAGCGGGTCCGTCGTAGACCCCGGCCACGTCGACCGCGCTGCCGGGCACGACGCACCCGGCCACGGCGAAGAAGGCCGAGGCAGAGGGGTCGCCGGGCACCGTGCGATCCACCGGCTTGAGGGAGGAGGCGCGTACGCGCACGATGCGACCCTCGCCCCAGGGCTCGACCGTGAGGTCGGCACCTGCCTCTATCAGCATCTCCTCGGTATGCGTGCGCGTGGTGACCGCCTCGCGCACGATCGTCGTTCCCTCGGCCGAAAGTCCGGCGAGGATGATGGCCGACTTCACCTGCGCGCTGACCACTTTGGAGGTCCAGTCGATCCCGTGCAACGCGCCGCCGCGGACGCGCAGCGGCGGCTGGACGCGCGGGCCCTGGCCCGCCACGACGGCTCCCATGAGCCCGAGGGGCTCGGCCACGCGGTCCATGGGCCGGCTCGAAAGAGACTCGTCGCCGATGAGCTCGGTCTCCCAGTCGAACCCGGCGACCAGTCCCACCAACAGCCGCATCGACGTGCCCGAGTTCCCGCAGTCGAGCGGCCCGTCGGGCCGGTGCAGACGGGAACGACCGCCGAGTATGACGAGCGTGCCGTCGTCGCGGCGTTCCGCCCCGGCTCCCATGGCCACGACGGCAGCCAGGGAGGCCGCCACATCGGCACCGTCTGACAGCCCGCGAATGACAGACGTGCCTTCAGCAAGGGCGCCGAGGAGAACGGAGCGATGGGAGATCGATTTCTCGCCCGGTGTGCGGACGGTGCCCCGACAGGGGGTGCCGCCGTCGACGACGAGGACGCGCGGTGCCGTCACGACAGCTGCTCGGCCCGGGAGCGGTAGCCGGCTGCATCGACGGCGACCCGCAAGGTCTCGGCGTCGGCACCCTCGACGATCAGGATGAGCACGCCCTGCGGACCCTCGGCAGAGTGAGCGATCTCGATGTCGTAGATGTTGATGCCCGCTCCCGCTGCCAGGGATGCGATCTCGGCGATGACGCCATCGCGGTCCGGGACCGTGATGCGCAGCTCGGCCAGGTGCTCGGGTCGCACGGCGCGGGCAGGCAGGCTGCGGCGGGCTGCGCTGGCCTTCTGCAGTAAATCGAGGATGGCGGGCCGGTCCTGGGCCGCGACGCGGTCGCGCATGGTGATGAGGTCGCTCACCAGCCCGTCGAGCGCCGCCACAATGGCCGTCGCGTTGGCGGCGCAGATGTCGGGCCAGATGCCGGGGTGCCCGGCCGCGACACGGGTCATGTCGCGGAACCCTCCGGCGGCCAGACGTAGGAGCGTGCCGTCCTGCTGGGCGCCGTCGACCGCCGCGTTCATCAGCGTGGCGGCCACCAGGTGCGGCACATGCGAGACGACGGCGACCAGCCGGTCGTGGTCCGCCGCGGACAGGACCAGCACCTCGGCCCCCAGGCTCATCACGACGCCCTTCAGCCGGTCGAAGGCCTCCAGATCGGTGGTGGCCGTCGGGGTCAGCACCCACACGGCCCCCACGAAGAGATCGGGATCCGCACCCTGGAGGCCGGTCTGCTCCGAGCCGGCCATCGGATGGCCGCCGATGAACCGCGGGTGATCGGACTCCTTCACGATGGTGGACTTCACGCCGCTCACGTCCGTCACCACGGCATGGTCCAGCCGACCGTCCGCCTGCAGGATCCGTCGTGCCTCCGCAGCCGCGGAGGCGGCGGGGACGGCGACGAAGACCACCTCCGCCTGGAGGTCATCGACGGCAGCATCGATGACGCCCGCGTCCACCGCGGCCTGGAGTCGCTCCTCGTCGGCATCGAGACCGGAAACGTGCCAGCCGCGTCGGCGCAACCCGAGCGCGATCGACCCTCCGATCAGCCCCGTCCCGACGACGAGTGCCCGTCGGCGTTTTCCGGCGTCAGCCGGGGAGGTCATCGCGGAGCCCTTGGGCGCCGTGGAGGTAGACGTGCCTGATCTCTTCGCGCGACCTGGTCGTGTGGACGTGCAGGAGGACCCTGATGCAGAGCGGCATGGAGCCGGGAACGGCGATCTCGGCAGTGCAGAGGAGCGGGACGGCGCCGAACCCGATGGCGCGGATGGCGGTGGCCGGGAAGGTGCTGGTCACGTCGGCGGTGGCGGTGAACAACACGCTGATGATGTCGTCCTCGACCAGGTCGTTGCTGGCCATGAGCTCGCCCATGAGCTCCTGCGATCGCTCCGTGACCTGGGCCACCGTGTCCTCGTCGACCGTCGTCGCCCCGCGCAAACCCCTGACTGTGGGAGCAGCTGCCATGGCGGGTCACTCTACCGGCATCGCTTGGAGGCCCAGGTGAGCGGCACCTCTACGCTCGGGGTGCCGCCCTCGAGATCTCGCTGGTGGGGCCGGCTGCGGCGGCGAGGGCACGGACCTCGCCCGGCTCCAGGGTGCGCCACCGGCCCGGGGGCAGGTTGGGGTCCCGCAGGGGGCCGATCCGGGTGCGCACGAGGCGTTGGACCGGATGGCCGATGGCGCTGCACATGCGCCGGACCTGGCGATTCCGGCCCTCGTGGATCACCAGGCGCAGGACGCCCGGGGCCAGCACGCCGACCTCGGCTGGGGCCGTGAGCCCGTCCTCGAGCTCGACGCCTTGGCGCAACGAGCGCAATGCGCCGGGAGCGGGCGTGCCTCCGGCGACCTCGGCGACGTACTCCTTGGCCACTCCGTGCGACGGATGCGTCAGAAGCTGCGCAAGCGTCCCGTCGTTGGTCATGATCAGGAGTCCCTCCGTATGACGGTCCAGGCGCCCGACGGCGAAGACGCGAGGCTCCGATGGCACCAGCGACATGACCGTTGGACGCCCCTGTGGGTCGTCGGCGGTCGTGATGACCCCGTCGGGCTTGTTCAAGAGGTAGTAGACGAGATCGGGAGCAACGGGCACCAGAGCGCCGTCGACCTCGACCCGGGCGGTCTGAAGATCGATCCGCCTGCCGAGAGTGGCGACCTCCCCGTCGACACGGACACGGCCTGCGGCGATCAGCTCCTCACAGGCTCTCCGGGATCCGATCCCGACGCGAGCAAGAATCTTCTGGAGGCGTTCGCCCTCAGCCTCAGGCGTCGTCAGGGGACGCCTCGAGACCGAGGCCCAGCGCCGACTGCAGGTCACGTTCGAGGTCCCCGGCCACATCCGGCCCCGGAAGGAAGTCCTCGACCGCCGGCAGCTGCTCCAACGAGTCCAGCCCGAGACGCTCGAGAAAGAGATCCGTGGTGCCGAAGAGCGCCGGCTGGCCGGGACCGTCGGCGTGGCCGACCACTTCGATGTAGCCCCGCTGCTCCAACAGACGGCTCACGCCGTCCACGTTCACGCCGCGCAAGGCCGAGATCTGACCCCGGGAGACAGGCTGGCGGTAGGCCACGATGGCCAGCGTTTCGAGCGCGGCAGTCGAGAGCCGGTGCGACACCTCGCGGTTGGCGAATCGCTCGACGTAGGCCGCGAGGTCCGGATGCGTCTGCAACCGAGCCCCACCGGCGATGCGGGCCAGCACGAACCCCCGGCGCTCACGTTCGTACGACTGCGCAAGCTCCGAGAGCACCTCGTCCACTCGCTCCACCGGCTCTTCCACCAGTTCGGCCAGCAGCTGGGGCTGGATGGGCTCCACCGCCACCAGCAAGATGGCTTCGATCGTGCGGCCCAGCTCTGCGCTCTCCACCGGATTCAAGCCCTCACCCTTCGTAGTCATCGATTTCGTAGCCGGACAGCTCCGACAGCCCGCGACCGCTGCTGACCCCGGCCAGCTCGTCGGACCCCGCCCATGAGATCCGGAGGTCGCCGAAGTTCGAGCCTTGACCGAGCGTCACGCGGCCCATCTTGCACAGTTCGAGCAAGGCCAGGAAGCGCACGATCACCTCAATGCGCGTCCGGCAACCCTCGACCAGTGCGCGGAAGGAGGTCGCCCGCTCGGACTCCTGCACCGCCATGAGGTCCGCCACCGCCTCGGAGACCGAGAGGGTGTCCACCGTGACGTGGGACAGATCGACCCGGGGCACAGGGCGCTCGGCGGATCCTCGGAGGTAGGCCTGCGCCAGGTCGTCCGGAGTGATCCCGGCCAAGAGGTCAGGAGCGTGCACCACGAAGTCGTCATCGAGCCCCACCTCGCGGGGCATCGAGCGGGACGCCTGTTCGGCCATGGCGACGAAGACGTCGGCCGCCGCGGCGTAGGCCCGGCACTCGAGCAATCGGGCCAGGAGCAGGTCCCGCTCCTCCCACCCCACCAGATCCTCGTCCTCGTCGGAGTTCTCGCGACCCGGCAGAAGCTTCTGGGATTTGAGCTCAATGAGGATGGCCGCCACGAGGAGGAATTCAGAAAGCTGGTTGAAGTCGATCTGCTCGCGCTGCTCGGAGAGCGCGCTCACGAACCCGTCGATCACGGGCAGCAGGGGTATGTCGAGGATGTCGACCTCATGGGACGAGACGAGGTGCAGCAGCAGGTCGATGGGACCCTCGAAACTTGGTGTGGAGACCGAGTAGGCCACCTGCTGACGTTATCGAACCGGCAGATGCCCTCCGCGCACCCCTGGCCACCTGCCAAAGCTTCCGCCGGGGCGCCCTACCATGGCGCCCCATGGATCGGGTCCTCTCCGGCATTGCGCCATCGGGCAACTTCACCCTGGGGAACTACCTGGGGGCCCTCCGGCAATGGGTGTCCTTCCAGGATGGCTCTGACGCCTTCTATTTCGTGGTCGACCTCCACGCCCTCACCACCGAGATCGACCCGGCCGACCTGCGGGCCAACACGCTCGACGCCGCCCTCAACCTCCTCGCCATCGGGCTCGATCCCGAGCGCTGCACGCTCTTCGTGCAGAGCCACGTCCCCGAGCATGCCCGACTGACCTGGCTGCTCGAATGCACCGCCACCATGGGCGAGCTGCGGCGGATGACCCAGTTCAAGGACAAGGGGAAGGGTCAGGACACGGCCCGGGTCGGCCTCTTTACCTATCCCGTCCTGATGGCGGCCGACATCCTCCTCTACGACGCGGCTGCGGTCCCGGTGGGTGACGACCAGCGCCAGCATCTGGAACTGACCCGCGACCTCGCCATCCGGTTCAACCACCGCTACGGCGACACCTTCGTCGTCCCCGAAGCGGCCATTCCGGGAACCGGTGCCCGCGTCATGGACCTGCAGCACCCCGAACGCAAGATGTCCAAGTCGGCCGATTCCCCTCTCGGCACCATCCGCCTGCTCGATTCGGAGGAGGAGATCACCCGCAAGGTGCGCAAGGCGGTCACCGATACAGACGGTGAGATGCGCTACGACCGGGACGCCAAGCCGGGCCTCGCCAACCTTCTGGACCTGCTGGCCGCAGCAACCGGACGAACACCGGTAGAGGTGGCCGCCGGCTACGAGCGCTACGGGGACCTGAAGAACGACGTGGCAGTCGCGTTGTCCGACCTGCTCCGACCAATTCGGGAGCGTCGATCGGAGCTCGAGGGGGATCTGCCCTTCGTCCACGAGGTGCTGGCACGCGGTGCCGCCCATGCCCACGAGGTGGCGGCAGCGACCTACGCCCGGGCCGCTGACGCCATCGGGCTCCTGCCACCGGCAGCTGGCTAGATCCCGAGCACGCTTACCCACCAGTTGAACAGCCGGTCGAACAGCCACGTGATGGGGCCGTGGGGATACAAGAAGAAGTTCAACATGACCAGCCCGAGCAGAATCGGCATCGTGTACTGGCGGTACCGCAGATAGGTCGGCCAGTAGCGCGCCGGGAGGAGTCGTTCGAGGAGGACCGAGCCGTCGAGGGGCGGGATCGGGATCAGGTTGAAGATGCAGAGCCACACGTTCACCAGACCGGCATAGAAGACAACCTGCGCCGCGGTCGAGAGTTGTCCGAAGGGCGACAGACCGGGACGGATCACCTCAATGAACACGACAGCGAAGATCGCGGCCAGAAGAGCATTTGTCGCCGGGCCGGCCAGCGACACCAGTACTCCCTGGTTCCGCGGGCTGCGCAAGCGAGCTGTGTTCACCGGCACCGGCTTGGCCCATCCGAAGACTCCGGCACTCGTGAGCGACAGCAACGCCGGAACGATCAGAGTCCCAACGGGGTCGACGTGCACGAGCGGATTCAGGCTCAGACGTCCCGCACGTTTCGCCGTGTCGTCACCGAAGGCATTGGCCACCCAACCGTGCGACACCTCGTGCAGGATGATTGAGGGCACGATGACGCAAAAGACGATGAGTTCCTGCTCGGTGATGTGGTGGTAGTGGTAGAGGGCGGCGAAGACGAGGACCCCGGCGATCACCCACAGGGCGCGCTTGGTCCGCAAATCGATCGGGCGGCGCCCCCCCGAGGAGGCTCCGGGTGGGCGCACTTAGTGCTTGGCGGCGTCGCTGATACAGAGGCGGGCCGCTGGCATGGCCTCGAGCCGGGCGCCGCCGATCGGCTTCCCACAGACCTCGCACAGCCCGTAGGTCCCGGCCTCCATACGCTCGATGGCGCCCTCCACTTCGTCGAGGGCCTCCTGCAGCTCGGCCGCCAAGCGCTCGGCCTCGCCCCGCTCTGCCGTCACCTGGCTGGAGTCGGCGAAGTTGGAGTCGTAGTTGAGGCCACTCCCCTGGTCGGCGAACCCGAGCTCCGTCAGTTGGGCCTGCAATCCAGCCTGCTCAGTGCGCAGGAGGGCGGCAAAATCGACATCGGCGGTCTCCGCCGTTGGGGCCTCGTTCGGCATTGGCTCATGCTACGCGGTCCCTCCCCCTCGTGGTTCCCGCCCGCGGGTGGGCGCCCTCATAGGCACGGCGAAGGTGCTCGGCCGAGACCTTCGTGTAGCGCTGGGTCGTCGCAATGGAGGCATGGCCCAGGAGCTCTTGGACGACCCGCACGTCGGCCCCCCGACCCAGCATGTGGGTGGCACAGGAGTGGCGCAGGACGTGGGGGCTGACTCTGTCCGCCAGGCCGACACGGCCCGCGTACTTCTTGACCACGCCGAAAATCCCGACGCGGGTCAGCCGTCCCCCACGGGCGTTGAGGAAGACGGCCTCGGCATCGCTCCGGCGGAGCCATTTCTTCGGCTCGAGCAAAGGCCGCCCCTGACCCGAGAGCCAATCGGCCAGGGCGGCACGGGCGAGCCCGCCGAGAGGAACGACGCGCTCCTTGTTCCCTTTGCCGAGCACCCGGAGCAACGGCAGGTCTGTACCCTCGACCGCCGCGATGACATCGCCGAGGTTCAGGCCCACGACCTCACTGACGCGGGCACCAGTGCCGTAGAGGACTTCCAGCAGGGCCCGGTCGCGTAGGACCATCGGACCTGTACCGACCACGGCCCCGAGCAGCAGCTCCGTCTCATCCTCGCTCAGGGCCTTCGGCAGCAGGTCCGTCACCGAGACGGAGGGCAGATCGAGGGTGGGATCGTCCCCCCGCAGCCCTTCTTCGACCAGAAAGCGGTGGAAGCCCCGGATGCTGGAGTGGGCCCGGGCCACCGACGCCGCATTGTGGCTCCGTCGCAACATTTCCAAGTGCGCCGCCACGTCGGCGGAGGTTGCCTTGCCGATGCCGTGGCCCGGCAGGCCTTCTTGGTACGTCCCGAGGTCGCGCCGGTAGGCCGACAGCGTGCGCGGCGAACGTCCCCGCTCGACCTCGAGCCAGGAAAGGTATTCCTCGGCGTCCCGGGGCAATGTCCCTGTCACGGCAACCGGCCCCTGTCGCGCAGGTGGTGGCGGGCCAGGGAGAGGCCGAGCACCGTCGTCTCGTCCTTGAGCGATCCGTCGGCGACGAGCGCGTCGAGGTCGTCGAGGTGGATCGTCTCGACGACCATGTACCCCTCCTCCACGCCCTGGGGCCGGCTCGGGATGGACGAAAGGCCCGTGGCCAGGTAGATCAGTGTGTGCTGGTCGCTGATGCCCGGTGTGTTCCACGTCCCGAGGAGCAACTCCCAATTGGAGGCCTCCAGCCCGGCCTCTTCGGCCAGCTCGCGCCGGGCCGCGTCTTCCGGCTCTTCACCTTCCTGGTCGAGGGTCCCAGCCGGGATCTCGAGCACCAGGGCGTCCACAGCAGCCCGGTACTGGCGCACCAAGGTCACGGACCCGTCGTCGTGGACGGGGACGACCGTGACGGCGCCCGGGTGCCGGACGACGACGCGATCGAAGGGCTCGCCGGCGGGGTCGAGGAGGTGCAAACGGTCCACCCGGAACACCGGGGCCCGCAGGAGCTCCTCCTCCGAGACGCGGCGGAAGCCCGGCATCGGCCTAGGTGACGGCGTCGAGGTCGAGCAGGTGAGGCTCGCGCCCCTCCGCCCGTTCCAGTGCCGCGGCGATCAGGTCGCGGAACAAGGGGTGGGCCCGATCGGGCCGACTCTTGAACTCCGGATGGGCCTGGGTGGCCACCCAGTACGGATGCTCTTCCAGCTCGACGAACTCGACCAGCCGGCCGTCGGGCGAGATCCCGGAGCAGACCAGACCCACGGCCGCGAGCTTCGACTTGTAGCGGTTGTTGAACTCGAAGCGGTGCCGGTGACGTTCGGTCACGCCCAGCGTGCCGTAGGCCTTCGCCACCTTCGAGCCCGCCAGGAGGGCGGCCTGGTACGAGCCGAGGCGCATGGTGCCGCCCTTGTCGGTCACCTCGGCCTGGTCCGGCATGAGGTCGATCACCATGTCCGGGGAGAGGCTGTCGAACTCACGCGAATTGGCCCGCTCCAGGCCGGCCCGGTCGCGGGCGACGGAGATCACCATCACGTGGAGACCCAGGCACAGACCCAGGCACGGGATGTCATTGTCGCGGGTGTAGCCCGCAGCAGCGATCATGCCTTCGATGCCGCGCTCACCGAAGCCGCCCGGGATCACGACTGCGTCGAGCCCCCGCAGCCGGTCGGTCCGGAGGAGGCCGGGCACCAGCTCGGCGTCGATCCAATCGAGCTCCACGCTCGTCCCGTGGTGGAAGCCGGCGTGGCGCAAGGCCTCGACCACGGACATGTAGGCGTCGGGCATGTTCACGTACTTGCCGACGATCCCGACCTTCACGCTCCGTGACAGTGACTCCACTCGATTGACGAGTGTCTCCCACTCCGAGATGTCGATCGGATGGGCCGACTCGTCGATCCCGAGGGTGCGGCAGACGTAGGAATCGAGTCCCTGCTCGTGCAGGACGAGCGGGATCTCGTAGATGCTGGGTGCATCGACGGCCGAGACCACGGCGTCAATGGCGACGTCGCACTGCAAGGAGATCTTGCGCTTCAGACCGTCGGAGATCGGCTTGTCGCTCCGGCAGACGATGACGTCGGGCTGGATACCCCGGCTCCGCAACTCCGTGACGGAGTGCTG
>Ga0182024_10005529_pt1 | contig 28333 bp, 23 predicted proteins | sample P32metaG_FD_120480 | JGI IMG/M metagenome (GOLD analysis project Ga0182024, IMG submission 120480) | Permafrost microbial communities from Stordalen Mire, Sweden - P3-2 metaG (Illumina Assembly) | ecosystem: Environmental > Terrestrial > Soil > Wetlands > Permafrost | place: Sweden: Stordalen...
ATGCGAAAGGATGTCGAACGAGGAATGTCTTGCGAATCAGGATACCGGGCGTTCGCCTGCGCCGAGACTCATCAAATATTTTGTCACCTCTGCGAGAGCGATCACGTCGCCGTACTTCTGATCGATGTCGAACAGGCTCGCGTCGTGCGGTTCCCGGGCCCGATCGCCGACTCCCTCGACTACGACTATCGGCCGAAAGCCGTGCGATACAGCGTCCACGACGCTCGCCCGCACGCATCCGCTGGTGGTGCAGCCGGTGACGAGCACGGTGTCAACTGCAAGCGCGGTCAGAGTTGAGGCAAGATTGGTGGCGAAAAAAGCCGACGCGTACTGTTTGGTGATTACCAGGTCGCCCGGGTCGGCGCGCAGGCGCGGATCGAGGTTGACGAGATCCGTACCGCGCGTGAGCAGACGCAAGTTAGGCGCCTTGCGGAGCCACAAACCGGCGTCGGCCTGCCCGTGTGGATCGTATCCGGTAGTAGTGAAGATCACGGGCCATCGTCCGCGTCGCACGACCGCCAGAAGCTCGCCGATAGCGCCTACTTGCGATGAGAGATTTCCCGCCAACGGGGACTTCTCCGGATCAGTGAAACCTACCTGCATGTCCACTACCAGCAGCGCCGGCTTCGTGCCGAAACCGATTCGATGCCCGAAACCGCTATTGCTTAAAATCTCTTCCTTGCTCGCGTTTCCCATCTTTCTGATCCTTATCGAGAGTTGTCAGCAGACGCACTGCTTCATCCAGTTCAGGCGATTGTGACCGCGACGGCCCCCGCATCTACTCCTTCTTGGCCCTCGTAAATGTTGACCGTCTGCACGGTTCCGGCCTGGCTCGCCTCGTGCGGCACTTCAGTCTTCATCACCTCGAGGATGAACAGTACGTCGCCAGGCTTGACTGTGTCGCCCGGCTTGACCAGGACCTTCCAAACATTTCCAGGGACCTGCGTTAGTATTGCTTCCGCCATGCTTTGTCTCTCGTTAGACGATGCTGCTTTCAGTGCAAAACGCGTCGATCTTGCGCCGCATCGCTTGCGCCTCTTCGACACTGATCGCATTGAAGCGAAAAATCTCGGCGGGCTTCGCCTGGCCAAGCTTCCAGAATGCTGCCGATGGCACGGTATAGGGATTGATGAAGCCGCCCATACTGGGTCCGTCGTTCATGAGGATGATCGGGGTCTGGCCCGCTAAATTGATAGCGCCCACCGGATAGCCCTGGTCAATGATGTTTGACGGTTCCGATCCATGCTCAGGAGCTTTGTCTGTAGCCTTGGGATTGAAGGTCCATTTGGGCCCATCGAGCCGAAAGCCGGTGCGATCGCTCTTTGAGGAGAGCTTCCACTCGCTCGCCAAAAATCGAGTGTGGCCATCCTCGTCGATCCAATCGTCGTTCGGTCCGCGCACGACCTCAACGTTCCAGGCCTTCGCGGTCGTCAATGCCGGCAGCGCGTCGGGCTTCACTCTTCGCCCTGCCCGTCCGCTCCCGTTTCCTATCGGTATGACCTGTCCGAGCTTGAGCGCATGACCCTCGATTCCGCCGACCCCTGCTTTGTGAAAGGTCGATCGGGAGCCGAGCCAGGAAGGAGTGTCGATGCCGCCCGCGAATGCGATATAAGCGCGCGCGCCGACGGCAGCGAAGCTCGTCGCGAGGACATCGCCTGGACTCACCGCCACACTTTGCCACATCGGGAAGGGCATGCCGGCGAGGGTCGGCTTCATGTCAGCGCCGCATACCGCGATCACGCCGGCGGAATGGAATCTGAGCGTCGGACCGACGAACTGGCATTCGAGAGCCGCGGTGCCGGGCGCACTTCCGACCAGGAGATTAGCCAGGCGAAACGACCAGCTATCCATAGGACCCGACGGCGGAAAGCCCTGCGACCAATAGCCGATGCGGCCAGGATAATCCTGAATGCTAGTCTCGAGACCCGGCTTTATGACCTCGATCATGACGTCTCCACCTAGAACCGGCGGTCTTTGTCCAGCATTCCGATCCAGGACTTGTAATCCCTCACCGAGAACTTCTGGTACTCGACGACGTTGTAAACGTAAGTTCCGTCCTTGACCTTCGCTTCGACGTAGTCAAACTCCTCGATCCCAATCGGCACAAACTTCACGCGGTCTCCGGCGCGAAACAGCACGATGCTGTCCTGAAAGACCGGGAAGCGCTTTTCGGTATCCCAGATCGGAACAGGAGTCCGCGCAAAGATCTGATAGCCGCCTGGGGTTGCCACTGGGTAGATCGCTGTCGAGGCGCCGCCCATCCCTACCGTGCCCTGAGGCGTCCAGGTACGGGGAGGATTGTACTTGGGCGCCGTGATAACGCATCGCGGATCGAGCGCCATCATGAATGGCAGGCCCGGCCAAAAACCCAGCGCCGCAACCCAATACTCCGTACCCGAATGCACCCGGGTGAGCTGATCGGTGCTGGCGAGCCCGTTTATCCGCGCGACGAATTCCGGATCGGATCCCTTGGGCCTGATCTTGTTGCAGTAGTCCTCGACGCATTCGCGCGTCCACGGATCCAGGTACATCGTCGGAAGGTAAAATAGACGGCTGTCGAGCACGATGTCGTCTGACGGCCCCAGCGCTCGAATCAGCGTGGCCGCCTCGCGACGCAAATCGTTGAAGGAGATCCGATCCGGATCGTAATGAATGAGTAGCGAAGCAAAACTCGGCGCTGTCTCGACGATACCTTCGATCTTCTGCTCGGCGATCAGCCCAGCCAAGCCTTGAGCCATGAAGTTCAGCTCGAGATTCATCTCGTTGCCGAATTCGATCAGCACAAAGCGGTCGCCGCCTGGCAGGAACTTTGGTTCGAGGTAAATCAATCCGATTTTCCTCTCAGCGCGCCCATTTCAATTCGCCAGCAGCTCAGTCATGTAGGTATCGACGAAACGCGTAAAGGTGTTGCCTGCGCGAAATTCAGGATGGACCAGCATCTTGCGCAGCAGGCCAAGATTGGTTTTGACTCCTTCAATTTGGAATTCGTCGAGCGCGGCTCTCATCTTGCTTAACGCCGCTTCCCGACTCGGGCCGTGAACGATCACTTTGGCAATCATCGGATCGTAGTAGTAGGTAATCGCGTCCCCCTCGCAAAATCCCGTATCGATTCGGATACCCGGTGCCGGGTTCGGAACCTTGAACACGGTGAGTGGGCCCGGCGACGGCATAAAATTCCTGGACGGATCCTCAGCGTAGATTCGGCACTCGAGCGCATGCCCCGCGGCCATGATCGAATTTTGCGTCAGCGCCGACAGGGGGTCTTTGCCGGCCAGCCGAATTTGCAGCTCCACGAGATCGAGCCCGGTAATCATCTCCGTCACGGGATGCTCGACTTGAATTCGCGTATTCATCTCGAGGAAATAAAAGTTGCCCGAGGAATCGACGACGAACTCTACCGTTCCTGCCCCTGCGTAACGCTGCTGCCGCACGAGGGCGATCGCCGCGGCAGCCATCGCGTCGCGGGCTGATTCATCGAGTCGCGGAGCAGGACTTTCCTCGATGATCTTCTGGAACCGCCGCTGGATCGAGCATTCCCGTTCGAAGAGGTGCACCGCTCGGCCGTCGCCGAAGCCGAACACCTGGATCTCAATGTGGCGCGCCGGCTCGATGTAGCGTTCGAGATAGATTCCGGAGTCACCAAAGGCCTTGGCGGCGAACTCTTGCGTCGCATGCACCGTCTTTTCGAGCTCGGCGGGTTGGTCAATCCGCCGCATGCCAATGCCGCCACCTCCCGCCGCCGCCTTGACCAAGAGGGGATAGCCGACTTCGGCAGCAGTGTCCGAGAGCCCTTGCAGATTGTAGGGCGTGATCCTGGCGCTGCCGATCAAGACCGGCACGCCGGCGCCCTTGGCGAGCATTCGAGCTCGCTCCTTGTCGCCCATGTCTTCGATAGTTTGCGGTGTGGGACCGATCAATATTAACCCGGCTTCGATTACTGCCCTTGCAAAATCGGGGTTTTCAGAAAGGAACCCATATCCCGGATGAATCGCGTCGGCGCCTGCGAGCCTCGCCGCTTCGATCATCCGATCGGCCCGAAGATAGCTGTCCCTGGCGGCTGACGGTCCAACGGGTTGCGATTCATCCGCGAGGCTCACGTGCATGCTGTTCTTATCGGCGTCCGAATAGACCGCTACTGTTTTAATACCGAGCTTCCGGCAAGTGCGGATGATTCTGCATGCGATCTCACCCCGATTCGCGACTAGAACTTTCCGAATAGTGCCCGCCATCGATCAAAGCTTTACCGTTCACTCGATGTAACTTGCCAGCGATTTGTGCACCGCTTTTGCCAGCTCTACCGCACCGGGTGTATCGGAGTGAACGCATACGCTGTCGGCGCGGACCGGCACGTCAGGACCCTCTACGGATTTGACCACGCCCTCCTTGATCGCGCGCAGCACGCGCTTGGTCGCTGCTTTCGGCTCAATGGCAGCGTGTTCTCGCGTGATAATCAGGCTGCCATCTTGAGCGTATTCGAGATCGGCGTAGAATTCCGCAATGAAAGTCACGCCCTCGGCCGTATATATTTTCTCGTGAAACGTGCCCGACATCCCCATGAGCGGCACTCCAAAGACCTTGGCCGCTTTGGCGATCGCACTTGCCACCGGCTCCGAGCGCGCTGCCATGCCGTAGAGTGCGCCGTGCGGCTTGATGTGATTGAGCGGCATCGCTTCGCGCTTGAGAAAGCCCAGCAGCGCGCCGACCTGATAGATGATGCAGTCGGTGATCTCGTCCGGACGCATTTCCATTGCGCGGCGCCCGAAGCCCGCGAGGTCCGGCAGGGAAGGATGGGCCCCGACCTTTACCTTATGCTGCTTCGCGAGTTGCACGGTGTGCGCCATCACCGAGGGGTCCGAAGCGTGAAAGCCACAAGCGACATTGGCAATCGTGACGAACGGCATAATCGCCGCGTCGTCGCCCATCTTGTAGATGCCGAAGCTCTCGCCCATATCGCAGTTGATTCCCAACGCCATAGTGCTTTCCTTTTTGGTTAGGCGAAACAGCATGCTTCGCCTTTGATCCGGAAAGTTGCTACTTTTCCCTTGTCGAGGCAACGACTCGCGTGCTACGAATCCCGTCGTTCATTTTGTCTTTCAATCGACTACGTATCCGGGGTGCGAAACACCCTTGGCTCTGCTAGCGGTCGCGAGAGATTCAGGAGATTGCGATTAGCATAGTTCGCGCACCGGATTCATCCTTTTTTATTAATTGCAAAGCAATCAGGAGAAATCATGTCCGGAACAGAGGGAAACTCTGAGATTGATATTGACTATTCGGCAGTTCCCGTTCCGTATAACGCACGGATGCCCAAAGGCGCTCTCACTATGGCGTGGTGGGCGATGTGTAGTGCGATGTTCTGGCTGGTGGTTGCAGCAACTCTCGCGATCAATTTCGGAACGGTGAATGCGCTACTAGGCCTGGGACTCTCGGTCGTCGTGTATAGCCTGGTGAACGCCGTGATTGTGCGGTTTGCGATTGGAACCGGTCTCTCGGTCGCGCTCTTCTCTCCCGTTCTCTTCGGGGATGTGGGTGCCGCGATTGCGACAATTATTTTCTTCGCAACAGCAATTTACTACGGAGTCTTTGAAGGATCAGTTATCGCTGTAGCTATTCATTCGTTCCTTCCCGGCATCAGTCTCACGTTAACGTATTTGATAGTGGTCACTTACAGCGTCTTCCTGATTTTTGGGAGCGTGCAACGCTGGCTCGATAAGCTCAACGGCGTGCTGTTGCCATTTTACCTGGTGGGACTGGTCGGGGCAGTTGCCGCTGCAATAGCAAAGGTAGGATTCACCGACAACTGGCTACATATGGGTCCGAATTCCGGGGCACTTAGTCTTGCCGGTACGTGGAGCAGCTTTACCTATTTGATGGGCATATGGATTCTGGTGATGTATACATTCGACTACGCACGATTGGGTAAAGTAGAAGACACTGAGTACCATGCGAATGTGAATTTCGGTTGGCCATTTTACATATTCATTTTTCTGATCAATGGAACAGCCGGTATATTCCTGGCCGGAACGATGGGTACTCATGGTAGCGTTTCTGAAATCTCGGTCGTTTTCTCGCTGCTGGATCTCATGGGTATCTTCGGACTGCTTTTCATTTGGGTTAGCCAGACGCGAATCAACACGGCCAACTTTTATCTTGCTGCAACCAATATGCATGCCTTCGGCGAACGGATTCTGCACATTCACCTGCCGCGCTTTGGATGGGCAATCATCGTCGGCGTAGTTGTTTTCTTACTAATGCTGACCAACGTCTTCAGCTATATCCTTCAAGCACTCGCGTATCAGGGGATCTTCGTCGTCGCATGGGTAACGATAGCGGTTGCGCACATATTACTACACCCAACCGTCGAACCGCTGGATACAGAGAGCCTGTCAAATGCGGATGTTCAGGCGTTTCACGCTCACGGGTTGCTCGCGTGGTTCGCTTCGTCCGCGGTGGGGATAATTCTCGCGAATACCAACGGTCTGATGGCTTCGTTTTCCGCTCCGGCAACGGCGGTGTTGGCGTTTTGCGTTTATGCAGTCATGCTCTCAAGGGTCAGACGGCAACGACTTGCCGAAAAACTCGAATTACAGAATTAGTCAGTGCAAAGGCTAAGAAGCACGCGCGTCAACGTAAAATTTGACTTGAGACAAATCACATCGGCTTGACACTCCTCCGCTACGTGGCTTAGCTTTTCGCTTTAGTTACGAAAGTATTACGGTTTGGGGTGAAGAACTGATGGCTTCAATTGGCGGTTTGGGTTCCGCTCCGAGGCCCGGCGCTGCGGTTCCAGCAACCACGGTAACCGGTGTCGAAGGCTTGCTGCTCGATATCGCGAACCTTTTAGCCACCAAACTCAATCCGGAATCGTTGTTCGAAACGATAGCTCAGGTCCTCGGCAGACTGCTGAAGATCGACCGGGCAAGCCTGGCGCTCTACGATCCGGATCGCGATCAGTTCGAAATCGTCGCGCTGGCGTTGCAGGAGGGAAGCCAGATCGGCAAGGGATGGTTCATCCCGCATGCCGGCAGCCGGCTTGGACTGGTCTTCGACTCCTGCCAACCCAAGTTCACGACGCTCGAGCCGGGTAGCGGGTTCTTCGAGGATAAAGCGCTGGTCCGGGAAGGGATGCACCTGAGTTCGATCATCCCGCTGATGATCGAAGGCAAGCCGATCGGGTCCTTCAACGTCAATCGCCGGCACGACGAAGCATTCAGTCCCGGCGAAATCGCGCTGCTTACGCGGATCGCGGATCAGATCGCGATAGCGGTCACAAATTCCCGCCAGTTCGACCGAATGCGGCTTCAGAAAGAGGCCCTGAGCCGTCAAAATGCCTATCTTCTCGAATTAACCAAACATGCATCGAAGACAAATATGCTGCTGCTATGTCCTTCGTTGCGAGCTCTCCGCGACCGATTGATAACGACGGCCAAGGTGGACGCAACGGTATTAATCACTGGTGAGACAGGAACTGGCAAAGGTGTCATGGCGCGCGCGCTGCACGACTGGAGCGGCCGTAACGATCGGCCGTTCGTCGTCTGCGATTGCGCGGCGTTGAGTGCGAGCCTGATCGAGACGGAACTTTTCGGACACGAGAAGGGTGCATTTACCGGAGCGACGGCCCGCCGAATGGGACGTTTTGAACTGGCGCATGGCGGTACACTCTTCCTGGATGAGGTGGCCGAAATGCCGCCGGAAATCCAGGCCAAGTTACTTGGAGTGCTACAGGATCGCCAGATTTATCGGGTTGGCGGCACCAGTCCGGTAAGGGTGGACATTCGTGTAGTTGCTGCGACAAATCGCGATCTGCAGACCGAAGTCGCCGCCGGTCGATTTCGGCAAGATCTCTTCTACCGACTCAACGTCGTGAGTTTGCACCTACCTCCACTGCGTCAACGACCTGAAGATGTACTAGCGCTGGCCGACCATCTAATTCAATTTTATGCTCAAAAGTTCGCGCGTGATGTCGACGCGCTCAGCCCAGCAGCTCGAGCGATGATTTTGAGCTACCCGTGGCCCGGCAATATTCGTGAACTCGAAAATATAATCGAGCGGGCCGTGCTTCTGAGTAATGGATCGATCCTCGAACTGGGTAATGAACTGAGTATATATGCGAATATTGGCGATCCCGCGATCCCGAATCGCGGTCCAACATGTGAAGCGGGCAGACTCACCCTGGAACAAGTGGAGGAGCGCTACATCCGCGAAACTTTGGACGTAACGCGATGGCGCATTTCCGGAAAGCAAGGAGCGGCTGAGATCCTGGGACTGCACCCCAACACACTACGCAGTAAGATGGAACGTCTTAGGATCAAGCGTCCACCGCCTGCGTCCTGAATCGAGTCGCCGAGCCTGCTCGAAAGACTTTACTTCTCGCGCTTAGCATTCGACAGACGATGCATCGCGTCGTCGACTTGTTCCCCTCGCAGTTTCATTCCGGTGCGTTTCTGAACGGACTTCATCGCTTTTTCGAATTTTGCCGGGTCCTCCAGAAACTCCTTGGGCCGATAGCGCAAAGCTGCGTCGTCATCTGAACCGCTCGAATCGCTGCGAACGCTGAATCGGGACATCAAGCGCTTGAGGCGTCCGGACCCGCACTGTTTGCATCGTTTGGGTGCGGAATCACCATTCAGCAAGAGGATGTTACAGAGCGCGCCGCAGCGCCCGCATATATATTCGAAAATAGGCACCAGTTCGCGTTAGCGCGTGGCTTCCTGGATCGCCCGCCATACCCGATTCGGCGTTAACGGAGTCTCCATCAGCGACAGTTTGAGCTCGGGCAATGCGTCCTCGATCGCCGCAGCGACGGCGCTCAACGGGCCTGTCACGCCTGATTCGCCCGCCCCCTTAGCGCCTAGCAGTGTATATGGCGAGGGCGTTGACTGATGTTCGATAAGGCACATAGGCACCTCGACGGCAGTCGGTATTGTGTAATCGAGAAATGTAGTAGTCAGAAGCTGCCCCGCGTCGTCGTAAGCTATGTTCTCATATAAGGCACCACCCAGACCTTGAGCAACGCCGCCGTGCAAATTCGCATCGACGAGGGTCGGATTGATGATCGTGCCGGCATCGTGGACCGCAATAAATCGCAGGACCTTGACAAAGCCTGTGTCAGGGTCGACTTCTACGATCGCCGCACATGCTGCGTACGGCCAGGTCGGATAGGCGCTGAATCGGCCTTGCGTTTCGGGCTGGTGGTAGACGTTTCCAATCCTATAGTAACGAGTTGACTCGAGCCCGGGCTCGACGTCCGATGCCTCACGTCCATAGGCGTGGCGATAAACCAGGCTGGCTACTTCCTTGAAAGGAATGCTTCGTGTCGGCGCGCCTTTGACATAAATGCGGTTGTCCTCTGCCTCGAGATCTTCCGGCGAAACCTCAAGCGCTTTACCCGCCACACGAAGCATCTTCTGGTGAATCTCGACAGCGGCGAGTTGCGCCGCTGAACCGCCAATCATCAAGCTGCGTGAACTATAATTGCCCAATCCGTAAGGACATTTGTCGGTATCGCCCTGGATAACGCGAATCTGATCCATTGATACGCCGAGCGCGTCGGCTACGATCTGTGCGATTCCGGTTTCGTTGCCGGAACCCGGCGATGTCACACCGGTCAGGACGGTAACTTGGCCCGATGGCGCGACTCTTACGGTTGCTCCGTCGTAACCCGATAGCAGTGTCGAATTCGGCAGTGAACAACCTTCGGGCGTCAACTCGAAACCCAGGCCCATGCCGAGATGGCGTCCTTGTTTAAGGGCATCCGCCTTTTCCCGGCGGAACGCGGTAACATCGGCTAGCTCAACCAATCGGCGAAGCGCCTTGGAATAATCACCGCTATCCAACATTGCGCCAGACACTTGCGAATACGGGAATTCTTCCGACTGAATGAAATTTCGGAGCCGCACTTCCGCACGATCGACGCCGGTAGCATCGGCTACCCGGTCCATCACACGGTCCATCAGAAACGAGGAAGCTTCCTTGCCGAACGCGCGGTATCCATTCCACGGGCATTTGTTGGTGACGGCCGCAAACATCTCAACGTCGCAATTGGGAATCTTGTACGCGGTCGGCACGCAATACGCCGAAACGTAGGCCATCGCCCAACCGCACAAGGTCGACGGTACTCCAACGTCCGCGATGATTTTCACTCGGAGTGCACTTACGCGCCCATCCTTGCCGTAACCGGCTTCGAACTCAAGAATTTCCTGCCGAGCGTGGCCGCCTGCAAGAAAATGTTCCGTCCGTTCCTCGATCCATTTCACAGGACGACCAAGACTGCGCGCCGCGTAAGCGACGACGATCTCCTCCGGGAAGGGCGGCACCTTCTCGCCGAACCCGCCGCCTACGTGTGGCTGGATCACCTTGACCTGATTTTCGGCGATGCGGAGCGTGTCCGCGATAAAGACGCGAAGTGGATGCGGGTTCTGCGTCGAGGACCAAACCGTCAACAGGTCTTCGTATGGATCGTTAACGGCCGCAACTGCGCGTGGTTCGATCGGCGAGGCGACGTATCGTTGCGCGTTGACCGTGCCTCGCACAACACCATCAGCCTGGCTCATCGCGCGCTTCGCGTCACCAAGGGTGAATTCGCGATGCATCATGACGTTGTCGCCCCAGGCAGGTTCGACCAACGCAGATCCGGGCTCGATCGCTTCCGACGAATTGGTAACGGCCGGCAATGCTTCGTACGTGATCTCAATCAGGTTCAAAGCCCGATTCGCGGTGTAGCGATCTTCCGCAACGACGGCAGCTATCGCTTCGCCCACGTAGCGTACGCGATCGGTAGGCATCGCGTGCAGCTTGACGGTCTTCCCCCCGTAGAAGGCAGGATCGGCAGCCGGCGGCACCGTATTCGTTTTAGCCTTGATCTCCTCACCGGTGATGATCGCAATCACGCCTGGATGAGCTAGCGCGCTAGAAGTGTCCAGCGATGCGATGCGGGCATGGGCGTGCGAACTACGCAGAAAAGCCACTGCGCACATTCCAGGAAGTTTTATATCCCCCACATAGGTTCCGTGTCCGCTGGCAAGGACGTGATTAGTCAGTCCCGGAATCGACTTTCCCATATATTTCATGGATTGATGCGTCCTCACACTGCTCGGCTGCTTTAGACAATTCGATCTCGAGTCGTCAGGATCTCCCATGCTTTCCATCGGAGATTTGGATGTATTTCTTTCCCCAGTCGTGACCGGCCGAACCTCCGTCCCATGACACGACGCGAGCCGGTTTGATCCTTATGTAGATGCGAGTCCAGTCTTTGGTTTTTTGGATATAAGAACGTCCCTCGGCTTTCCCCAAGTAGCGCGCGGCCATTCGACGCCCCATCGGCAGCCAGTCTTTCGCCGTTTTGATTAGGCGCACCGGGCCCTGCATATACACGCGCACATAGGGAACCTGCGGAGTCGCGACCGACACGGCCGCTTGCGGATTCCTCTTCAGATTCTCCACGTACTCAGCCTTGGGCTTGCTGATTACCCACAAATACGTTCCGTCCCACTCGTACCAGACAGGCACCAGGTAGGGGCGTCCCTCTGCATCCAAAGTTGCGAGGGTAGCTATCAGACTACTCTGTTTGAGAAAGAGATCGAGTTTTGGTTTAGTCAGTACAGCCATTTCCAATGCGTTCCATCAATAGTCAATCGAATACCTACTATCCCGCCCACTCGTTCAGGCAAATAGCATTGGGGTGCGGAACATGGTATTCGTGCTTAGCAAGTTTAATCAGGGACGGATAGTCGTCGTGCACCCGATATCCTAGTGAATACAGTTTCATCAACGTCGAATAGTAGTCCACATAAATGGGAACCGTAATGGTCGCGCGATTCAGCGAGCGTCCAAAAGTCTCGCACGCGCCGAGGAGAATGGCGAAGTCTTCCTGATTGCAGCGCTGTGCGTCCATCGCCAGGATTCGCACCCGGACGTCTTTGGAATCACTTGCGGGATACAGGCCGACTGTCTCGTTGAACGCGTAGCACAGCGCAAAGCCACAGATCTGAGAGTCCTTTTCGTAAGCCAAACAGGTCCCGATAGGATATTTTCTGAGCAGGGCGACTTCCTTGCTGAAGTCCAGCCCGTCTTCAAGCGTACCGCTTATCCGCTGAATCTGAGCCAGCAGTTCATCAGTCGGCTCACTAACCGCCTTCACATTGGATGGAAGATTCTTCGCGCCCGACTTTAACGACTTTTGAAGCCGTAGGGTCAGGCTGAACAGACGGAATCCGAGCTTGGTGTACAAGCCGAGGTTGTAAGCGGTCTCGGGCATAGTCTCGAGCCCGATAGTCGTGCAGCCTGTTCGTTCCATGTAGTCGATCGTCGCGCGCACCAAGGCTTTCCCTACTGCGATACCCTGGTAGCCGGGAACGACACCAAATGGTCCGAAGAAACCGACTTTACCGAACGTCCGGGTGAAAATATAACCGATCGGCTTTCCGCGATCGTCGAGTGCGATGAATCCGCCCTCCGGGTCTCCATCAAGGTACGTCCCGTATACCAGCGCCTTGCTGGGGAACTGTATGGCGCGGCCAAATTTTTTGGTTGCCCAGTTCGACCAGGCCTCGACGTCGATTTTATCCATGGTGGCGAAGCGATCGGCGGTCATTGGAACGATGGACGGCATGTGTCGCCTCCTACAATCGGAGAATCGCGGCCAGGCTGGCTCCCATGATCTGAGTCTTAGCGCCTTCGGGAATCCGCGACACGCGAATCCGCTCAAGCTCCATCGCGGGATCGTTGACCGGTGAGTTACTGCCGAAAATGACCCGGTCGGAAGAAACCTCCAGGACCGAGCGTTCGATCAGGCCTTCGGTTCCCGTTTCAGGAATGCCACTGGTCTCGACGTAAACTCTCGTGCTCGCCTTGATCACTAGCAGGCAATCGAAGATACCAAGTCCGTGCATCGCCAACTGACCGCCGTGCGCCATGATAATAGTCAGCTCTGGAATTCGCTCGGCGAGATCTCCAATTTGGATCGGCGACGAAAGGCACGGATAGCCGGCCTCGATCAGTACGGGCAGGTCAGCGGCAGCGCACGCTTTGAAAAAATCGAATACTAAGTCCGAGTTGATCACGAAGGCTTGCTCGAACGGGTCAACCTTGACGCCCCGTAGGCCTTCGCGCTGGCAGGCTTCAAGTTCCGCGACGGACTTCGAACCAAGCCGGGGATCGATTCTCGCGAAACCGATTAGCCGTCGATCCTTGGCGACAGTTTCAGAGATGGCATGATTGGCTCGCCGTAGGTCGAGGTCTCTGGGCGTGAATGAGCTTACGATCGAGCGGTCGATTCTCAGCGTCTCCATCCGATGAAGCAGTTGCTCGGCGGTTGCTTTGGGACCGTACAGACTCTCGCCCAGGCTCGTGTTGGCGTCGATGATCATCGATTGGTATCGAGCTTCAACCCCATCAGCCGCGCTATGTTCCGCCAGCAAATTAGCTCTCTTTGCTCAGGCGTCAGACCCGCGTGATCGAGTTTGTAGCGTTCCACTTTAGGATGAATGGCCGGCATATCAGTGCCGAAAACCACGCGCTGAGCGCCAACCGCGGCGACAGCCTTCTGAATAATGTCGGGTAGCGGATTCCCGCTCGGTTCGAGATATATGTTCGAGTACTTCTGCGCGACCCGTAGCGCGTCCTCCCAGAAAAACGTGCCTCCCATGTGCCCCATGATTATCGCGGTATCGGGACAGGCCTCCGCGCATTTGCCGATTTGAAGCGGCAACGCGTTTGGCTCGTCGCCGCTATGAAAAAGCACTGGAACGCCCAGCTCGCCGGCAAGACGGACAAACTCGATGACCGCAGGCGCATGCGGCGGAAGAATGATGGTGGTGGGATGCAGCTTCAGACCGCGGATACCGTCTTCGCGAACCGATCGAATAAAAAGTTCGCGCGCTCGATTGCCGTACCACGGATTGATCCTGAGATAGCCAGCGACAATACGGTCGGGATCGGTGCGAAGCGCCGCGACGAATCGCGGATACGCCTGATCGTCGTCGCCGGGAATATCGGCGAGGCCGGTGATGCAAGCCTTGTCGATGCCGCCCTCCTCCATTATCCCGAACAGCACTTCCGGCGTATGAATCCATCCGAAGCGGACGTCGCAATGAGCGTGCGCGTCGATGATCATTTGGGAGTGTTGCCCTGCGCGATTTTAGCGTCCTCGATGTACTTCCAGACCCTGTTCGGCGTGAGCGGCATCTCCATCACGTGCACAGTCAGTCCCGCCTGCAGCAGAGCGTTGTCGATCGCGCCTGCGACCGCGGCCATTGGTCCTGAAATTCCCGATTCGCCCGCGCCCTTCGCGCCCAATGGGTTGAATGGCGATGGCGTTTCCTCGTGGCTGGTCTCGAAATTGGGCAGATCGACCGCTGTCGGCATTGTGTAGTCCATCAAGGTCGCGGTCAGGAGCTGGCCCGCATCATCGTAGACGAGATTTTCGAACAGCGCGCCGCCGAGAGATTGGGCAAAAGCGCCGTGAAGATTCGCGTTCACGAGCATCGGATTGATCAGCACTCCGGCGTCGTGCACGCTCACCAGCCGTAACACCTTTACGATCCCGGTCTCGATGTCGACGCGAACAACTGCGATTGTCGCGCCGTTGGGCCAGGTCGAGTAGAAGTTCAGCCGGCCTTCGGGATCGGGCTGCTTATTCATCGCATCGAAGTTGCCGTGGCGAAAATATCGAGTCGTGTCGAGCCCGGGCTCCTCGTCGCAGGCGGCTAGCGTGAACGCATCGCGATAGATAGTTCCCGCAACATCGCCGAAACTGACGAACCTTGAGGGAGCACCTCTCACCACGATTTTGCCGGCATCGAGCTCAAGATCTTCCGGCGAAACCTCGAGCATCCGCGCAGCGACTCGCGCCATCTTGTCGCGGAGTTCACCGGCGGCAAGCTTGGCGGCAGATCCGCCGAAAATCACGCTGCGTGAGCTGGAGTTCCCCAAACCAAACGGACATACGTCGGTATCGCCCTGAATCACCGTGATGTTATCCGGTGATACACCGAGTTCGTCGGCGACTATTTGTGCGATTCCGGTTTCGTTTCCGCATCCGGGCGAGGTGACGCCAGTCATTATGGTTATTTCGCCCTTGGGACTGACCTGGACGCGAGTTCCGTCGTAGGCCGAAAGCAAAGACGACTTCGGAATGCAGCCGCCCTCGGGAGTGAGTTCGTACGCCAAGCCGATTCCAATCAGCTCGCCGCGTTGCTTCGCGCTGGCTTGCAGAGCCGGAAAGCCGCGCCAATCCGCAGCCTTCAAGGCGCTCGCCAGCACACGCTGGTAATTTCCGCTGTCGAGACTCGCGCCCGAAACCTGCTTGTAAGGAAATTCATTTGGCTGAATGAAGTTGCGCAGCCGGACTTCGGCGCGATCCATCCCAGTGCGCTCCGCAATCATATCCATCATGCGCTCGAGCATCAGCATCGAAGCCTCCTTGCCGTACGCTCGATATGCATTCCATGGACACTTGTTGGTAATGACTGTGATTCGCTCGACCCTGACGTCGGCGATCTTGTAGACCGCAGGAATCAAAAATGCGGCGACGTTTGCCATGCCCCAACCGCATAGCGCCGACGGGGCGCCGACATCGGCCAGCAGCCGAACCTTGAGCGCGGTGACACGACCGTCATTTTCGTACGCCGCCTCGAACGCGAGCCGCATCTCGCGAGCATGTCCGCCAGCCAGCAGGTTCTCGGTACGTTCCTCGATCCATCGGACCGGGCGTTCGAGCTTGATTGCGAGGTAACAGATCAGCGGTTCCTCGGGATAGGTCGGAAGCTTCAGCCCGAAAGCTCCGCCGACGTGAGGCTCGATGACCTGGATCTGGCTTTCGCGCAGGCCGAGAATTTCGGAGAGGAACAACCGCAAGGAATGTGGCGATTGCGTCGAAGCCCAGAAGGTCAGCTTGGCGCGGTATCGATCGTAGCTGGCGAGGTATCCCCGCGGCTCGATCGACACTCCCGTGTAGCGTTGAGTACGAACGTCGCCCCGCACGGTTCCAGCCGCCTCTTTTATTCGTGCGTCTGGATCGCCGTGGACCTCAATCCTCGAACTCAGGATATTGTCGCCCCACTCATCGACGACCAGCGCACTTCCAGCTTCGAGCGCTTTCTCGGCGTCGACCACCGGGGGCAAATCCTCGTAGGTCACATTGATCAATTCGGCGGCTTGTTTCGCGATGAATCGATCCTCCGCCACAGCTGCCGCGACCGGCTCGCCCACGTATCGAACCTTGTCGATCGCAAGGGCATAGAGCTGGAACTTCTTCTCACCCAACGCGGAACTATGAGTTGGAATAGGTTTTGTGTTGCGAACGATTTCTTCGCCGGTGATCGTCGTAATGACGCCGGGCAATTGCTCCGCGGCGCTAGTGTCAATCGATTTGATTCGCGCGTGCGCGTGTGGACTGCGCACGACAGCGAGATGGCATATCCCCGGCAGCGTGATATCGCCAACGAACGTGCCTTTGCCCGCGGTCAAGACCTGGTTAGTCTTGCCCGGAATTCCCTTGCCTATGTACTTCAACGGCTTGCGCCCTCAATGCCGCGCATCGTTCAGCGAGAGGGCGTTGACTTGCCGCCGTTGCCGTTGCTCAATCGCTTGGCAGCATCCTGAATCGACTGCACGATGAACTGGTAGCCCGTGCATCGGCAGAGATTTCCGGAGATGCCGTGACGAATCTCGTCCTCGGTGGGATTGGGATTGTCTTTGAGAAGTTGCATCGTCGAAAGCACCATCCCGGGAGTGCAGTAGCCACACTGCAAGCCCTGATTTTCCACGAAGGCCTGCTGGATAGGATGCAACTCAGTCGCGCTCGTGCTGATTCCTTCGATTGTGGTGATTTCCTGTCCGTTCACATCGGCAGCGATGATACAGCACGACTTCACCGTCTCGCCGTTGAGTATTACCGTGCATGCGCCGCAGTTGCCGGTCCCGCATCCAATGTGAGTACCGGTGAGCCTGAGCTCCTCGCGCAGCATGTCCGCGAGGATCATGCGCGTGTCCACGTCGACTTTGTATTGTTTCTTGTTTACTGTGACTTCAACCGGAGTTTTCATCGTCTTATAACTTTCCTGCATTTGCGTATAATTCGTTGGCTCAGCTTATCTGCGCCGCGGCTGCCTTGATCGCTCGCTGCGCATAGATGCGCGCCATCGCGCGCCGATATTCAGTGTCTCCGTTCAAATCGCCGTAGGCATCGCCCGATGCTTCATAAGCGGCGTCGGATATCGCACGCAGACTCTCATCGGTGACGCCCTTGCTCAGGTGCTTGGTCACGTCGACCATCACGGCCGTTTCACCCACACCGCCGATCGCGAGTCGCGCCGATTTGAAGCCTCTCTCGATTACCGCGGCCGCATTGACTATCGGAAAACTCCCTTCGACGCGGTGCAGCCTTAGATAGGATGAGCCTGCTCCCGCCGGTAACTTCGGTACGTGAATTTCGGTCAGAATCTCGCCCGCGCCAACCGCTGTCTGCATCAGGCCCGTGAAAAAATCCGCTGCTTTTACGATCCGGTCCCCTTTGGAGCTCTGAACCCGAAATTGCGCGCCGGCAACCAGCATCACCGGAGGATAGTCGGCGGCCGGATCGGCGTGAGCGAGGCTTCCTCCGATTGTGCCGCGATGACGCACCTGCACGTCGCCGATTCCCGTCGCGGCTGTCGCAAGCAGCGGTAGGTGCTCTTTGAACAGATCGTGGTGGGCGACGGTGTCGTGCCGGGTCATCGCGCCGATTCGAATGACGTCTTTGGCGTCGGTTATGAAATTCAGATCGGCAATGTGATTAAAACTGACGACGGTCTTGGGGCGGACCAGTCCCAGCGTCATCATCGGCACCAGGCTCATCCCGCCAGCCAGAATCTTCGCGTCGTCGCCGTAACGATCGAGTAGTGAAAGTGCTTCGGCGAGTTTCGTCGGAGTGCAAAATTCGAATTCTTCGGAAATCATACTCTTCCCCTCACGCTTGCTGCTGTGCGTGTCGTATTTCCTGCCACACCCGATCGGGTGTTAGCGGCATTTCGTCGAAATTCAGTTTCAAATGTCCCAGCGCGTTTTCCACCGCGCTGCATATCGCGCCAAGAGGAGCGGTGACGCCTGATTCGCCCACGCCCTTGCATCCCAGAGGATTGAACGGCGAGCGCGTCTCCTGATGCTCGACCTCCATGTGCGGTGAATCGACCGCGGTCGGAATCGTGTAGTCGAGGAAGCTAGCCGTTTTCAGCTGTCCGGCTTCGTCATATACGAGGTTCTCAAAAATAGCTCCGCCCAAACCTTGAACGATCCCGCCGTGCAGATTGGCCTGTGCCAGCAACGGATTAATCAGCACGCCCGCATCGTGGACTGCGCAATATCGCAGCAATTTGATGATGCCGGTTTCCGGATCGACCTCAACCACACACGCCGACACGCCGTTGGGCCACGACGGGTACGAGCTGAAGCGGCCGTCCAGTTCGGGCTGATGGTAAACGTTTGGATGGCGGAAATATCGCGTCGCCTCGAGGCCCGGCTCGACATCCGACGAAAACTTGCCGTAGCAATCACGATAAACCGTGCTCGCGACGTCTTTGAAAAGAACGTACCTGCTCGGCGCTCCCTTTACGTAGATTTTGCCGTCTTCGCTATCCACGTCTGCAGGCGCGACTTCAAGCATCTTGGACGCCACCTTGAACATTTTTTCGCGAATATCGTTACCGGCCACCTGTGCCGCCGCGCCGCCCATGATGATGCTGCGTGAGCTGTAGTTGCCCAGCCCGTAGGGACAAGTGTCGGTGTCACCCTGGATAACTCTAATCAACTTGACGTCCACACCTAGTGTGTCCGCGACAATCTGAGCGATGCCGGTCTCGTTTCCCGACCCAGGTGAAGTCACTCCCGTCAGAACGGTAACCTGACCCGAGGGATTGACGCGCACCGTACAGCCGTCATAGCCGGACAGCAGAGTGGACTTGGGCATTGAGCAACCTTCGGGTGTCAACTCCTGGCCGATTCCAAGACCGATGCAGCGCCCCTGCTTTGCCGCGTCCGCCTGCAACTTCGGAAAATCCTTGTAGCCGACCATCTCGAGAACCCGATGCAGCGCCTTCTGGTAGTTGCCGCTGTCGATCATCGCGCCCGAGACTTGCGAGTATGGGAACTCATCGGGCTGAATGAAATTCTTCAGCCGAACGTCCGCGCGGTCGAGGCCGGTGGCTTTCGCGATCTTGTCCATCACGCGGTCCATCAGGAACGAGGCTGCTTCCTTGCCGTAGCCGCGATAGGCATTCCACGGGCATTTGTTCGTGACGACGGTGAAGAGTTGCACGCGGCAATTGGGAACCTTGTAGCAAGTCGGGATGCAGTACGAGGTAACGAAGGACTGTCCCCATCCGCATAGCGCCGCCGGCGCGCCCACGTCGGCGATCACTTTCACGCGAAATCCGATTAGGCTCCCGTCCTTCTTGTAGGCGACGTCGTAATGCAATCGGGTCTGGCGAGCATGGCCTCCGACGAGAAGATTCTCGTAGCGCTCCTCGATCCACTTAATCGGCCGCGCGAGTTTGCGGGCGAGATACGCGATGAGTGGTTCTTCCTGAAAGGTTGGTATCTTGAGTCCAAACCCACCACCGACGTGCGGCTGAATCACGCGGATGCTTGTTTCGGGTATGCCCAGTGTCTCCGCCAGGAACACTCTCATCGGATGCGGATTCTGGGTGGATGCCCACATAGTCAGCATGTCCTGGTAAGGATCGTAGTTGGCGACGTAGCCGCGCGGCTCGATCGCGGCGCCGGTATAACGCTGAGTATTGATCGTTCCGCTGAAAGTGCCGTCAGCCTCGGCGAAAGCTTTGTCGAGATCGCCTTTGATGAAGTCCCGCGTCACCATTACATTGCTGTCCCAGTCAGGCTCTACCAGCGGTGCCCCGGGCTTCATCGCCTCCTCGGCGTCGTAGACCACCGGCAGTTCCTCGTAGTCAACATCGACCAGGTCGGCCGCCAGACGCGCGGTGTATTTGTCGTCCGCGACCACCGCCGCCACCGCCTCGCCAACATAGCGAACCCGCTCGGGGCAGAGCGCGTAGCATTTGACGTTCTTGGCACCCATTGCGCTGGTGTCGTAGGCCTCCATGATCGGCCGCATATTTTCGATCACTTCCTTGCCAGTGATCACATAGACGACGCCGGGCACCGCTTCCGCCGGCTTCGTGTTGATACTCTTTATGCGGGCATGCGCATATGGACTTCTGACTACTGCCATATACAACATACCATCGAGAACTACGTCACTAACATATTGTCCTTTACCTGCCACGAGCTGACGACTGGGTAATCCGACAATCTCTTTACCTATATACTTCATTACTCATTCCCCATCTTTCGACGTAGCTAGACTTCGCCTAGGGTCTTACATAGTGCCCGCAATGACGGAAAGTCATTTGCAGGTAGAAAATAGTCAACGTAGGGTAATGCGGCTTTCATTCCCTGAGTGATCGGTGCATAGCCCTCGGTCCCCAGCAGGGGATTGATCCATACTATTGTGCGGGTCCGGCGCCGCACGGCCTGCATCTCTCTTTTGATCGCAGTGGCATCGCCCTGGTCGTATCCGTCGCTGACGATTATTCCAACGGTGCTGCTGGCCGCACCTGCTCGGAGCAGTTCACGATTGAATCGTCCCAGCGCGGCCCCTATATCGGTGCCCCCAGACCAATGGCGCGCGATCGCGGCGACCTCGCCGAGCGTCTGCTCCAGGGAGCGATGTCGCAGGGCTCGGGTGATATCTGTAATGCTCGTGCTGAACACCGCCGTGCGCGAATTCTTGAAGCCCTTTTGCAAGCCCAGCATCAGTTGCAGCAGAAATCCGCCGTGCGTATCCATTGACCCGCTCACGTCAAACAGCAACGCGAGCCTCGTCTTGCGAATCTTTCGGCGAGTGCGCGCGAGCTGAAGTATTTCCGCACCATATTTGATGTTCTTCCGCAGTGTACGCCGCAGATCGACGCGGTGTCCGCGCTGCGAGGGCATTCGTCTGCGGCTCGGACGGGTGGCGAGCCGTCGCATCATTTCGCGCAAAAGTGCGGCGAGATCCTGCGACTGGCCAGGCCATACGGTCTCGAGACTCTTATCGCGCAGCACTTCATCGCGGCTGAATTGCTTCGGACTGCCGGCCGTGTCGGGCGGTGTCTCGGGATACTCTTCGCCTGGATCTTCGGGGCTTGCTTCGAGTTCGGTTGGAGATTTCTGTTTCGTGATCGGAGACTCTTGCTCCCAGAAAGCTCTGAAGTATTGATCGAAGGCGTCTTCCTCCTCGCGGCTCCCCACGAGATTCGTGCGGAGGGCCAATCGAAACTCTTCGCGACGCTCGAGATGAATGAAGCGAAGCGTCCGGAACACGTCTATGATTCGACCCGGCGTCACAGTGAGCCCGGCTCCTTTCAGCAGCCGGCAAAAATCCAGTATCCTGTCCACGAGCGCTTGCGACGCGACTGCAACGGCCGGATCGGTGACTGCAGTAGTGTCGTACAGATTGTTCGCTGACTCTGTCACTGGATTGCCTGCCTAGTTCTCAGGTATGTCGCCGGACAGGAGCCTTGCTCCGCCAATCGAACTCAAACGCTCGACATCGTCCTTGTACTTCAGCAGGACGCCCGCCGTTTCCTCGAGCACCGTCGGTTCCAGTTGGGAAACCTTCATGCCCATCAACGCCCGCGCCCAGTCCAGCGTTTCCGCCACTCCAGGACGTTTGTAGAAATCGATCTTCCGCAGCGTGGACATCAAATCGCAAATTTGTTGGGCGAGCTGGTCGGAAATTCCCGGCACTTTACGAACTACAATTTCCCGCTCCTTGCTTGGCGGTGGATAGTCAATCCACAAGTAGAGGCAGCGGCGCTTGAGCGCATCGTTCAGTTCACGAGTTCGATTCGAAGTGAGCACTACGAACGGTGGATGCGTGGCGACAAAGGTGCCGAGTTCCGGCACGGTAACCTGGTACTCGGACAGCACCTCGAGCAGAAATGCCTCAAACTCCTCGTCGGCTCTGTCCACTTCGTCGATCAGTAGTGTCGCCGGTCCGCCGCTGTGATGGCGAATAGCTCGCAGCAGCGGTCTCGGCAGCAGGAACTCTTCACTGAAGATCGTATGTTCGAGGGCACCTTCATGCTTGCCGGCCTCCGCCATCCGAATCGCGAGAATTTGCTTCGCGTAGTTCCATTCGTAGATGGTGCTCTGCGCGTCGAGACCCTCATAGCACTGCAGGCGGACGAGTTCGGTGTTGAGCGCGCGCGCCACCACTTTCGCCACGTCGGTTTTTCCGACGCCAGCCTCGCCTTCCAACAGGATTGGTTTGTTGAGCTGCGCCGCGAGCATCACGGTGAGTGCGAGTGGGCGATCGGCGATGTAATCCTGACGGGCGAAAGCCTTCTGAACAGATTCCACTGACTCAAAGAGTCGTTTAGCCGTCTGCTGGTCGTTCAATTCTTTGGGCATTACTCAGTCTCGACTAATAGGAATACGCTTCGGGTTTACGATCGGTGAGAAGGGGCAGACGCTTGCGCATCTCGGCAAGCTCGCCCAAGTCCACGGTCGCGCGCACAATGCATGGCGCGTTCGCTAGGCCGCTCGCGACGACCGTTCCACCAGGGCCGATCACGCAACTTTCGCCAAAGAACAATGTTCGCTTCGCGCCCAATGGTTCGAATCCACCGCGATTGCAGGAGACCAGGAAAATTGTGTTTTCCAGAGCGCGCGTGCGCAATTCGGCCACGAACATCTCGGCCGAAGACGACGCCGAGGTTGGCTCCCAGGCCGGGATGCACCCCGGAAGGAAGACAATCTCCGCGCCTCCCAGAGCCAACGTGCGCCACGCTTCGGGAAAGCGGCGGTCATAACAAATCAAAACGCCAATCCTGGCCTTCTCGGTATCAAAGGTCGGAAAAGATGTGCCGGATGCAAAGTGCGAGGTCTCGTCCGTGTCCAGCGATTCGGTCTGAATCTTCGGCAGATGCACCTTGTCGAAGCAGGGTACGCGGTCACCGCCGCCCGGAAGTTGCCCCTTGACGATGTTTCCGTCGGGCCCGATCACCACCGCGCTATTGAAGAATTGTCCGTCTTCTTCGTCACGCCGATAGAAAGGGAAAATGATCGTGGCGTGGTGCTCGCGAGCTTTGGCCGCGACCGCCGCGACGGATTCGCCTTCCAAGGTTTCCGCCCATTTTCGATATTCGGGAGAACTTTTCTCGATGCAAAAATACGGCGTCAGCGACAACTCGGTCGCAACAATGTAGTCTACGCCGCCCTTTGCCCCCTCATCGATCGACTTGAGCAAGTCGGCGAGATTTGCGCGCGGGTCGCTTGCTCTCGCATCCTGCTGGATTGCAGCGACGCGAACTCGGCCTTTGCTCGAACTCATCTCGCTTGCCTCAAGGAGCCACGTCGGACGCGATCCAGCGTCCATAACCAGGCTTCGCCAGGATCTCATTGTCCTTCATGATAAGTTCGCCGCGCAGCCAGGTAGCTACCGGCCATCCAGTGACCTCCTTATCCTCGAAGACGCAATAGTCGGCTTGCGTGTGAAGGTTCTTGTTTTTGATTTTAACCTTCTTCTTTAGATCTACCATTACCAGATCGGCATCCGAGCCGATTGAGATACATCCTTTGCGCGGCGCCAAGCCATAGATCTTCGCCGGATTGTAACAGCAGGTTTCGACAACTCTTTCAAAAGAGAGGCGGCCCTTGTTAACGCCTTCACTGAGCATGATTGGAAGCATCGTCTCGACCGCGGCCATTCCGACGTGCGCCGACCAAAATTCCTTCTTGTGCACCTTCTTGCACGGAGCATGGTCACTGCCGATTACGCTCACGCTGCCATTCTGAAGTCCTTCCCACAGTCGCTCGTTATCCCATTTTTCACGCAGCGGTGGATTGACCTTGCCCAAGATGCGTCCATACGCCTCGTCCTTGGTGAGCACCAGGTATTGCGGACAAGTTTCAGCGGTGACGTTGACTCCCTCGCCCCGCGCTTGTGCGATCATTCCCGGCCCTTCACCGACCGTCATGTGCACGACGTAGAGCGGGCATTTAGTCATCCTCGCGAGCTGGATGCAATGGGCAAGACTGTCGAGCTCGCAAATCTTGTCGCGCACATCACCCCACTGGAAGTTCTGATTCTTGAGTTTCAGATACTGATGTTTGCGGCGCTCGAAGATTTCCACGTTCTCGGTGTGGACCCGGCTGAAAACGCGATATCCCTTGGCCGCCATCTCGGCGACCTTGGTCAGGCCGAGATATAGAATTCCATCGTCGATGCCCGGCATCCCGTCGAGCGCCTCGGTACCGCGATAGGGAAGCAGGAACTTGACCGCAGGCATCCCGAACTTTATGAGGTCAGGAATCGCAGCAACGTCATCTTCCGAGAAGATCGCGGCGGTCATGTTGAGATCTACGATCCCATTGTCCTCATAGACCTTGACGAACTTTTCCGCGTTCTTGAGCAGCCCATCCGGAGTCAACAGCAGATGAATGATCGTAGTCACGCCGCCGGCAGCCGATGATTGCGACTCACTTTGCAAATTTGGCTCGAGGCCGTTGTGTGGATAATGCAGATGCATATGCGCGTCGACCAAGCCGGGTATCAGATGTTTGCCCGAACCGTCGATCACGTTTTTGGATTGCGGCAACGCGCGCGAGTCTTCGGCGATCGCCGAAATTTTACCGTTGCGGATCGCTACGCCACCTTTGAACGTGCGGTCGTGCGTCACGATGGTGGCGTCCTTGATTACGGTATCTGCGTCCATTTCTTACCTCAGTTAACGTGCGGCATGACCTTGTCAGCCAACAGATTGATAGAGTTCAACACGCGTTCGTGCGGAAGCCCCGGGAACTTCATTCGCATGACGAAATCAGTAACTCCTAGCTCTTTTTGATACTTGAGAAATTCCTTGACGCAGGTCTCGGGACTGCCGACTATAAACCTGCTGCGGAGCAATCCGAGTGCCCGCTCATCGCCGGGAGGAACCGCGTTGCCGTCGTCGTCCAACATGTGTCCCCATTGAAGGTATTCACGGTAGACGTACAGCATCGGCTCGCGCGCTTCTTCCCAGGCCTTGTCGTCGGTTTCGGCGCAATACACTTCGCGCATGAGCGGAAATGAGAATTCAGTGCCGGCCTTGTTGCTCTCCTTGAGAGCCGCCTTGTAATCGACGACGCGTTCCTTCAGCACTTTGAGCGACGTGATCGGATCGGCAAACCACGCATCGCCGACCTGCGCCGCCAGACGCACCGCGCTCTTTTTCTTAGCCGCAACCCAGATGGGCGGGTTAGGCTTTTGCTTGGGTTGGGGACGAACCATCACGTCCTTGTAAGTAAAGTGCATGCCCTGCAAATTAACCGTCGGCTGGGTCCACAACGCGCGAATAGCTTCGACGCTCTCTCTCATCCGACCCGGCCTATCGGGCAACGGAACCTGGAAAGCATCAAACTCCTGCTTGCGGTAGCCCTGTCCCACTCCCAAGGTGAAACGTCCGTCAGAAATTACGTCGAGCACGGCTCCGTGTTCGGCAACATGCAAGGGATCGTAGAGTGGAAGAATAATTATGCCGGAGCCTATTCTGATCTTGCGGGTCTTCATTGCGATCGCGCTAAGAGTCACAAAGGGCGCAGGAAAGTACCCGTTTTCAACCAAGTGATGTTCACTGACAAGTGCGGTGCCAAAACCGCGCTGCTCAGCCAGCTCGATTTGAGCAAGCGACTCAGCGAAGGTTCGGTAGCCATCGTTGTGTTCGACCTGATACGAATAAATGATGCTCCAGTTCATTGCTCTATCGATAAACCTCCCATCGCGGCCTTCCGCCTGATATTCACGTTTTGATATTTCAAGTTCCGACCCTCCCACTTTGCGGATGGGCCAGCTTCCATACCATCTCCGGCGCAATCGGCAAGTCGGTGATCTTCGCTCCGAAGGGCGACAATGCGTCTGCAACGGCGTTAGCTATCGCAGCGGGCGGCGCAATCGCTCCGCCTTCGCCCATCCCTTTGACCCCGTGCACGGTCAGGGGCGTGAGCGTCTCGATATGTCCAATCTCAATATGCGGAACGTCAGCCGCGGTCGGTACCAGGTAATCCATGAAGGAAGTGGTAAGCAGCTGCCCGCTCTCGTCGTACTGAAGGTGTTCATAGAGCGCGGCACCGATTCCCTGTGCAACACCGCCGACCACCTGCGCCTCGACGATCATTGGGTTGACCATCTTGCCGCAGTCTTCAACCACAACGTATCGCGTCAACTTCACGTGGCCGGTATCGATATCAACTTCGACCTCGGCGATGTGTGTGGCATTGGCATACGTCGCGGGAGGAGGGTCGTAGTAGTGAGTTCCCTCGAGACCGGGGTCTTCTCCCGGCGGCAGTTTCCAGGCTGACCACACAGCAGTCTCCGCGATCTTTTGCACGGTGACGGACTTGGTCGGCGCACCCTTGACCTGGACCTTGCCGGGAACCACTTCGAGATCGTAGACACCCACCTCGAGCATGTGAGCTGCGATTCGGAGCATCTTGTCTTTCACCTTGATCGCCGCATTCACCACGGCGCCACCGCCCGCAACTACGCTCCTGCTTCCCCAGGTTCCCCATCCGTAAGGTGTTGACTGAGTATCGCCCTGAACGAAATTGACGTCTTCGACCCGCACACCTAGCTCGTCCGCAATAAGCTGAGCATAGGTAGTATGATGTCCCTGACCGTGCGAAAAGGTGCCGACACTTACAACCACGCCTCCGCTAGGATCCATACGAATGTTAGCCGCATCGTAGGCGGAGTGATTGATACCTATCGGCGTCCAGTAGCGAGTTCCAAAGGTGGTCATCTCTATGTAAGTCGAAATGCCGATACCCAGGTATTTGTGCTTTGCGCGGGCCTCAAGCTGCTGTTTGCGGAATCCGTCGTAGTCAATCATCTCGACAGCCTTCCGCAGAGCATCGGAAGAGCTGCCGGTATCGTAGTTGAGACCTGTAGCAGTGACGTACGGAAATTCTTCGGGACGAATAAGATTGCGATCCCGGATAACGACTGGATCAAGCCTCAGGCGGCGCGCCGCAATGTCCATCATGTGTTCCTGGACGAACACCGCACCGGGGAGGCCGACGCCGCGATACACACTTAGCGTGGTTTTGTTAGTACAGGCGCATATCAGTTCGTAGGAATAGTCGGGGATTTTATAAGGACCCGGCAGAGCGGCTGCGAGTTGCAGCGCTTCGAACGGAGATGGCCAAGGATCAGCACTGTACGCACCGAGATCACCGATAATCCGCGCGCGGATGCCTTTGACAATCCCGTCTTTGTCGAAACCCATCTCGCATTCGATGATGTCTTCCTTGGCGTGAAATGAGCTGAGGAAATGCTCGCGGCGATCCTCGGTCCATTTCACCGGTACGCCGGTTTTCAGCGCGAAGTAACAGGTCAACGCTTCCTCTGGAAATACGTGACACTTGAGACCAAAACCGCCGCCGACATCAGGTCCAAGAACGCGCAGCTTCTGCTCCGGAAACTGCATGATGTCCGCGACGCGGGTGCGAACGAGATGCGGCGTCTGCGTCGAAGTCCACAACGTGATGTCTCCGGTCGGGCCGAGCACGGCGAGAGTCGCCCTGCCCTCCATTGGCATGGCCGCATGACGATTGGTGTGGAAGCGCTCTTTCAGAACGAATGCGGCTTGCTTGAATGCCGCGTCGACGTCGCCACCGCCGCCCGACACATGCATGATCTCGTTGGTTTTTAACTCTTCGTGAATCAGAGTCGCATTCGGTTCGATCGCCGCTTCGGGATCCATCATCGCGGGAAGCACGTCGTACTCGATTTCGACCAGACCAGCGCCGTCCTCGGCGATGTAGCGGCTGTCGGCGAGAACCGCGACGATTGGCTCGCCCACATAGCGCACCTTTCCGGTCGCCATGCAGGGCCACTTGCATTGCTTGAACACCGATTTCGGAAAAATCTCCTCACGAAATGGGATGCCCAGTGGCTTCAGTGCCTTTGCGACTTCATCGCCAGTGAAAATCCGACGGACACCGGGCAAGAGCAGCGCCGCGGTCAAATCAATCCGTGTGATCCTGGCGTGCGCATGCTGACTGCGAACGAACGCAATATGCAGAGTTCCAGGCAGGTGTATATCGTCTACGTAGGACGCTTTTCCGCGAAGGAACCGCGGATCTTCCAATCTCCTGACCCGGCTGCCGACTTGTTTCGTCACACCCATTCCACTCTACCTCGTCAAATCGGAAACCGGGCTTCGCGACGAGCCACCACGCTTGTGGAAGAACTGACGCGCGGCGCGCAGTGCACTGGCCAAGCGCTCGACGTCGTCGAGATCATTGTAAAGATAGA
>Ga0182024_10005530_pt1 | contig 28332 bp, 17 predicted proteins | sample P32metaG_FD_120480 | JGI IMG/M metagenome (GOLD analysis project Ga0182024, IMG submission 120480) | Permafrost microbial communities from Stordalen Mire, Sweden - P3-2 metaG (Illumina Assembly) | ecosystem: Environmental > Terrestrial > Soil > Wetlands > Permafrost | place: Sweden: Stordalen...
GGGCGCGCTGTTGGCTGCCGGCACTCCTGACGTTCGGTGACTGGCAAGCGCCGCCAGGTAGGCGTCCTCAAGGGATGGGTCAAGCGCCCGCAAGGTATTTTGCGGCGCCGCTTCGGCGACCACGCGCGCGTGAATCCCGTCGCTGCGATGTGCTGTGCTGCTCACCAAAAATTGCTGCCGCAACGCTCCCAGGTCCGCACTGGGCACCACCACTTCCCAGACTTTTCCCGCCACTGAGCCCAACAGCGCTTCCGGCGCGTCATGTGCCAGCAGGTGGCCTTGCTCGAGAATGGCGATACTGGTCGCCACTGCTTCAATGTCGGAAACAATATGCGTGGAAAGAATCACGATGCGCTCGCCGGAAAGTTCAGAAAGCAGATTACGAAATCGCACCCGCTCTTCGGGATCAAGCCCCGCCGTCGGCTCATCGACAATCAAGAGTTGCGGATCGTTCAGCAGCGCTTGCGCAATCCCGATACGCTGGCGCATTCCACCCGAATAACCGCCCAGCGCTCGTTTCGCTGCGCCGGTTAAGTTCACCAGTTCAAGAAGTTCGCGAGTGCGCATCCGCGCCGCCGCTGCGGGTAAGCCTTTGACCGCCGCAAGATACTCTAGAAATTCTATGGCATTAAGATTTGGATAAACTCCAAAGTCCTGCGGCAGGTATCCGAGCACCGCGCGCAGTGCATCAGGATCGCGCGCAATGTCCACGTTATTCCAAAGCGCGCGTCCCGATGAAGGTTGCGTGATGGTCGCTAGAATACGCATCAACGTGGACTTGCCCGCACCGTTGGGTCCGAGAAGTCCAAGCACCCCAGGCCCCAGAGAAAACTGCACGTTGCTCAGCGCGCGCACCCGTCCGCTTCCACGGTATTCCTTGCTCACATTCTCAACTACTAGTCGCATCGGTTTTCACCCGCGGGGCGCAGCACTTCGAGTTGCTAATCGCATTGCTAATTGAGGATACGCAGGAAGGCTACAAAAAGTTTGAATGAAAAGGGAACTGCGGGCGCGGTTAGGTGGATGCCGCCATCATCAATCCGCCAGGCTAGCTATTTCGCGTAGTGACCCGCTCCCAGAAAGTGCAGCGATATATATGGTTCATCCCCCACCACCCAACTGTCATGCGCCACCGGCGGAATATAAAACAAATTTCCGGCCGTCAACTCCATCAGGCTTCCATCAGCGAAGGCCGCCATCGCATGTCCTGACACCACCAAACCCACGTGTTCGACTTCGCACAACGCCGTTCCCGCACTGGGAGCTACATGTTGCGACCATTTCCATCCAGGTTCGTACGTCGCGCGCCCGACTGTCATTCCGCCAATATTCACAATTTCGAATCGGCCCTTCTCAAAAATCCTCACCTCATCGGGATTCTCAAAGCGTTTCAGCGTTCCGTCTTGCATGATTCTCCGTCCTCTCTGGCGCTACCATCTCAACATCTTCAACTATGTTCGTCAGTTCGGTTTTACGAGTAGCAATCTGGCCGCTGTTCCTGAAACCGTCACAAAAAATAATAAGTACACTTCAACAAGATTGCTCGACTCTTCGACTAACCTATGGCATAAACTCTGGCGTCCCTGCCTTGTATCTGCGAGCGTTTTCGTGGAACAGCCCAGCCTTTTTGTAACCAGCTTCGCGCCAGTGGTGTTGGCCCTGCTTTTTATCTTGGCGTATTTCATTATTGCAAAACTCTGGCTGAGCGCGTCGGAGTCTCCTGCCGTCATCGTACCTCGCTACGATCCTCCTGTCGGCGCGTCTCCCGCCGTGGCCGCGCGGCTCCTCGAGCCCGGTGATTTACCCCGCTCTATCGCTTCCGCCATCGTGAACATGGCCTCCAAGGGGTTTCTCAGAATCGAGCAAAAGGGAGACTTGTACTCCATTATCAGACTCGAAACAGAGCCGTCGATGTCCCAGGAACCGGAAGAGCATGTTCTCGCTCGCAAGTTACTGGACGATGAAGAAAGTTTCGACTTCGTGGAAGTCACCCCGGAATTGAAGTCGGCGGTCCAGACCTTTCGCTGGGCCCTGCACAACACCGAATATTTTTCAGACCACATCGCCATCTCCGTGCCTGCCTGGATCGTCTCGGCCGCAGCCGTTTTCTGGATGCTGCTGCATGCGCGGTTGTCCCGCGGTTCCATGCGATTACTTGAATACGACCTCCTGGGCACCTTCGTGTGTTTCATCATTACCCTTCGCACCGCTCGCGGACCTTTAGAAAAAATCGCCGCCATGTCGCCCTCCAGCACGGCGCCGCGACGCCCGTGGACCGGTGCGGATACCTTGCCGCTTACGTTTCTTGCCGCTTGTTTGGCAGGCATCTCAGTGCTGGCGGTGGTGACCGACCCGTTCACTGCGGTTCTCATCGCCGCCTTTATGCTTGTCAATGGAGTATTCCTTCACGCGCTTCAGGGCACCACAACCTCAGGCATAAAAATGGCAGCGCAGCTCAAGGAATACCGACAATTTCTTTCCAGCGTGGAGGCCGATCCGATCAGCCGCACGGACCCCGCCGATCAGGTCCCGCGGAACTTCACACAAAAAGGAGCTTATGCCATCGCCTTTCGGCTTGATCGCGGTTGGGGGGAACAATTCGTAATGGCCATAGCCGACCTCATCGAGATGGCCGACATCGTAAAACAGTTCAAACTCGAACGCGACTCAAGCAGTTAGCTTCGAGCAACCGCACACCCGTAAAGCACACGCGCTATCTCAGCCGGAGTTAGCTTGACGACTGTAGGTGCGGCCAGTACGCTCGATTCAGATGCGTGCGTCGGCCAGGAAACCCTTTCTACTAGCCCTCGGATTGGTGGCCTTGGGCCTGGTCGTCTATGAACTGCGCGGATTCCTTCACTTGGGCGGCTTCAGCGGAGCCAAGCTTCTCCAGGCCGTGCGCGAAGCCAATCCGTACTATCTGGTGGTAGCCATAACTGCTATCTACGCCTGTTATGGCATCAGATCGCTGCGCTGGCAGGTCTTTCAGCGTAACCTCGGCAAAGCCAGTCTCTGGAAAATTTATAAGCTTACCCTGGCTGGTTTCGCCGCCATTTTTCTGCTGGGCCGCGCCGGCGAGCCGGTCCGACCGCTGCTGCTCGCCAAGAAGCAGGACTTGCCAGTCCCCGACATTTTCGGAATCTACGTTCTCGAGCGCATCTTCGACATGGGCAGCGTGGCCGTCATTGCCGCTATCGGCTTGCTGCTGTTCGGTATGAGGCCGCACGCCGGCGACATGGCCGATCAGCTTGCGACTGCCGCGAGGACCACCGGCGCCATTTTGTTTGCCGGCGTGTTGGCTGCCGCTGCCGCCGTTCTTTATTTGCGATTGCACGGCACGGCCCTGTTGGAGCGCCACCTGCACACCACCATTCAAACCGGCGGCTGGCGCGCCACTTTGGCTCGTTTCGTCCTTGGTTTCGTTCGCGGTGTGCAAACCATCCGCACCTGGGGCGACCTGATTCTTGCTTCGGTTTACTCCGCCGTGCATTGGGCTGTCATTGCGTTGGTTTATTATTGGGTGTCCCACGCGTTTGCTAGAACTGCGGTAATCGGACTGGCTGACGCCCCGCTTGTCCTGGCATTTTCCCTGATAGGGTCGTCGATCCAGTTGCCCGGCGTTGGCGGAGGTTCCCAGGTTGGCGCTATCATTGCGTACACCGCGATCTTTGGAGTAGAAAGAGAACCCGCAGTCGCCGCTGCCATCGTGCTGTGGATCATTACGTTTGCCGGCGTCAGCGTGGTGGGCGTCCCCATGCTCATTCACGAGGGCTGGGGCTTGCGCGAGTTGAAAGAAATGGCTGCGGAAGAGAAAAAAGAAGTCGCTGCTGCTATGGATTAATTTAACCGCTGCCTCTTGGGTGGTGGAGCAACTTTCTGTGAGATTGGCTTTGGCGCCTGAACCTGAGGAGAAAAATACGAGTGAAGTGCCCTTTTTGCGCGCACGTTGACGACAAAGTGATCGATTCACGGGAAGGCCGCGTTGGCGATACCATTCGCCGCCGCCGCGAATGCCTCAAATGCGGGCGCAGATTCACCACCTACGAGCGCATCGACGAAATTCCCTACATGGTGGCAAAAAAGGATGGCCGCAGGGAACGCTTCGAACGCCAGAAAATCCTCCAGGGTTTGCTGAAAGCTTGCGAAAAACGTCCGGTGGCAACTCCTAAGCTGGAAGCTATCGTCGATGAGATCGAAGGCGTGGTGCATGACGCCACCGAGCGCGAACTAACCACCGCCGAGATTGGCGAAATGATCATGCAGGGCCTGAAAAAACTGGATAAGGTCGCCTACGTTCGCTTCGCCTCCGTATACATGGACTTCAAAGATGTGCAGGAATTTATGTCCGAATTGAAAAGCTTGTTGAAAGACCGTTCGAAAAAATAGCGAGGCTCGAAAAAAAAATTCATGCTCAAATACATTCGCAAATCGACAATAGCGGCAGCCGTGATACTTCTCTCGGCAGCGGGCAGCGTCTATCTTGGCGCGCAGACCACTGACGGAAATAAAATCGACGCCGAGAAAATTCGCGCACACGTGAAATTTCTCTCGAGCGACCTGCTGGAAGGCCGCGGTATGAATCAGCGCGGCAGCGACATCGCCGCCGAATACATCGCCACGCAGTTTGCCCTGGACGGTCTGAGGCCCGGTGGCGATCATGGCAGCTACTTCCAGGAAGTTCCCATGGTGGTGGTCACCACGCTGCCGGACACCACGTTCACTCTGGAACCGAAAAGCGGAGCGCCCGTCCAGTTGACGAATCTCGACGATTTTGTCACTCACAACGAAACACAAACAGAGTCCGTTAATATCGACGCACCCATAGTCTTCGTGGGTTTCGGAATCACTGCGCCCGAATATAAATGGGACGACTACAAGGGCGTCGACTTAAAAGGCAAAGTCGCGCTGCTCTTCGTCAACGAGCCCACCTCTGATGACACCAATTTCTTCAAGGGCAAAGCGCTGACCTATTACGGGCGCTGGACCTATAAGTACGAAGAGACCGCGCGCCACGGCGCGGTAGCCACCTTGATCATTCATCGCCGCGACCTCGCCAGCTACGGTTGGGAAGTAGTCCGCAATTCCAATGGCAAAGACAAATCGTATTTGCGGCTGGAAGGCACGCCAAAACTGCAGGCTGCCTCCTGGATTCAGCTCGATGTCGCTAAACAATTGGCTGCCATGTCCGGAACCGATATAGACAAAATGTTTCAACAAGCGCAGTCGCGAGATTTCAAGCCCGTGGAATTGCCGGTGAAGCTGAAGGCGCACATCGCCAGCACCGTGCGCCCATTCACCTCAAAAAATGTGGTCGCCATGCTTCCCGGCAGCGACCCGCAACGCCGCGAGGAATCCGTGATGTACACCGCGCACTACGACCATTTGGGAATCGACGCTTCCATGAAAGGCGACAACATCTATAACGGCGCAGTCGACAACGGCACCGGCTGCGGCATTTTGCTCGAACTGGCGCGTGCCTGGGCGCAAACCGACCAACACGCTCGCCCTCCGCGCTCGATTCTGTTCGCCGCGGTAACCGGCGAAGAACAGGGCTTGCTCGGCTCCGAATATCTTGGCAAGCATTCCCCGGTGCCCGTGAAAAAGATCACCCTGGATCTGAACTATGACGCGCTTGCACCGATCGGCGATCCCGAAGACGTCGAAGTTAGTGGCGCCGAACGCACCACCTTTTATCCTGAAGTGGAAAAGACGGCACAGAAATTTGGCTTGACCATTCGGTCCGACGCACAACCCGAAGCCGGCCACTACTACCGCTCCGATCATTTCAGCTTGGCGCGCGTAGGCATCCCCGCCTTTTCCATTAGCGAAGGTCTGAAGTACAAAGGCCACGACGAAGATTGGGGCCGCGCCCAGGCCAAGGATTACGTCGACCATCGCTATCATCAACCCAGCGACGAATTCCGCGAAGATTGGGATTTCACCGGCCTCGGCAAGATGGCCCAATTCGGCTATGACCTTGGGATGCAGGCCGCCACCCAGCCTGCCTTGATTCAATGGCAGTACGGCGACGAATTCGAAGCCGCACGCAAATAGCCACTCCGCGAAACGCAAGCCTCAGCAGAAACCAAACAAATCCTGTGGATACAATCGGTCCATGGCTAAAGCTTTCGGTGGCAGTGCCGATAGGCTCTTTATGGACATCTCTTCGATCGCATTAGCGGGAGTACAGCAAGCCGACCTTCAACTACAAAGCGCTGGGAGCAGAATAGCCTCGTTGGGGGCCAACTCCTCCGGAAGCGCTACCGGGACTCCGTGGACCTGAGTACCGCCGCTGTAGCGTTAATCTCCGCCAAAAACCAGTATGCGGCCAACATCGGTACCTTGAAAGTTGCCGACGAAATCTTCAAGACCACGCTCGACGTCCTCGCCTGATCGCCCATCTCTGATCGCCCTTTTCTGATCGTCGTTTCCGCAACGCTCCTCGTTCGCCTCGCCTTGAACCCGCCCAAAAAATTTGCACCACAATTCCTCCCCAATCATCCAACACTTTCGGGGGAGAAGCCTGCTTCTAACATTTGCGCCAGGACATAAATATGAAAAAAACCAAAATTGCCAACATGATCGTCGACACCCTGGTCTCCGCCGGCGTCAAACGCGTTTACGGTGTCCCGGGCGATTCTCTCAATGGCATCACCGACGCCATTCGCACGCACAAATCGCTCACCTGGGCCCATACTCGCAACGAAGAGGCTGCCGCATTCGCGGCCGGCGCCGAAGCTCACCTCACCGGAACGCTTGCTGTTTGCGCCGGTAGCTGTGGTCCCGGCAACACCCACCTCATCAACGGCCTATACGACTGCCACCGCAGTCGCGTCCCGGTGCTCGCCATCGCCGCGCAGATTCCCAGTGCCGAACTCGGCAGCGACTATTTTCAGGAGACCAAACCCGACCACATCTTCAGAGACTGCAGCCACTACTGCGAATTTATCTCCCATCCCAGCCAGATGCCACGGGTCCTCGAGATCGCCATCCGCACCGCCATCGCTAAGAGGGGAGTATCAGTAATCGTCATCTCTGGCGACACCGCACTGGAGGAAGCCACTCCACGCCGTGTAAGCCTGGAAGTCGACTCCATGCAACCGGTCAGCACTCCTGAGCCCGCCTTGCTGCAGCGCGCCGCCGAACTCTGTAATGAGGCAAAAAGCGTCACCATTCTGGGAGGCGCCGGATGCGCCGGTTCTCATGCCGAACTTCTTGAAGTTGCCGAGCGTCTCAAGGCTCCCATAGTCCACGCCCTCCGCGGCAAAGAGTTCATCGCTTACAAAAATCCCTACGACGTCGGCATGACCGGCCTGTTGGGATTTACCTCCGGCCACTACGCCATGCAGCATTGCGACCTGCTCTTGATGCTCGGCACCGATTTCCCCTATCAGCAGTTCTACCCCGCGGACGCACGCGTCATTCAGGTTGATCAGCGTGGCGAACAGATCGGCCGCCGCACCGCCGTCGATTTAGGCTTGGTCGGGTCGGTGCGCGATACTTTGCGGGCGCTCACAACACTCCTGGAAGCAAAGTCAGACGGAAGCCATCTCGAGGAAGCACAAACTCAATATAAAAAAGCGCGCGCCAAGCTCGACGAACTCGCCACCGACGAGCCGGGCAAGACGCCCATGCATCCGCAGTATGTTACCGCCGTGCTTGACCGCATCGCCGCGGACGACGCCATCTTTACCTGCGACGTAGGCACTCCGACCATATGGGCCGCACGCTACCTGACCATGAATGGCCGCCGCAGACTGCTCGGCTCCTTCAACCACGGTTCCATGGCCAACGCGTTGCCTCAAGCCATTGGAGCGCAGCTTACGTTTTCCGGCCGCCAGGTTATTTCCATGTCTGGCGACGGTGGAGTCGCCATGCTGATGGGCGAGTTGCTCACTCTCAAGCAGCTCAAAGCGCCCGTCAAAATCATCGTGTACCAGAATGACGCGCTCAGCTTCGTGGAATTGGAGATGAAGTCGGCCGGGGTGCTCACTTTCGGCACCGATCTTGAAAATCCTGATTTCGCCAAACTTGCCGATGCCTGCGGCATCTTCGGCCAAAATGTCGAAGACCCCGGAGACCTGGAAAGCGCGCTGCGCGAAGCGCTCACCCATCGTGGTCCCGCGCTAGTCAGCGTTAAGGTAGCGAGAAATGAGCTGTCCCTACCGCCCACGATCGATTTCAATCAGGCCAAAGGCTTCGGAATCTATCTGGTCAAAGCCATGCTCAATGGCCAAGGCAGCGAAATTCTGGACCTCGCCAAAACCAACCTCTGAGTACTGTAACTACGCGCCGTTTTTTCAGGGGGAGCCGGGGAGCTTTAACCTACGCCGGACCGTTCTTATAGAAAGGGAGCCTCAACCGTCGTTGTGATTTCTGAAATGTTGGTGCCTTTTGCTGTTACTGAGCCGAGGCTCCATTCGCGGTGCTGAGCAGAATCGTCAACGGCGCCACATGTTCTGGTTTCTGATAGCGATTCACCAGAAACCGTTTACCATCTTTCGCCACGTCATAGGTAAACACATCCGTGCTGGAGATCGCGGCTCGCCCGTGAATCTGAAACAGCGGCGACGGCGTGCCCGTCGCGAATGTAGTCTCACCATTAACCGGTACCGCTGTCAGCATCCCGTCCGGCGCGATATAGAAAATCTCTTTTCCGTCTCCACGCCACCGCGGCTCGGAGCCGCCTCCGCGCGACACTTGCCATTTTCCTGCCGCGCCCGGAAAAGACGTGACGTAAATTTCCCAATTCCCGGATTCATCGGAGGCGTATGCCACCCACTTTCCGTCTGGAGAAATCTGGCCATTCGTCTCGCTGCCTTTGCTGTTCAGCAGCCGCGTCGGCTCTCCACCGGCAACCGATAATATTTCCAGGTGATCGCCAGACGCCGTCTGCCGCGTGCACAGAATCTGCTGGTTATCCAGTGACCAGGAATTGGGAAGCATGTCATCCGCGGTAGCTCTCGGAACCGTATACCTTTTCTTCTCGTGCTCCAGCCCAGTCGCTGGTTTTATGCAGATACTCGCGCCGTCGAGGTCCGCGATGCGATACGCGATCGAGCTCCCGTCTCGCGACCACACTCCCACCGCTTCTTCCGCTGGATCGAACGTAAATCGCGAATTCTCTGCTCCCTGGGTATTCTCGATCCAGATATCTATGTTGTTGGCTTTCCGGTCGGTGATGTCCACCGCCACTCGATTGCCCAGGGGAGAAAGCGTCGGATTCGCCATGATCCCCACATCGCCGATATGTCCCACATCTTTGCCGGCACGGTCCATCCACACCAACGCGGATTCCGCCGCGCCCACGCTGGTGTTGTAAATTAACGTTCCATTCGGCGCTACCGCGAACGCTGCCCAAAAAGTTGATGGTTGGTATCCCACGGCGTTCGTCACCACCACCGGGCTGCCTGAAACGCTGCCGTCGCCAGGATTGAAAGCAACCTCTACCAATTGCTTTTGGTCGTCGGCATAGATCAAATGGTGCGCGTCGTACCCGAAACTCGAATGGCACAGCGTCACTAGTTTTCTTTCCTTGCCTTCCAGTGAGCTGAGATAAATGCCGCTCGAGGCGTCGTTCCTGAGGTTTCCAAAACCACCTGCCCAGAATAAAAAATGATCGCCATCGGGGAGAAAAAGTGGCCAACGATGAGATTGGTCTCCCGCGATGCGGATGCCTTGTGAGACCAACGCCGTTCCCGTTCCAGCGGCGTTGATCCGCCGGATCGAACTTTGCGCGTCTTCCGCATAAATAATTACGCCCTTGCTTCCCCAGCTTCCGCCGCGTCCGGCCAACGCCGTCGCCAGCACTTGCGGCGTGCCTCCCGCAACCGCTACCTTCATCAATTTGCCGTTGGCGAAAAATCCCACGTACGCTGCGTCCGGGGACCAGAACGGATAACTTGCTCCTTGCGTTCCCGCGAGCGCGGTCACATTTGACGACCCCAGGCGCTGCACAAACAGCATGGGCAGCGCCGAATTTTCATCCGGGGATACAAATACCAGCATCGTGCCGTCGCGTGAGAGCGCCATGTGGCTGATGCTCATTTCATCCGGGACCGCCAGGTAAAATTGCATCCGTGTTGTAGGCCCCGGGCGCAGCGCTGCAAACCACGTTGCAACCGAAGCTGCAGCCAGCGCAGCCAGAACTCCCAGCCACAGCAGCGGCGATTTTCTGGGAGCCGGCGCAGCGACCGCTCGCGCCGCCGCGCTGGAGTCCGTTCCCGACAAGGCGCTAAGCGCAAACGACAAATCACGCGCTGACTGGAAGCGCTGTTCCGGGTTTTTCTCCAGGCAGCGCCGCACAATGCGCTCCAGCGCGGGCGAAACCAGGCGCGCGGAGTCGGAAAGCTCCGGCGGATCGTCCCTCAAAACCGCGGTCATGGTTTCTGCCGTAGTATCGCGGCGAAACGCGCGCACACCCGAAAGCATTTCATACAGCACCGCTCCAAAGGCGAAGATGTCCGTGCGCGCATCCGCAAACAGGCCGCGCACCTGCTCCGGCGCCATATAGCTGGCCGTTCCGATGACTACGCCCGCCGCCGTATGCGAATTGCTGAGGGTAACTTCGTCCGAAACTGCGCTGGCGCTTTGCACCAGCTTCGCCAGGCCAAAATCCAGAATTTTGATGCGCCCGTCCTTCATCACAAAAATATTTTCGGGCTTCAGGTCGCGATGGATGATCCCTTTTTCGTGCGCCGCCGCAAGTCCCTGCGCGATCTGCACTCCATACTCGATGGTCTTGCGCTGCGGCAGCGCTCCGCGCTCCAGCACCGCGCGCAGACTTTCCCCTTCCAGCAGCTCGGAAACGAGAAAGGGCGAGCCTTCGTGCTGGCCGATGTCATGAATCGCCAGAATGTTGGGATGGTTTAGCGCGGCCACCGCACGCGCCTCCTGCTCGAAGCGCCGCAAGCGATCCGGCTCGTGGGCCAAAGACTCCGAAACAATTTTCAGCGCCACATCGCGGCCCAGGCGCGCGTCTTTTGCGCGATACACCTCGCCCATGCCACCCGCGCCCACTGGCGCCACAATTTCGTAAGGCCCGAGTTTTGTACCGGAACTGAGTCCCATGCCTGCGCGCATTATAGCCTGCGCCGCAACCCGCACCGGCACGATAAAGCCATCATTTCTTTGTTGGCAACGAAGAGCGCACTAATCCCAGACAAAAACGCGCCGTCACATCGCCTGGACGCTCCGAAGGCAAAGTAAGTGCGAGTTCTACTAGAACGAAAGGTGCAAATTCAATTGCAGAAACCGCGGGCTGCCGATCGTGTGTTGAATCACTCCCAGGCTTCCCGCGGGAGGATTCGCTGGCGGCCCGGTAAAGTTAGGAAAGAAGTCCACGTTATTGTTGGGCGCATCGAAATCCGGATGGTTGAAGATATTGAACGCATCCGCTTCAAAGCGCAGCCGGAATCGTTCTTTGATCGGAAACTCCTTTGCCACACTCATATCGAAGCGCACTTGAAACGGCGCCCGGAACAGGTTTCTTCCCGACGTTCCGTAAAGCGATTCATATAGGTCGCATCCTGACGCGTCGCAGGGCGGCACTCCATGCGTGCCCGGGGCCACAAATTGTGGCGCAAAATCGTTGGCGTTGAGCACCGGGTTCCCGGCATTCACTCCTAGCGTGCCCTGCAGTTCCGCTTGCTGCGGCGTAACTCCCGGCTTGAGCGACACGATCGGGTTCCCGATGTAGTTGCTGGTGCCGAAAAACAGGCTCCCCACCGATCCCGAATAGTCATACACGCTGTAGGGCTGTCCGCTTTGTGCTACGGTTTGCCCGGCGATGCTCCAGCCATTCACCACTTTTCCCAAGCCTTCGTTTTTGACCAGCTTCGGGATGATGTAGTTGTAGTTGATCAGGAACACATGCGGCTGATCGAAATCGGACGACGCGTAGCTGGCATGCGGCGACAGCGGGTTGTTTCCCGTGTAAAACAAGCCCAGTCCGCTCTGCTCATCCAGTGAGTGCGACCAGGTGTACGAGGCCGTGAACGTCAAACCAAAAGACAAGCGTTTGCGCGCCTGCAATTGCAAGGCGTTGTAATTCGACACTCCTTCCGCTTTGAACAGCACGGAATTCATGTCATATCCTGGGTAAGGCACGCGAATCGGCGCATTGCCCGCGAACTCGTTGGTGAACACCGGCTCGTTTGTCAGCGACAGCGGACTCGTGCCGCCGTAGGAATAAATTTGATTGTTTACCGGACTTTGCGGCGTTGCGATCAGCGGTTGATTAAACGGGATGGGCAGCACTTCGTGGGTCCCGTGGTTGCCGACGTAACCCATCTCGAATAGCCAGCTGCTGGTGGGCTGAAATTGCAGGTCGAATGTCCAGTTCTGCGTGTACGGCAGTTTGTTGTGAATGTCATAGCCGCCAAACAGAAAGGGACCAAACAAATTTCCTGCCGGCCAGCATCCCGGAAAACCGCACGCCGTCTGCTCCAGGTTGGGCAGTTGCGCCAGGAACCCTGTGGCGCTTCCCGACGGCGGTGGCGGTGGCGTAGTTCCAAATGGCTGCGCTAATGTCGCTCCTTGTGCCGCCGTAACCGACTGCACAAACGGTGGCGCCAGCGTGACGCCAAATGGCCCGTTGAATCCTGACCCGGCGCTCGGCGACAAATACGTGAACAGCTCGCCCCGGTCATAATAAATACCGTAACCCGTCCGCACCGTGAGTTTTGATAGTGGCGTCCATGCAATCCCGATGCGCGGCGCAAATCCCCATTGATGATTTTTGAGCAGCGAATCGCTGGCCCCCTTCGTTCCATACTTCGCGTTATTCCCGGCGATCTCCAAGCCGGAATTGGTGATCACGTCCGTGCCGGGGTCGCACGTATTCGCCGTAGGATCGGCAGGCTTACCGCCCACCGTGCATTGCACATAGTTATATTGCGAAGGATCGAACGCCGTTAGCCGTCCATACTTTTCCGAAAGCGGCCCATCGATATCCCAGCGCACACCCAGCGAAACCGTCAGGTTACTTTTTATTTTCCAGTTGTCATTGACATATGAGCCGAGCGTATCGGACCTGTAATAGCGATTCGCTGAACCCGAAAATGCCGTTCCGGTGCGCACCTGCCCTTGCACGAACGAAGCAAAATCGGTGAATTCCAAAGTATCCGTGTTGATATTTTCATTGATGACGTTTAGTTGCGCGTGGTCCCACAATACGCCCAGCGTGATGGTGTGCTTACCCCGTATCCAGGTCACCGACGATCCGGACTCCCATTGGTTCTGGAACATTCCTGCGTCGCCAAAACTGGTGCTCGGCCCAAACTCCAGTCCGGAAGCAATTGTCGGATCGGCGGTGATCACGCTGAAGTCCGGAAATCGCGTGGAGCCCAGCAGGCTGATTCCCATCGAGCTTGGCGTGAAATCCTGGCTCGTATTCGCGAATGCTCTAAGCCGTGTGAATCCGAAATGTTGCTCCCAGGTGAGGCTGGGAGACAGAATTACCGTATTACTCAGGGAAAATACCTGGCTGCCGGCTGAAAGTTGCTGCGCGAATCCTAGCAGCGAACCGGTCGCTCCAAACGGATTGCTGGTGGGATCGTTCTGCACATAATATTTTCCAGACAATCGGTCTCTGGTGCTGAATACGTAGTCGATGCTTCCGATCCCCTGATCCACGCTTGCGTGCGTATTCGGGCCCTGCACGATAGCGTCGTAGCCCAGCGTCTGCGCGGCCGCAACGCCCTTTGCAAATGTCGCCGCGCTCACGCTGGGAATCAAAAGCTGGCCATTGGGCAGCTTGGCATTCAAAAGGTTCATCGCCTGCGTGTTCACCATCGACGGCAGGAAAGGGCAGTAAGAAGGCGCAGGATTCTGTGCGCAGTAATCTGCGTTGATGGTGTTCGCGATGCCCTGCGCAGTGCGATCGTCCGTCAGGTGAAATGGCACCGTTACGTTTTTGGTCGCCGTTTCCTGATCCGCGATGCGTACGCCCTGATAGGAAAGAAAGTAGAAGAGCTTGTCTTTCTTGATCGCTCCGCCTGCGGTCCCGCCGAATTGGTTTCGATTCAAAAAGGGAATCGGAATGCCCCCGGCATTGTAAAAAAATGGCGTGGCATTCATCGCGCTGTTTTGAAACTGTTCCCAGGCCGACCCATGGAACTGGTTCGTGCCCGATTTTGTCAGCACGCTGATGTGCGCTCCGCTGTTGTTGCCTTGCGACGCGTCATACATCGATGTGTTTACCGCAATTTCCTGGATCGCGTCCGTGGGCGGTGTGGGCAGTGCCTGGCCGATCGCGCTGTAAACCGACGTGTTGGTTTGAATCGTGCCTCCGGCGCCGAAACTTTCACCGGTGTTTAGCACAAAGCGGTTCTCTCCCACCTGGCTAGTGGAGTTTCCATTGAACAAATTGTTTGTGCTGACTCCATTCAACGAGAAGCTGTTGCTCGTATCGCGATTCCCGTTGGCGAAAATCGCCTGATTTCCCAGCCCGGCATTAGCGCCCGCCCCTCCCAGGAAATCCGCGTGTACTCCTGGACTCAAAATCGCCAGTTGCGTAAAGCTTCCGGTCCCCAGTGGCGTCTGCTCGATCGTTCCCGAATCAACTACATATCCATTCGTCGTGTCTGTCTGATTCATCAGCGGCACGGCGTTGACTTCCACCGACGCGCTTACTGCTCCTACTACCAGCGTGGAATCCACCGTGGTCGTGCGATTGCCGCTCACCAGGACTTCCGTGTGCGTTTCCGTCTTGAAACCTTCTTTGGTGATCGTCAGTCGATACGTTCCTGCCGGCAATTCCGGAATCTGGAAAGAGCCGTTCGATCTCGTAACCGCCGACACTTCCAGATTCGTCGCAATATTGGTGGCCTTGACGTCCGCACCCACCACCGCCGCTCCCGAAGGATCGGTGACCGTGCCGGTGATGACGCCGAGTGTCTGTTGCGCTTGGTTGGAACTCGCTAGAAGTAAAAGTAGAAGGATCGCCGCGCTAGTGCGAGAAAAAAGTTTCACCGGCAGTCACCCCACGGATTTGAATTCTCGTGCGGCGCACCAGAACCTCACACGAGTCCAGCATCGATTGGGGCGTAGCTTAGTGACATTGAGACGAGGGTTGCAACAGTAAATTGTAATTTGCATGTGATTTTCTGATAAAGATTCTTCAGATTTACTTTTTTAATCCATGAACCTAAATGCTTATTAATATTCCGGGTAGGCGCGACTGCCTCGATGACAGTGTCAGAGTAATCTATTCCGTGCTACTTGGAATCGTTCTTCGCCTTCAGAAGAACAATATCTGCCGTGCGCGTACCGCGGGCCACAACCAGTGTCTTGCCATCCCCAGACCACGCAAATTCAAATATGAGCCCCGACGGGAAATGTGTGATTTGTTTTGGCCCGCCGCCCGAAAGTGGCTGGCGCCATATATCCGCTATACCCCCGCGCGTTATTGCCGTGTCGATGGCACTCCCATCTGGCGACCAGTAACTTGCTCCCCCGCCGATCATTCGTTCAAACGAGTGCAACACCGGCCCCCCCCCAAGCGCGGAAACGTCGTTTCTCACACGTGTTCCCATGTTGTCGGGATCCTGCCATTGATAAAGCAAAAGTTTGCCGTCGGGAGAGATGTTTGCGAATCCTAACGGTCCGCCTTTCAGCAATTCTAATTTCTTTGGCGTGCCTCCATTTATAGACACCACGTATTCGCCGAAGGGTTCACGCTGAAGAAAGGTCACCCATTGCCCGTCCGGGGAGCAGAACGTCAGATCCACGGACCTTGCGGGTGCCAATTGCTTCGGATTGCCGCCATCCGCATCCATGCGCCAAAGGGTGGTCTGTTCCTTTTCGACTTTCTGAAAGACCACGTGTTTGCCATCACCGCAGCCGGTGGCAAACCCGATGTGGCTATCGTTTCCGGCCAATAGCGTCGGAGCACTCCCATCCCCGCCTATGGAATAGACTTCGCTGGCATCCGTTGTATAGATAAAGCGATCTTTTCCGAGGGAAGAAACAAAATTGATCGGCGAGCCGCCGGAAGTAATCTCCTTGGCGCGCGCTGAATCGCCTTCCGGCAGCATCCACAGATCGGACGTGCGCGTGTTTTCAATCGTCGCCAGCGCGGAACCATCCCGCGACAGGTCCAGCCACGCCAGGCTGTAATTGGTCAGGTCGTTGGAAAGCCGGTGCGCTTCTCCGCCAGGATACGAAATTCTGTAGATCTGCCCGCGATTCGCCGGACCACGCTCTCGAATCGCGATCAACAGACCCGAACCGTCGGGAAGCCAGCTCGGTCGTCCAAGCGCGTCGGCGGTGGTGTACAGCACGCGAGCGGAGCCGCCATCCGGCGAGACGGCATAGAGCGTCTGCCGGTTCGCCGGTTCATAGAGTGTATAGACGATTGTTTTCCCATCCGGCGACCACGCCGGACGCACCATCGCAAAAGGAGTGGCGCTGCCGGGCTTGTCCCGCGCGACGTGCTCTCCGCTACCGTCCGCGTTGACAATCAAAAGATTCACTTCTCCCTTGACCGGGTCACCTCGCAAAAACGCAAAGCGCTTGCCGTCCGGCGAGAAGCTCGGGCCGGTATCAACATCGCGAATCACTTGAACTGGCGACCCGCCGAGCACCGGCATTTTATACAGTGTGCTGAAAAATTGATTTTCTTTGCTGGAACCTGTGAAGAAGATGTATTGCCCATCCGGGGAAAACGTCAGGCCGTAAAACACGATAATATCCGGCGCAAGCACCTGCACATCGCTTCCGGTGGAAACCTGCCGCACCATCAGGCTCTGCTTTTCTCCGTCGCGCAAAACGTACATCACATATTGGCCGTCCGGAGAAATGGCTACGCCGGAAGCCTTACCGCTTTGCGTCAGCTTGGTAATCTCCATGTCCTGCAGATTGATTGGCGCCTTATGGCTGCCCATCTTCAAGTAACCGATGCCGGCAGCAGCCAAAACCAACAATCCCACCGCAATTCCGATAAAGAGCCCCTTGCTACTTCTGGCTGCTGCGGGAACAACTCCTATTCCACCCCCTGTGCTCGCAACGACTGCGGCAATATGCGCGCCCGACGAGATCGTTGCTCCGAATCCTGACGTACCAGCGGTCACACGGTCCGCACCGGAGGAAGCAACAGCTTCACTCTGCTCCGAAACGGCGGTTCTCCCGGAACCAGAGTCGCGCTGCAGTCGCTTCACATCCGCGTGAATATCCGAAGCATGCTGGTATCGCAGGCTGCGATCTTTTTCCAGAGCCTTGTTGATAATTCTTTCCAGGTCTGGTGGCATGTCCGGATTCAAGCGCACCGGCGCCACCGGAGCGCGGTTCAGAATAGCGTCGAAAATCGTTGCCGTGCTTTCTCCACGAAACGGCAACTGCCCCGTAGCCATCTCGTAAAGCACTGCTCCAAACGAAAATAAATCCGAGCGCGCATCCACATCTTTGGCGCGCGCCTGTTCCGGCGACATGTATGCCACTGTGCCCAGCGTGCTTCCAGGACTCGTCAGTTGCTCGCTTCCCACGCCTTCCGTTGCGAGCGTCTCCTGCCGTCCTGTGTCCCGCTGCGTCTTTACTCCCTCTAACTTCGCCAAGCCAAAGTCGAGCACTTTTGCATGCCCGCGGCTGGTAACAAAAATGTTCGCAGGCTTGATATCGCGGTGAACGATGCCTTTGGAGTGTGCCGCATCCAGCGCATCCGTCACATCTAGGGCGATGGTCAACAGCGCTTCCAATTCCACAGGCCGCCCGTTGGTGGTGTGCTTCAGCGTTTTGCCTTCCAGGCACTCCATGGCAATAAAAGCATTGCCGCTATCCTCGCCAATGTCGTAAATCGTGCAGATGTTGGGATGGTTCAGTGCGGAAGCCGCTTTTGCTTCGCGGCGAAATCGCTCCAGGGCCTGCTCATCGTGGGCCACATCTTGCGGCAGAAATTTGAGCGCTACGAAGCGGTCCAGGCGCGTATCTTGGGCCTTGTACACCACGCCCATGCCCCCGCCGCCCAATTTTTCAACAATGCGATAATGCGAAACGAGTTGTTCTGGAAGTAGCGGAGCATCCGGCATGCGGCGATCATCTTAAGCCGTGCTGTTCAGCCTAGTCAACGAACCGACGCCCGCTGGGCAGTCACTACATACTTATCGCGGCCACACACCGGCCGTGAACGACTTAATCGTATGGAAACCAAGCCGGTCGTAAAGTTGCACCGCGGTGCGATTCTCCGAAGTGACCGTCAACGTCAACTCCTTAAACTTCAAGGCGCGCAGCGCCTCGCTCGACTTCTGCATCAGCATGCGCCCCAGACCGTGCCCCTGAAATCCTGGCACGACGCAAATCTGCGTGGTATGTCCAACACCCGGTGACACCTCGCTGGTGAGAATTGCCGCCACAAGCTCATCGCTCCCCGGTTGCCGCAACACAAACGACGCCCCCGGAACGAACTGTCCGCACCCCGGCAGCAGGATAATATTTTTCAGAAAGCGCAGCGCCCCCGAAGCGCTGCGGTATTGGTCGTTGATTTCCCCATCCACATGGTCGGCATACGACAAATAAATCAGCTTCGCGCACGGCTCGAAATATCGATCGTTCCAGCGATCGACACGCAGCCCGTTCGAAGTGCTCGCGTTCGCCTTCGGGCCTTTCTGCAGATCGAGCAGCATGAATTGCCGCGTGTACAGGCGAAATCCCTGATCGCGCAGCGGAGAGTCGATCGGCCCGCTGAAGGGCATAAGCTGCGCTTCGATGCGCTCCAGTTGCGGAATGGCGCGCATATTGAAAAGCGTTTCTTCCAGCAAACGTTGCGCAATAGCGGACTGCGGGTATTGCGCGGAAACATACAAGCCGCCGATCAGCCCTTTTTGTTCTTCCATTACGTAAAACGAATACCCGGCGGCGTTCCCGTTTTCAAACGCCACGCTGCCCGCCAGCGCGCGGGCTTCCAGAAAGCGCTTGATCAGTTCCAGTGCTCCGCGATAGTCCCAGTGCAGTTCTTTGCGCCAATGGCGAGATTCTTCTTCAAGTAGCGGTTCGAGTTGGCGAACGGTGACTTGACGCAAATCGACGATATTCATGGGCAGGTAAGCTGGCGGCGCGACGCCAGTCGCGCACTTCACTATGATAGCCGATTCGCTTCATGTGGCGGGAACCGCCGATCTCCCGGTCGCCTCTGGGTTATCAGATACGCGATACAAGTCCGACATCGCTACCCATGCTCTTGGTCGGCGCTTGGAAGAGGTGTGCTAGCATGCGAAATATCAGCATGTGTGTTGTGCTGCATTGTGAGGAAATGAAAAACGGCGCACTTTGACGGCCGAGCTGCGCAGACCACGCATGTCGATACTCTCTGAACTTCATTATCCCACGCGATGGTACACAAAACTTCTAACGGCTGTCTTGGCGTTGGTTTTTTTTGCTGTCCTGGCCACCCTTGGCGTGGCCGGTTTTCTGGTCTACCGCATCGTCGTTCCGCAGCGCACCAGCTCTGAAATCAACTTGCAAAGTTTTCCGGGCCGTCCTGACGCCATGCAGTTCACCGTTTTGGGCAAGCAGACCCGTGAAGGTTGGTTTTTTCCTGGATTGCGCGGCGCCCCCACCATTGTGCTTTGCCATGGTTACGGTTCCAGTCGTGGCGAGCTTTTGACTCTCGTCTCTGCTCTGCAGGATCACCAGTACAACGTCTTCCTGTTTGATTTTGCCGCCCACGGCGGTAACGGGGGCATGACAACCTTCGGTTATCGTGAGGCCGACGAATTGGGTGCCGCCCTCGACGCCGTCGCTGCGCGCAATGATGTGGACCCGCACAGCTTTGGTGTGTGGGGCTACAATCTGGGAGCCTACGCCGCGCTACGTGAAGCCGAGCGCGACCCGCGCATCCGGGCCTTGGTGCTGGACTCCATCTACGACACTCCGTCTCAAATGGTAAAAATTGGAGTCGAACGCACCGGCTTGGCAGGATTTCCTTTGATGATCCGCTCTGCGGAATTTAGTTTCGAGTTGCTCAATCTGGAGTATCGCAATCAGCTCCCACTCTCGTTTCACTTCGCTGCTTTGAATAAAGTTCCCATGCTTTTCATCCAGGCCACCGACGACCCCGAGCTCGCGCACATTACGCGTGACATGTTTCTCAAGGCCCCCGACCCTCGCGAACAGGCCATCATCGGCCACGGAAACTTTGTCGGCATGAACGACGAGGATAAGCGCGCCTACGAGACCCGCGTGGTGCAGTTCTTCTTGACCGAATTGCCCGCTACCGGCCACGTCTCAAGGTAATGGCAGCGGACGTACTGTGATAATTTCAGCTTGTGGAGACGCGTCGGAAATCACGGCCACGATTTGCGCGATGTTTCTCAATTCCTCCAGATGTTTTTCATTCGTCACCACTATCGCGTCGCCAATCAATGCCGGACTCCACTCCGGAATTTCGCGGTGCAGATAAAAATTAAGCTGATATTGGCTGGAGCGTTGTAGCTTGAACGCATACGTCCCTCCCGCGCGCTCTGCTCCTATTCGCTCCGCTGCTTTCCGCGCTGAGAGTTGCGCGTCCAACTTGATGATGGAAACGTAAACAACCGATAGCAGCAACAACAGGCTGACCACCGACGCGACGAGAGCGGCATGCGCCCGGCGCTTAACCGCCAGAAAAACTACCACCAGCCCGCCCAGCACTGCCAACACTACAAACACCACTACCAGCGAGCCTTTGGTTTTGGAAAACACCGCCCAGCAAGCCGACACCATGAACAACAGCCCCGGTGAACCCAGAGCGTATCTGGAAAAGTGCTGTTTGGAATGGATGCTTCGCGTCACCGCTATCGCAATCAGGAACATCAGCGGCGGAATGGCCGGAAGAATATATCCCGGCAGTTTCGATTTGGAGAGCGAGAAAAATACCACCGGAAATATCGCCCACGCCGCCACGAACAATAGTAGCCGGCGTCGCGTGTCCGAAAATGCCGCGCGCGTTTCTCGCAGCGCGTACCACCCCAGCCACACCGTCCACGGCAACAGCGCAATGAGCGTAATCGGAATATAAAACCAGATCGGCTGAATATGCTGAAACTCTGGGGTGAGGTATCGCTTGAAATTGTGTTCGATAATGAATACGCGAAAAAATTCAGGATTTAGCCGCGCGCAAAGCAGGTACCACGGCAGGGAAGTAAGCAGAAAAGATACACTGGCAGCCGGGTGAAGTAACCGCAATGCCTGGCGCCAGCGTCCTGTATACGCCGCCCACAAAAACGTCGCGGTGCCGGCAAGAATCACCGCAGCCGGTCCTTTCGCCAGGACCGCCGCACCAAGAAAAAAACCAAAAAGCACCAAACTGACATATCGCGAAACCTTGGAAATGCGCTCGACGGTATCCGTCTCGCGGACCACCACCTCATCACTTTTCACTTCTTCTGCAACGATTAACGTTTTAGCTCCGAGTTCACACGAAACCAGCTCCAGTGCCACCGCCGCACTCACCATCGCCATCGCCAAGGTCGCGTCAAACGGCATATCCGGCGCAGCCGCATGCGAAAACCCGATCATTCCTACAGCCGTGGGCATCAACAGCAGCACCCAGCGCGCGGACTGCCACCCATCCAACCGCAGCGCCAGCCAGCTCATCGCCAGTGTGGTCATGAGTGCAAATAACCCACCCGGCAATCGCGCCGTCGTTTCGCTCACACCAAAAAGTTTGAAACTAACCGCCGCAGCCCAGTAGTAAAGCACCGGCTTTTCAAACCACGGCCTGCCGTAAAGTCGCGGCGTGACCCAATCGCCGCTCTCCGCCATGTCCCGCGCGATCCACGCGTAGCGCGGCTCATCCGGCCCTATAAACCCAAAGGCACCGAGGTGGCTGAAATAACACACGTACAGCGTGATCACGATCAGAAAGCCCCACGCCAGAGCAGGGAAGGAAAGATCGCGTGTTCGTTGCCTATCCGGATCGACGGCGGTTGTGGGCGTCGGATTCATTCCAGGGAGGCGTCATTCATTCAAAATAGAATAACGCGACGTGAGTCTAACATTGGCCGCCAATCGGCGTGGCAATCCGGCGTCGCAGGCAGGCATACTGTCGAGGCAATCCAGGATGGCAACCTCGAAGCGATGAAGGAATGGCTGGAGTACGCCGCGGTTTACGTATCGTTGAAGCTGCTGGAAATTTTGCCACGCGCCGCAGCCCGCTCGCTGGCGGCATTCGTGGCGCGCATCCTGTACGCCTTGTCACCCAAGCTTCGCAAAACCGCCGAATTTAATTTGCGCCTTGCTTTTCCGGACTGGAGCGAATCCCGGCGCTCTGAAGTCATCCGTAAAATGGTTCGCAATTTAGGCTGGATGGCCGCGGACTTCGCTCGTCTCCCAAAATATTCTTCCAAAAATATCGAAGACATCGTTATTCTCGATGGTCACGAAAATTTCTTGCAGGGCCACAATCTCGGCAAGGGCGTTCTATACCTGACTGGCCACATCGGCGCCTGGGAGCTTTCGTCGTTTGCGCATGCCGTATACGGCTACCCGCTCCACTACATGGCCCGCCCGCTTGACAACCGCAAGCTCGATGAACTCGTCAATCGTTACCGCTCGCTCAGTGGCAATCGTCCCATCTTTAAAAATGAATCCGCTCGCGCCATGCTCAAAGTCCTGAAAGAGGCCGGAACCGTGGGAATCCTTGCCGATCAGAACACCATGCCCGGCGAAGGCGTTTTCGTAAATTTTTTCGGCACGCCGGCATGCACTACCACCGGCCTCGCGCGCGTCGCTCTCCACACCGGTGCTGCGGTCGTCCCCGGCTACGCCTATTGGGACGATCAAATCCACAGGTACCGCCTCAGATTCGAGCCGTCCGTCGAATTAATCCGTACCGGCGACACCGAGCGCGACATTTTCGAAAACACGCAAAAATTTACCAACGTGCTCGAAGAAGTCATTCGCAAATATCCCGATCAATGGGTCTGGCTGCACGGCCGGTGGAACACTCGCCCGCCCGGCGACCCGCCGCTGTATACATTTAAATGATCTCCCGGCGCGACGAGCAACTCCGGACGACACCGGCAGCAACGAGAGACCCAGACTGCCCATCCGCGTCTGGGTATTTTGGTAATGTTCATCGCATCGTTTTCATTCAGATCTCGTTAAAGCGAGGCCACCAATGAATAAAACCGCCAAAGATCTGGCAGTCCAAATCGGCGCAACCGTCGAAGGCGACGACACTCTCGAAGTGGCCGCCGTAGCCTCTCCCGAACGCGCCGGCGCGCGCGATCTGATCTACGTCGAAGCCGCCAAACACGCCGATCGTGCCGCAACCTCCGCGGCTCTTTGCGTAATTGCAGGCCCGCAGATAACCCTTCCGGGCAAAACTGTCTTACGCAGCGCCGCCCCTAAACTGGCCTTCGCGAAAGCCGCTGCCCTCCTAATGGACCGTGCCCCCATCGCCACCGGTATCCACGCCACAGCGATTGTTGCGCCGCTAGCGCAAATCGCCGCTAACGTAAGCATCGGTCCCTACGCCGTAATTGGCGAAGACGCCCACATCGGCGAAGGCACTCAGATCGGCCCCCACGCCGTGGTCGGCGCAGGCAGTTGGCTCGGCAAAAATTGCAGAATCCACGCGCACGTCACTCTCTACAGCGGCGTGCGCATCGGCCACCGCGTCGAAATACATTCCGGCGCGGTCATCGGCGCTGACGGGTTCGGATACGCGCACGGCGAAGGCCGCTACCTGAAATTTCCACAAGTCGGCATCGTGGAAATCGGCGACGATGTGGAAATCGGCGCCAACACCACTATCGATCGCGGCTCTCTCGACGACACCCGCATTGCCTCCGGCGTAAAACTTGATAACCTCGTCCACATCGGCCACAACTGCGAAATCGGCGAGCATACCGTAATTGCCGCTCAGGCCGGCCTCTCCGGATCCTGCAAATTCGGTGCCGGCGTAGTGGTCGGCGGCCAAGCCGGTTTCGGAGAACGCTGCGAACTCGAAGATCGCTCCGTCATCGGCGGCCAGTCCGGCGTCCTCGGCGGCAAAGTAATTCACAGTGGCGAAACCGTTTGGGGGACCCCCGCTCGCTCCCTGGAAAAATTCAAGGAACAGTACGTCTGGCAGGCTCGCCTCCCGGAACTCGCCGCCCGTATCAAAAAATTAGAGACCAGCGCAGGAAAATAATTGTGCAACTCGGTCGCGCCATATAGCCGCGCCTTCCGCTATCATAAAAATGTGCCGCTCGCACCAAGCCGCCCAACCATGCACGTAACTTCGCCGACCGACGCCGCACAAATAAGACCGAGCTGGCGCCTCATCGTTGTCGGCGGCCACACGCGCAGCATTGGCAAAACCCAGCTTGTTTGCGACCTAATCCGCGCCTTCCCCGAACAAAACTGGATTGCCGGCAAAATCACCCAGTACGGCCACGGCGTCTGCGCCCGGAACGGAGAAAACTGCGACTGCGCCCCTGACGAGCACAGTTACGCCATCAGTTGGGAAAAAACCTCCGAAACCGGTACCGACAGCTCCCGCTTCCTCGCAGCCGGAGCAAAACGCTCCTTCTGGCTGCGCACCAAGCAGGGCTTTCTTGCCGAAGGCCTCCCGCTCCTGCGCCAGGCCCTCAGCGAAGTTGTCAGCGAACATTCCGCCGCCACGGAAATCAATCCCGAGTCGCCCACTCTAATCGTCGAAAGCAACTCCCTCCTTCAATTCGTCCAGCCCAGCCTGTATTTTGCCGTACTGGACGCCACCCGCGACGACTTCAAAGACTCCGCCCGCGCCGTACTCGACCGCGCCGACGCGCTGGTCCTGCACTCCCCGTTACCAGCCGCAGGAGCCTCTCCCGCGGATCCGCCCTGGTTCAACCTCCCCGCCTGGCTTACACAACAAATCCCGTCCGTCCGCCAACTAGAAGGCGAACCGCTCCCGCTCCCCCTGCAGGTTCTCGTCCGCCGCACTCTGGAAGCACCCGCCGATGTCAAGGTTTAAACACCCAGCCGTCTCAGCCCCAATTTCCCGACTGAGACAATCTCGTTGACCGCCAAGGGTCAACCCAGCGATAATCTACTAGTACTGGTGTAGCCGGCTCGTGACGGCTTCAGGACAGAAGTTCCACGTTACACAGTGGTTAGGGTTTCGAGGGATTTGCTCGCCGCATACTGCGCGGCGGGTTTAGAGGGAGAAAGGACCTGATGGCATCTTCAGTTCGCATGGGGGAAGAGGTCTCGATCGCGGCAGCGCCGCTGAAATGGCGCGATCTGGGTTGGGCCGAGCGCCTGGAAGGCTCCATTGAGCGCGGCGTCAATCATCTTCTGTCTCTGCAAACCGAGGAGGGCTACTGGGTCGGCGAATTGGAAGCGGACACCACCCTGGAATCGGACTACATCTATTATCTCTTCGTGTTGGGAAAAGCCGATCCCGATAGGATCGCCAAACTCGCCAATTATGTTCGTGCCCGGCAGCTTTCCGATGGGGGCTGGAGCATCTACCCCGGCGGCCCGTCCGAACTGAACGCCACCAGCAAGGCTTATTTCGCGCTCAAACTCGCGGGTGATTCCGTCGACTCGCCCCTAATGGTTCGCGCCCGAGCCGCGGTTTATCGCCTTGGCGGCCTTGAATTAACGAACTCTTATACTCGCTTTTATCTCGCGCTCGTTGGGGCTGTGGGCTGGGACCTTGTCCCCGCCATTCCGCCCGAGCTGATGCTTCTGCCCAATTGGTTCTACATTAATATCTACGAGTTTTCTTCCTGGACCCGCGGCATCGTCATCCCCATGATGATTTTGTCGGCCCTGCGTCCCAACTGGAAGCTTCCTGAACGTGCCCAGGTTGACGAGCTATTCAAAGACCCCACACGGAAAAAAGCTGCCTTCGACTGGAGCACCGAACTAATCTCCTGGCGTAATTTTTTCCTCGCCCTCGATCGCGGTCTCAAATTTTACGAGCGCCTGCCCTGGAAGCCTCTGCGTCAGCGTGCCCTGCGCGAGGCAAAATCCTGGCTCCTCGAACACATGGAGCGCTCCGAAGGCTTGGCAACCATTTACCCCGCGATGATGAACTCCGTCTTCGCGCTTGTTGCCATGGGCTACGGTCCCGATGATCCGCTGACCTGCCGCGAAACTCGCGAATTCGCCCGCTTTGAAATCGAGGAAGAAAACACTATCCGTCTCCAGCCGTGCGTCTCACCGGTATGGGATACGGCTATCGCTATGGTCGCCCTCGAGGAAGCCGGCGTAGCCCCTGACGATCCCGCGCTCGTGACCGCTGCCGACTGGATTCTGTCCAAACAAATCCTCGGTCCCGGCGACTGGCAAATCAAGAATAAAGACGCCGAGCCCGGCGGCTGGGCCTTCGAATTTCGCAACGATTTCTATCCTGACGTCGACGATACAGCGTTCGTACTCATGGCTCTCCAGCGCGTAAAGTTTCCCGACCCCAAACGTATGGAAGCAGCCACGCGCCGCGGCATTCAGTGGCTTCTGAGCATGCAGAATCGCGACGGCGGCTGGGGCGCATTCGACCGCGACAACGATCGCCGCTTCCTCTGCAATATTCCTTTCGCTGATCACAATGCCATGATCGATCCCAGCACCGCGGACGTAACCGCCCGCGTGCTGGAATGTCTGGGACGCTATGGCTGGCCTGCCGATCATCCCGCCATACGGAAAGGTCTGAAATTTTTGCTGAAAGATCAATGCGGCGACGGCTCCTGGTTCGGCCGTTGGGGCGTTAATTATGTCTACGGCACCAGCGGAGTCTTACGCGCGCTTGAGACTGTTTCGCTCACCGCTCAGCAATATTGCCAGCGCGCTGTGGCCTGGCTGAAAACCGTGCAGAAGGCCGATGGCAGTTTTGGCGAATCGCTGAAGACCTATTCCGACGTCTCTTCCAAGGGTCAGGGAGCAAGTACTCCTTCGCAGACCGCCTGGGGCCTGATCGGCTTGTTGGCAGGCTCAAACACCAGTGACCCGGCCATCACCCGAGCAGTTTCTTATCTGGTTGGGAATCAAAACGAAGACGGCTCCTGGACCGAGCACGATTTCACCGGCACAGGCTTTCCCTGCGTCTTCTACTTGAAATATCACCTGTATCGCAATTCTTTCCCGGTCTACGCCTTGTCGCGTTACTACAATCAGTCACGCAGAGCTGATGAGTTCTGTGCCTTGAAGTTCCAGCCTAACGAGTTCCGGCTGCGCAGCGGTTTCTAAGCGCATGAGGCGCTTCCCGCTGCGACTTACCCTGGACTTTAAAAAAGTCCGCGCCGCACAAAAATTACTTGGGCCCGCTCGCCGTCCTCTCGCGCTGCATCTGGACTTGGCTCAATTTCCTGCGCCCGCGGAAGCATCTTCCGCCGATTCCGGCGGCGCTCCGTCATCATCCCATCCATCCAGAGAATCTCAGGTGCTCTCCACCGTGCAGCGCAGCCCTGCTCCCATCGTCTGGATCGGCGGCGACACCCCTCTTCACTATCCGGACGTCGCGTCAATCGCTCGCGGCATCTTGAATCTCGGCCGTACCGTTTTTATCGAGATCGATGGCACGCTTTTGCGCCGGCGCATCCATGAGTTCCGCCCCGTATCCGGCCTCTATCTCGCTTTGCCGTTGCACGGTCTCGAAATCCGCCACGACTTGCGTGTCGGACAGCCCGGAAGCTTCAAGGCCACGCTCGAAAGCATGCGCACCGCTATGCTTTCTGGCTTCCATATTTGCGTGGAAACCAGGATTTTCGCCGATACCGATCCCGGCGAACTGCGCGCTTTGGGGCAACTGCTGGCTAAGCTTGACGTCGACGGATGGATACAGAGCCCGTCGAATGCTGATCTGACGATGCAAATTTCCCGTCTGCAACTCGCAGCCGCGCGCGCTCTGATTCCCAGCCTCCGGTGGAGAATTTTCTCGAAGTTCCTCAACTCGACGTCCGGCGAAATGGCTCCCCGTCTTGAAAAACAAAACATCGTGAAGCGCGATGAAAAGGAAGTCGCTGGACCCGAGGAAGGCTTGCGCGCTTTATGACCGTCTTGGTCACCGGCGCGGCAGGCTTTTTGGGTAGCCATGTGGCGCGCCAGCTTGTGAGCCGCGGCGAAAATGTTCGCGTACTCGTGCGCGAGTCCAGCTCCAGGCGTGCCATCGCGGATTTACCTCTGGAATATGCCACCGGCGATTTGCGCGACGAAGCTTCTCTAACCCGCGCAATGAACGGCGTGCAGCGTGTCTTCCATGTCGCTGCCGACTACCGTTTGTGGGCCAAAAATCCTCAGGATATTTACGATTCTAGCGTCGGCGGCACGACCAATCTCCTGTCCGCCGCAAAGAAAGCCAGTATCGAGCGTCTCGTTTACACCGGCACCGTAGCCACCATCGCCGTGGATCGCCCGACGCTCCCCAACAAGTTCACCAATTCCAGA
>Ga0182024_10005531_pt1 | contig 28324 bp, 14 predicted proteins | sample P32metaG_FD_120480 | JGI IMG/M metagenome (GOLD analysis project Ga0182024, IMG submission 120480) | Permafrost microbial communities from Stordalen Mire, Sweden - P3-2 metaG (Illumina Assembly) | ecosystem: Environmental > Terrestrial > Soil > Wetlands > Permafrost | place: Sweden: Stordalen...
CAAACGGGGTGTCATCCTGAGCGAACGGGGCCCCAGACGCTTTTCAGTCTGGGGGTGGTGAGTCGAAGGATCCGCGGCTGCATTTCGGGATTTATGCCAAGAACTTTGGAGACAGGACACTAGACGATATAGTTGGATGAGACTGCTTCCGGGCAAGACAAACCCGGAAGCAGTTCTTTCCTGCGGTGTGCACGGTAGTTACCGCGTTAGATACCGGCGTAGCAGCTGCCGTTGCCATAGTCGGTCGTAATGAAATTCAGCCAGGTATTATTCGAATCGTTCATTTCATTGTTGATCAAGTTGAATATCTCTGTTCCGCCCCCGGGATCGACTTCCAGATCAGCCACGGCCTGTGCGTTCAGCACATCGGTACCGGTAAAACGCACCCAGGTGGCGCCAGTTGGAGGCGCCGTGCAGATGGACGAGAAGGTCGCAAAGCCTGTAGGCGCGCCCGAGCTTGTGCCGATGGAGTTATACGCAGCGGTATCGGATGTGTAAGTCGTCGGGTTTTGGAGCCAAATCGGATACGCCGTAATACCACCGGAGGTGTATGTGACCGTATAGGCGCTATTCATGGCGTTCAGAATGTTCACAGCCGCAGCGCCGTAGGGTGCCTTGATCGGATTGGCAATCAGAGAGCCAGGCGCACCGCTGGTGATCAAACTGCCGAGCGTATAGGCCGACAATTGGTTCTTGGCGATGGTGGCAGAGATGTCCGCATGGGTGCCGGAAAGACCGCCGACCAGGTCGGTAATAGCAGAAATGGTCTTTGCTTTGCCGGAAGCGGAGGTGTAGCCCAACAGAATGGGATAGCCCTGCGCGTACTCCATTTGCAACTTGGCGTAGCTCGCGGTCTCGACGGAGGTGTCGGCTGCAAAGAATATGTTGGGCAAATAAGTAGCTCCGGCGATTGCCGATTCAAGGTTGCCCGTCGAATCCGAACAGACCTCCATCGTGTACGCCGCTGAGTCAGCCGCGAAATTCGCATTCGTATTGCTGCTGTAGAAGTAGTTATTTAGCCAGAAGAGCAGAGAGCTGGTGAACGTGTCTGCCGATGCGACTTTCACAACCGTCGTGCCAGAGCCAACGGTGTAAGTAGTGCCCGCAGGTGTACAGCTAGTTGCCACTGCCACGCCATTCACGGTGATCGTGAGCGTCGCGATTGCACCTCCGCCCGCACCACCGGCGGTCAGCGTGTAAGTCGTCGTTTCCACTGGGCTCACCTTAACGCTGGAACTGGAGCCCACAGTTACCGGGTACGGATTGCCGGTTACTCCGCCGATGCCGCTGATCTGAACGGGCTCCGAGGTATTGGCCACTACCCAGTTCAATGTAGTACTGCCACCCGTATTGACCGAGTTTGAGGTCGCCGTGAAACTGGTAATGACTGGAGCCGGTGGCACTACCACCACAGGATTCGACGCCCCGCTGCAGCCTGAAGCCACCACCGAGATGGCGCCCAGGAGCGCGAATGCCGCAAATCCGGCGCGGCTATTTGATATACGTCCCGACCAAAAATTTGCTGCTTTTGAATTCATTTTCATGTTTGTGATGTCCTTTCCAGGGTTTTGATCGTATTGATTTGCGAGAGTGGCTATCAACGCATCGCGTAATTGGCGCGATGAATTCCTGAAAATAACCACGAAACGTCAAGGCTCCTCTATAAACAATGCTGCTCGCGTTCGCGAGGACACGGTGTTTGTTGAATTCGCTTGATTGGTATCGGTCGTGTTGCCGGACTGGACGATCGTCGCTGTTCCGCTCGATACAGTTCCGCCAGTTGGCGACTGCGCCAGCCGCTCAAGGGACGAATAAGAGACCAGCAGGACCGTCTGTATGGATTTTGGCGAAGTCCTGCGGATCATCTTGCTCCCGTATACGTCTCGACAAAGGGAGATCCGAACCATCTCACATCCTTCCACACGCGGAACCGAGAATAGACTCGACGATCACCTCGTTCAATTCCCGGCGCTGGAACGATTCGGCATACAGTCAGCGGCTCAGGGGTGGACTGAAGACTCCAAAGAATTGTACTCGCCGAATCTTCACGGTGAAGCGAAAAAGCAATGGAGCGTGCGCCTGGAGCATGCACCTATTGAGGAAAGACTGCTCAATATTATAGTCACACATACATTATCATCCGTCAATTTCTTTGGCGGGTGGCGCACCCTAAGTCTCTTTGATTGTTAACCTTCCTCAAATGTGGATGCCCTATCCTTCGCCTTTTTTCTGGCGAAGGACGGGGATGCGCAACAGCCGGCTCGCCTCTGTCTCTCGCCGTCGCCCTGTCCGCTCCGATTCGATCTCCACCGCGCCTACTTCGCCTGTCGCGTAGTGCCGGAGCTTGTCGAGCCTATTGGTTCGTGAATTCGCGGGCTACATCGGGAAGCCAGTCATGGACCGGAGTTTGACAATCTGATCTTGCTTTTCAAAACTCTTGAGGTACCCTGTCAATTCACCACTCTGATATGCATTTTCGGAGAAGGCATACCAGACATTTCCAGTCGCATATTGGTTGGCCAACAGCGTCCGGCATCCTTGGGGATGGCCATTATATTTGCCGTTGCTGCACGGTTGAATGTCTACGTACATCGTGAGGAAGTTTCCATTCCAATGGCCAGTGTTGGTCATAATCTCTTGTTCGGCGTGATGTGAATTCTTCACGCTATAACCCGACACTATCTCTTCTGCTAGAAGAGCGTTAAGGCCAATTGCGGTCGCACGGCATGAACCGGTCGCTTTGATGGTGTTCCACAAACCTCCCTTCTCAGTCGGAAGAAAGACAGTTTTCGCTATACACCTGAATAACCTGTCCCTTTCGGGATTACCGATTACGGTGCCGATTCCGTTATACCAGCCAAGGAACTCGCTCAAATCGCGGATAGCTACCGGCATAGATGTTTCCTCCTCTCATCGCTTGAATTTCATCGAGTCCAGCATACCCGGATTTTGGCCGGTGGCGCACCCTAACTCTCATTAATTGTCAACTCTCCTCAAATGGGTGTGCCCCATCCTTTACCTCTTTTCTGGCGAAGGGTGAGACGCACAACAGCCGGCCCGCCTCTCCCTCCCCGCCGTCGCACCCGGCCTTCCGACCTACATCCCTGAGCAGCCTGAGCCGGCAAGCACAGAGCTGGAGAGGTGAGATCGCCAAGCAACGCTCTTGAAATTGGCGGCCGAGCCCAGTGGTGTGTCTCATACAGATGGTCGTTTATCCATTTTGAAAGGGCACGACGTCAGTCGTGCCGCAAGTGCAATCAAATCATCAGGGCTTTAGCCCCTGAGGGAATGCCGGTCCATCGTTCTCAACCTTGGCACGGCGCGCAAAACGGATGCGATTTTTGAGACACTACACTAGGTGGGCGCGGAATCGTACGGTATTTCGATCGCATGTACTGTATTGACCACGCAATCCCCGTCAGCGACGCTACGATCTGTATCGACCGGTCGAAAAGAGCATTCCGGCCGAAGGCAAAACGTGGAGGGAAAGGTATGTTTCACTTACTCTGGTATTTGATTATCGGGCTACTCGCTGGGCTTATCTCGAAATCCGTCATGCACGTGCATCTGACCCTCACGTGGACAATCGTGCTCGGCGTAATTGGATCGCTTCTCGGCGGCAGCGTGACCCACGTGATTTTTCGCCCCAGAAACGAACGATATCATCCGGCCGGCCTCATTTTTTCTACGCTGGGCGCAATTTTGGTTCTCTTCATTTGCTACAAGCTGAATATTCATCTTCCCGCGCTCTGACCTCGCCTCTCGATGAAGCGGTCACATTGCGGACCGCTTGCAACGACGCCAAGTTGGCGGGTGAGGTTGATGAACTCGACCCCTGACTCCTCCATAGCTCATAGCACGCTAGAATATCCGCTGAGACCCACTTCAAATAGCGCGAAGTTCAGAACAAGTTACCCGAGACCTGTTCCGCTGCCGCATGAATCCTGGACTTGAGCTCGTTCCGGGTCAGGATGGGATCGTCCTTGAGCGTGGTGCCGATGGTGGTGGTAAAGACCTGATCGCGGACCCGCCCGACAATGCGCTCGCCTATCTCGTTCTTACTCTCATCCACAGCGCAAAGAAGCGCCTCGTTTCCAATGGCCCTTACGGGAACAGCATCGGCCCCGCAAATCTCCGCAATCGCAACAACTCGCGCATGAGCGTCCCCGGCAATCTCTACGGCCACGCTAAGGGTGCGCTTGCCCCTCTCATCCTGCTGCGTAAAGGTACAGACGACAGGCTGTCCGGCGGCCGGTTCAGTCACCGTGCCCACCGCTTCTCCGCCCAGAAGGCCGGATGCCGTTGCTTCATTGATCCAGGGGCAGTTGTTCGCTGCCCGGCATAAGGCGGGCAGGCCGATCAAAGAGATTCCAAGCGCAATCAATCGCAGTTCCCGCAATGCTATCTCCCGCTTGCCGAATTATCTGCCTTGCTCGGAGCTCCAGCTTCGCTATCCAGATCCGAGTGCAGATGCCACGGAATGCTCTCGTTCGAAATCTCGGGATGGGCGGTGAGAAAGTTCAGTGAGTAAGTGGGCCCCCCGGGATCGACCTTCTTATCGGCAAACATGGCTTGCTGCTCGGCGGCTTCCTCCGGCTTGCCCATGCGGCGGTAAAGAATGGAGAGGTTATAGTGTGCCGCGAGATCGTCGGGATCGATCTTCTGCAATGCCTCAAACTGCTCCATCGCTTCACCGTAGTTATGTGCCCGGTAGTAGACGATGCCAAGCTCACGGCGTGCGTCGCGAGACTGAGGGAACATCTCGACCACTTTGCTGAAATCGGCTAACTCCTGCTCCGTATTGCCCAGCCGCCGTTGCAGCAGGCCATCGTAATAGAGCGCCCGCGCGTTATTGGGATCAAGGAAGAGCGCCCGGCGAATGGCCTTTCGGGCCGATCCGTACTTCTCCCATACAATTTCGGTGAGTGCGACGTTGGTGTATGCGTCGGCATAGCGTGGACGCAATCTCACCGTCTCAGTGAAAGCCTTGACAGCCTCCGCGTACTGGAACTGATCGAGAAGGGCGATGCCGAGATTATTCCAGCGCATCCAGTCAGGGTTATCGGCCGGGTCTTCGGCTTCGGGTGTGTTATCGCCAATCTTCAAGATGCGGCTTCGAGAGGCAATCTCAACAATCGGGTAGGCTGGATGGTCCTTGCCGAAGATATTGTTGAGATAACTCTGGCGCAAATGGCGGTAGTTCACTTTGGCGGTAACTGTGAAAGCGCCCGTAGCATCGGCGGGCAGGCGGAACTGATAGCGCACCAGCGCTGAACGGCCGGCCTGGACGGTATTGTCATACGCGACCGAGTGAATGGTCCACACCGTATGGTTGTCAACAAATTCGCCTTCGTCGGTGACGGGGCGGTTGGTGAAACTGTGCGCGCGCGGGTCCAACATGCCGTCCGGCTTCAGGAAACCGCTGTGGTAAATCTCCTTGCCGCTGGCGTCCTGCACCGTAAATTCGACCCACGCCTCATAGAGATCGCGCACTTCGGGAATCAGCGAGTGGCCGATGTTTTTATTTTGGATGACCACATAGGCTTCCACAATGTCGTTCGGTGCGAGGCTATAGGAAGCCCTGCCAAGCGGTGCAATCAAATCGTCGCTCCCAGCCTTCTTGAGCGCAAAGATATCCACGTTGAGATAGTTCCCCGCGCGCAGAAACTCAATGGTCTTTTTCAGTTGTTCATCAAAGCCATAATAGAAAGGAACGGCTGTGTTGCCGGCCAGCCAGCGGTGCGAGGCGAACGTACCGTTCTTTGCGCCGTAGTCGGGTAAAGCATTGGCGTTGCGCTTCATGTGGCATCCCTGGCAGGTGGTAAAGTCCGCGGTATAGAAGGTGAGCGGATTGCGTTGCGAAAACTTGGACTGCTGCCACTCATCGTAGGCTGTGAAGGCGCGAATGAACCTGTAGTCGTTCAACGGGGCAGGCAGATTGGCCTTGTGACAAGCGGCGCAGAACTCCGGCGTGCGCAGGAAGTCGTGCATCACTGCCTGGGAATGACGCTCGGGATGCCGGAGAATCATGTCGAAGGGAACCATGCCCGGAATGCGCTCGCCCTTCTCGTCGACGATCACCGAGGGAACACCCATCGTGACACTGGCATTGCCGTTGGTCGAGTCCAGGCTCACCACTGAGTGGCAAGTGGTGCAGGTGAGTCCGTCCGAGTCGAACTCGGCGCGATCCACCTTCGAGTCCTCGGTCAGCGCGGCGCCAAGAACGCCGATCGGGTTGTGGCAACTGTCGCAGTGGCGCGCGAACGCAATTCCCCGCGTCTTGTCGCGGATAAGAAGATTGACGCTGGTGCGATAAAACGGTGTGCGGAAAGCGTTCGAGTGCAGTGCCTGACGCCACTGGCTATACGCCTCCTGATGGCAGGTGCCGCAGTACTCCGCGCTGGGAAACGCACCCGGCTGAATAAAACCCTCGCCTTGTACCTGGATATTTCCTGGAGTGAAGGGGTTCTTCGGCCCGTAGTGGAAGTTATAGCTGGGAGTTACAACTGAGTTATAGTCCTTGCGGGCTGACTCAAACTCCTGCTCGGCCTTGGCTTTCCACTTGGCGATCGCTTCGCGCTGCTCGGGTGTGTCCTCAGCGGGCGGGGCTCCCTTGGGCGGAGCCGTGTAGGCTGGCGGAGGTGTCAGCCCTGCCGCGTCCTGCGGCGAACTGCCTTGTTGCGCCAAAGCAGGCACGATCCAGCCCCCGGCCAGCAACAGGCCGACGATCAACGGCAATATGCCTGCGATCTTTTTCATACAACCCCCTAAAGAATGTCCCCCGCGAGAGTGGTCCATTCAGGGATTTCACGTTTCCAGGTAGGTTCATTTAGCCGCGTGCATAGCGGCCGATTTGCTCTTATTCCGCGCTGCTGCGATGGCGTCATAGACGCTGGGCACCAGGCCTTTGCCTTCTTCAATTGCGAAATAGCGGTCCACGCCGGGCAATGCAACGGTTTCCTGCTTGCCGTCCGGCCAGTGAATCGCCACCTCGTCGACCTTTGTTGCCTGCCCCAGGCCGAAATGGAGACGTTGGTCATTCGACGACATATAACTGCCGCCGCTCATCACGTCTCCGCGCTGGCGCATGCCTCCGGAAGTGAGATAGACCGTCGCTCCGATTGCGTCGCGCGGGCTCTTCGGGCCGCCGATGAGAGCAAGCCCAACCCAATGGTTTGTGTCGGCATTCACGTTTCGCAGCAGAACCGGCGTATGGTCTATGCAGTTGACGACAACGTCGATCTTGCCATCGTTAAAAAGGTCCCCGAAGGCTGCACCGCGGGCTGGAATCACGTCGGCCAGGCCGGTACCTTCCACTGCCGGCACAACCTCGAACTTTGTCCCGTGATTCAAATTGTGAAAAAGCAGAGGCCGCTCATTATAGCTAGTGCCCCAGTTATGGTGTTCGACCTGCGGCAGCAAGTGGCCATTCAAGGTCATGATGTCTTTCCAGCCGTCGTTGTCGTAGTCGATGAACGCCGTGGCCCAGCCCAGAAAAGGATAAGTAACTTCCGCGATACCCATCTGCGAAGCTATCTCCGAGAAGTTTCCTCCGCCATCGTTGCGGAAGAGCGGCTTGTAGTCGTCGGAGAAGGAAGTCGTGTAGAGATCGACCAGCCCGTTGTTGCGGTAATCGCCCACGGCCAGGCCCATATTGGCCGACTCGTGAGCATCCTGATTCAGCGCGAAGCCGGAACCGAAGCTATCATCCTCAAAGGTCCCGTTGCCCTTGTTGATGTAGAGATAGTTGGGAGAGGCGTCGTCGGAGACCAGCAAGTCCACCTTGCCATCGTTATTGACATCGACAAATGTGGATGAAAATCCGTAGTAGTGCGCCTTGTCGCTGACCCCGGCCTTCACGCTCACGTCTGTGAAGGTCCCATCGCCGTTGTTATGAAACAGATGATCGGGTTCGCCGGGAAGGCCGCGCGGGCCGCATATAGCTGCTACGCCGCGATACTGGCAGAACGCAGCGCCTATTTTGTCGGAAGCCGATGGCGGAGGGTGGGCCCGGTCATAGTGGACATATCCCGGAACAAACAGGTCCAATCGCCCATCGCCGTCATAATCGCCAAAAGTCGCCCCATTCGACCAGTTGCCGAGCGTGACGCCTGCCTTTTCCGCCACATCCGTGAATGTGCCATCGTGGTTATTGTGGTAAAGGCGGTTTTTGCCAAAGTTCGATACAAAGAGATCGGGCCAGCCATCGTTGTCGTAGTCGCCTACCGCAACCCCTGTTCCCCACCGGTCATTCGCGACCCCTGCTTGTTCCGTCACATTCGTAAATGTGCCATCGTGATTGTTGTGAAAAAGAGCTGCATGGGGAGGCTCCGCCTTTCCATCCATAGCATCGTAGGTTGAACCATTCACAAGATAGATATCGAGCCAGCCATCGTTGTCGTAATCCAGCAGGGCGACGCCCGATCCGTTCACTTCAATAATGTATTTCTTATCAAGCGTTCCCATCGTGTGATGCCAGCTGGTCAGTCCCGCTTTTTCTGAAATATCCTGAAAGATGATTGGACCATCTTTGACAAATCCACCCGATGTAATCGGGCGCTTCTCGGAGTCGAGAACCGGTGCAAACTCTCCCAATATCGCCGGACCACTCAGCCTTTGCGCATTGGTGCTTTCATCCAGGAGCGGCGGTTGTGAAGGGGATTGTTCCTGCCCAGTCGCCGGTCCGCAAAGTTGAGCAAATAGCACAAAGACACAGACTTGCGACCAGCACCGAAATGCTGAACGGGCACACGAATCAATCATGGGCACACGAATCAATCATGAGGCGACCTCGCCGTCGTGGGAAGGGATGACCCACTCACAGCGATTATCGCACTCTTACGCCCCGCCGCAATACTGTCATACACGCTGGGCACCAGGCCCTTGCTTTCTTCAATGGCGAAGTAGCGATCGACACTGGGAAGGGCAACGGTCTCCTGCTTCCCGTCGGGCCAGCGTATCTCCACCTTGTCCACCTTTGTGCTGTCACCCAGGCCGAAGTGCAGGCGAAAGTCGTTGGAGGACTCGAAGCTGCCGCCGCTCATTACGTCGCCCCGCTGCCGCAGACCGCCGGCCGTCAAGTTGACGGTCGTGCCCACCGCGTCGCGGGGACTGCCCGGGCCGCCGATGAGCAGCAACCCCACCCAGTGATTGTGATCGTCGTTCACGTTTCTCAGCAGCACGGGTGTGTGGTCGATGCAGTTGATGACCACATCGATCTTGCCATCGTTGAACAGGTCGCCGAAGGCCGCGCCCCGCGCCGGAATCACGTCGGCCAGACCCGTGCCCTCGACCGCCGGCATCACCTCAAACTTCTTGCCGTGATTCAGGTTGTGAAACAGCAGTGGGCGCTCGGCCCACGACGTTCCCCAATTGTTCAGATCGGCCTGTGGATAGACATGCCCGCTGACGAACATCAGGTCCTTCCAGCCGTCGTTGTCGTAATCGAAAAACTGCGTGCCCCAGCTCAAAAAAGGATAGGTGGGCTCAGCGATTCCCATCTCCGGCGTGATGTCGACGAAGTTGCCGCCGCCGTCGTTGCGATAGAGCGTCTTGTAATCGTCTGAGAACGTAGTGGTGTAGAGATCGAGCCGGCCATTGTTAGCGTAGTCGCCGACGGCCAGGCCCATGGATGCAGTTTCGCGCGCATCCTGATTGAGCGCAAATCCAGAGTAGAAGCTCGCATCCTGAAAGGTGCCGTCGCCCTTGTTGATGTAGAGGTAATTGGGCGAGGAGTCGTCGGTGACCAGCAGATCGACCTTGCCGTCGTCATCGACATCGACGAAGGTGGAAGAGAAGCCGTAATAGCGGCGCTTGTCGTCGACGCCCGCTTTGACGCTTACATCGGTGAAGGTGCCGTCGCCGTTGTTGTGGAAGAGATGGTCAGGCTCGCCCTGCAGGCCGCGAGGACCGCACATGGTGGCTGCGCCGCGGAAGGAGCAATTGGCAAAGCCCACTGCCTTGGAGCCGGCCCCAGGCAAGTTATTCATATCCCAGTGAATGTAGCCTGGCACAAAGAGATCGAGTCGCCCGTCGCCGTCGTAGTCGCCAAAGCTCGGCCCAGTCGACCAGTTGCCCAGAGCGACGCCTGCCGCCTCGGCCACATCGGTAAACGTGCCGTCGTGGTTGTTGTGGTAGAGACGATTCTTGCCGTAGTTGCCCACGTAAAGATCGGGCCACCCATCGTTGTCGTAGTCGCCCACCGCCACGCCAAAGCCCCAGCGGTCATTGGTCACGCCGGCCTTTTCGGCCACATTGGTAAACGTTCCATCGTGGTTGTTATGAAAAAGCGCAGCGTGCGGAGGCTCGGTCTTGCCGGTCAAGGCGTCAAATGTAGAGCCGCTGACCATATAAATATCGAGCCATCCGTCATGGTCATAGTCCAGCAGTGCCACGCCCGAGCCTATCGTCTCGAGGATGTACGCCTTTTGGGGCGTGCCCATCTTGTGCTGCCAAACAGTCAGGCCTGCCTTCTCAGAAATATCTTGAAAGATGACGGGACCGTTTTTGACGAAGCCGCCTGCGGTGATGGGGCGCTTCTCAGCGTCGAGAACCGGCGCAAACACACCCGCCGTGGCCGACCCGCCCTGCGGTGGAGGCTCCGAAGAAGCGCTAGCGCCAGGAAACGGCAATTGAGACTGCGGCTGGGTTTGGGCATGGCCCAACCCCACGCTAGTGGCGAACGCAAACGCGGATATGCCTGCGATTGAGCAGCGCACTGCTCGAATCCATAAGGGGAGAGCCAATTTGTGACCTCGTGGGCGGGGGAAATGGCCCTGAGTCACAAATTGTCACGGACGGGCACCCTGGTTGTCTCCGCCTGAATGGATGAGACAACTATCCTCCTTTGTGTGGAGGCAGCCAAACGGGCAGCCCGTTCTCACGGCTTAGAGTGCCTACTTGCGCCGGGGGCCCACATCTCGTTTATCCCTCAGAGGAATGGGTGCCCCAGGTCCCGCTTTTGGGACCTGGGATGCTATGGGGTTTGAGCGAGCAACACGCGATTCACAGTCGTCTTTCGTGCCATTGTGGACCGCCGGGAAGGTTAAATTTTACGGAAATATGTACTTTATGCAAGGGAGATATTGGCATGAAACGTGTTAATGAGATCGACACAAGATGGTGCTCAGTGAGAGGATTGCTGGCATGGATTCCCAGCAGCGAAGAAAAGCTACGAGTAAGCTACTGGAAATTGCTAAAGATCCAGAGATCGCGAGCATCGCTCATAAGCTGTTCTGTGAATCGCAGCCAGATACACTACCCAAAAACGAGACTAGCGAATCAAAGATGCATCCTATCGCTTCCTATTTTCTTCGAGGGCTTGGGATCGTTGGGCTTCTTCTTGGGGGTGCTGGCATAATGGCAGACCTCTCCTTCATGACGTTCGGATTGTGTATAGGTTTCGGATTGGTTTTGCTGGCGATTGATCCATGGCTCGAACCAAGTCTGCGTCCCTACTTATTGATAAAAATAATAGGATCGTCTTTTTTTGCCTCGATCCTCGTGGCCTTTTGTGTGCTCGTTGTATTTCCTCGTGATCCTTTGACAATTAAATGCGCGGGACTACAACGGTGACTATGGTGAGGGTACCCCAGTTGAAGGAATCAAATGGCGTCCAGAGTATTCCGATCTACATGTTGTTTTTAAGAATGATTCAGACGACGACTATACCAATTTGAGGATTAAAGTGATACCTAATATGCTTATCGCTGCGGCGGGGCAAACGACAAATCTCAACGGAGTAGAAATTTTCAACACTCTTGCAGGTCCAGATGTGGTTACTGCGCCCAATATAGATTCAAAAACAGGCAAGGTTAACTATCTTTCCGGCGAACAAAAGAGATTTTTTTCGGGAGGGAATATAGTCTCATGCGATAAATTGCAAGCACACACATCCTTCGAGGTGTCGTTTGCGATTGTTGTATTGAGCAATCTAAATGGAGCATCGCCGGGTGTGATTGATTCCCGGACACTTTTTGAATTAACCTTTCCGAATGGCGCACCCCCAAATACCTATCTAAATGGCGAATCACCAAGTATGTTTGGCCCCCGAACATCTCCAACTAACGTCCATATAGAAGGCACATACGATGGCCCCGCAAAACGACCGCACTCCTTCAAAGGGGACTATTCTGTGACTCACGACTAAGGCGGGTGGCGCACCCGAAGATTTTTAGAATCTATACATCTCCCCAAAAAGTGTGTGCCCCATCCTTCGCTTTTTTCTAACGAAGGGTGGGATACCACGAACACCGACCGTTCGATTTCTGCGGTGACACATGACTTTGAGACCAGGAGCCCGCCCTAGATCAGCTCTGTATGCCCCGAAAGCCCCAGCTCCTTCACAATCTTCCCCACATCCTGGGAGTGATCGCGGTGCGCAATCAGCAGAGCATCTTCGGTATCCACAATGACCAGATTCTTCACACCCACCAGCGCCACAAACTTCCGGGGGCTGAAGATGTAGTTGTTGGTCGCGTCAAGGGCCAAGTGGCCCTCGGTCTCAGAGACGTTGCCGTCGCCGTCCCCGCGCAACCGCGTGTCAAGCTGGTACTCGTAGAGCGAGGCCCACGAGCCCAGATCGTTCCAGCTGAACTCCGCCGAGATGCAGTAAAGGTGAGACAAGTGCTCGCCCTTGGCCGAGCGCGGCTCAAGCACCGCGTAATCCACCGAAATGTTCTCGCATTTGGAATAGAGAGAGTGAAACACTTCTTCGAACTCGGGTGTGCCGTAGGCGGCGGCAATGCTCTCCAGCAGCGGAGCGGTCTCTGGCAGGTGCTCGCGCACGGCATTGGCCAGGGTGCGCGCCGACCACAGGAACATGCCCGAGTTCCAGAAGTAATTGCCGGCGCCGACAAACTCCTCGGCCCGGTTCTGGTTGGGCTTCTCAGTGAACCGGCGCACGTGCAGAGCGGTATCGTCGCGCGTGTAGTCGGTGGTTTCAATATAACCGTAGCCGGTCTCGGCGCGGGTAGGCTCAATGCCCAGCACCACCATGTTTTCGCCGGCCGCAGCCACGGCGATGCCCTTTTGCAGCGCCTTCAGAAAGCGCGGCTCATCGGCAATCACGTGGTCCGAGGGAAAGATCCCCAGCACCGCATCGGGGTTTTGCCGCTCGATCAGGAAAGCCGCCAGTCCGCAAGCGGGGGCGGTATTGCGCGCCACCGGCTCCTGCACAATCTGCGCGGCGGGCAACCCCGGCAACTGGTCTGCGATCTCGTGAGCTAGAAATTCATTGGTGATGATCCAGGTCTTATCCAGCTTGGCCAGCGGTTTGAGCCGCTCCACAGTCTGCTGAATCATCGAACGCTCGCCGTCGAGCGCCAGTACTTGCTTGGCGCGGGCGCGGCGCGAGCGAGGCCAGAAGCGGGTACCGCTGCCGCCGGCAAGTATCACAGGGCGAAAATCAATCGTCTTGGACATCGAAGAGTCATCCTACCGGACGACCACCATGTTTGCACAGTGATCTTCAATACTTTTTGCTTGAGGCCCGCCAACTGGCCGTCTGCCCGCGCCGAATTTTCACACGATGTGGCCTGGCCGGCGGCTAGGCCGGGTGAAGGGCCGCTCTACGCCAGCTTGGTCAGGAACTCCTTCATCCGGCGCGTCCCCTCAAGAATGTTCTGTTCCGTCACCGGATACGACATGCGAATGTGATCCTTGGTCCCAAAGGCCTCGCCGGGCACGGTCACCACATGAGCCTCGTGCAGCAGCTTCGTAGCCAGCTCCGTCGCGGTCTTGATGCCCCCTTTGCCCAGGAAAGCCGAGATATTCGGGTAAACGTAGAACGCTCCCTCCGGCTTGACGCAGGTAACGCCGGGAATCTCCTTCAGCTTGGCGAGCATATAATCCCGCAGCCCAATGAACTCGGCGCGAAAGACGCTCACGCACTCCTGCGGGCCATCCAGCGCGGCAATGGCGGCCTTCTGCACAAAGCTGGTCGCATTCGACGTGGACTGCGACTGGAGCTTGCTCAGGTTCGCCACCACCGCCTTCGGAGCCAGCGCGAAGCCGGCCCGCCAGCCCGTCATCGCGTAGGTCTTCGACAGCGAGCCGAGTACCACAATGTGCTCCTTGGCCCAGCTAAACGAGCCGCCCGACACCGGCTTGCCGGCATAGTTCAAATACACATAGCACTCATCCAGCAGCACAAAAATCCCCCGCTCGTGCGCCAGCCGGATAATCTCTTCCAAATCCTTAGCCGACACCACCGAGCCCGCCGGGTTCGACGGCGAGTTCAGAATGATGGCCTTGGTCTTCGGCGTAATAGCCTTCTCGATGGCGTCCGCCGTGATCCGGAACTTTTCCGCCTCGCTGGTCTCCAGATACACCACCTTGCCGCCGGCGTACTGAATGATGTCCTTGAAGCTCACCCAATAGGGCACCGGCAAAATCACCTCGTCGCCGTGCTCCACAAGCACCTGGATCGTGTTGAACAGCGCCAGCTTGCCGCCGGTCGTGAAGATGGCCTCGTCCAGTCCGTAGTTCGACCCAAAGTCGGCGGCGTGGCGATCCACAATCGCCTGGCGCACGTCGGGAATGCCCGGAACCACCGTATAGCGGGTAAAGTTCGCGGTCAGGGCGTCCATCGCCGCGTCCTTGATGTGACGCGGCGTATTGAAATGCGGCTCGCCCGCGCCAAAATCCACCAGGTTGATCCCCTGTGCGCGCAGCTTGGCGGCCTCCGCGGCCACAGCCATGGTCGCGGAAACCTCGATCCGGCCAATCCGGTCGGCAAAGACTTTTGAAGGTGCGGAAACTGTCATAGCACCTCCATTTTACAGATTTTCCGCCAAAGTGCGAACCCGCCATCTGGGAGCTGATTCGCTAATTGCTCATACATAGAGCGCGTGAAAGTCGACCGTGTGAAAATCCGGTTCAATCAGCTTGATGCCCATATTAATCGTGCCCGCATCGATCGGTTGCCAAAGAAAATTCGACAGCAGGACTGCGCCGCGGCGTCTTTTTGTCGAAAAACCAATAAAGGTATTGCAGCCGGCCGACAGGCCAGACTTCCACGCAATTTCCTCTTTCCCGTCCGATGAAATGAACCAGCCCAGCCCCACATCCGTTCGGGCAAGGGGCGTGGCTTTTCGCGTTTCAAGCAGCCGCCCAAGTGGTGCGTTAAGTGGGGTGTGCGCCAGCCCCATGCACGCCTTCAGAAATACTGTGAGATCGTGAGCGGTTGAGCGCGCACAACCCGCTCCCGGCATAGCCGGCCAATCCCACAGCTGAGTTGGCTTCAAGTCGAGGTCGTGGCCTTGCACCAGGTGCCGCCGCATTTCGTCGGTCAGCGTGATGCGCGTGTCGGTGAGGCCCAGCGGTCCGCAAACGCGCTCGATGAGCAGCTCTTCGTAGCTCTTCCCCGCGCGCCGGGCAAGCGCAATCCCAAGCAGGCCGAAGCTGAGATTCGCATATTCGTAATGCGTCCCTGGCTCATATTTCGGCACATAACTCGAGAGAAACTCGTAGAGCTTAGCCCCCGTGTAGTCTCCCATCGGATTCGGATGGGCATACCAGTCTGGCGGCAAATTGCCGGGCATGTTCGGTAGGCCCGAAGTGTAGGTTGCTAGATCGACAAGCGTAATCGGCCGGCCCTTCTCATGGAGCGTCACCGAAGACGGAAGATACTTCGCAACGGGATCGTCAAAGGCCACCTCGCCGCGCGCGGCCATCTCCGCAAGCAAGAGCGAGGTCAGCACCTTCGTGATCGACATCATCTCAAAAACCGCATTGCCATCCAGAGCGAGCTTCGGTACGCCGGAGCTTCCGTAAGAAGCCATCCGCGTACCGCCTTCGTCGATCACAACGGCAATCATGCCTGCGGCCTCGTCGCGCGCGCCGACAGTTTGCTTCAGCGCATCGCGAATCGGATCCGTTGCCGGCGCCGCAAAGCAATCGCTGCCAAGAACCACGATCCCCGCGCCAATCGAGCCCAACAAGAATTCCCGCCGATGCATGAGCCCGCCCCTCTCTCCGGTAGTCCCACCGCGTCCCAGGACGACGCTGGAGAGTGAAGTCTTATACGGTCGTTGGCTCGCAAATGTTCCGCGAATCTGCCTCGCTCAAACTCTGCCCATCAAAAGGGAGGAGGAGCCTCCAGGCCCTGAATGCAGCCCGACACCCGCTGCCGCGACACTTTCTGAATTGGCACTGACGATTTAACTCACCCGCTGGCAAAACGGGCGGCTCAACACCGCGCGAAATTCTCCAACGCGGTCCGATTGGGGATGGTAGCTGAGGAGCCGTGGAACGTTACCAGCCTGCGGCTCTTAAACGTGCTCAAGGTCCGCGTAACGGTCTCACGCGATGTTCCGATGAATTCCCCGATCTCTCCGTGGGTCAGTGAGAAGCGAAAGCGCGTTCCCGATTCGGTAGTCTGACCGTTCACGCTCCAATCCAGCAGCAGCCGGGCCAGCTTCTCGGGGGCTGAGGTCGACAATCCCACAGTGCGCAGCTGCTCGCAAGCCATGGCGTATTGCCGGCTGAGTTCCCTGCTCAGTACTTGATAGGCCTCGGGGTGACGCATGAGAAAGTTGAGAAAGTCCTGGCGGCCGATAGGCGCCAGTTTAGACAGATAAAGCGTTTCCGCCGTTATGCCGTAAGGATTTCCCGAGAGGATCGAATCGATCCCCACGATCTCGCCCTTTCTGGCGATGAAGAGAATCAGGCGCTTGCCATCGCTCGAGTTGATCGAGACCTTCACTTCGCCGTCGAGAACCACGAAAACCCGCTGGGGTGGGTCCATCTCGGAAAACAGAACGACATTGGCCGGATAGGAGGAAGGATGTGCCATCGACGTGAAATCTTTCAAAGCCTCGGGAGTCAACCTATTAAAGAACTCGCCAGTCCATTGGGCCTGGTCCTTGCCGTCGTTCGTCACTTCAGTTAATGCTTTCATTGCTTGGCTCCTCTCCTATACGACCTGAGTTATCGCCGGATATTTCCCCGGCAAGGAATTGACTCCACTGTGTGCTGGCGACAAGCCGGGCACCGGTTTGGGAATGGATATCGCGGAGAACCTGCTTGCCCGCGAGATCCGCGAACGTTACATCGCGCAAGTCGAGCACAACTTGTCTTGACGCCAAATGCGGTGTCGCTTCTGCCCATGCGTGGCCGAGTTCGGCCACCCATGGGCCGGCTACCCGTCCTTCCAGCCGGATTGCCATCTCGTCGTCCGTTTCATGAATTGTGATTCGTAACATCTGCTCGCCCATTTCACCCACGCCCTCTCTATGGCATATCGAGTGCCAAACTCGCTGCGTGACGAGCCGTCGTCTCATTGGTATTGAAGAGAAAGCGTTTAGCTTGAAGGGCAGGAAAATGGGGAATGGTGACGAAGGCTGCGGTGACGAAGTGACGATGACGAAATATCGTCACTACGACTTCATATAGTCACTTCGCTCGATGGCCAGCTTCTTTAACTTGGAGTTCAATGTAGTCCTTTTAAGGCCCAAACGTGCCGCGGCGCCGTCGGAACCACCGATTTGCCCCTTGCACTCGCGCAGCACGCGCAGGATATGTTCGCGTTCCGCGGTATGGAGCGTGGAATTTTCCTCTTCGGCATCTTCATCTTCCACCGCGGTTTCCAGCTCCGCCAGCGGAACATACAAAACCGGCCCGCGAGTTAGGATCACGGCCCGCTCCAGAAAGTTCTCCAGCTCGCGGATATTCCCCGGCCACTGCCAGCGCGCCAGGGCCTTCATGACCTCATCGGGAATCGTCTCAATCGTCTTGCCCATGCGTCGGCTGTGTGTAGCCACAAAGTGCCGCACAAGTACCGGGATGTCGCCGGCCCGATCGCGCAGCGGCGGCGCGAAGATCGGAAACACCTTCAGCCGGTAAAACAGATCGCTGCGGAATTCCTTATCGGCGACCATCCTGGCCAAATCGCGATTGGTGGCCGCAATGAGTCTGACATCCACGGAGATCGGCCTGTTGCCGCCCAGGCGCTCGATCTCTCGCTCCTGCAAAGCTCGCAACAGCTTGGGCTGCAAGTCGAGCGGTAGCTCGCCCACCTCATCCAGAAAGAGCGTTCCTTCATGGGCTAACTCGAGACGGCCCATCTTGCGCGCAATCGCGCCGGTGAAGGCCCCCTTCTCGTGGCCGAATAACTCGCTCTCCAGCAGCCCCGCCGGAATCGCCGCGCAGTTCAGCTTGATGAAAGTTCGCTCGTTACGCGGGCTCAGCCGGTGAATCGCTCGCGCCAGCAGCTCCTTGCCCGTCCCCGTCTCGCCCTGGATCAGCACGGTCGCATTGGTGGGCGCCACTGTCTCAATCTCCTTGAGCACCTGGCGCAGTCCCGTGCTTTCGCCAACAATATCCTCGAAGCGGTTATCCAGATTGATCTCTTCTTCGAGGTACCGTTTCTCCTGTCCCAGCCTGTCTCTTAACTCGCTAATCTGACGGAATACCTGGGCATTGTTCACCGCCATCGCCACCTGCCCGGCAACTTCCGACAGAATCTTGGCTTCGCGATCTGTGAAGGCGCCTTGCAACCGGCTCGCGACCATCAAGGTTCCAATCGCCTCGCCGCGGTGGATCAGCGGAACCCAGCATCCCGACTGCATCCCCAGAGCGGTCAGGTTCCGCAGCGTCTCCTGGGAAAAGTGCGACTCGTGCAGCCGCTCCAACAACACCGGCTCCCGCGTGCGATATGCCTCGCCATGCGGCGAGCCGTCCAGCGGCACCCGCAGTTCGCCGCGCTGCGACCCGCGATCATCGTCTCCCAGGAACTGCACCATCAGTCCGCCCGTCGCCTCGTCGTAGAGCCCCAGCGTCGCGCAATCGTGCGGGATCACCTCGTTGATGCTGGCCGAAATTGCCGCTAGCAGCTTGCGCACATCCATGTTGTTGAGCAATGCGCCGCTCAATTGCAGCATCACCGCCTCTTCGGCGCGCTTGCGGTCGGTAAAGTCTCGTGTCACCTTGGCATAGCCTGTTAACTCGCCGGCAGTGTCGCGGATCGCCGTGAGGCTGACATCGGCCCAGAAGCGAGAACCATCCTTCCGGACCCGCCATCCCTCCTGCTCCACGCGGCCACGCTCGGCGGCAAGCCGCAGCAGCTCTGCCGGCCTGCCCCGCTCCACATCCTCGTGAATGAAGAAACGCGAGAAATGCCGGCCCACGATCTCCTCGGCCGAATAGCCCTTGATGCGCTCGGCGCCAGGGTTCCAGGTGGTGACGTGACCATCGCGGTCAAGCAGATAGATCGCATACTCGCGCACGCTCTCCACCAGCGATCGAAGCTGTAGATCTTTGTGCCGCAGCACCTCTTGCGCGGCCCGCTGCTCGGTGACATCGCGCAGAAAGCTCAGCACCACGAGACCGGAGGCAGTCTCCATGGGCTTGAGCATGATGTCAACCGGAAACTCGGTTCCATCCTTGCGCAAAGCAAACAAGTTCATGGCCGCGCCCATCTGGCGGGCTCGGGGGTGAGCATTGAAATTTTCGCGATGTTCGGGGTGGTGGCTCCGAAAGCGCTGCGGAATCAAGTTCTCGATAGGTTGGCCAAAGAGCTCGGCCTGCGGGTAACCAAACATCTCCACCGCGCGCGGATTGGCGTCACGGATGACCCCTCCGGCGTCCGTGACAAAGATAGCGTCTGGAGAGACGTTAAACAGGTTCTCCAGCGCGGAGTAAGCGAACTCGGCCCGATCGTGCTCGGCCATCGCCGCTGCGTCCTTCTCGGGGAATTCGGACGAACGCATGACAGGCTCCAACCTATTCGGTAAAGATACGTACATTTGCCACCGCTTGCAAATAGAAACGCTGCATCGGTTTGCGTCAGCCGGTCCCGCGACAACGGCGGAACTCTCCATCTGCGCCCATGCAGGTCAGATAGCGCTTTCCTTATATCCGCGACGAAATTAGAGGCACGGACCAGCATGCTGGTCTGTGCCTCTTCTTGAATGCGTCTTCTTCCATCGGCTTGTTACTGAACAGTGATCGAGAGGTTCAATGGAACTGTTGTCCCGCCACTGGTTACCGTGATGGGGATGCTATAGGTTCCTGGCGGTGTAGATGAATTGCCCGACCCGCCGCACCCGGCTATCCCGATCATGCCTGCGACGGCAAAGCTTGCTGCCAGCAGAAGCAAGCACACGAGCCACGGACTTCCGGCCTTCCTGGCGCGAAGGATACGCCGCCTGAAGCCGAGAGGCAGCAGAATCAGGGCTGCAAATATTCCCGGAAGCACGCCTCCTGCTGGGCCCTCACGAAGAGACGCCGTAGCCGTCCCCGTTGTCCCGATGGTGAGTGTAGTGGTCAACGGCGCGGTGGAAGGGACCGTCAAGCTGCTGGGCGCGAAGCTGCACGTCACTTCGGACGGCAGCGTTCCACAGGAGAAGTTCACTGTGCCTGTGAATCCGCCTGTTGGCGCTAATGTAATCACCGTACTCCCCGTCGAGCCGCTCTTGATGGTGAGGGACGACGGGTTTGCGCTCAGCGTGTAGCCAGGCGCGGCAGCCACGATAATGTAGTTCGCGGTGGCCACAGCGCTATTGGAATAGCCGGTGGCTACGGCGATGGCTTCGATGGTCTCCGTGGCAGAGACGGTGATTGCGCCGTTGTATAAGGTGGACGACGTGGTCGGCGGGTTTCCATTGGTTGTGTAATAAATGGCCGCGCCGGTCGTGGAATCGGTGATGGTCACGCTCTGGGTAGAGGTGTAGCTACCGGCAGCCGGTGAGAAGACGGGTGTGGCGGCGGAGCTCGTCTGCGCCGGACCGGTTGAGACGACCAGGTTAACGGCAGAGCCGGAATTCACGCTTGTGCCCGCGGTTGGACTTTCGCTAATCACATTGCCGGATGCGACGGTGGAGCTGCTCGCCATGGTGACTGTGCCAGCCACGAGTCCCGCTCCGCTGATGGCTGTCGTTGCGGCTGCTTGAGTATCACCCACCACATTGGGCACGGCGACTTGCGCCGGGCCGGTTGAGACGACGATGTTAACCGCCGAGCCGGAATTCACGCTTGTGCCCGCGCTCGGGCTTTCGCTGATCACGTTGCCCGATGCGGCGGTGGAGCTGCTCGCCGTGGTGACTGTGCCAAGCACGAGTCCAGCCCCGGTGATGGCTGTCGTTGCGGCTGCTTGAGTATCACCCACCACATTGGGAACGGCGACCTGCGTTTGGCTGTTCAGACTAATTGTGCCCGACACGCTGGCGGCATAGTTAGAGTCTCCTGGGTAGCTTGCCTCCACCAGATGCGCACCCGAACCCGCAAACGAAATCCCGGTTGCGGTCGCCGTTGCCGTCTGTGTCGCTTGCTGGTTGAGCACCGTCACCGATCCGCCGGTTGCGCCGCTATTGGCTACGGCCACGCCAGGCCCGCCGCCGATGATGAAATCTCCCACCGCCAAGGCAGAAGGGGCACTCCCCGTCGGGGGGGTTGCCTTGACCGTGAACGTCCCGTTGCCGTTGCCCTGCAGGATGGTTACTGTGTTGTCGCCGCTGTTGGCCACGGCCAGGTCCGCAATGCCGTCGCCGTTGAAGTCGCCAACGGCTATCCCAGACGGGGCGTTGCCCGTGCCTGGACTCGCTGCCTGCGTGAATGTCCCGTTGCCGGCGCTCAGCATGATCGATACGTTGCCGCCGCCGCTGTTCAATAGAGCCAGATCGGCCTTCCCATCCCCGTTGAAATCAGCCACCACCATCGAAGTGGGGCTCATTCCAGTGGACGTCACCGACGGCCCAGGCGTGAAGTTTCCGCTGCCATCGTTCTCAAATACCGAGACGGTCTGCATGTCCGATGTACCGGTAATGGCGTTCACCACGGCAATATCCGTCTTGCCGTTCCCACGAAAGTTTCCTGCCCCGATCGCGAGGATCGCACTTCCGGTGGGAATAATCGTCGGCGCGCCAAATGTTCCGTTCCCATTGCCCAGAAAGATGGCGATGACGGGATTGCCAGATTCAAGGCAGGCGACTAGAAAATCCGGCTTTCCGTCTCCATTGAAGTCCCCGGTGACGACCGCCGAAGCAGATCCGCAGGGAAGGCTGAACGGAGCCTCAACCGTTTCTCCACCACTTCCGTTGCCGAGGATCAGTTGGGCATTGTTGGTCGAGCTGGCGCTGTTGCTGACGGTAAGGATGCCTGCGGGTCCGCCGGTGACAAAAGCCGCCGCCGCCATCCACTGATTGTTGCTCAGGGCTCCTAGATTGTTGGCGGCCTTGAATGTGCCGTCTCCTTTGCCGATCAGGACGCTTACATAGCCGTTGGACCCAACAGCGATGTCCGGGATTCCGTCGCCGTTGAAGTCTCCCGCCACGACAGACTGCGGCGCGGGTTCCGTCGCCGGCGTCTGAGTGTTGGTCCAGGCCGGTGCCCCCGATGTCCCGGTGCCCAGCGTCGCCGTTCCCACCACGGCGTTGCCGTTACTTGTGTCCAGAAAGGACACAGTTCCGGTCGGCGCGGCAGCCAGGTTTCCGGACCCCACCACTGTCGCCGTTAGTGTGTAGTTGCCTGGGCTCCCGCTCTGTGCAATCGAAGTGGTTGTGGAGGCAAGCGGCTGGCTGACGGTCTCCGTCAGGGTGCCACTGCTGGCGGCATAGGCGTTACTGCCGGCGTAGCTGGCCAAAATAGTGTGCTGTCCGGTGGTCAGGCTCGAGGTTGAGTAGGTCGCTTCGCCAGTGCCGCCCAGCGCGGCCGTGTCGGCTGATGTGCCATCCACGCTGAAGACCACGTTGCCGGTTGGGACGCCGGTGCCGGACGCCGGCGTAACCGTGGCCGTAAAGGTGACCGCGCTGCCCTGCACTTGCGAATTGGCGCTCGAGGTCAGCGTAGTTGTCGTGGCAATGGTCGTGGGTACAGTCCCGATCGCCAGCTTGGCGATAAAGGCGTCGCTAGAGCCGCCGGCATTTGCGGGCTGATAAGAACCCGTTGTCGTGGGAAAATTCGTCGATGACGTCTGGCCGGCTACATACACGCCGCCCACGCCGTCCAGAGCAATGCCGTAGCCGTAATCCTGGCTACTGCCGCCGAGGTAAGTCGAGTACAGCAGCGTCGATCCGCCTGGGTTGAGCTTGGTGATAAATGCATTGACGCCAATGAACGATTTACTCCCGGGATAGCCCGCCGCGTTATTCACGGTCTGGTAAGCGCCCGACGTGGTTGGAAAATTCGACGAAATCGCATCGCCCGTCACATAGGCGTTGCCCAGGCTGTCCACGGCGATCGCGCTGCCGGCATCTCCCGAGCCGCTCTCAGTGCAGTCACTGCCGCAGGCCTGGGGCGCTATGCCGCTGCCGCCCAGGAAAGTCGAGTACACCAGGCCCGTGCCGGCCGAGTTCACCTCGGTAACAAAGGCGTTAACAGCGTCATTGGCGTAGGCATTGTTGGTGGATTGATAAGCGCTCCCCGCCACCGGAAAATCCTGCGACCCAGCCTCGCCAGTCACATAAGCGTCGCCCGAGCTGTCCAGGGCAATGGCAGTGCCGTAATCGCCGGTCGAGCCGCCCAGGAAAGTCGAATATACCAGCGCCGTGCCGGTTGTGTTGAGCTTGGTGACAAATGCGTTGGAACCACCGTTGTCTGGACCTGCGTTGGCCGCGGCGGTATTCGTGGTCTGAAACGCGCCATTTGTGATCGGAAAGTCCGTCGAAGCCGCTTCTCCGGTCACATAAGCTTCGCCTGAGTTGTCCACCGCGATGCCAAAGCCATAAGCGCCAAAGCCGCTGCCGCCAAGGTAGGTGGAGTACACCAGCGCCGTGCCGGTTGGGTTGAGCTTGGTCACAAAGGCGTCGGGAAACGAGGTCGAGGCATGATTGATAACCTGAAACGCGCCCGCTGTCGTGGGGAAATTGCCCGACGTCGATCTGCCGGTCACATAAGCGTTGCCCAAGGTGTCCACGGCAATGGCGGAGGCGTAATCCTCCGCACCGCCGCCCAGGTAGGTCGAGTACACCAGCGCCGTGCCGGTCGGGTTGAGCTTGGTCACAAAGGCGTTAAAAATTTCGCCGGGGAGGGTGCTGTTGTTCACAGTTTGATACGCACCCGTTGTGATGGGAAAACTCGTCGACTGCGTAAGGCCGGTCACATAGGCGTCACCTGAGCCGTCGACCGCAATGCCTTGGCCCACATCGCCAAACTGGGTGGCGGCGTCGTTGTTGGCGCCGCTCCCGCCGAGGTAGGTCGAGTACACCAGGGCCGTGCCGGCTGGGTTGAGCTTGCTGACAAAAACGCATTGGAAGTTGCTGGGCTCGTTGTTCGCCGGCTGAAATGCCCCGGTTGTCACGGGAAAATTCGTCGAAAAAGTACTGCCGACAACATAAGCATTGCCGGAACTGTCCGCGGCGATGCCATAGGCGCCGTCGCCGCTGTTGCCGCCGAGGTAGGTGGAATAAGAAAGCACCGGGTCGATCACCAGCGGCTTCGAGTGATCGTACTGCCCCAGCGTGAAGCCAATCGTATTCTTCGACAGCAGGGCGAACTGACCGTCAATCGGCTGGCGCAGGCCGTCTTTCACTTGATAGACGACCGGCTCGTGAAATGCGATCTCGCCGTTCGCCGCCGAAACGGTCAAATCTCCATCGGTAGTAAGATCGATCTTTTTGGCCCCCGCGAATTGAATCCGGATGGGCTTTGGACTGGCCCCCGGCGCAACCACGAAGTCGTATTCCAACTCCCGCTGGTTCCCGTAGTAAACCAGGTCGACGCCGGGATAGATGCCGGCGTATTTCACCTTGGCAAAGGTGGGCAAGCCCGTGTGCCATTGGGCCGGGTCATTGCCGATGAAGTAGTTGGCAGTGCCGGGGAGTTGGTCCGCACCTGTGACTCGCATTGCGCGGTTGGCGCCGGCAAGACCCATCCGCAGGACGTCGGTCTTCCGCGTCTGGCGCGGGGAAACGGGCTTCAGTCCCTTTCCGGCGGTATCGCTGGGCTTCGCGCTTGAGACCTCCGGCTTGGTCAGCGCCAATACTGCCGACGCGTCCGTAAGAAATAGCGAATAACCGCTACCGTTGGAAAGAAACTTCACGGTCTTATCGGCCTGACCTTGATTGGCCTCAAAGCTGAGTGGAATTTTTCCGTAGCTTTGGGCCACCTGCGCTTTTTTCGCCGCTGGGTTGTCCACTGCCTGAGAGGCCGGCCCTTCTGCGAAAGACGCGAGAGCTGATGCCGTGATGAGCCCGTACACAAGTAGGGCTCGCAGTGGGGAAGATTGAACTCCCAAGAGCATGAAGATCTCCTTTGAACTCTGCATGGTTGTCTGGTTGAAGCCCGGGGATCGGGGTACCTTCTCGCATGGTACGCGTCATTCGCGTAAGAAGGCTGTATAAGGATCAAATTGATCCAATTATTTTTTGGGGACCGCCCCAAGGCGATTGGTCCCTCGAAGTGTGCAACTAGCCTGGGCCAGATAGGATACGGAAGAAACGGCAATTGTTCTTTGGAAGTCGGCAACGCAGCGGGAACCCGCGAGCCTGCCCTGAGCTTGCCGAAGGGACTCTCGCCCTTGAGACCTGAAATAGCGATGCCGGGGGACGAAAGCCTGCCGCACCGCAGGTGCAGCAGGCCCCACTGCGGGTGGCGGGTGTTTGCAGAAAATTACCCCCGTTGGGAGCACTCTGGATAGAGAGAAGAAACAAAAAATCTCCAATTCCGAGGAGCGAACTTATGCGCAACATCACCGTAAAGATCAGCGACGACACCTACCGCGACACCCGTGTTTGGGCCGCCCGCCGCGATACCACCGTATCCGAGGTTGTGCGGTGTCTCCTCCAAACCCTGCCCACAATCGCGCGTGCCGCGCGCGCCTTTCCTGAGGCCCATCAGCCCATGGAAAGCACTCATTCCGCGCAGGTTAAGCCACAGGTCTCTTAGAAAAGTAAAAGTTTGTATGCGTTTTTCGCGCTGTCCAACTGTGCCGCCAAAAATAACCGGCTTGGAATCAATAGTTTGCCACGGAAAACAGCACAGAAGCACAGCCCCTGTGCCACCGTGCATCCGTGCAAAAAACCTATTTAACCATTTCAATTTCAATGATTCTAAAAAACACATTGCACAAACCAATAGAAACTGTGCAACTGTCCAACTGTGCCCCTAGCGCGGAATCTGTGCGGTCCCGGTGACAGTAAACTCCTCTGACCTGACTCCCGCCGCGGCGTCTCCCTCCGGCTGCGATCCGCCCACGGTGATTCGATAGTGCCCAGGCAAAACGGCGCGAACTCCCCTGGCATCGACCTGCGAAAGCGTGCGCGGATCCACGCGGAACGTGACATGTCTTGTCTCGCCCGCATTGAGGTGCAGTCGCTCAAAACCGCCCAGCGCGAGCTTGGGCGAGACATCGGTGTGCGGAGGCACGAGATAGAGTTCCGCGACCTCGTCACCGGCCAGAGCGCCCGTGTTCTTAACGTCCGCTTCCACGGTGAGAGTTTCGCCCGCACGCAGCGTCTTGCTGGATAGCCTTACGCCGGAATACGCGAATGTCGTATAACTGAGGCCGTCGCCAAAGGCATACAGCGGCTTGTCTTTGAAGTAGCGATAGGTGCGGTTGGCCATGGAGTAATCTTCAAAGGACGGAAGCTGGCCGATGCCGGTGTAGAAGGTGACGGGAAGGCGGCCGGCGGGATTGTTTTTTCCGCTGAGGGTCTCGGCAATGGCCTGTCCGCCCGACTGGCCGGGATACCACGCTTCCAGAATCGCTTTCGCATTCTGCTGCGCCCAGTTCACTGCCAGCGCGCTGCCGTTGAGCAAGACCACAACCATCGGCTTTCCGGTTTTAGCGACGGTCTCGATCAGCTCTTCCTGAACGTCGGGGAGAACCATGTCCGTGCGGTCGCCGCCCAGGAAGCCCTTGGCTTCGACGCGCATCTGTTCGCCTTCAAGGCGCGCGGTGAGGCCAACGAAGGCAACCACGATGTCGGCCTTCTTCGCGGTCGCCACAGCCTCGTCTTGCAAGAGCTCATGCCTCGGGCTCCATTCAAAGGCGATTCCGCCGTTGGAAATTCTGCCGCTCTGGATGTATTCAATGCGAATGGAGTGCGGGTTGGCATCCGTGAACGCGATGGGATAACGCTGAAGGGCGCCGGAGTTTCTGCCGCTCGGGGGCAAGCCAGGCTTGGCTGGATCCGGCGGTGGAGGAGGAAGCGGAGTCAGCAGCTTGCCGTCAAGATAGAATGCAAATTTCAGCTTGCCATCGCACGGGTAGCAGTAAGGAAGGCGGAACTGGAAGTTATCCGTCTCTGCCACCGGCGCGGCGATGGTGCCGGTCCAGCGAACGGCGAAGCTGTTGGCGGTTGTGTCTGCTGAGAGGCTTGGGACAGGATTGGCAAAGGTCCAGTCGAAGTCCAGCTCCTTGTCGACTCGCGTCACGGCGGGCGCGCCGTCGAAGCTGGGGCCGGCGAAATATTCCGCGTTGAGGCCATCAGTAATCGATCCGGGCGCGGTGCGGAGGAGCGTGCGTGGTACAGGAACAGGGCCACCCATGGTGTAGGGCGATCCCTCGGCGTAGAGAACGTGACTGCTGCCGAATTCGGCTACGATGCCATCGACGGGGAGAATAGGGTTGCGAGGGATTGCGTTGTAATTGCCTTCGAGCGCGATACGGGAGGCTGCCAGCGGACCGATAACCGCGATGGTCTGGCTGCCATCCGGCTTCAGGGGAAGAAAGCTTGCGTCGTTCTTCAGCAGGACCATCGACTCGCGGGACGCCTTGAGCGCAAGTGCCGCATTCTCGGCCGAGTTGACCACCGTAAAGGGGATGGCAGCATAGGGCATCCTTTCCGCGGGATCGAACATGCCCAGGCGCATGCGCGCGGTGAAAAGACGCTTGAGGGAAACGTCGAGTTGGGCCTCGGTGATGAGATTGTGGTGAACTGCGTCGGTGAGGGCGAGATAGGCAGTGCCGCAATCTGTGTCGGTTCCAGCCAGAATGCCGGCGACGGAACCTGTCTCATGATCGGTGGAGTAATGATGGCCGTCCTTCTGCGAGAAGTCGTCGATTGCGTCGCAATCGGAGGTGACAAAGCCCTGGAACCCCCAATCTCCGCGGAGAATGTCGCCGAGCAGCATCTTGCTGGCGCAGGCCGGCGCCTTATCGATGGCATTGTAGGAACACATGATGGAGTCGGCTTTGCCTTCCGTGATGGTGGCGCGAAATGCGGGAAGGTAAGTGTCCCACAGGTCATGTTCACTGGGATCGACATCGGCCTTGTGGCGGGTGGTCTCTGGCCCGCTGTGTACAGCGTAGTGCTTGGGCGTGGCAATGGCGCGGAAGTAATTGGGGTCGTCGCCCTGAATGCCTTTGACGAACGCAACACCGAGACGGCCGGTGAGGAACGGATCTTCGCCGTAGGTCTCTTGCCCGCGGCCCCAGCGGGGATCG
>Ga0182024_10005532_pt1 | contig 28323 bp, 17 predicted proteins | sample P32metaG_FD_120480 | JGI IMG/M metagenome (GOLD analysis project Ga0182024, IMG submission 120480) | Permafrost microbial communities from Stordalen Mire, Sweden - P3-2 metaG (Illumina Assembly) | ecosystem: Environmental > Terrestrial > Soil > Wetlands > Permafrost | place: Sweden: Stordalen...
AAGAAAAAAACAGTCATCATGCCGCACAGACATTGCGACCACCACAGCCAATTACCGGAGATTCCATTTTTTGCCACCAGGCCGGCGACGAGCAGCGGCGTATCGGCGGCAAAGGTGGTGGCCACCATCGATGTGCCCGCCAGCCACCACGACACGTTGCGGCCGGAAACGAAGAATTCCTCCGTGCTGCCCGAGGAACGGCGCCGATAGTACAAGCTGATCAACAAGTTGAGCAGCGGGTACGCTCCGATTACAATCCAGTCGGTTGCGGTAAGAGCCATCTTTAGCGGTTATTCCCCTGGTAACTTTACCCTGAATGTGGCGGTTTAATGCCTGGGCGAAGCCGCGTAGGAATCACGCTTCCCCTTCATTAAATCGGTTTAGTAGACGACCGGTCACCAAATCGCAGCCCAGATGTTGTAGTCTATCGGGGCTGCGAAGCAGAGGATGGCCCAGAAAAGTCTAAATGGCAAGCGCGACGATGAACCAAATCGCCGGAGAAAAGCGCGGGAGCAGCAGGGATCGCCGCAAAATACAGGTGGCTAGAAATCCATGTTAGTCGTTTTGAAATCGAACTATGAACAACTGAGCCGCGAGGCTGCGCGGATGGTAGCCAACGCGGTGCGCCAGAACCCAGCGCTGAGGCTCGGGCTTGCGACCGGCACCACCGTGCTGGGCGTCTACCGCGAGTTAGCGCGCCTGCATCGAGAGGGAGCGCTGGATTTTTCGCGCGTGATCACCTTCAATCTGGACGAATACCTGGGCGTTTCCCCCGATCATCCTCACAGCTTTCACCATTTCATGCTGGCGAACTTTTTCTCGCACGTAAACGTCGACCCGCGCAACATCCATATTCCCGAGGGCACCATTACCAGCGAATACGAAAAATATTGCGCGTCCTACGAAGAGGAGATAACGGGCGCCGGAGGAATCGATCTGCAAATTCTGGGCATCGGACGCAACGGGCACATCGGCTTCAATGAGCCCACTTCCAGCTTTGCGTCGCGTACGCGCCTGAAAGTGCTCAGTAAAGCGACCGTGGAAGACAATAGAAAGTTTTTTGGTCCGAGCGAAACTATGCCGCGTTGCGCCATCACCATGGGTATCGGAACGATTCTGGCTAGCCGGCGCGTGCTCATGCTGGCGACGGGTGCGCCGAAAGCGAACGCGGTGGCCAATGCCATCGAAGGCCCCATCACTGCTTCGGTCACGGCGTCCGCATTGCAACTTCATCCGGACGCCACGGCTATCCTCGATGAAGAGGCGGCGGCCCAATTGAAACAAAAAGATTATTACCGGGATGTGATGGAAATGACCGCGCTGTTTACGCCGGGAAGATTGTCGTAACGCTTTCTAGCAAAGACATTTTCAAGCAAGGATATGCTGTGGTCTCAAGCCGGAATAGCCACGGGCGCGGGGCTGGCAGGCAAAGTCACCACAAACTTCGATCCCGCGCCGGGCGTGCTGTGACACTCGATCTTCCCGCCCAAGACGTCGACGATGGCGCTGGCGATCGCCAGTCCTAAACCGCCACTTTGATGGGCGTCACCATTGTTGGACGGCGCCGCTCGATAGAACCGGTCGAATATCAGAGGCAAATCTTTGGCGGAAATACCGATGCCCTGATCTTCGAAATGCACCTTGATGACCTGCTGATCGTTTTGCTCCAGGCGAACTTTGATGGACGTTCCGCTCGAAGAGTATTTGATGGCGTTATCGAGAAATATCAAAAACAGCTGACGCAAAAAAGCTTCGTCCCCGGTGTACGGCACATCCGTCTTGAGGTCCCGCACCAGCGCAATATTTTTGGCGTCCGCGCGCGATTTAACCAGCGCGCACGCCTCGTCCAGAACCTCGTCAAGATAAAGTGGTTCGCGCGCGATACGAAGCTGCCCAGCGTCCGCAACCGAAAGCGTAAAAAGTCCCTCCACGATACGGGTCAGCTTCTTGAACTCCTCATCAAACTCCTGAAGCGTCTTGCGGTATTCTTCCGCGCTGCGCGGCTTGGAAAGCAACAGTTGCGTCTCGCCATGCAAAACGGATAACGGCGTGCGCAGTTCATGCGAAGCATCGGTGACGAATTGCCGCAGCGGCTTCACCGACGAATCCACGCGTTGCAGCAGTTGATTGATGGTTTCCGCCAGAAGGCTGAGTTCGTCATGCCGGTTGGACACCGGCAGCGGGGTCCAGAAACCTTCCCGGGTGGTCACGCGTTTGGCCATCAGCGCGGCGTGTTGGGTGAGCGCGGTGACGGGAGCAAGGCTTTTGCCCACGTAAAACGTAGAAATGGCCGCGGTCAACAATAAGCTCAAGGGAAAAATAATCAGCGCCACGCTTCCAAAATTCTCCAGTGGACTGCCGAAGCGCGAAGTGTGAGTGGCCACAACGAGAACGCGTGGCTGACCGGCTTGAAGAAATGGAATCAACGCCAAGCGCACATGCCGGCCATCGGCCAAACTTCCACGACCAAATGCCGGATGAGCCGTTGCAGGACTCACGTTTTTCAAATCAAGCGCCGACGAAAGATTTCTGGAGCGCTGGAGGACCGTGCCGTCCGGCCGAAGGACTTCAAAGTATTCGTCGGCGATGTTCAGCTCGTTGATGTCGTCATTATCCGGCTCTGGAACGATGTCTGCGATAATCGGGCCGGCGGTTTCCTGAAGCTGGCGATCTAGCTGGGTGTTGACTTCGCGAGCCAGCAGGGCCCAAAAGGCGAGGTAGGAAACAGCCAAGAGTCCGGCGACAACGGAGCAGAACAAAATAATCATGCGAAAACGCAGTGATTCTGCCTTCATCATTCCGGCATTCCCAAGCGGTAGCCCACCCCCCTCACAGTGTGGATAAGTTTGGGGGCTCCGATGACATCGATTTTCTGACGCAAGCGATTGATATAAACTTCCACCAAGTTGGTCTCACTGTCGAAGTGGTAGTCCCACACATGCTCGATAATCGTGCTGCGCGTCACGAGGTCCGGAGCGTGCAGCAAAAAAAGCTCCAGCAGCGCAAACTCCTTGGAAGTCAGCGGAATAATTTCTTTGCCACGCATGGCCCGGCGGCGATGCCGATCCAGTTCGAGGTCCGCGTACTTGAGCCGCGCGTTACCCTTGTGAAAGCCGCGGCGAACCAGGGCCCGGACGCGTGCCAGAAGCTCCGCCAGGACAAACGGCTTGGTTAAATAGTCGTCGGCACCAGCATCCAATCCCTCCACCCGCTGCTCCACCAGCGTTCGCGCCGTCAGCATCAACACCGGGGCTTCCACTCCGCGCTGTCGCAATTCACGGCACACTTCAATTCCACTTATCCCTGGCAGCCGCACATCCAAAAGAATGGCGTCGTAGTTCACATCTTTACTAAGCTCCAGCGCTTTTTCTCCGCTGTCAGCAATATCGACTGCGTACGAATTTTCACGCAGCGTTCGAGCGATAAAGCTGGCGACTTTTCGTTCGTCTTCGACCAACAGGATGCGCATGGGATTTACAGATAACATTATATTGCGCTCGAAACGGCGTCCAGTTCCTGCTGGCTGGCGCGACGGGGTTGCAGGTAGTAGTTGATCGCCGGCGTAAAGATCAGTGAGAGAATCATGGAGCTGAGCAGGCCGCCGACCACGGCAATGGCCAACGGCTGCAGCATCTGCGAGCCGGCGCCTATGGCAAAAGCCAGTGGTAACATTCCCGCGATGGTGGCCAGCGCGGTCATCATGATGGGCCGCAGCCGCCGCCGCCCGGATTGAATCATAGCTTCCCGGGCGGATAATCCCAGTTCCCGAAAATTTTGCTCCGCGTCCAGCAGCAGAATGCCGTTTTTCGCCACGATGCCGATTACCATGATCATGCCCATAAAGGAAGCGACGTTAAAGGTCGTGCGCGTGATTAACAGCGCCAGAAACGCGCCACAGGTAGAAAGCAGCGCAGAGGCCAGAATCGCAATGGGCGCGGAAAACGTTTGAAATTCAAAAAGCAGCACACCGAAGAGGAGCAAGAGCGCCAAAAACAACACTTTCAGCAGATCGTGAAACGATTGCTGCTGCTCCTGGAAGAGCCCGCCGTACTCCACGCGGATCGAGCGGGGAAGATGCATGTCCAATATCGCCTTCTTGACTTCATTCATTCCTGAGCCCAGATCGATTCCTTCGAAGCGGCCGGTTACTTCCACGAGGCGTTGCAGATTTTCTCGTCGAATTTCGGTCTGACCCGCTTCTTCCTTCACCGCCGCGAGAGAACCGAGGGTTGCGGTATGGCCGGCGGAACTGGCCACCAAGGTATTGCTCATACTCTCGAGCGAAGAGCGGTTTGCTTCCGGAAAACGCACGCGGATGGTGTAAGGACGGTCATTTAAAATAACCGGCAACGCCGCCGGTTCGCCTTCCAGGATTGCGGACGCGTTCAGAGCCACATCTTCAGGAGTAAATCCCGCACGCGCGGCCACAGTGGGATTTACTTGATACGTAATGGCCGGTCCACTGATGGTGTTCTCAATTCCGTTGAGAATGTCCACCACTCCGTGAATATTGCCGATGCGGTCGGCAATCTTCGGCGCGGTTTCTTCCAGGAGCGCGGCATCCTCGGAATATAGCTTGATCACTAAGGGTTCAGGCTGGCTGGTCAAATCGCCAATCATGTCCTGCAGAACCTGCACGAACTCCACCTTGGTGCCTGGTTCGGTAGTTTCTACCTGCTGACGAACATCAGAAATAATTTCGTCGATATCGCGCTTACGGTCGCGTTTCAGTTTCACCGTAAAGTCTCCGCGATTTGCTTCGGTGACCGCGGCCAGCCCCAACTGCAAACCAGTTCGACGAGAGGTATTTTCAACTTCCGGCACGCTGTGAAGGATTTTCTCAATGCGCAACAAGATGCGATCCGATTCCGCGAGCGAGCTGCCAGGCGGAGTGTAGTAATCGAGAATAAATCCGCCCTCATCCATCTCCGGCAGCAAGTCGCGGCCCAGAAAGTTGAAACAAACGGCTGAGAGAACCACGATGACGACCGAGCTTGCAACCAAGATCAGCGGCCGCTTCAACACGGAATCCATCGTGCGTGCATAAATTTCTACGATGCGTCCGAAAAATCCGGAGAGGTGCTTTTCTTCCGCGAGCAAAACTGTTGTGCGGTCGGCCACGGGTTGGCCGCGCTGCGTTTCCTTGCGTCGCACCAGATATTGGCTGAGTGTTGGTGTCCAGGTGAGCGCCAGCAGCAGCGAAGTGAACAGCGACACCGTCATGGTGACCGCTAAGGCTCTAAAAAAACTTCCCGTGACGCCGGTCGTAGAAATCAGCGGAAGAAACACAACAATCGGGGTAATCGTTGAGCCGATCAGCGGAATGGTCAGCTCGCGAAGAGCGCTATGAATGGCCTCAAACCGGCCCTGGCCTTCATCCCGATGTAAAACGATATTTTCGAGCACCACGATGGCATCGTCGATAACCAGGCCCACCGCGGCGGCGAGTCCGCCAAGAGTCATGAGATTGAAACTCTGGCCGGTAATTTTTAAAACGATGAAGGTAATCAGCAGGGTCGCGGGAATCACCAACCCGGCCACCAGTGAGGTTCCCCAGTCGTGCAAAAACAACACTAGAATGATCGAGGATAAAAGCAATCCCAGCAGCACGGCATCGCGGACGCTGGCGATGGAATCATGAACAATGGTGGACTGATCGTAGAACGGCTCCAGATGGACGCCAGACGGCAGAATCGGGAGTAGCTCCGCGATTTGCTGATGGACTTCGTTGGCCACGTCCAGCGTATTACTGTCCGGCTGCCGGTTCACGCTGAGCAGCACCGCTGGCTTGCCGTTGGCAGTCACAATGGTATAAACTGGCGCCACGGATGGCGTGATCGTAGCAATATCGCCGATGCGAATCGGCACACCGGCCGCGGAATTTTTTACTACGATCTGGCCGATTTCCTCGGGCGTACGTACTTGTCCGCTAACCAGGCCCAGGACGAGTTGGTGGTTGTACTCGAGCAGGCCGGGGGAATCGATCAGATTAGTGCGACGCAGAGTGTCCAGAATTTCGGGCACGGTCACACTCGCGGCCAGCAAGCGCGCCGGATCGGGCATGATTTGAAACTCGGGAACCCTGCCGCCCTGCACCAAAACGGAAGCCACTCCGTCGAGCCTGTTAATGCGCGGCTTCAAGTTGTAAGTGGCCAGCTCCCAAAGTTTGTTCTGGGGCACGGTATCCGAGGTGAGGCTGTAACCGATAATCGGAAAGCTTGCAAAGGTCAGACGATGCGTCTCCACTTTTGCCGTTGTGGGAAGCTCGGATTGCAGGCGGGCCACTACCGCGTCGACGCGCTGCAGCGTAAGGATCATGTCCGACTTCCAGTCGAAAAACAGATCGACTTCCGCCGATCCCCGGCTGGTGATGGACTGTACTTTGGTTAATCCGGGAACGCTGTTGACCGCTTCTTCTATGGGCCGAGTAATGGTCACCAGCATCTGGTCGATAGGCATCACCCCGTTGTCTATGCCCACAACGATGCGTGGAAAATCAGTGTTCGGAAATACCGAAACGGGAATAGTGAACGCGAAATAGGCCCCTACCAGCGCCAGGCTTACAATCAAAAATAAAATGGGCCGAGAAAGGCGACGGAACCAAGGCATCTCCATCGCTTCGTCCAATTCCCTTGCGCCGCGCGCTGAGGGCTTCCGTAGATCCATGCGCGGCTATTCCTTGTCCTTCGTATTCGGTTTTGCTGTGGTGCCGTTTTTCTTGCCATCGGCCGGATCGTCCTTACCGCTATCAGCGCCAGCGGCTTCCTTATTCGGGGCCTCGCGGTTTTCGACTTTGATCTTTGTTCCGTCCGGCACCGCATATCCGCCGGCAGTGATGACCGGGTCTCCTTCTTTAATTCCGCCGACAATTTCGGCCGCCTCGGCATTGCGAATACCAACGTGCACCGGCTTCAGATGCGCTTTATCATCGGAACCAGCCAGTAAAACGTAATCGCTTCCGCCTTCAGGGTTCTTGAACACCGCGGCCACCGGCACGACCAACGTATTTTTCACCGTTTTCACATCGATGTTTATCTGTACGGTAATTCCGGGCCGCAGCACCGGGCTAGCCTTGCGTGCTTCCACCCACACTTCGACCGTGGTGCTTCCGGGGTCCAAAGCCGGGCTGACCAGCGTTACCTTCCCGTCGATCGGGTCATCTACACCGGCCACCTTTAACTCCGCAGCATCGCCAACCTTCAGAAGCGCTGCATCGGATTGCGGCAGGTGGCCCTTAGCGATCAATTTCGAAATATTCATCACTGTCATGAGCGGCTGGTTGGCGGTCGCGAGGTCTCCAACGTAGAGGGGTCGGTCCGTCACAACGCCATCGATGGGACTTCTGATCTCCGAGTAGCTAAGTTGCGCGGCCGCGCCATGATATTTGCCTGCCGCTGAGAGCTTCTGGCCCTCTGCTCCCTTGAGCGCCTGCTGTTTGCCCATGCGCTGTAAATCAGCCAGTTGTTTTTGAGCCTGTTCGTTCTGGCTGCGCGCCTGCACCAGGGCTACTTCTGCGGCGTCCAGATCGCGGCGGGGAAGGGCCCCTTGCTGAAACAAGTCTTTGCGACTGCTATAGAGTTTTTCCTGGGCTTCGAACGCGGCCTTCGACGAAGCGGCGTCCAGCTCAGCTTTCTGGATCTGCTGTGGAAGGCTCGCGCCCACTGTGGTGGTATACGTAGCTTCGGCTTGTTCGTAATCCCCGCGGCTCGCTTCGGCCGCCGCGGAGAGATCGGCATTTTCCAGAACCGCCAGCAACTGGCCTTGCTTCACTTTGCTTCCACGTTGCACCAGGAACTGTTCGATCGTGGAGGTTATTTTTGGCGCGACGGTAGCTTGCTGAACTGGAAAGACCACCGCTTCCTCAGTGACGGTTTGCGATATGTCTTTCTTTCCCGCCGGGGTGGTTTGCACACTGACTTCCGGTTCGGCTTCTTTTTCGGGCTTGGCGCAGCCGCCGGAAAAAACAAGAAGCAGCATGACAGCCGCGGCAATCGACCCGCTTTTGCAGTGATGTTGAGGACGCAAGAATGTTTTTACGCTCATGGATTCGTCGGTATGCCCGTCAGAGTTTGCAAACTTGCCAGTGCTACGCGATAACGCAGCGCGCCATCCTGATACGCGGAATTCGCGGTCTCAAAGGTGGCCTGCGCGTCCACCACTTCCAGCACGGTTGCTTCGCCGTTCTTGTATCTCAGCGTGGTCAATCGCAGACTCTCTTCGGCCAGTTCCGCGGAGCGTCGCAAGCCCTCCTGCTCACTCAGGGCGGTGTTGGCTTCGGCATACAGCGATTGGATTTCCGCCACCAATTTTCGCTGCGCATAAGAGAGCTCTTTTTTCGCCTGGTCGCGCCGGAGTTCCGCTTGCCGGACGCGGCTTTGTGTCGCACCCCAGTTCCAGATAGGAATATTTAGAGATACCAGCGCCGAATAACCCAGGTTCGAAAATTTTTGATTGCCGATCGCGGTGTTCACGGCAAAACGCTCCGCATCGATACCATAGAAATAATCGAAGCTCAGGGACGGCAGATAACCGGCGCGAGCGTTGAAGATGTCGTACCGCGATTGCCGGACCGTCTCCAGAGCAGCACGCAAATCGGGATTGTCGTGCGTCCCGCGTTGTTGAATTTCCTCAATGGTGGGAAGCGGCGCGGGTCCATGCAGATCATCCGCGATTTCAAAGTTTTCGTTGAAGTTCGGAAAGATCAAAACGGCAAGATCGAGTCGCGCATTCAGCAAAGCGAGTTGGGCTTCCTGGAGCTGACGCTGCCGATCGCGCATCTGCAGCTCGGCCTTGATGACGTCGGAGTGTGCTACCTCGCCTCCATTTTCCAGGCTTTGCGTGAGCTTGAAAAATTGATCGCCTTCATCGGCGCCTCTCCTGGCGGTTTCCAGTTTGTGTTGGGCCGCCGCGAGCTTGTAGAAGTTCTGCGCCACGGTGACTACCAATCCGCGCGCGGCGATGTCGACTTGCGCGCGTGCCACGGCAGCCGCAGCCGACGCGCGACGCCAGTTCGCCACCGCGGCCACGTCTATGGCTTCATGCACATCCGCCTGACTTACATATTCATGCGGCGCATTGTTGGCAATGAATACGACAGGAGGCGCGCCGGTTATCGTGGAGGCTACGGCCGCGTTGCTTTGGGTGTAGAGAGCGGAGTTGTTGTAGTTCACCGAGGGCAGGAGCCCATCGCGGGCCTGCGCGCTATCTTCGCGCAAAACCCCCGCGTTGGTAACCGCGGCTTGAAACTGCGTGCTGTTTTTTCGCGCCAAGTCCAGCGCGTCCTGGAATGTCAATCGTGGCGGTTGAGCGCCGTTCTGTGGCGGTGCGGCTTGAGTCGTGGCGGCAGTCATATTCGGTCGCGTCTGTGCCGGTGGCTCTTGAGGCTCTGGCGCCTGGGTCTGCGCGCCTCTGCGAGCCGCACTGAGATCCAATGTTTTCACCTGAGCGTGAGCGGCAGCATGCCAAAACGCGTAGGTGAGCACCAGCGTGGCTCCATTGGCGAATTTGGCGCGAGAAAATCCCATGAACTTCATCCGTCCTTTATTAACTTCATGCCGTTATTTAGTCTCTGACCTAACATGCACCATGGAGGGTACCGGCATTGGACGCTGCAAGTAAACGCGTGGTCATGATTTGAGAGTACTTCGACAGGTGGTTAATCCTGTATTAAGTTTCTTTTAGGTGTCAGCAACCGCCAGTAGAGCGGTGTCCGTCCGTTGATCAAAAATGGTCTGCCGGTGAGCTACGTGGCGAAGATGCGCCTAGCTGTCGTGAATGGCAGCAGGTTGGCGAAAGAAACTTTTGCCCTTTCGTTCCGGCCCCAGCGCAAAAACAATGACCAGGGCCAGAATCGTACATCCTTCGAACACGGTCAGCGCCCACTGGTAGCCGATGCGGTCTCGTAACGCATATTCAATCGTGTTGGTGGGAGAGCCGAAGAGCACGCCCAACTGATACACGAATCCCGGGAACAGGCTGCGCACCGCGTCGGGCGAAAGTTCGTTCAAATGCACGGGCATGACACCCCACGCCCCCTGCACTCCAACCTGCATCAGGAATGCGCCCAACGCTAAAATTTTCAGGGAATGGCCAAAGGCCCACAGGGGAATTACCAGCGCGCACAAACTCAACGCGCAGATGATACTCGCGCGCCTTCCCAGGCGCTCGGAAGTGTGACCCACAGAGATGGTGCCAAGGAGAGCCCCAACGTTGTAGAACATCGCCAGATAGGCCACCACGTTTGGCGAAATGTGATGCGCGGTTTTAAGGAAGTCGGGATAAAGATCCTGGGTGCCATGCGACAGGCACGTCATCAACGTGAGCGTCAGCACCAGATAGGCAAAACTTTTGCGATGCTCCCAAACCACGCTGACAATCCCGCGCATGCTCGGAACCAAATGTTGCTTCCAGGCCGCGGACTCCGGCGATTTATACGCCACGAACATGGTGATGACGCCGGGCACCAGTCCGGCCCAGAACATGGCACGCCACCCCCACGCTGGCAAAATCAACCGCGCCGCGATCGCCGCCAGCAGATAGCCAAGCGGGTAGCCGCCCTGCAATAATCCCGATAGAAATCCGCGCCACCGCGTAGGTGCGCTTTCCAGCGTCAGCGATGCTCCGACTCCCCAGAACCCTCCCATTCCGACGCCATACAGCAGGCGCAGGAAAAGAAACATGGGGTAGTTCAGCGCCAGACCGCTCAAAACTTCTATCAGCGAAAAATAGCCCACCACTGCCAACAAGGGCCTGCGCCGTCCGTAACGATCGGCCATCATCCCGAACAGCAAAGCGCCCACGGGGCGCATCGCCAGGGTCGCGCCAATGGTCAGGACGATCGAACTTTTGCCTACCTGAAAATGCGTGGCGAGGGTGTCGACCAGGAAGACCACGACGAAAAAATCAAACGCGTCTAAAGTCCAACCCAGTATTCCGGCGGAAATTGCATATCCGCGACCTGGTAGCGGTGGGCCGTCCTGGCGATCGTTGGCTTCGGTAAGCATCCGTTTCCTTAAAAGCCGATATCTGACGACCCGGCTGAATTCGATCTGCTGATCGCCTTCCTGTCTTCGTAATCCGGGTTCCCATCTTTGTAAATAGGGCTAAATCAGGCAGAACAAAATCTGTCTAACGTCGCTGCCCCAGCGCTTAGCCCCAGACCCTTCCTAAGACGGCAGAGCCTCGCCGCGAGTCTCCTGCCCAAACGGAATGATCAAAAGTCCCACGCCAAACGCGAGCGCAGTGAACGCTACCGGTTTGCCGATGGTACCCGCGTGACGAACCATCGCGCCTATCAAAAAGTTCACGCCGGCTCCGATGAAGCGGCCGAAAGACGTTGCGAACGAAAATGCTGTGGCGCGCACGGGGGTTTCATATTGCTCAGGAAGCCAAAGACTGAACAGTGCGAAGTTTCCTCCAAAGAAGCCCAGGAAAAATAACGTGCCGATAAACGGGCGAAGACCATTTGGCAGATAGAAAGCCCAGCCAAAGCTCAACAGGATGCACGCACACATGCCCGCGAAATAAACGCCGAGAGCTTTCTTGCGTCCCACGCGTTCCGCCAACATGGGTGCGGCCAGGCACCCCAGGATTGTTCCGATGGAAAGGATTACCGTTCCGACCGACGCCGCCTTGGACGCCTGCACCAGAGACATGCCCGCTTCCCTAGCCAGGGTGATAATCGCGGTAGGCTCGTACACCGAACCGGCCCACAAGCCAATGATTGCGACGGTGAGCAAGGCGGCATTGACAATGGTTTTCCGGCGATACTTCGCAGAGAAAATTTCTGCAAAGGGGCGCCGGCACTTTTCGCCATCCACCCTTTGCTTCCACCGCTCCGGCTCTTTGACACGAGCGGTAATCAAAAAAGCAACGATCACCGGCGAGACCCCGCACAGAAACATGGCCCGCCAGCCATACGTCGCGCCCACGGTGTAGTTGAGTGCCGCAGCCAGGAAAAACCCGAAGTAATACCCGGTCTGCAAAAATCCGGCGCCCATTTTCCGGCGGTCTTCAGGCCACGCTTCCGCCACGTACGTGCCGGCCAATGCCCATTCGCCGCCGATGCCGATGCCCGCGAGCAAGCGGAACAATCCCAACTGATAAACATTGGTGGCCAGCGCCGCCGCTCCGGTGAACACGGCGTAGGCCATTACCGTAGCGGCCAGCACGCGCGTACGCCCAAACCGGTCTGCGATTGGTCCCCAGATAAAGGCCAAGCCCCAACCAACAAGAAATAATGCGAAAAGGATCGATCCAGCCAGGCCGACATTTTCTTGGGTCTTGGCAATGCCAGATTTAGGGAGCAGTTCTGAAAGTGCCGGGCTCAAAACGAGCGCATAAATAAATGAATCCATCCCGTCGAGCGTCCATCCGGACCATGCGGCCCAGAAACCGGTGACCTGCCCTGAGGTGAGCTTGGTATGGGCCATCTGTCAACTTTTGGCCACCTGAGAAAATCCTGCTTGACAATGCAAACCGCGCGGGATTATCTCACAAGTGGATTCCGCGCAACGAATAGGAATTTTTGTCTCGCGAAGGGTGCGCCGCGCGGCGAGTATCACCACCCTTTCCTCTCTCGGAGGCCCTGTGACCTGGACACAGATTTACGACCCAACGGGTCACTGGTGGTTATCGACGCTGGTTGCCGCCTTGCCAATTCTGGTTTTGTTAACGCTTCTGGCCGGTTTCAGGATTCAACCGCACTTATGCGCCTTGGCTGGCGCAGTCACGGCTGTGCTCATAGCGATTTTTGCATTTGGCATGCCTACGATATTGGCGGTAACCAGTTTTGTTTACGGCGGCGCGTTTGGTTTCCTAAAAATCGTATGGATTGTGATCGCCGCGGTCTTTCTCTACGACATTTCCGTCGACACCGGCCAATTCGAAATTATGAAGCTCTCCATCGCGGCGATAACGCCAGATCGCCGCTTGCAAGTGCTTCTGGTGGCGTTTTCCTTCGGCGCTTTTCTGGAAGGCTGCGCGGGCTTCGGGGCCCCCGTCGCCATCGCAGGCGCATTCATGATCGGCCTGGGCTTCAAACCTTTTCAGGCCGCGGTGCTGAACCTTATAGCCAATACTGCCCCCGTAGCTTGGGGTGCGATCGGAACACCGGTGCATGTTTTGGCCGCCGTGACGGCTCTGCCGGAATCCGACCTGAGCGCCATGGTTGGACGCATTCTGCCCTTTACTGCGGTGATTGTTCCTTTTTGGCTGGTCCGCACGTTCGTAAGCTGGGCCGAAACCTTTGAGGTCTTCCCTGCCATTCTCGTCGTCGGACTATCCTTCGCCGGAGTGCAGTATTTCTGGTCCAACCATGTGGACAGCAACCTGGTCGACATCGCGGCCGGCGTCGCATCGATTATCGCGACGCTGCTGTTCCTGCGCGTGTGGCAACCCAAACGCATTTATCGCTTCGAAGACGAGCGCGGCGAAGACGCCGCCAAGCTGACGCGCGGCGAGGTTGCCGTGGTGCACAGTCCGGGGCAGCTCGGGAAGGCCTGGATGCCCTTCGCGCTTCTTTCTCTTTTCGTTTTGTTGTGGGGACTGCCCACGGTCAAAACGGCCATGGGCAAAGCCACGACACCCGCGTTCAAGACTGGAGGATGGGAGGTGCCGTACTTACATAAAGCGGTCTTTCGCGCTCAACCGGTGGTCACCAAGCCCACAGCGGAAGCCGCCAAGTTTGACTTCAATTGGCTTTCGGCAACGGGCACGGGCTGTTTCCTGGCCGCTCTCATCGCAGGACTTTTCTTAGGCTTAAAACCCGGGCGCATCCTCCTGATTTTTGGCCGTACGATTTACCGCTTGAGATTCGCGGTCATCGCCATGGTGTGCATGCTGGGCTTGGGCTATGTCACGCGCTACTCCGGCATGGACGCCGTTTTGGGATTGGCCTTCACGCGCTCTGGCTGGCTGTTTCCATTTTTTGGCGCTTACATCGGTTGGTTGGGCGTGGCGCTTACGGGTAGCGACACCGCCTCGAACGCTTTGTTTGGGGGACTTCAACGCATCACCGCGCAGCAACTTAATCTGAACCCTATATTAATGTGCGCTACCAACAGCGCCGGTGGCGTGATGGGAAAAATGATCGATGCACAGTCCATCACCATCGCCACAGCGGCCACAAATCAGGTTGGCAACGAAGGGACGATTTTCCGCTTCGTCTTTTGGCACTCCGTGGCGCTGGCCGCCATCATCGGCGTGATCGTAATGCTCTATGCCTATGTGTTTCCGCAATTCATACCGCACGGCTTAACTTTTGTGCGCTGATATAGCCGCGACTGTGACTACCTGTTTTAAGCACGCGCTGAACCATGCGCGCAGTTGAAATTTCAATCAGGATGCGCGCCCCACTCCCTCGGGATCCGCACGTACGAGCGATCCAACGCGGACACACCCGGGCAACCCAGCAAGATGAGCGTGCGCTTAACATCCTCGCGCAAAATCTCTATGGCGCGAGTCACTCCAGCTTCACCCGCGGCTGCCAACCCGTACGCATAAGCTCGACCGCACAGTACTGCTCGCGCACCGAGGCAAAGCGCTTTGACGATATCCGTGCCGCGCCGCACGCCACCGTCCATTAACACTTCTGTCTGGCCATTCACCGCCGCCACGACCTCTGGCAGCACGCGCAGCGTGGATGAAACGCAGTCCAATTGGCGCCCGCCATGATTCGAAACCACAATGGCTGCGGCGCCTTCGTCCACGGCGCGACGCCCATCGTCCCCGGTGAGGACGCCCTTCACCACAATCGGCCCGCTCCAATGTTGCCTGATCCACGTCAAATCTTTCCAGGTCACCGTAGACGCTGCCAGCGCACGTCCAATGTCCGTCAGCGGCATCGGCCCTTTTCCCGGCAGCACCACGTTATGCAGCGGAGGAATTCCGCCATCTCGCAAGAACGCCAGCAGCCACGCCGGATGCGTCAAAAACTGCTCGGCGTAAGGAATTTTCTGAAACAATCCCGGATTCAACAGTTCCTGCATGCCATTCCGCGGATCGCGTTCGCGAATACCGCTGACGGGCGTATCGATGGTGATCACCAGCGCCGAAAAACCGGCGCGCCTCGCGCGATCAATGGATGCTTCCGCGGCTTCCCGTCCACCCATCAGATAGAGTTGATAACAGACTGGCCCGGTCGACGCGGCTCGTACGTTTTCCAGCTTGTGTCCTGAAATCGTCGACAGAATGTACCCGGTGCCAGCCTTCCCCGCCGCGCGCGAGGCCGCCACTTCTCCTCCGGGATGCATCAGCCGGCTGTATCCCACGGGAGCCAGCATGGCCGGAAGTGAAATCTCATGGCCCAGCACCGTGGTTCGTAAATCGCAAGCAGGAAACGAGACGGCGTGCCGGGGCCGGAAGGTCACCTCATCGAAGACGCGGCAATTTTCCCGCAGCGTGACTTCGCCTTCCGCTCCACCATCCAGGTAATCAAACACCACTGCCGGAAGCCGCCTCTTGGCTATCCGTCTCAGATCTCCAATGTTCACAACGTGCGGGAAGGCTACGGAGGGCATCGAATTCGCTCCACGCTGACTGTAGCGGACTAATTAAGCCACAATTCGGCCGAAGAGGCGATACGAATGAGGGTTTACAAACGTGGCTATATGGGCGGTATGAATGACGCGATATGAATGGACCTTAAAATTTTGAAATAGATTCAAGCGCTGGGCGACCTAGCTGACGGTCAGTCCGCTTGCTTCAAGGTCTCCAGGTATGCGTTGTAAGCCGCCTTTACAGCGGCTGCGTCGGGAGACGCGGAAGGATGAGCAACGAGCTGACCGATAAAGTGATCCATGGCTTTGTCAATTTGGTCAAAAAGTGCGTGATTTGTCTTTGAAAGCGCAGTTTCGCCTCCATAGTCCTCGGCCTTATCCCAGGTTCGTTCCAAAATCCGCGCCAATTTCGCCGCGATGACGTTGTCACCTTTCTGAGAAGCGGCATAGATGAGCTGCGCCAAGGCGCGGTCGAGTCATCTACGCCGGCGGTCTGAGGAAAGTGTTTTTCTTGAGCCGCGGAATTGCATGTCAGTATGGTGCAGGACAAGGACAGGAGAACCGCAATGAGGACACCGCGAACTTTCCAAAATCGGAGAGGCATTTTAGTTCCTTCCGCTCCGAGGATGGGCCCGGTTGCCCGGATATTACAATCCTGGAGGGCCCGCAACCAAAAATAATTACTCAGATGAACAGCTAAGAGTTAACGATGAGCGGTCCGGTACGACGTACCGTAATACGACGGCGCCATAATTTCCAACAGATGCGTGAGGCACATGCATACCTTTAACGTGGCAGTCATCCCTGGGGATGGCATCGGCAAGGAAGTAGTTCCCGAAGGCATTCGAGTTCTGGAGGCGGCAGCCCATCGCTTCCACTTCCAGTTTGCCTGGCGCGAGTTCGACTGGAGTTGCGAGAAATATCTCAGCACCGGCGTGATGATGCCCGCGGACGGCCTCCAGCAACTATCCAAATTCGATGCGATTTTTCTTGGTGCGGTGGGGGATCCGCGCGTGGCCGACCACGTCTCCCTGTGGGGACTGCTGATTCCGATACGACGAGGTTTTCAGCAATACGTAAATCTGCGGCCCGTGCGCCTTTTCGCGGGGATGGACAGTCCGCTGAAAAATTGGAAACCGGGCCAGATCGATTTCACCGTCGTGCGCGAAAACAATGAAGGCGAATATTCCAACATCGGTGGCCGGCTATACGAAGGTACGCCTCATGAAATGGCCGTGCAGCAAACCGTTTTCACGCGCTGGGGGGTCGAGCGCATTCAGCGCTTTGCTTTCGAGCTCGCACGCAAAAGTAAGAAACATGTTACCTCCGCTACAAAATCAAACGGCATTATCTTCACCATGCCTTTTTGGGATGAATGCTTCCGCAAAATTTCCGCGGAATATCCCGATGTACAGGCGGACCAATATCACATCGACATTCTGACCGCTCATTTTGTAAGGCATCCGGACTGGTTCGACGTGGTCGTCGGCTCAAATCTTTTTGGAGATATCCTTTCCGATCTCGGCCCCGCGGTGGTCGGCTCGATTGGCATTGCGCCCTCCGCGAACCTGAACCCCGAAAAGCAATTTCCTTCCATGTTCGAACCGGTGCACGGTTCGGCTCCCGACATTGCAGGCCAGGGAATTGCGAACCCCATCGGCCAAATTTGGTCCGGAGCCATGATGCTGCGCCATCTCGATCAACCGGAAGTTGCCGCAGCCATCGAGGAAGCAATCGCCACCGTTCTCGCAGAAGGAAGCGTGCGCACACCAGACATCGGCGGCCAATCCACAACCATCCAGATGGGGAGCGCCATCGCCGCGTTGATTTGAGAAGAAAGGAATTATCAGCGCGTTTCCCAAGTCGACTGAGACGTTCGCGTCGCTAGTACAAAAGGAGTATGTTGGTTACGGAAACCAAAGTTCCGTCTGGCTCATCTTATAGAGCAGATACTATTCGAGACCTCAGGTGATGAAGTCACGTAGGAGGTACGACGATATGGGAAATTCAGACAGCGCCGCAGGTTTTTGGAAGGCCCGGCTCGGTGCCCGGCTTCTGGCTTTCGTTCTTTCATTCGCGCTCTTGTTCATAACCTGGCCTGAGAATCTTCAAGCGACTCAAGACGCGCCGCCTCCGCAGGGTTCACAAGCCCCGCCGCCAGACCAACAGGGTCAACAAGGCGCGCCAAGACCTGCTTATTCGCAACAGAGCAAAGAACAGTTACAGCAGTTGGTCGCACCCATCGCGCTCTATCCAGATTCGCTGGTGGCGCAAATCCTGGCAGCCGCCACTTTTCCGGAACAAATTGTAGAAGCCGATCGGTGGGTGCAGGATCATCCCGACTTGAAGGGCGATGCTTTGGGCCAGGAAGTGGACAAAATGTCCTGGGACCCCAGCGTGAAAGCGCTGACCGGCTTCCCCTCTGTCCTGGGAAACATGGATAAGAATCTTTCCTGGACGTCTTCGCTGGGCGATGCGTACTACAATCAACAGCCCGACGTCATGGACGCCATCCAGGTGATGCGCAAGCGCGCACAGCAATCCGGCAATCTGAAAAACACCGAGCAGCAAACGGTGACGTCGGAAGGTTCCGATGTGGAGATTGCGCCGGCAAATCCGGAAGTTGTTTACGTTCCTGCTTATGATCCGTGGGTGGTTTACGGACCTCCCTTGTCTCCTTGGCCCGGTTGGTATCCTTATCCGGGGATCTGGTTTGGCGGCCCATACCTCTCCTTCGGAGTAGGATTCGGTATCGGTTGGTACGGCGGCTTCGGATGGGGCTGGCCCCGTTGGGGCTTCGATTGGCGCAATCGAGCGGTCCTCTATAACCACAATCGCTACTACTCACGCAGCACCACCTTTTACAACCGCAATAATGTTTACGCCCGCGGTGCAGTGCGTGGTGGAGTTCGCGGCGGCGGTTACGCCAACAGGCCGGAGGCAGGTCGTGGCGGAGTCTACAATCGTCCCGGCGGAGTTGCGCGGCCTTTCAATGGGAATTCCCAGGCTGCCCGAGGTTACGCTCAGTCTCGCGGCCAAAGCGGCGTTCGCTCCGGTGCCTTCAGCGGCTACAGTCGGGGTGGCGAAGCGCGAAGCTTCTCGTCACGCGGGAGCGCCAGCTTCGGTGGTGGGGGCGGCGCGCGCGGCGGCGGTGGCGGCCACGGCGGCGGTGGGCGACACTAGTGCTGACTCGTTACTTGGATTTCGGGCCGGGTGAAAACTAGAAACGGAGAAGCCGCATGCAGCCAGTTATGTTGAGTTACAGAAGATTCAATAAGCCCGGACTTTTGAAATTTGCTGTTATCGCCTCGCTCTTGACCGCTGCTCTCCCTTTCTGCACGCCGGCGCAGCAACACGGGCAGCAGACCTTTGGGTCAGCCGAAGAGGCGAGCCAGGCTCTGGTAACGGCAGCCCAAAATAATGACCCACAGGCCATGCTGAAAATACTGGGTCCGGAAGGAAAGCAAATCATATCTTCCGGAGATGACGCCGAAGACGCTGAGAATCGCGCAAACTTCGTGCAGAAATTCCAGCAGATGCATCGCCTGGTGCGGGAGCCCGACGATACCACCACCCTGTACATTGGCGCCGAAAATTGGCCAACGCCTATACCACTAATGGCCAAGGGCAATTCCTGGTATTTCGATACCGAGGCCGGCAAGAGAGAAATTCTGTACCGCCGTATCGGGCGCAACGAGCTTTCCGCCGGCCGCGTGTGCCAGGAACTTGAAGCGGCCGAAAAAGAATATCGTTCCGCGCACCAGGACTACCCGCACCGGATCATCAGCGATCAAGGCCAGCATGACGGGCTGTATTGGAAAACCGGCGAAGGCGAGCCCCGTAGCCCGATTGGGCCTTTGCTAGCGGCCGCCATTGTCAGCGATTCGGAAAAGAATCCTGATGGAACACCGACTCCGTACCGTGGCTACTATTTCCATCCTGTAACGCAGCAGAACGCCTCGGACAAAACCGAGGGCTTCGCCTTCATCGCTTTTCCGGCCGAATACAGATCATCAGGGGTAATGACGTTTATCGTTGGCGCGGACGGCGTGGTGTACCAAAAGGATCTGGGCAAGAAAACACCGACAGTCAGGAAATCGATCCGGGCCTTCGCGGCGGATTCCAGTTGGCAAAGGGTAGAAGATCTTCCTGAGGAAACCGCCGACGAGCGGACCAGCGAAAAAGACAAGAATTAAGTGCGCCCCTAAACGCGAAAACGGGAACCCTGGATCTTACCCAAGGTTCCCGTTTTGTTTTACGACCGATCCGATCTAGCGGCCTGAGTTCGAGTATTTCTTAAAACTCGAAACGCAACGCCACCTGTAACACTCTCGGGTTATTTTCCTGCGCGGTGATGATGCCGAAACTGGGAGCGTTAAGGTTCATGCCGGGATTCTGAAAGCTCACATTGTTGAATACGTTGAAGGCATCCGCCCGGAACTGCAGCCGTTGGTGATCAGACCAAGGCAAGCCGAAATTCTTAAACAAGCCCATGTCCACGTTTGAAAAATTCGGGCCGCGAACGGCATTGCGAGTTCCAGTTCCACCGCCGAATGGATACGAGAAGGCATTGTTCGCGTCCGTCTGGCTCTTGAAGAATTGGATCTGGCCGTTCTCGGAATGAATATCCTGCTGAATGGCGGTGACAGAGCCGGTGAATACGGCCGGCGCACTCTGCGTGAAATTGATCGGGAAGGTGTTCGAGTTAATCGAAAATGGATAGCCCGAATGCCAACTGATAATGCTCGATGTTCCCCATCCACCGACGAAGAAATTGAGCAATTTTCCGGAGCCTCCCAGGAAGCGCTGACCCGTACCTATCGGGAGCGTGTAGATATAGTTTGCGCTGAAAGTGTGACGGGCGTCGAAGTCGGAACTGGCCCGGCAGGTTCGCAGATTCCGCAAGTCGCAAATTAAACCCTGCCCGGTGGCGGAGAAATCCACGAAGTTGTTGTTGATTTCAGATACGTTGTCGATGGAGTGCGCAAAGGTATAGTTGAAGTCGGCAGTCAGATTGTGGGAGAACTTTTTCCGAATGCTTACGAGCAGACCGTTGTAATTGGAAGAAGCAAAGTTCCCGATGTAACCCGCTGCACCGGTCTGAGCATCAAGCCCCGTATTCGGCGCGATCACTCCGGCCTGCGCGAGAGTCAGAATGGTGCTGGACACATCACCGACGGGAAAGAAGGATGACGCGAGTTGCGCAGCTAGCTGCGTACAATTGTTGGCCGTGATATTAAAAAAAGTAGCAGCAGTCGCGGGGCAGGTCAGGCCAAAACTGGCCAGTTGGTTTCCCAATTGGTTTTCAAAAAACGGCTGGGCGCTCACCGCGCCTGGCGCTACACCGTTTTGTATTTGCTTTTGCACGTTGCCGAACGCAGTATTGAGAAACTGACCCGACATGGCGTCCTTGAAATTCAGCGTTTGCGCCGCGTCTCCAATGGCTACCAACCTTCGCCCGAACCTTCCAAAGTAGTCCGCTTCGAAGATGACATTGCCAGGCAACTCCCGCTGAACACCAAAAGAAGCGGTAACGGCGTAAGGAGTCCTGAGATTCTGGTTGAAGGCGAATAAGTTGGGGAAACCACCAAGTTGCGCCAGACCGATAGGATTACCCATGGCATCTACGTTCGGGGTATACGGCCGGGGAATCGGAGAAGCAATGCCTGTTGGAGGCGTGCTCAAGCCCGTGAAACGCGGATCGGTTGCCAGAGAAGTGGTCGGATCGGCGGGGGTTCCAAAGGTCTCCGGCACAGTATTGCTGAAAAGGAAGTTCTCTTCATCCAGCTCGAATTCCAGCGTGTTGAGGATGCGGTCATAAACGATGCTTCCGCCGGCGCGAATGACCGTCTTTTTGTCTCCAAAGAGCGAGCCCAGCAGGCCGCTGGTGAATGACGGCGAGTAGGCAATTCCAATCTTGGGAGCAAAATCCTTGTAGTCCGGTTTGTAGTAATCCGGACCGTTATTTTTTGGCCCGGCCAAGACGTAGCTGACCAGCGGAGCGGCAGTGTTGCCATTAATTCCCTGCGCTGCCGCAGCTACTCGCGCTCCGAATAAGCCCTGCTCATCCACCGTGGGAACCGACTCGAATCCATTGACCTCGTACGGAACGGCGTGGTACTGCCAGCGCAGTCCATACGTGACGGTCAGGCTCGGCCGAATCTTAAAACTGTCCTGCGCATATAATTCAAATTCGTTATACGCATAGTTGCGGTTTGCAGGAGAACCTATCGGTAGCGGGTTGCCCGCTACATCGTAGTTGTAATTTGTGGTCGTCTCCGCGTAGCGGCCCAGGAGGACGGGGAAAAATCCGTCATATTCGTTGATGGCCGACTGAGACTGGTTGATATCCGCAGGGCGCAAGTTAGGAGCCAATTGATTGATGTTGCCGCCCATTCCAATGATAGGAAAATTTATGCTGTTGGCGAGATTGGAAAACTCACGGATGGGCTTGATGTCCACACCAAACTCCATGGTGTGACGCCCTTTGGCCCACGAAAGCTGTTCGCGAACTTCCGGGACACCCACATTACGCGCCTGTGAACTGAAACTGCCGTAGGGGTTGGTCAAATCCTGGTTTTGTCCAAACTCGTAAAGGTTCGGCGCTGTCGGTCCAAATTCGGCTGGAAAATCCAGAACGCTGCGCGTCAGGCCCGCAAAAATATTATTCACAAGAGTGTTGGAGATGGTCCACGTGTAGCCCACCACAAAAGACCGGTTGTGGTTTATTTCGCCGATCAATGCCGGTGGGTCCGACGGGAATTGGGCTGTGCTCTCGGTATTGTTGTCACGATCCCATGTTCCCCGGGCAAAGAGCTTTTGTTTCGAGGTGATGTTGAAATCCACTCGTCCGACAAAGGTATTTTCTTTCAGGAAGGACGGGACGTTGAACAGATAGCCTTCCGTGTTAACTCCGTCGCCCGCTGACGGATCGTTGGGAAGCGGGTAACGCGAGTTGAACAGAGACAACAACGCCGGATCGGCCCCGGTCCCGGCGGGATCGAGCGCCATAACCTGGGTCGGAGTCAGCGTCGTTATGCAATTCGGTTGTGTATTCAACCGGGCTTCAGAAGTACAACCGGGATTGCTGTTGATGTAATTCAAGCCACCGGCGCGAACCGCCGCCACAGGGACCACGGCGACCGTTTGCATTGGGGAATTTTGCTTCAAACCCTCGTAGTCGAAAAAGAAGAACAGCTTGTCCCTCTTGATCGGCCCGCCAACGTTGCCGCCATACTGATTGCGGATGAGTGGAGCGCGCGGCACGCCGTTGAGGTTGTTAAAAAAGGTGTTGGCCTCGAAGGAAGTATTGCGGTTGTACTCGCTCAGGGAGCCGTGAAAATCGTTGGTGCCGCCCTTGGTCACAATCTCGACCTGCGCGCTGCTGCTGCGACCGTAGGAGCTGTCGCCATTCCCAACAATCGTGCGTACTTCCTGGACGGAATCTACGGGAGCTCTTCCCACCGTGGTGAACGCTTGTCCGATGGTCTCGTCCATCACGTCCAGGCCATCCAGTGTAATGGTCTGTTGATCCGCGCGCGCCCCAGTGACGGAACCGTATTGTGAGTCGGCCGAATTCGGGTCGGCCTGAACGCCGGGCTGCAAGGCCAAGAGCCGCGCCGCGTTGGTACGAACTTCGATCGGTAAGTCTTCAACTTGCCGGGTCGAAATAACCTGCCCGATGCTGGCGTCGGTGGTGTTCAGTGTTCCTTCGCCTTCGACCACCACCTCGACTTTCTGCTGCGTGGAACCCACGGTGAGCTGCGCGTCTTTCGTTTCCGTGACGCCTACACCTAACGTGAGCCCTGTCAGGGTCAGCGTATTAAAATTGTCCTTCGTGAACGTGAGCTGATAGCCGCCACCCGGGGGCACTAGCCGGAATTGGTATGAGCCCTCCTCGTTTGTGGTGGCATTCGCTTCAAAGCCCGTGCCTGCATTGTTCAGCGTGACCTGCACGCCGGCTATTGCGGCACCAGACTGGTCAGTAACCACGCCCGTGACGCCTGAAGTAGCCTGGCCCATGGTTCGCTGGCCGGCGAATGACAACACCACTACGATAGCCAGCGCAAAGACACGCGAACCTGTAGATAAACTTACAAATTTCCTCATATTGATTTCCCCCAAGATGAACGCCCCGCGTCCATGTTGCACTTACTGAAACAAAAATCCCTCGGAATGTTTGCCGCGGTTGACCGGAAAATCACTTCGCCGTTGCACGCTTTGCCGGGCCCGTACCCCTTGTCGCGCGTTACTGGTAATTAATGAGATAGAGGTTTTCGAAGCCACTGGAAAAGTGCGTGGCTGGCAGCTCGCGATTCGTGCTGACTCGCTCGTGTACCGGCGACAGAATAGTGCGCGTGGCATCGCAGCCGAAATAGCTTCGGGATTTAGGTGAGATAAGGTTGCCAAGCACGTGACGCGCTGAAGCTTGCAAGCACGCAGCCACAGGCGGTACGACCGCAAGCCCAACAAAGAAAAGTCGATAGCAGTCCAAACAGGGATTTACAGCATGAATTGAGGTGAATTTCTGTAGAGAATACTAATTATGGAAGGCATTTCTTAAGTCCGCGTAAATCATAAGTAGCAATAACTTTGTCGGGCGAATGAGATCACGCCCGGCCCAATCTAAATCAAGCCCCGGTCCTCACTTTCTAGAAGCCATCGCGATGGCCGGTTTTGGATTGATCGTGCCAGCGATTGCCGCCAACCGATGATAGGACTGCAGGCGATCGGAGTGCTCATACGTATCTGTCACGGCGATCACTTCATCCGCTCCGGTGTTAGCTACCAGTTTTTCCAGCCCAGCCCGGACTGTCGCCTCGGACCCCACGATCGCTTCGCGGAGCCTGCTCTCCACGGCTGCCCGCTCCACGTCCTGCCATAGCGGCTCCATAGAATCCACTGGCGGCAACAACTCCACCGGCTGGTTTCGGATCAATCGCAAAAAGCGTTGCTGTGGCGTAGTGAAAAGCCTTCGGGCTTCCGCGTCCGTTTCAGCCGCAATGACCGCCACCGCGACCATCAGATATGGCCTCTGGAATACTTCACTCGGCTCGAAGCGTTGGCGGTAAAGCTGCGTCGCTGCATATAAATGTTCGGGCGCAAAATGCGCGGCGAACGCAAACGGCAAGCCCAGTATCCCGGCGAGCTGGGCGCTGAAGCCACTCGATCCCAGCAAGGTGATCGGCACATTGCTGTTCTGGCCCGGAATGGCTTTCACGGCCTGCCCCGGCTGCTCCGGCCCTAGATAGGTTCGCAATTCTTCCAGCAGCGCAGGAAAATCGTCCCCGTTCTGCCCCAGATCTCGTCGCAAGGCCCGCATCGTTTGAAAATCACCGCCGGGAGCCCGCCCCAGTCCAAGATCGATTCGTCCGGGATACAGCGCCTCCAGCGTTCCAAACTGTTCGGCCACCACCAGCGGCGCGTGATTGGGCAGCATCACTCCACCGCTGCCCACGCGAATGGTCTTGGTCGCTCCGGCTACATAGCCAATCAGTACTGGGGTGGCCGAACAAGCGAGTCCAGAAATGGAATGATGTTCCGCGAGCCAATATCGTTTGCATCCCAGCCGCTCAACGTACTGGGCCAGGTCCACCGACCGCGCAATCGCGCCGCCGGCTGGCTCGCCCGGCCGCATCCCTACAAGATCCAGTACGGAAACAGGCAGCCCGTTTGTTGTCGGTTGCGGCATGGTCGGCTTTCTTGGTTCTGAACTGGCGTGTTGAACAGCGATCTGATTCTGGACCGCTACAGTATTAGATTGTTTGAGCCGCCAACAAGTTATTTGCTGTTTTCAGTGAGCTATAGAGATTTCAGAGGCAATGCCGACCAGCTATTGATTTACGCCGCTCGCCAGAAAGCCTCCATCGACCACCAGAGTTTCTCCAGCGACAAAAGAAGCAGCATCCGAGGCCAGATAGACGGCTGCGCCCACCAGTTCCTCGTTTCTACCAAAGCGGCCTGCCGGTGTACGCATCAGCAATTCCTGACCGCGCGGGGTGTTATCGAGCAGGTTGGCATTCATGGCGGTGTGAAACACGCCAGGCGCAATGGCATTCACAGCTACGCCCCTCTTGGACCACTCCACCGCGAGCGAGCGCGTGAGCGACACCACACCGGCCTTGCTCGCAGCGTACGCAGCCACCTCACTCAGCGCCACAAAACTGTTGAGAGAAGCAATGTTAATGATTCGCCCGTAGCCGCGCTCCAGCATGTGTCTGCCAAACACCTGGCAGGCGCGCAGCGTTCCGGTAAGGTTGGTGTCCAAAATATCGGCCCAGTCTTCTTCCGGCATAGCCAGCGTGGGCACGCGTTTGATTTTTCCCGCGCAATTAATCAGGATGTCGACTTTCTGGAATCGATCAATGGACGCTGCGAGTAACTTCTCCAAGGAAGCGCGATCGCGAACATCGGAGCAAACGCGCAGAGTTTGGCGTCCGCGCCGTTCAATCTCCGCTGCGGTTTCTTCCACTGGTTCCGGACGCCGTGCGGAGGCGATCACATCCGCGCCCGCATCGGCGAGGCCGAAACTCAGGATGCGGCCAATCCCCGATGTTCCTCCGAGGACAACGGCCGTTTTGTGTTCAAGACTGAAAAGATTGCTGGTCATTAGCACATGTTCTTGGTAGGTGTCATCGTTCTTCATTTCTCCTGCTGCTGCGGTTCGGTAGATGGCAGGCCTCGGCCATAGTGGTCCAACTTTTCGCGATGGGTCCACAGACCTAATCCTGGATTCGCAATGAAAAAAGCTTCTTCTCCATCGACACGGTTGTAGCCCTGCGAGAGTTTCTGTGGGTCATAGCGCGCCAGCATCGTTTTCAAATCGCCATACGCGTAGCCCACACCTTCCACTTCCGCTTTACTGATAAAGCCGGGGCACCATCTGATCGTAAAGCGCCCTTCCGAAGAGCCGTGAATGAAGTGCGCCGCGGCGCTTAAATCGCCGGCCAGGTCCGCGTTATTTTTTACCGCTTCGAGCGTTGCAGGAGTTCCACGATAACCATATTTGCGAATCAGGCTGTCTATCGCGGGGTCTTCCCCAAACTGTTTTACGCCCGGCGCCAGGATGATCAGCTCTGCTCCATCAGCCAGCGCCATGCGGGTACGGTAAACCGCCTTGTTACCCAACCACGTGCTGTGAAACTCATGCGGGTCGAGGTAAACGATCGCCTTGCGGATTGGTTCATCGAGAATCTCAAAGTTCACTTGCAAACTTAACGCCGCCGCACGGTGAAAGCATTCAATATCGTCGCCGATGAAGAGTCCCCGCACAGCCAGTAGATTGTCCTTGGTGCGCCCGATCACGGTGAGCACGTACACGATCGGCAGTTGCCGCAGGAAATGATCCGTCGCGTAATTGAGAACGTTCCGCACCGGATTCTCTGCGCGCCCCATGATGCGCTCCATCCCGTAAACCGCGCCGAGATAATGGCTGCGGTTAATTCCTTGCGGACCTCCCGCACCCACCAGAATATTTTTGCTGTAATTGGCCATGCCGATGACTTCATGCGGCACGACCTGTCCGATGGACAGAATCAAATCGAAGCCGCCGCGTACCACCAACCGGTTCACTTGCGCCGGCCACGCATAACTCAGCTTCCCTTCTGACTGCTCGTAGATGAATTCGGCGGGAACTTCGCCGAGCGTTTCGACATCCGTCCGCCAGTTGTGGACACGAAAAAGAGCCTTCGGCATCGCTCCAAACATTCGCGCGATCTGCTCTGGTTGCATCGCCGCATGCGTGCCGAGCGCAGGCAGAACCGCGTGCAACTTCTCGCCGTAGTAATCCCAGGCATAGCGGGTCAGGTCCCCGGCACGGGAATGCACGCGACTCTCGTCCGGCGGCACAACCAGCACGCGCTTAAGTGCTCCCAATTTTGCCAGGCTGTCTGACAGGAACTCGCGCATCTGCTGCGGCGACAGACTCATTTCCACGCCGCCCGTGGCGCAGTAGAGACTCATGCGACGAAGTCCACTTTCTTTAATCCTGGAGCGAGCAGATACAGAAATATCAGCGCCAGCAGATAAGCGCTGGCCGCAATCGCGAAGAGACTCGCGTAGCTATGCGTCAGTTGCAGCACGTGCCCGGCAAAAAACGCAAACAGCGCGCTGCCGGCCGATCCGGCCATGCCGCCGATACCCACCACCGAGCCCACCGCGCTTCGAGGAAACATATCCGAGGAGGTCGTAAACAGGTTGGCTGACCAGCCCTGGTGGGCTCCCGCAGCCACGCTGATCAACGCAATTGCGGTCCACACCGACTTCACGCTCATAGCCGTGAAAATAGGAACCACCAGAAAAGCGCACATCAGCATGGCCGTAAGCCGCGCACCGCTGAGCGACAGCCCCATGCGGCGAAACGGCGCGGGCAGCCAGCCGCCCCCAATACTTCCAATGGCCGACACGTTATACACAATGATGAGTGGCAGCCCCAGGTGCGCAAGATTCAAATTAAATTTCGCGCTGAAGTAAGAAGGCAGCCAGAATAAATAAAAATACCAGATCGGATCGGTCAGAAATTTCGCGATCGTGAACGCCCACGTCTGTCGATAGCTCAACAATCGCCGCCAGGACACGGAAGACCCCATGTCTTCGGCAGCCTCCTGATAAATATGGCGCAATTCCTCGCCTGTGAGTGTTGGATGGCCAGCCGGCTTGCGATAACGGCGAAACCACGACAACATCCACACCACGCTGAACAGCCCGGTAGTCAGAAATGCCGCGTGCCAGCCATAGCGCAGCGTGACCCACGGCACAATGAGCGGTGCTAGAATCGCGCCCACGTTAGCACCCGAATTAAAAATTCCGGTGGCCAGCGAGCGTTCGT
>Ga0182024_10005533_pt1 | contig 28321 bp, 23 predicted proteins | sample P32metaG_FD_120480 | JGI IMG/M metagenome (GOLD analysis project Ga0182024, IMG submission 120480) | Permafrost microbial communities from Stordalen Mire, Sweden - P3-2 metaG (Illumina Assembly) | ecosystem: Environmental > Terrestrial > Soil > Wetlands > Permafrost | place: Sweden: Stordalen...
TCCACCGGGAAAAATCCCATGGTCGCGCCATATTCCGGCGCCATATTGGCAATCGTCGCGCGATCTGGCACGCTCAAACTAGATAGGCCCGAACCGTAAAATTCCACAAATTTTCCGACTACGCCTTTTTTGCGCAGCATTTCCGTCACGGTTAGCACCAGGTCCGTGGCAGTCGCGCCTTCGCGTAATTTTCCGTGCAGCCGGAAGCCCACCACTTCTGGAATCAGCATCGATGAAGGCTGTCCAAGCATCGCGGCTTCGGCTTCAATTCCGCCTACGCCCCAACCGAAAACGCCGAGCGCGTTAATCATCGTGGTGTGAGAATCGGTGCCCACCACGGAATCGGGAAACGCCTCAAAGCGGCTGCCCGAGGGCATTACGCAAACCACGCGCGCCAGATATTCGAGATTCACTTGATGACAAATTCCCGTGTCCGGCGGCACCACTTTGAAATTCTGGAACGCCGTCTGGCCCCAGCGCAAAAACGCGTAGCGTTCCACGTTCCGCTGAAATTCCAGCTCCGCGTTCAAGCCAAATGCGTTGGCGTTGCCAAAACTGTCGACCTGCACGGAATGATCGATCACCAATTCGGCGGGAAACATGGGATTAATGCGTTTGGGATTTCCGCCCATGCGCGTGAACGCTTCGCGCATCGTCGCCAAGTCCACTACCGCGGGCACGCCAGTAAAATCCTGCAGCAGCACGCGTGCCGGCATGAAGGCAATTTCTTTTTCGGCGGAGTTCGGCTTCCAGCAAGCCAATGCTTCGATGTCGGCAGGATGCACGAAGCGGCCATCTTCACATCGCAGCAAATTTTCCAGCAGGATACGCAATGAAAACGGCAGTGTTTGCAGGTGCCCGACGCCCTTTTTCTCGAGCCGTTCGAGACGGCGAATTTCAAAACTTTGCGCGCCGACGTGCAGCGTGTCGCTGGTTCCGAAAGTATTTCCCGCGGAGATGACCATTCCAGCCGTCCTTTCAAGAAATCGTGGCTCTATGATAACCGAATTCGCGACGGCCCGCGGACGGCTATACTGTCTTGGTAGCAGCGTGGCCTCAGAGATGCGCACGGCAAATCTCGCGGGCTCGCGGTGCTTTGCGCTATGAACATCGTTCTGATTTCTACCTACGAATTGGGCCGTCAGCCGTTTGGTCTCGTGTCGCCCGCGGCGTGGCTTCGCAAGCGTGGTCACCAGGTCACTTGCCTCGACTTGACGCGCCAATCGCTCGACGACGGCGCGATCGCTCGCGCTGAACTCATCGCCATGTACTTGCCGATGCATACAGCCACGCGGATCGCGGCGCAACTCATTCCCGAATTACGCCGGCGAACTCCTCATGCGCACCTCTGTTGTTACGGCTTATACGCGCCGATGAACATCGAATATTTGAAAGAGCTGGGTGTACAAACATTGCTTGGCGGTGAATTTGAGGCTGTTCTCACAAATCTCGCAGACGAGTTGTCGGCGCACCACTCCGATGACGGAGGAACCTTCTCGCAGGTTCCCGATTCGTTGCAGCGTCAGCCACTGATTTCTTTAGAACGGCTAGCGTTCGAAGTGCCGGATCGCAGCGGCCTCCCGCCCATCGAAACATACGCGCATCTCATTATCCCTGGCGTTGGTTATCGCGTGGTGGGCTCAACGGAAGCCAGCCGCGGCTGCAAACATCTCTGCCGTCACTGCCCGATTGTGCCGGTCTATAAAGGAGTTTTTCGCATCGTGCAGCGTGAAGTGGTGCTCGAAGATATTCGCCGCCAGGTAGCCGCCGGGGCGCAGCATATATCGTTTGGCGATCCTGATTTTTTTAACGGCATCGGGCATGCGCTGGAAATTATCAAATTGTTTCGCGAAGAATTTCCCGCGATCACCTGCGACGTCACTATCAAGATCGAACATTTGATGAAATATTCGCAACATTTACCAGCACTGCGCGACACCGGCTGTCTTTTCGTGATTAGTGCGGTGGAATCCGTGAACGACGCCGCGCTCGAAATTCTCGACAAGGGTCACACGCGTCAAGATTTTCTCTCGGTAGTAGAAAACTTTCGCAAACTGGGGATGACGCTTCATCCGACATTTGTCCCGTTCGCTCCGTGGAGCTCGCTGGAAGACTTTCGCGATCTGTTGCACGTGATACGCGACGAAAATCTCATCGAAAATGTAGCGCCCATTCAATTCGGTATCCGCTTGCTCATCCCAGCGGGTTCGCGTCTGTTGGAATTGCCGGAAATCCGCAATGCGGTTGGTCCTTTCGATGCGCAATCACTGGTTTTTCCCTGGCAGCATAGTGATCCGCGCGTCGATGCATTAAGCGTGGAGATTCAGCGAATCGCGGCGCAAACCGACGCGGAAAAACTCACGCGCTTTGCGGCATTTGAAAAAATCTGGCACGCCGCCCACGCCGCTTCGGCGCTGCAGCCTCCGCTGCTGACATCGCAATCGCCCGCGAAGCCGGTGCCGTTTCTCAGCGAGCCCTGGTATTGCTGCGCTGAGCCTACGCCCGCGCAGTTCGTTTCCATTGGCGGTACGTCCGCGCTTCCGATCGCGCCGCCGGCGATAAAACCGACTCCCGCGAAACATCCAGCGCTATCCGCGGATCAATTTGTTTAGGGTCGTTTAGGGAATCTCAAGCAAATTCTCAGTCCATGTCCGGAAACGTCAAACGCGTCTTACTGTTCGCCGCCAAGCTGGGCTATCAAACGCGCAGCTTTGCGGAAGCCGCGAAAAAATTGCATGTAGAGCTTGTGTACGTCACGGATCGCTGCCACCAATTGGACGATCCGTGGGAAGACCGTGCCATAGCCGTGCACTTCGAGTCGCCCGGCGAAGCCGCGCAAACCGCTATCGAAAAATCCCGCCCTCTGCAGATCGACGGAATTATCGCGCTCGGTGACCGCCCGGCGCATGCCGCGGCTTTTGCAGCCCGCTCGCTGGGCATCGCCTTTCACCATCCCGCAGCGGTGGAAGCTTGCCGCAGCAAGTTGCGCACTCGTGAAGTGTTGCGCGATGCCGGATTGCCGGTGCCGTGGTTTCGCGCGATTCCGCTCGATCCCGTTCCCGAGCCCGCATTGCTGGGGATTCCGTATCCGTGCGTGCTGAAGCCGCTGGCGCTTTCTGCCAGTCAGGGCGTCATTCGCGCCGACAATCGCGAACAATTTATTGTTGCGGCGATGCGCATCCGCAAGCTGTTGCGTTCGCCGGAAATCCAGGCCACTCGCGAACCGCGACTCGGCGAAATGATCGTCGAAGGTTATCTTGCCGGCAGGGAAGTCGCTGTCGAAGCGTTGATGACCGCCGGAGATCTACGCATTCTCGCGATTTTTGACAAGCCCGATCCCCTCGAGGGTCCGTACTTCGAAGAAACCATCTATGTCACGCCGAGCCGCTTGCCGCTACTACAAATCGCGGCGATTGAAAAATCGCTCCGCTCCGCAGTGACCGCGCTGGGACTTGCGCACGGTCCAGTGCACGCGGAATTTCGCGTTGCAGAAAGCAGTTATGCAGCAACAGGAAAACTTGGCGAAGAGTCCGCCGGCGATGCGACAGTGTGGCCAATCGAAATCGCACCGCGGCCCATCGGCGGCCTCTGTGCGCAATCCCTGCGGTTCATCGCAAATTCTGAAACCGCGCCGATCGGTCTCGAAGAATTGTTGTTGCGACACGCGCTGGAATTGTCGGGCGCCGATGCTTCGCGAGAACAAATATCATCCGGCGTAATGATGATCCCCGTTCCGCAAAGCGGCATTTTCGAAAGCGTCAGCGGCGAGCAACAAGCCGCCGCAACGCCGAGCGTTACGCAAATCGCGATCACCGCGCGCGCGCATGATTATCTCGCCGCATGGCCGGAGGGCGCCAGTTATTTAGGCTTTATTTTCGCGCGAGGGGAAAATCCCGAAACAGTGGAAAATGCGCTGCGTCTAGCTCACGGCAACCTGCAATTTCAAATCACGCCGCGCCTTGTGGTGCATCATCCGTCGTCACAAAGCTAAGCGTTTTTTCTCATCCCTTGGCCTTCGGCGCCACATATCCTTCCGGCAATTTCGCGCCCGCGCCAAAGAAAAACTGCTCCATTTGTTCTTCCATGATTTTCATGGAATTCGGATCTAGCGGATTCAATCGGTATTCGTTCATCACCATCTTGGAATGCTCAATCCACAATTTCCAGGCATCTTTCGAGACGTTTTCGTAGACGCGTTTCCCGATTTCGCCCTTCCACGGCACGCGATCGAGCCCCGGCAAATCCTTATCAAATTTCACGCAATGCACCATACGCGTGCCGGGCTTTGGCGGCTCACTGGCAGCGGGCGTCGGTGTGCAAGAATCGTCAGACATCGTCTTCCTCCAAATCCGCGAAACTTTACCTTACTGCACAACGCCGCAATTTCCTAGCGCGGACGCTCTCTTGCGCGCCATCCGAGAGGCCATGCGCGCGAATTTATTACGAGAATAAGCAGCGTCCACTTCGTTCCCTTGACATACACCCGCCCCTATCTTCACTATCTCGTAAGTCAGAAATGGCGCTGCGTCACAGCGCGCGGAAAATAATCGAGGTCCGTCTCTTTGCCGGAAATCACCACGCTCTTTTGGGATATTGGCGGAGTAGTGCTCACCAATGGCTGGGACCGCCACGCACGCCGCGAAGCCGCGACGGTTTTCAATCTGGATTGGGAAGATTTTCAAGACCGTCACGACCTGGCATTTCCCGCCTTCGACGCCGGTAATACTTCCCTCAACGAATATCTCGATCGCACACTTTTCTACCGCCATCGCAACTTTACGCGCGATGAATTTACCGCCTTTATGCTCGCGCAGTCCAAGGAGTATCCCGAATCGCGGGCCATGTTGCATGGCGTGGCGCGCAGCGGAAAATATTTTGTGGGCGCCATCAACAATGAGCCCCTGGAATTAAATCAATATCGCATCGAAACTTTTAATCTGCGGCGCGATTTTTTGGTATTCTTCAGCTCCTGCTACGTGCATTCCCGCAAACCGGAAGAACTCATTTTCCGCGTGGCACTGGCGGTGACGCAACGCCCTCCTGCGCAATGTCTGTTCATCGACGACCGCGCGCTCAATCTGGAAAGCCCGCGCCGGCTGGGTATGCACGCCATTCATTATCAAAATGCCGGGCAGTTGCGGTCCGAGCTGCGGGAATACGGTGTCGAGGTATAGTTCCAAGGAATCAAAATTTCCACGGTAGGTATTAAATCGTTTTAGTGTTAAGTTTTTGCTGGGGAAGGAGAGAGATATGGCCGCGGAATTGATTCGATCCAGCTCTGCTTACGGTGGCGTCGCCGAGCCCTGCACGGTAATCCTCTTTGGCGCCTCCGGCGATCTGGCCAAGCGCAAAGTGATTCCCGCCATGTACGACCTGGCCATTCACCGAGCGCTCGGCGCGCGCTACGCCATCGTGGGGTTCTCTCGCACCGCGATGACCGACGACAGTTTTCGCGCCACCGTCGGCGATGCCGCCAAAAGCATCTCTGAAGTCGGCCCCATCGATCCGCAACAGTGGAGCGATTTTGCCTCCAATCTCTTTTACAGCCAGGGCGATTACGGTAAGCCAGAATCGTACGCCGGCCTGGCCAAGCGCCTGAAAGAAATTTCCGAGTCGAAAAATCTGGGAGGCAACCGGTTATTTTATCTTTCGACGCCTCCGGAAGTTTATGAAGACATTATCGAACAGATCGGAAAGGCCGGCCTCAACAAGCCTTCTTCCCCGGATTCCTGGGTCCGCATCATCATCGAGAAGCCTTTTGGCCGGGACCTGGCTTCCGCCAAGGAATTAAATCAGAAAGTGCTGTGCGTCTTCGAAGAAAAGCAGGTTTACCGCATCGATCATTATCTCGGTAAAGACACGGTACAAAACCTCTTGGTCCTGCGTTTCGGAAACGGCATTTTCGAGCCGCTGTGGAACCGCAATTACGTCGATCACGTGCAAATCACCGCCGGCGAAACCCTGGGGGTGGAACGGCGCGGGGGTTTCTACGAAACCACCGGCGCGCTGCGCGACATGATCCAGAGCCACGTTCTGCAGCTTACTTCGTTGGTGGCCGTCGAACCCCCGGCTTCCTTCGATGCGAATTCCGTGCGCAACGAAAAACTGAAAGTGCTGCAATCCATTCGCCCGTTCAACATCGATATGATGGCGCATTCCGTGGTTCGCGGACAGTACGGACCAGGAAAAATTGGCGATAAAGACGTTCCCGGCTATCGCCAAGAGCCAGGGGTGGCCGCCAATTCGCACACCGAGACGTTCGTTGCCGCCAAAGTGCTGATCGACAATTGGCGTTGGGCTGGCGTGCCTTTTTATCTGCGCACCGGCAAACGTCTGGCTAAACGCAGCACGGAAATCGTCATAGAATTTCGCGGCGCTCCGCACATGGTGTTTCGCGATAAAGGCATCGAGCCGAACCGCCTAATTCTCAATATTCAGCCCGACGAAGGCATTTCCGTTTCTTTTGGCGCAAAACGCCCCGGCACGGAAATGAATATCGGCAACGTGACCATGAAATTCAGCTATCAGGAAGGTTTCGGCGAGCCCACGCGCAGCGCCTACGCCACACTCGTGAACGATTGCGTTCGCGGCGACGCGACGTTGTTTGATCGCGGGGACAACGTAGAAGCGGCTTGGTCTCTTGTGGATCCCATTCTCGAAGTGTGGAGCGCCACGCGCGGCGCTCACGTTCCGCAATACCCGGCCGGAAGCTGGGGTCCGCGTGAATCCGACGCGTTGATTGAGAGCGATGGCCGCCACTGGCACAACCCGAATGGCGCCTCGCGGTAAAACGCCTTACGCGACTCGTGAATCACGATAGTTGACAGAAATGGTGCGCAGTGAAATCGATTCGTCTTTTTGGGGGCCAGGGTGATTCTCGCCGGAGACGTTGGTGGAACGAAATGCAATTTGGCGCTGTTTGCTGAAAAAAGCGGCAAACTCGTGCTGGTTTTCAGTCACCGTTTTGCCAGCAAGGAGTTCGCGCGGTTTGATTTGATCGTCAAGGAATTCGCGCGCCTGGCCGCCCCGCATATCGGTCATGAAAATATTTATGCCGCGGGATTTGGCATTGCTGGCCCGGTGATCAACGGACAAGTGCGCGCCACAAATCTTCCATGGATTGTCGAAGCCGCGCACCTTAAATCCGAACTCAAAGTGGCGCATATCGAGCTGATGAACGATTTGGGTGCCTGGGGCCACAGTCTGCAATACCTTGCGCCGGAAGATTTTTGCATTCTAAATCCCGGCGATCCCGAGCAAGGGGGCACACGCGCGTTGCTTGCCGCAGGCACCGGTCTTGGCGAGTCCATTCTCGTTTGGAGCAATGGCCGCTATTTCGTCGTTCCTTCTGAGGGCGGTCACTCTGATTTTGCACCGCACTCCGAACAGCAAATTGAACTGCTTCGCTTCATGCGTCGCCGCTATCCGCAAGTCAGCTGGGAGTTGATTCTTTCCGGCCGCGGATTTCGCACCATTCATGAATTTCTCGCGCCAAATATCAGGCACGCTTCTTTCGAAGATCCAGATTCCGATCCCGCGCCGGAAATCACGCGCAATGGTCTCAATCGCTCCTGCCGCACCTGCGCCGACACGCTCGATCTGTGGACCGCCATCTATGGCGCGGAAGCCGGTAATCTCGCGTTAAAAGTGTTGGCGCTTGGCGGCGTGTACGTAGCAGGCGGCATCGCCGTAAAAATCCTGGAAAAAATGAAAGATGGCGCCTTCTCCGCGGCCTTCAAAGACAAATGGCACTTCGAAGGTCTGCTCAGCAGCATCCCCGTCTCCGTGATCCTCAACGAAACCGCACCGTTGCTGGGAGCGGCTTACGAGGCCTACAACGCGCTCGCGAAATAATTGCGGACCGCGAAGCATTGAATTCTTGCTGCGCCGTTCGGTCATGGAAACTCCCAACCGCTGATTTGTCCCGCTGCGCCGCCCACACTGCTACGCTTTTCCAGTGAGCCTGCTCGAAAATTATTTTGATGAATGGAAGCCGGTGTCGCGCTACGCGGGAATCAGCTGGTTGGTCTTTTACGCCGCGTTTCTTCTCTACGCTTTCGCCAACCGTCCCGGATTCTTGATTCTCGACAACGTGAATCTGATGATTCATGAAGCCGGCCACGTCTTCTTCAGTTGGTGCGGCTACACCATCATGATTTTGGGCGGCACGCTGGGCGAACTTCTGGCCCCGTTGCTATTAGCGGTTTATTTTTTCTGGAAGCGTGAAGTTACGGCCACCGCCTTCTGCGGCTTTTGGTTTTTCGAAAACTTTCTCTACATCGGCACCTACATGGCCGACGCTCGCGCGGTATCTTTGCCGCTTGTGGGTTCTGGCGAGCACGATTGGGAAACGCTGTTCGGCCAATGGGGGCTGCTTATGCAGGATCAAAACATCGGAGGAGCCACGCGCGACCTCGGCTGGCTCGGCATGTTTGCAACCGTTGCGTGGTTAGCTTGGCATACCTGGAAAGATGATCGCGCCGCGCTGCCTGTAGAAGCCTAATCCGCGTATGGCGTTCTGCGGAACCCTCGTCGCATCCACCAACATTGCCGTTTTTTGCTAAACTACGTCGCGTACCGTATATACGAATCACCAGAGAAGAATTGGCGGCGCAGGCGATTCCGCCGATCGGGAGAAGGCAATGAGCAGCGCGGCCACCACCGTAGCACCGGAATTGCAGAATTACATTAATGGGAGTTGGCAACGCGCTACGGCCACGGAGTTTGTCGAAGTTAACAATCCCGCCACGAGCGAAGTGCTGGCGCGCACGCCAATTTCAACAGCCGCGGATGTCGAATCCGCGGTGCGAGCCGCCGCCGCTGCCTTTCCCGCTTGGCGCAGGACTCCTCCCGGCGAACGCATCCAGTATCTTTTCAAACTCAAAAACCTACTCGAAGAACATATTGACGAACTCGCGGCCATCACCACGCGAGAAAACGGAAAAACCTTTGGCGAAGCCAAGGCGGAAATGCGCCGCGGCATCGAAAACGTGGAAGTAGCCTGCGGCATACCCATGATGATGCAAGGCTACAATCTGGAAGATGTGACCCCGGGCGTTGACGAAATGCAGATTCGCCAGCCCCTCGGCGTGGTGGCCGCCATTGTTCCTTTCAATTTTCCCGCCATGATTCCGTTCTGGTTTTTGCCCTACGCCATCGCTTGCGGAAACACCATTGTGCTGAAGCCTTCCGAGCGCGTTCCGCTGACCATGCATCGCGCGATGGAGTTGATCGAGAAAACCGGCTTGCCTAAGGGAGTCGTGAACATTGTCAACGGCGGACGCGATGTGGTGAACGCTCTCTGCGATCATCCGCAAGTGCGCGCTGTCAGTTTTGTGGGCTCAACGCCGGTTGCCAAGCACGTATACACGCGTGCGGCGGCCAGCGGGAAACGCATGCAATGCCAGGGCGGCGCCAAAAATCACGTGATCGTCCTCCCCGATGCCGATATGGATCTCGCCAAACAGATTATCAGCGACAGCGCGTTTGGCTGCGCCGGGCAGCGTTGCTTGGCGGTAAGCGTCGCCGTCACCATCGGCGAAGCACAAAAAACATTTCGCGACGCCATCACGCAAGCGGCTTCGGCGATTCGCGTGGGCAACGGCATGGATAAAGGAATTCACATGGGGCCGGTGATTTCGCAGCAAAGCAAGGGCCGCATTGAAGGTTTGATTGCCAAGGGCGTAAGCGAAGGCGCAAAACCGCTCATCGACGGCCGCAACGCAAAAATTGCCGGCTATGAGACAGGAAACTTTCTGACGCCAACCGTGCTGGACGGGCTGCCCGCCACCAGCGAACTGGCGCACACCGAAATATTTGGCCCGGTGCTAAGCCTAGTGCACGTCGATTCCATCGATGCGGCCTTGGAATTTTTGAGCCGCAGTCCTTATGGAAATCAAGCTTCGCTTTTTACCACCAGCGGCGCTGCCGCGAGAAAGTTTCGCTACGAAGCGCCTGCCGGAAATATTGGAATCAACATCGGCGTCGCCGCGCCCATGGCTTATTTTCCGTTCAGCGGATGGAAAGAAAGCTTCTTCGGCATTTTGCACGGACAAGGGCGCGACGCCGTGGAGTTCTACACCGAATCGAAAATCGTCGTGGAGCGCTGGTCGCGCCAGGAAACCCGCAAATTTTAATTTGGCGTGCGGCGGCTTGACGCCGCTTTCGCGACGGGCAGTCTCCATCGCTCAGCCGCCGCCACCGCGCCAATCGCCGACATTTTATGATCAGCAAGCCCTTACATCTTGACGTAAACGATCAGATCGAATGCGCGCAAACGCTGGCCTCACGTTTTTACACCGACCCCGAGATCCTCGCCATCGAACGCGCCAGAATTTTCCACCGCACTTGGCAACTGGTCGGCACCCTCGCTCAGCCTTGCGGTGAGGTGAACGGAGCTCCGCGAACGATCTCTGATGCCGAGAGCTACTTCACCGCGGAAATCGCCGGCGAGCCGGTCATCGTAGTGCGCGATAAGCAGGGCGCATTGCGCGCTTTCAGCAACGTCTGCCGCCACCGCGCTGGCCCCATCGCACTGGGCAGCGGATGCAAAAACGTTCTGCGTTGTCAGTATCATGGCTGGACGTACACCCTCGATGGCAGGTTGATCGGCACGCCCGACATCGAAGGCGTGGAATTCTTCGATCGTAGCAGCATGGGCATGGTGCCTCTGCGCGTCGAAACCTGGGAACAATTTATCTTCGTGAATTTCGATTCCGACGCTCCGCCGCTTAGCAAATTTCTCGGACAAATTCCCAAACAGGCTGCGGGTTTTGAGTTTGCAGGATTACAATTTGCCGAACGCCGCGATTACCTCATCGATTGCAATTGGAAGGTGTACGTCGACAATTATCTCGAGGGCTACCATATTCCCATCGCGCATCCCGGATTGATGAAAGAAATTGACTACGCCAACTATCGCACCGATACCTTTCGTTATCATTCCCAGCAATTCGCCCCGATCCGCGCCTTGCAAGAAAACGACTTCGGGGAACGCTTCTACGCTCCGGCAAAAAGCGGCCTACAAGAAGCGCTATACTTTTGGATTTTTCCAAACCTGATGCTCAACATTTATCCCGACAATATTTCCACGAACCTGATCGTGCCGCTTTCGCAGGATAAAACGCTGACCATCTTTGAATGGTTTTTCCAAGACGTAAAATCTTCGGACAGTCAGGAGCGCATCGCCCGCGCCATTGCCTTCAGCGATGAAGTTCAACAGGAAGACATTCTGCTCTGTAATAACGTGCAAAAAGGCCTGCGCTCCTCTACTTACGATCGTGGCCGTTATTCCGTGAAGCGAGAAAATGGTGTGCACCATTTCCACATGCTCCTCGGCGAATTCCTCGGCGAGGTCTGAGCCCACACTGAAAGACTTCGAGTAAATAATTAGCGCCGTTCGGTCCGCCAGCAGCATCCGTTCTCGTTGAACGTCCTGCGGCATTAATGTCGAAATGCCCCTGAAATACAGGGAATACCGCAGGCGGTTGCGCCGAAATGCGTGTTAGGCTTGCCCGACCCTGCCGCCCGCTGGGCGGCATTTCAGGTCTGTCCAGCAATTTTCTCGTTTCAGGGTTTTCAGGAGAGAACCATGATATCAGTTTGGGTACGCGAAGTGTCCCTGAGCATGTCCCGCCGGTCTGCGTCGCGCTGGGCGATTTTGACGATCGCCACGCTGGCGATTTGCGGCGCCGCGATGGGCCAGGCTATGACCCAAGACTCCAGCAAGCCGGAATCCCCCAAAGCGAAAGTGGTTACCGGCTATCAGCGGCCAACGGCGAAAATCAAACTCGTGAATTATTTGTTCGACGCCTACGGACCCTTTCCCATCGTCGGCTCCGCGCTGGTCGCGGGGATCAATCAGGCAGACAATGTCGTTCCGGAGTGGGGCCAGGGCTTTAACGGCTTCGAGCGTCGCTGGGGTTCAAATTTCGGGATCGGTGCTATCACCACCACCACGCGCTACGGCTTGGCGGCACTATTGCGAGAAGACACTTTGTATTACCGCTGCGAATGCACAGGGTTCCTCCCGCGCTTGCGGCACGCCATGATCTCCACACTGACTGGTCGTCGCGGCGAAGACGGCCACCGCGTGTTTTCCGTGCCCTCGCTCATTGCACCGTACGTGGGAACTTCCGTTGCGGTAGCGGCGTGGTATCCGGGCAGGTACAGCGAGAAAGACGCTTTTCGGCAGGGCAACTACAGCTTACTCGCGTACATGGGCGGCAACGTGGTAATGGAATTTTTCCCCAGTGGTCCGCACTCGCTGCTCTCCAAAATGCATTTACAGAACCGCCACGCTGCGCGATCGCCTGACTAAGTGAATCAAATCGCTTCCGACGCTTTCCTCTGTTGCTTGAGGTACACTCTCACGGAAAGTTTTTTGCTCGACGCTATGAGCGAAATCCTGGAGTTGTGCGTGTTCGAAATGCCGCGGGGGAGAACCATTTGATTTGGGCGCGCGAAATGACCGCCAGCGTCAATGAGTTTTTTCGCAAGCTGGCGCGCAGATATATCGAAAAAAGCCTGGAGATCGTGCTGCAAGGCAGCGATCTGGTTCCCGCGGTGCGCGCCGCCATCAGCTCTTCGGATTTTGAATCCGAACACCTGCGCCACGCCGCCATCTACAAATTGCGCCGCGATTTATTCGCGGCCTGCCTGGAACAATCCGCGCAAATTCCCGGCGGGCTCAACATGGAATTCGGCGTTTACAAAGGCGACTCCATCAATATGCTGGCCAAGCTTGCGCCAGACCGCACCATTTGGGGGTTTGATTCTTTCGAAGGCTTACCGGAGCAATGGACCATTGAATCAAAAAAAGGCGCGTTTGACGTCGGCGGGAAATTGCCGAAAGTCCGAAAAAATGTCACTTTGGTGAAAGGTTTTTATTCCGACACGTTGCCCAACTTTTCCGCCGAAAATAAAACCGAAGCCATCGCCTTCCTGCACGTCGATTGCGATTTATACAGCGCCACCAAAGAAATTTTTCATTTTTTGGGTGACCGCTTCCGCCCCGGCACCATCATTGTTTTTGACGAGTACTATAATTATCCAGACTGGCTCTGGCACGAATACAAAGCCTGGATGGAATTTGTCGAAGAACGCAACGTAAAATTCACGTACATCGGATTCATCCGTATCGGCACGCAGGTGGCCGTGCGAATTGATGAGATTCCTGTAAGATAAAGAAAAGCGGACATCGTGTACGCGCAGAAATTTCACGTGGAGCTCGAGATTCGCGGCCAACGGCGCGATTGTCCGTTGGACTGGCTCGATTCTTTTTGCATGCGCAATTTCACGAATAGCGCCGATTTTGACGACACCCTGCCAACTGCCGATGGCCGTGTGGAGGCCAGCCTTCGCTTAACACCGGAGCGTTTCGCCGAAGGTTTGGGCGCGTGGTTGACGCAGCGCGGGAAAGGCGAAGGTCAGCCGGTGATTGTACGGGTGACAAAAGAAAGTTGAATCGATTTCAGTAAAACTGTCTTTTTGAGAATTAGGGGCTCGCGAAGCGCAACTATTTTGCCACCGGTTTTTCCGTGGACTTGTCCACAAAGTTCGCAATTGCCGCGCGAATCTGCGGAATCGCCGCCAGTGCCGTGGCTTCTCCCGCCGCTACCATCTCCGGAGTCTTCGAAAAATCATCCCACACAAATTTTTCCACATCCGGCTCGATCACCACGTCCGCTTGCTGGCGCCAGGCCACGTCCGCATGGCGTTGAATAATATTGAAGGAACGGCTTAGGACGTCGGTGAAGGTGCGCGGGGGCTCCAGATTTCCGGGTTCCAGATGAACAGCGATGACCACGTCCGCGCCTTGCAAAAAACATCCTTCCACCGGCACCGGCGCCGTCAAAAATCCATCGACCAACATGCGCCCATCAAATTGAATCGGCACAAACAGCCCGGGATACGAGCAAGAAGCGCGCAGCGGCGGAGCGATCGGTCCGTGCGAATAGTAGACGGTGATGCCGGCGTTCAGGTCGGAAGTAGCGATGGCCAGCGGGATTTGTAGCTCCTCGAAAGTTGTAGCCGGCGTGAAGCGCGCGAGGTATTTCTCCAGGCGCTGATTTGTGGCCAGCCCGATCCAGGAGGGCGTCCAGCGGCCAAAATCCGCAAACGTCGTGGCCATGCCGATGCGTTCCATCTCTTCCAGGGTCGTGCCGCCGCAGTAAGCCGCGCCAATGAGCGCGCCCACGCTGGTTCCCGAGACAAAATCGATCGGAATTTTGGCGGCGCGCAGCGCCCGCAAAACGCCGATGTGCGCAATTCCGCGCGCAAATCCGCCCGCGAGCGCAATGCCCACGCGCGGGCGTTTCGCTAGCACGGCATTTTCCCCGCCATACGCAAACGCCCGCAGCTTATTCGCAGCAGCGCTAAGCCAGCCGGACGTGGAAGGAGAGTCAGGCATCGCCATTCAATTTTAAAGGGATTATCGCATGCTTGTGGGCTGGTTTGACCGCAGCATGCTGGTTTTGTAACCTGTCCTGCTGGGCAAATCCAAACAAAAAGGGTGCCATGAAACGTCGCATTGAAAAAGCGGTGGTGTTGGGGGCTGGAACCATGGGCGCGCGCATCGCGGCACACTTTGCGAATGCGGGTTTGCCGTGTGTTTTGCTGGATATTGCTCCTGCAGGCAGTGCGCCAGGATCGCCGGACCGCAATAAAATCGTGCGTGCAGGCCTCGAAGCCGCCAAAAAATCAAAACCTGCGGCATTTTTTAATGCCGCTCTCGCGGAAAAAGTGGCCATCGGGAATTTCGAAGACGACTTGGGGCGCGTGGCCGAGGCCGATTGGATCATCGAAGTTGTCGCAGAAAACCTGGAGATCAAGCGCCAGCTGCTGGAGCGCGTCGCGCAATTTCGCAAACCTGGCGCCATGGTCACCACCAACACCTCCGGGTTGCCAGTACATTTAATCGCCGAAGGCATGAGCGATGAATTTCAAGAGCACTGGTGCGGCACGCACTTTTTCAATCCACCGCGCTACTTGAAACTAGTCGAGATTATTCCTGGTCCAAAGACCTCCAGCGATGTGCTGGAAACGCTGCGCGAATTTTGCGATCGCCGCCTCGGCAAAGGCGTCGTGGAGGCGAAAGACACGCCGAATTTCATCGCCAATCGCATCGGAACATTTTCCATGCTGAACGCTTTGCGGTTGATGGACGCGCTGGACATGACGGTCGAAGAAATCGACGCGTGCACCGGGCCAGCGGTTGGCTGGCCGAAATCAGCGACATTTCGTACCGCGGATTTGGTAGGCCTCGACGTGCTGACGCACGTGGTCAAAAATATTTACGAAACTGCTCCCAACGACGAATCGCGTGAGCGCTACAAGGTTCCACCACTTCTTGAAGAGATGACTAAGCGCGGATGGCTGGGCGATAAAACCGGCCAGGGATTTTATAAGAAAACCAAAGAAGGTCCGCGCGAGATTTTGACGCTGGACGTCAAAACCATGGAGTATCGCCCGAAGCAAAAAGCCAAATTCGCGTCACTCGAAGCTGGCAAGGGAATGGAAGACACGAAAGAGCGTTTGCGTTTTCTGGTCGGCCCTATTTTGCAGGAACAAAAGGGCGACAAGGCGCAGCAATTTCTTTGGCAAGCGCTCTCGGAGACCTGTCTGTACACCGCGCGCCGCATCCCGGAAATCGCCGACAACGTTGCGGAAGTGGATCGCGCGATGCGCTGGGGATTTGGCTGGGAGCTTGGTCCTTTTGAAATGATGGACGCCATTGGCGTGAAAGAATTTGCCGTGCAGGTGGAAAAAGAGAAACGCCCTTTGCCTTTGTTGATTGAACGGGTGCTGGCGATCGGGCGAAAGGGATTTTACGAGAGTGAAAAGGGAGTTACGACGGTTTTTGACATTGGCGGGCCGCCGCGAACCTTGCAGGAACCGAGCGGCGTAATTATCTTGCAATCGCTGAAAGAAGCGGGCCGCGAGGTGGAACGCAACTCTGGCGCGAGCTTGATCGATTTGGGCGATGGCGTAGTGTGCTGCGAATTTCACGCCAAGATGAACGCTATCGGTGCGGATTTGATCAGCATGATTCACAAAGGATTGAAGCGGCTCGAAACGGATTTTGCAGCGATGGTGATCGCCAACCAGGCTGTGAACTTTTCCGTGGGCGCCAACTTGATGCTGGTGCTGGTCGGCGCGCAAGAGCAGGAGTGGGACGAGCTGCACATGGCGGTGAAGCAATTTCAGAACGTGAATCTGGCGATCAAGTACGCGCGAAAGCCGGTGGTAGTCGCACCGCAGGGAATGGCGCTAGGCGGCGGATGCGAAGTGAGTTTGCACGGAGCACGCATTCAAGCGGCGGCGGAATCGTACATGGGTCTTGTGGAAGCCGGTGTGGGACTGATTCCTGGCGGCGGCGGAACGAAAGAGATGATGATTCGCGCGAACGAACATGCCGCCGGCGGCGAAGAACTGGATTTGTTTCACGCTTTGCGACCCATTTTTGAATCGATTGCCATGGCGAAAGTCGGCACCAGCGCCGAAGAAAATCGCGACCTGGGATTTTTGCGGCGCGAAGATGGGGTCTCCATGAACGGCATGCGGCTCGTGGGAGACGCGAAAGAGGTCGCGCTGAGCCTGGTGCGCGGCGGGTGGAAGCCGCTGGCCGCGAGCTGGCAGGAAGGCGCGCAGACCACGCAAATCAAAGTGCTGGGCGAATCGTTTCTAGCCGCGGGTAAACTGGCGATTCACATGTTGCAGCGGGGCGGATATGCGTCCGATTATGACGCGCATGTAGGCCGCAAGCTGGCGAATATTTTAGCGGGCGGATCGTTGAGTGCGCCGCAAATGGTCAGCGAACAATACGTGCTGGATTTGGAGCGCGAAGCGTTTGTCTCGCTGCTCGGCGAGAAAAAAACGCAAGAGCGCATCGCGTATACGTTGAAAACTGGGAAGCCGCTGCGCAATTAGTGGACTGCGAATTTCTTTTCTGGTTTCTCGTAAAGTTCTATCAAGAGTTTTTCAGGACCGCTTTCTCCGTCGACGGCGACGAGAAAGAAATTGATGCGCGTGCCGTTCGCTCCAGCGCGAGTTTCGGGATACACAGGCGACAGAGCAAAATGAGCCTGGAGAGCGGCTGTCGCCCGGTCAACATCGGTACAAAGGAACTCCATTTGCTGGATGCCTTCGCCAAATTTATGCAGATAGCGCGCGATCGCCCCAGTTCCGGCTGGATCTTTCGTCGTTAAAATATCCAGCATTGCACCACTATCGAAATTCATTTCAAACTCGATGGCGTCCTGGTCAGGAGGAACATCAGCGAGTTCCGGCATGCCGGCAGCGGCGCGAATCTCTTTGAAGGTGTCCGGTTGCACGGCTACGCCGACGGTGACGTTCATGTCCGGATCCGGCAAAAGACTCTCCAAGTCCGGCTGTTTTCGCCAGGAATGCACGACGAGCAGCGCCGGGGTGCGGCCGCGACGATGAATTTCTCCGGCGGCGATGCCGCGCGCCAGTTCGTCGTCGGAACAAAGTTCTTCGAGCAAATCGGGGTCAATTGCAGGCATGCTGGTGCTGAATTGTAGCGCAGCAAATTAGCCGCGGGAAGCGCGTGGCCGCATGCATTGTGAGTTTCGGGCCTTTGCTCGAGTTCTGCGCAGCGCGAAAATCAAGTAACTTAAGTAACTCCAGCAACGATCAGAGCATCTGAGGAATATGCCGAAGCCAGTCTTGTTGACGGTGGATGACGATCCCGAAGTGTTGCGCGCGATTGAGCGCGATTTGCGCAGCCACTATTCGGAACATTACCGTGTGATGCGCGCAAATTCGCCAGGCGCGGCGCTGAATACGTTACGCGAACTCAAGGCACGAAATAACCCGGTGGCCTTGCTCCTGGTGGATCAGCGCATGCCCCTGATGGATGGCGTGGGTTTGCTTGCTGAGGCTATGGTAATTTATCCGCAGGCCAAACGAGCGCTGCTGACGGCCTACGCGGACACCAGCGCGGCGATTGAAGCGATCAACGAAGCTCGCGTTCATTATTATCTGATGAAACCTTGGGATCCTCCCGAGGAAAAACTTTTCCCCGCGCTTGACGATTTGCTGAACGATTGGACTTCCACGTTCCGGCCTCCCTACGAAGGTATTCGCGTGCTAGGCACGCGTTATTCAAACCGTTCTTACGAGCTGCGAACCTTTCTGGCGCGCAATCAGGTGCCGTACCAGTGGATCGATATTGAGCTGGCGCAAACCGATCCCGAAGTTAAAGGCCTGGTGGAATCGCTGGGACCGGAAACACATCAATTGCCGGTGATGCTTTTCCCCGATGGAGCGCGGCTGGCGGAGCCGGCGCTGCCGGCGGTTGCCGACAAAATTGGGTTGAAAACGCACGCGCAGGCGAATTTTTACGATCTCGCGATTGTGGGCGGCGGACCGGCTGGTTTGGCTGCGGGAGTTTACGGCGCGAGCGAAGGCTTGCGTACGGTGATGATTGAGCGCGAAGCTCCGGGCGGCCAAGCGGGCTTGAGTTCGCGAATTGAGAATTACCTGGGATTTCCCGTGGGCCTTTCCGGAAGCGATCTGGCACGCCGCGCGGTGCAGCAAGCGGAGCGCTTCGGCGTGGAAATTCTTTCGCCGCAAGAAGTGATTGGGGTGCGCGTCGAAGGACCGTACCGCTATATAAAACTGGCGGACGGCACGGAGATTTCCTGCAACGCGCTGTTGCTGGCGATGGGCGTGCAATGGCGGTCGCTGGATGTGCCGGGGATGGACCGTTTGCAAGGCGCCGGCGTGTATTACGGAGGCGGCACTTCGGAAGCATTGTCTTGCAAGGGCGAGACGGTGTATATCGTAGGCGGCGCAAACTCCGCGGGACAAGCGGCGATGCATTTTTCGAAGTTCGCGGCCAAAGTGGTGATGCTGATTCGCGGCGCGACTTTGGCGAGCACGATGTCTTTCTATTTGATCGAGCAAATTGAAAAGACCGCGAATATCGAAGTGCGTAAATTCGCCAGCGTGACGGGCGTTTATGGCGAGAAGCGGCTGGAATGTATTTCGATTGAATATTCGGACAGCAAAGCCACGGAGCAAGCGCCGGCGTCCAGCCTGTTTATTTTTATCGGGGCGCAGCCGCGCACGCAGTGGCTGGACGGCGTGGTGATGCGGGACAATCTGGGTTTTGTACTTTCCGGACCGGACCTGATCGTCGACGGGAAACCGCCAAAAACCTGGACGCAGGAGCGCGATCCGGGGCTCCTCGAAACTAGCGTTCCCGGCATTTTTGTCGTTGGCGACGTGCGTCACGGATCGGTGAAGCGCGTGGCTTCCGGTGTGGGAGAAGGCGCGGTGGTCGTGCAATTCATTCATCAATATTTGGCCAAGGTTTAAAGTCAGCTTCGAGCGGAAAACCGTGGAGGGCCGTCTGGGTAGCGATACTCCGAAAAGCGAAAGTCTGGAATCGTCCGGCAGTCTGTCCCTGGTCGAGCAATTGCGCCTGGTACCGGCGTTTGCCATTTTAACGACGGAAGAACTCGAATGGTTTATCTCCAAGGCGGAAGAAATACGCCTGGCGCCAGGAGAAATCGTGGTGCGCGAAGGCGAACCCGCGGACCGCATGCTGGTGCTGCTGCAAGGCGAAATGCGCGCGCGACGCGAAGCCAGCGGGCCGGATAGCACGGTGTTTACGGCGCATGCCGGGGACATCACGGGTATTCTGCCATTTTCGCGCATGAAGATTTATACGGTGACCGGGCGCGCAGTAACGGCGCTGCACGGACTTGCGTTTCGTACCGGTAATTTTGCGGAATTGATTCAGCGGTTGCCGCACTTGGCACAGAAATTAATCGGCGTATTGACGGACAGGGTGCGTGATTTTACGCGCATCGAGCAGCAGAATGAAAAACTGGCGGCGCTGGGAAAATTGTCAGCGGGGTTGGCACACGAATTGAACAATCCTTCCGCTGCGGCGCGGCGATCGGCAGGCGCACTGAAAGATTGTTTGCAGCGGCTGCGCACCGCGACACATGAGTCAAATTTGACTTCCGAAGCTTGCAATCTGCTGGCGCAGCACGAAGAAGAGATTCGCAAACAGCTGCGACCGCCAGAGCAGCAGGATGAATTCACGCGCGTGGAACGCGAAGAGGCCATTCAGAGCTGGCTGGAAGCACATCAGGTGCCGGAACCGTGGAAACTTGCTCCCATGCTGGCGGAAGGGAATTTGACGAACGAGCACCTCGATAGCTTTGCGAAGATCTGCGGGCCGTCCGTGGGCGCGGAATTGATGCGGTTCGGAACGCTGCTGGAGATGGATCGCATTGCGATTGAACTCGATCACAGCACGGCGCGCATTTCTGAGCTGATCAAAGCGATCAAGGAATACTCGTACATGGACCAGGCACCATCGCAGGAAGTAAATTTGAAGAGCAGTCTGGAAACCACGCTGACGATCATGAATCACAAGTTGAAGCACGGCATTACCGTGACGCGCGAATATTCCGAGGATTTGCCAAAGATCATGGCTTATGGCAGCGAACTGAATCAGGTGTGGACCAACCTGATCGACAATGCCGCGGACGCAATGCAGGGCAAAGGAAAATTGCGCGTGAGCGCGAAACGGGAAAACGAGTATGTGGTGGTGGAAATCGGAGATAGCGGGCCGGGTATTCCGCCGGAAGTGCAATCGCGAATCTTCGAGCCGTTTTTCACGACGAAGGGCGTTGGCGAGGGCACTGGACTGGGACTCGATGTGGTACACCGCATCGTGAGAAAAATGCATGGGCAGATCAGCGTGAAGTCCGTGCCGGGCGATACGCGATTTCAGGTGCGCATTCCGATTCAGGGCGCGTTGTGACTGGCGAGGAGAAATGATGTCCGACCTTTGTGTGCATTTAAAAAAGGCGCATAACGTGAAGCCGAATACGGATGGGTGCGAAGAGTGCCTGAAGATGGGCGACGACTGGGTGCACCTGCGGCTGTGCCTGACGTGCGGGCATGTGGGGTGTTGCGACGATTCCAAGAACAAGCACGCGACGAAGCACTACCATGCCACGAAGCATCCGGTGATCCGCTCGATCGAGCCGGGGGAAAGCTGGGAGTGGTGCTACGTGGACGAAATGGTTAAGGAATGAGGGCCTGTGCGTCGCTCCGGTCACCCCACCCGCTGCTTTGTGGAAGTACTGATTTCGTTTTGATGGACATCTGAAAGTGTTCGTTTTTTGCACGCGTTATCACGCCTCTTACGGTAACTCTTCATTCTGAACGGGTTATAGAGTTCTTCTCGCCCTTCATCCCACGCGTCTTGCACCGCAACAACGTTTTGCTGGCGCACGAGCCGTTACGCCAGTTCGCGTCGTTTGGATTGTGTTGGTTAGGGTTTTCGGAATCGGTGGTGCGGAAGAATTGGATGTACTTCTCAAAAAGCGCCGGAGTGAAATCTATGCGGAATCTAGCGGCGCCGCGAAAGACGCAATTATGGCGAGGGCCAATATGCCGGCAACCGCGCCGAGGGAAATTTGCACCGGAATGTGGAGCCACGGCTCGGCTGCGATTTTTGCGCCGATGAAAACCAGAACGAAGGATAGGCCTACGGTGAGATAGCGCATGCGGCCGAGGACGCCCGCGAGGAGGAAGTAGAGAGCGCGGAGGCCGAGAATAGCGAAGACGTTGGAGGTGTAGACGATAAAGGGATCGCGGGTGATGCCGAAGACAGCGGGAATGGAATCGACGGCCAGGGTGATGTCGGTGATTTCAATGACCAGCAGGACGACGAACAAGGGTGTGGCGAACAGTTGACCGGCGCGGCGAACGAAATAGTGTTCGCCCTGGTAGTCGCGAGTGACGCGAAGATGTTTGTTGGCGAAACGGAAGATGGCGTTTTGTTCGGGATGAATTTTTTCTTTTTTGGCGAAGAGCATGCGTATGCCGACGAAGACGAGGAAGGCGCCGAGTAGATAGAGAATCCAGGAGAAGCGCTGGATGAGAGCGGCTCCAGCGAGAATCATGAGGCCGCGCATGAGCAGTGCGCCGAAGATTCCCCACTGGAGCAGGCGCTGCTGCAGGCGAGGGTCGACGGCAAAAGCGCGGAAGATTACGAGAAACAAAAAGAGATTGTCGACGCTAAGAGCCTTTTCGATCAGATACCCGGTGAAATATTCGAGGGCGGCGGGAGCGCCAAAATAAAAATGGACGCCGATGCCGAAGAGGATGGAGACGGCGATCCACGCGAGACTCCAGAGGGCAGCTTCGCGAACGGAGCTTTTGTGCGGCTTGTGGTGGATGAAACGCAGGTCCGCGCAAACGGCAAGAAGGATGAAGAGATTGAAGGCGACCCAACGGAACGGCGTGCCCATAGCGAAGTAAGATCAATTCTAAGGAGTTGAAACGACGTGGGCGTCGATGGCGTTTAGATTGGTAAGGTCGACGCGAGTGGTGTGGCCGGGTTCGATGGTAACGGGAACGTCCCAGCGCAGGCGAGCGTCTCCGGCGTCGGCATCGAGATTAAGAGTGCTGATCCAGAAATTGCCGGGAGGCAAGCCGGAGAGCGCGGCGTGACCTTCAAGATCGGTGTCCACTTTGGCGACGAGATACTTGGTTTGTGCGACGTCGGGGGCCTTGCGCTGGATGGCATTGCGCTTATCGCTTTCGATTCTGGCCCATTTGGTTTGCGGATTGATGGCGGTAAGTTCGAGCTCCATGCCGCTGACGGTTTCGGGGTGGGCTTGAATGAAGTGCTTCAGCGCGTTTATGTAATCCTGGTAATCCTTTTTGTAGCGGTCGGGGTGATCGACTTTGTCAGCGTCTTTGTATTTGGGTTTGGGGATGCCGTTGGTAACGCCGCCACTGTTGGAATGCTGGTAGGCGAGGAGAAACTCGGGGACGCTGATGATGTCGTCGGCGGTGACGGCTTTATCGAGGCCGGGCATGGTGAGATCGAGAATGTCGTGGGCCTTGAGCCAGGCTTTGAGCTCAGTGGAAATTTTCAGGGTGTCAATAAATTCGTTGCGCGGGGGCAAAACGTTTTGCGCGCCGATATCGTGGACGACCTCTTCGTAGCTGCGGGTGAGGAGGTAAAAGGTGAACTGGCGAACGGGCTCGGGGCGCGCGGCAGTGGGGGTGATGCGAGCGTTGAGTTCGATGGCGCCTTTGTCCGATTGCGCGGGAGCGCCGGAGGAGAAGCACAACGAGCACAGCAGAGCTAGCACGAAAGGGACAGTGATTTTTCGCATGCGGGAATCGTAGCAGATTGCATCGGGCGCAGAAGTAGGGCATTTTGGGTTGTTGCGTGAACTGCGAAGGAGGACTGAGGACTTACATTCAGGGCCGACCGTAGCGGAGGCACACGACCGCTTTATAAGAGAGTGAAATGAACTTCGATCTGCACGCGGCAACTCGTGGGTTTGCCGCCGGGGCCAGGTGCTGCCCGCATCTTCCAGGTTTTGACGCGCTCGATGGCTTTTTCGTCCAAGCCCATGCCGGGACCTTTGATGACGATGGGATCGGTGACGCGGCCGTCAGCGGTCACTAAAACGTCCAAGAGGACGAAGCCCATGTACTTGGCTTTGCGGGCCTCATCGGAAAATTCGGGAGGCGGGCAATAGATGCAAACGGGCTGGCCGATGCCGTTGGTGCCAGCGCGGAAAGCGCCGCCGCCGGTGCCGCCGCCACTGCCAGGCCCGAGACCACCGCCGGTGCCGCTTCCGATGCCACCATCGCCGCCAGTACCGATGCCGCCACCACCGCCGGAACCGCCGGAGAAGTTGACGGAAGCGGCCATAGGATCGCCCATGTTGTTTAAGTTAGGGTTTTGGACCTTGAGATCGGGAGGCCCGAGTAGGGACGGATCCACTGGGAGTTTGGGAGCAGGATTTTTGAGCGTGGCTTCCGGCGGCGTTAGTTGCGTCCACTTAAATTTTGGCGCTTTGCCTTTTGTGGGAGGGAGGACAGAACGATCGCCGCCACCACCACCGCCGCCCGCTTTATTGGGACCAGCTGGGAGCTTGCCCATGTAATCGGAGATGTCGATTTGTGTGACGTCGACGGGACCCTTCGCCTGCGTGGTGGGCGAGAGTTTCATGATGAAGGGCGCGATGATCAACGCCATGATGGCGACGTGGAGGCCGACGGAGAGGATTTGCGTCCAGCCGAAATTTTCGTCCTTGGACCAAATATCTTTCACTTTGATGGGCTTGCTGGTGACTTGCAGCGGCGCCATCTTGGTGGGCGACAAAAACTCTTTGATGCGGTAGCCGAAGCCGCCAAAACTGGTGCCCCAGGAGACCGCCAGACGGCTGTTCACCGGGCCTTTCGGAACGGGGCGTGAACTGAAGAACTCTCTGAGATTTTCCGAGAAGCCGCCACCGTACGTGGACGGCATGAGCGGAGAATTAACTGCGCCGTTAAGTTTTACAGGGCGCTCGACGAGAAATTGTTTGAGGTTGGAGAAAAATCCGTCGGAGACGACGCGTTTGGGGGCGGCAAATCTCGGGACGACCGAGGAAGGAACGGGTACGGCGGGCGCGGACCCTGCAGGTGGTCTGTTGAATTCAGGCGGCAAAAGAGTTGTGATTGGACCCGGCACCGTATCCCCTCGAATTTAGACGCAGCTACCCTGCATTCGGTGTCCCAAGCTGGGTAGGATTCGCCTTGCCCGGGAATGGTTGCGCGGGCGTGCGGCTGACACCAAGCTGCATTCATTGTAACATACGGAATTCAACCGCTTTCCGATGTTTCCCGCCGGATACCTGAACAACAGGGCGGTACGTACTAGCCAATGAGGAGATGTTTGAAAACGCTCAACTTATGCCTGAACCTTTAGAACTGAAAAAGACGCTGAACCTGCCGAAGACAGATTTCCCGATGAAGGCGGGGTTGCCGCAGAACGAGCCCAAGCAATTGGCGGCGTGGGACGAGGCGAAACTATACGAGCGCATTCTGGCGGCGCGCGAGGGGAAGCCGCTATTTGTGCTGCATGACGGGCCGCCGTATCCGACAGGGACCATTCACCTGGGAACGGGACTGAACAAAATTTTAAAGGATTTAGTGGTGAAGTCAAAGAGCATGGCGGGGCATTACGCGCCGTACGTGCCGGGGTGGGATTGCCACGGATTGCCGATTGAGACGCAGGTGGAGAAAGAGCTAGGAGGGAAAGGGAAAGTTGCGCCGGCGGAATTTCGGAAATTGTGCCGGGAGTTTGCGGAGAGGTATGTCGATCAGCACCGGAGGGATTTTAAGCGGCTCGGAGTATTTGGGAGGTGGAACGAACCGTACTTGACGATGAATTTTGAGTACGAGGCGACGATTGCGGGAGCGTTTCTGGATTTCATGGAGAAAGGCTACGTGTATCGCGGGAGGAAGCCGGTTTATTGGTGCTTATTCGACAGCACGGCGCTGGCGGAAGCGGAAGTGGAATATGAGGACCACGTAAGTCCGTCGGTATGGGTGACATTTGCGCTGGCGGATAGCGGCGCGGCGCAGGAAAAATTGGGCGCGGGGACGCGCGCGGTGATCTGGACAACTACGCCGTGGACGCTACCGAGCAATCGGGCGCTGGCGTTTCATCCTGATTTTGAATATGCGGTGGTGGAGACGGAGAAGGGAAGATTGCTGCTGGCGGCGCAGCGCGTGGCGGCGTTGCAGGCGGAGACGGGGATCAAAGAAGCGCGCGTGGTGGGAACGTTTAATGGGCGCGAATTTGAGGGTGTGAAATTTCAGCATCCTTTTTTGCCGATGCAAGTGCCGGGAGTGCTAGCCGATTACGTGACGCTCGATCAAGGCAGCGGGATCGTGCACACGGCGCCGGGGCATGGCGCGGACGATTACCGTACGGGCGTGAAGTATGGACTGGAGATCGCGGCGCCGATTGACGATCGCGGGGTTTATACCGAGGGATTGCCGGAATATTTGGGAAAAGATGTTTTTACGGCGAATCCGATCATCGTGAAATTGCTGGCGGCGCACGGAGCGCTGCTGGGGCATCACGACTATCGACATACGTATCCGCATTGCTGGCGCTGCCACAATCCGGTGATTCTTCGCGCCACGGAGCAGTGGTTCATCGATTTGGATCGTGCGGCGCATGGGGCGACGAAGAGTTTGCGGCAGTCGGCGATGGATGAAGTGCACGGCGTGAAGTGGATTCCGGGGTGGGGCGAAGAGCGGATTTACGAAATGGTGGAAGGGCGGCCGGATTGGTGCGTCTCGCGGCAGAGATTCTGGGGCGTGCCGATTATTGTTTTTTATTGCGATGCTTGCGGGACGCGGCTGGAGGATTTTGCGGCACTGAAGAATGTTTTGAAGTGGTTTCTGAAGGAAGGCGCGGATGCGTGGTATCAGCATACGCCGGAAGAGTTGCTGCCGGCGGATACAAAGTGCACGTGCGGCGCGCGGAAATGGCGGAAGGAAAACGACATTCTGGATGTGTGGTTTGATTCGGGATCGTCCAATTTGGCAGTGTTGAAAGGCGCGGAATGGCCGGCGGATGTTTATCTCGAAGGGCCGGATCAGTATCGCGGATGGTTTCAGAGTTCGCTGCTGGTGGCGACGGGAGTGCGGGGACACGCGCCGTTCAAGGGCGTGGTGACGCACGGGTGGACGCTCGATGAGCAGGGGCGGCCGATGTCTAAGTCGCTGGGGAATGTGGTGCTGCCGTCAGAGATTTGCGAGAAGTGGGGAGCGGATTTGCTGCGGTTGTGGGTGGCGTCGCAGGAATATCAGGCGGACGTGAAGATGAGCGAGCGGGTGATGACGCAGCTCAGCGAGGCGTACCGGAAGATTCGCAATACGTTTCGATTCGCGCTGGGGAATTTGTCTTCGTTCGATCCCGCCACGGACGCGGTGCCGCACGCGGAGATGGACGAGATTGACCGGTGGATGGTGGAACGGACGGCGGAGCTCGTGAAGAAGTGCCGCGAATGGTACGCGGGTTATGAGTTTCACCGGGTGTACCACGCGATTCACGATTACTGCGTGGTGGAGCTGAGTTCGTTTTATTACGACATGCTGAAGGACCGCTTGTACACCAAGGCGGCGAAAAATAAATCGCGGAGGTCAGCGCAGACGGCAGCACTGGAAATCACCAGTGCGCTGGTACGGATTGCAGCGCCGGTGTTGACGTTTACGGCGGAAGAGATCTGGAAATATTTGCCGAAGCGCGGCGGGGACGCGGAGAGCGTGCACATGGCGCTATTTCCGGACGAAACGGAGATGCGCACGGGGCTTGCCGCGGAAAAAATCGCGAACTGGGAAATGCTGGCGAAGGTCCGCGGAGAGGTCTTGAAGGCGCTGGAGATTGCGCGGAACGAGAAAGTGATTAACTCCGGGCTGGAAGCGAAGGTGTTGGTGCATGCGGAGCTGCAACTGAAGGCGAAGTTGCAGCATTATCTGGCGGCACTGCCGGGTTTGTTCATTGTTTCGCAAGTGGATTTTTTGAATGCGGAGGCGGGGAGTTATCGATCCGAGGTGGTGCCGTCACTGGAAATCACGATTCAAAAAGCGGAGGGCGCGAAGTGCGAGCGGTGCTGGAATTATTCGACGCACGTTGGGGAAAATGCGCGCTATCCGACGGTGTGCGAGCGGTGTACGGAAGCGCTCAATGAGATTGAAGGCCAAACCGGTGTCGCAGGCGCCAATTCCGCAGGAAACACATAGCTTGTCTCGAGACACGCAGCGCACGGCAGCAAACGCGAGCTCGCCCATCGTCGAGAGGCTGGAGGGCCCGTGAAAGTACCGGCGCGGGTGCGTTGGCTGTGGCTGACGCTGGCGGTGGTGTTTGCGGATCGTGCGACGAAAGCGTGGTTTGAGACGCAGACTCCGGAAGGCTGGCGCTCCGAAGTGATGCACAATTTTATTTATTTAGTGCACAGCAGAAATCCGGGAATTGCGTTTGGAATTATGGCGGATTCGGCGTCGCCGTGGACGCGGGTGGCGCTGATCGTGGGTTCGGCGGCGGTGATCGCGATTTTGGCGTGGATGCTGGTGGCGGGGCGCAGCGGCGGCGCCGTGAGCGCGGCAGGAATTGCGCTGCTGCTCGGCGGGGCGACGGGAAACGTTACGGATCGCATCGTGCACGGCGCGGTGACGGATTTTTTTGAAATGTGGCTGGGAACTTACCGGTGGCCGGCATTTAATGTTGCGGATTCGGCGATCGCGATTGGAGCCGCACTGTTGATTATCGATGTCCTGTTTGGGTCGCGAGCTGGCGATGGCGGACGCAAGTGATGTCGGCACGCAGCACAGCAAAAGAAGGAACGGGGATTTCCGAGGCGGCACAGGCGACTTCTGTTTTTGTTGTGGGAGCTGAAGAGGCGGGTGAGCGACTGGATCGGGTGGTGGCGGGGCATTGTAAGGAACTGAGCCGGACGCGAGCACA
>Ga0182024_10005534_pt1 | contig 28318 bp, 28 predicted proteins | sample P32metaG_FD_120480 | JGI IMG/M metagenome (GOLD analysis project Ga0182024, IMG submission 120480) | Permafrost microbial communities from Stordalen Mire, Sweden - P3-2 metaG (Illumina Assembly) | ecosystem: Environmental > Terrestrial > Soil > Wetlands > Permafrost | place: Sweden: Stordalen...
GGGCGTGGCGTTCGCGGTTGAAGGTGATGGGGTTGGCTTCGCAACCGAATCCTACGCCGCATCAGCGATTTACACCACGCTCGCCAGCCTCTCAGGCGCCCTCTGGCGAATAAGACGGGCTAGCAGTTTGCTGAAAAATGTTTTTCGAGGGGTCCATGAGCAATATTGATCCAAGAATCCAGCCAGGAACGCACGATAGATTCAAGATACGGCCACTCTTGATTCTATTGTTGCGCAAACCGCATTTTGGTCAGAGTTTTTCAGCAAACTGCTAGACGATATGCCAGTCGCTGGTGACGACGCCAGCGTTGGCAACCACGTGCCCGCTAGCGGACTGGCCGTTGTCCCAAATGCCGATCGTGCCGTTGTCGTTCTGCCAGAGGATGTCGGTGTGGCCGTTGCCATCGAAGTCGCCGGTGCCGGCGATATGCCAGTCGCTGGTCACCGAGCCAGTGACGTGTGCGCCGGAGGGCTGGCCATTGTCCTAGACCCCGACCGTGCCGTTGTCGCTCTCCCAAAGAATGTCGGAATGACCATTGCCATCGAAGTCGCCGGTGCCGGCAATATGCCAACTGCTTCGCAATAGGCTAGCATTGGCGACCACGTGCCCGCTAGCGGACTGGCCGTTATCCCAGATAGCGACTGCCAAAGGATGTCGGTGTGGCCGTTGCCATCGAAGTCGCCGGTGCCGGCAATATGCCAGTCGCTGGTCACGACGCCGGCATTGGCGATCAGCTGCGCCCCCGTAGTCTGGCCGTTGTCCCAAATGCCGATCGAGCCGTTGTCGTCTTGCCAGAGAATGTCATGTTGGCTACCGTTAAAATCGCTCGCGACCTGGGTAGCGACCGATGTGATGAATTGCGGGTATACCCCACCGCTGTAAGGGCCTGAATGTTTGTAATTTCGTGCGTGCCAGCGGAGTTCCCGTCGGTAACCCAAAGGCCACTATGGCCGGAATCGTCCAAGCCGTTGAAGAAAACGCTTCCATTAACAACGGTCAAATCAGTGGGATTGATTCCGCTGGCGCTCGCTCCGCTGATACCCGTGATCTCATGCGTCCCGCCTGCCGTCCCGTCCGTGCTCCAAAGGCCGCGCTGGCCTGTTGAATCCAGCGCACTGAAGAGCGCTTCGCCATGGTAGGCCACGAGGCCCGAGGCAAGCATTCCGCCAGGCTGCGTGGAAGCGCCCATGATATTCGTCAACTCATGGGTCCCATGCGACGTTCCGTCGGTTACCCATAGATTGTCGAAAGTGTCGCTGCCATAGGCGGTGAACAGCACGTTCCCACCACCGTCAAGTCTCGAGGGAGAAAGTTGAGGGGGTCAGCTCCGGCGATGCCCGTTAGCTCGTGGGTTCCAAACGTAGTTCCGTCCGTCACCCATAGGTGCATATAAAATCCGCCGACATCGAGACCAGCGAAAACGACGGTGGTGTTGTTCAGCATCGTAAGATTGTTCAGGGTGAGCCCGTTGGGCGAAACGCCGGAGCCTTGAGATGTGACGAGCTCATGCGTATCGGCCGCCTTTCCATCGGTAACCCAAAGGCCTGGTCCCGATGCGTCGTTGCCTTGAAACAAAACTTCTCCGTTGAAGATGGTCAAATCGGAGGGATTGATCCCGGTCGCGCTGGCGCCGTTGATGCCAGCCACCTCGTGCGTGTCCGCCGACATGCCGTCGGTGACCCAAAGGCCAAAATGTCCGGCCGTGTTGGTGCCGTTGAAAAGGACCTGGTCGTTGAAGACCATCGCATTGTGATTGATCCCGTTGGCATTTGCGCCGCTGATGCCTGCCAGCTCATGCGTACTCGATGATGTCCCGTCCATATGGGGGTTAGGAAAGTCATGAGCGAAGCCCACTGAGCTATTCGGGAGCGTTTCTCGATTCCGAATTCCGGCGGCGATGGCGATTTTGAAAAATTATGCCGTGCCGCCGAGTCAGTCTGCCGCCTTCACGAACAGAATATCGACATAACCATCTCGAGCCACTCTTGCATGAATCTCCGCTGCGCTGGCTTTCAGGTGAGGACCCCTTCGCATCAGCCAGTGGGCTTCGTAGCCGTAATTCGACAAATGACTTAGAATTGCAGATACAGACGTTCCGAAACGAGCCAATCCCTCCTCGTGCAACTCGACGAAAAGAGCCGGCCCGGACAATTTCAGAATTTCAGAGGCGCCCTGCAGAACCATCATTTCTGCGCCCTGGACATCGATCTTGATCAGGCTTGGCCGTCGACTCCCCTTCTGCGGAACCAAGCTGTCCAGAGTCACTGCGTCGACGGCGATGCCCGTGCCGTCCCTTGAAAGTTTGTGATCGGCAGGGTGAAGAGCGTTGATCTCGAGAAACGCCGTTCCAGAAGCTGCTGCCGCGACGGCCTTTAGCGCACGCACACGACCGAGAAGATCTTCGCGCTTCAAAGCCGAGATCAAGCTTTCAAAGTTCTTTTTTTCAGGTTCTATCGAGATGACTTCGCCCGATGTCTCCACCCATCGAGCAAACCGGACAGAAAAAAAACCTACATTCGCTCCGACATCGATAGCCAGGGACCCGCTTGGCACGAATTCTCGAAGTCTGTCGATCGGCCCGGCTTCAAGATATTCCTTGTAAATTCCATAAAGGGCGATAAATGCCCGATCGACCGCAGGCAAGCGGTGAAAACCCGACCTTGCAACCAGCCCAAACAGACCTACCACAGAGTTCCTCAAGAGGCTCCGAAACATTGAAAAACTCTCCCGTTTCACCAATACCGAGCCTCGGGGGCGACGTCTTGGTGCGGCGCTTCGAATTTACACCATTAAGTGCCTCTGTTAAGAGCACCATGACCGTGTAAATCGTAGTTCCCCAGTCTCAGGATTCCGCAATGAAAACGACCCATAAGATTGCGGCTGCGCGTGCAATGTATCATGCCATTCATGCTGGGCGCAGCCTTCTTGGTAGAACAGACCAGGAGATTGCCATCAGGGATGGCGTTACTTATGATTTAGACCTTCACCAGGGAATAGATTTTGCCATTTTCCTTGGAAATATCTATGAGCGTCGGACAAGGGCTGCGTTGCGAAAATTGGTCTCACCAGGGTCCCTGGTGCTTGATATCGGAGCCAACATCGGAGCCCACACGCTTCATCTTGCTCAAATCGTTGGACCAAATGGACGAGTGATGGCCTTCGAGCCGACGGACTTTGCCTTCCGCAAGCTTAGTCGCAACTTGGAGCTCAACCCTTCGCTTGCGACCCGGGTAGAGGCCTACCATTGCTTCCTGACGGCGAGCGACGGGGCCAGCGTTCCGCATGCCATCTATTCGAGCTGGCCCCTCGCCGTGGAGGCGGGGTTGCACGCCAAGCATCTTGGCCGCGAAATGCAGACAGAATTGGCGCAAGCGCGGAGTCTCGACAGCATCCTGAGCGAACGGGTCGCCCGCAAGGTGCAATTGGTCAAGCTTGATGTGGACGGGTTCGAGTGTGACGTTCTTCGCGGCGCAAGCTCGATGCTTCGCGATACGCGTCCGATCTTTGTGATGGAACTGGCACCCTACGTGTTGGAGGAACGGGGCGCCTCACTGGACCAGCTTCTTTCTTACTTCATTCCGAATGGCTATGCTTTTTACGATGAGCGGACCCAAGAGCCGCTTCCGTCTTCGGCCAAGGAATTGCGCCGGATGATTGCAAACGGCGCAGGCATCAACGCGATTGCGCGTGTCGCCTAAGCTAAGGGCTTCGCTGCTCGTCAAGGCAAAAAGTCGGAGGTCGAATTCCCAATCAAACCTCCAGCTTTGCTGGAGTTTTTGGCTAGCAGTCAATCTGGGGAACATGGTGTGGGGGAAATAGGAACGAATTTTCTAGACCTCGGCCTACATCAGGGCCAAGGCTCCGCTTTTGTGACGTAGCCGTAGGTGAAATTCGGCGTGTAACCCAATCGCAAGAGATGAAAGCGCCAGCTTTTGACATCGGCACGCTCCAAAACTTCGGCGGGCACTATGAAGTGGATTACGCTTTGGACACCCTTTTCCATACGCGGCGCAAAAACGAAGCCAAAAGGCAGCGGCGGAATTACCGGATGAATCAGGTCTTGGTACGTTTCCGCGTTACTTTGCGTGACGATTGCATCGAAATCCGCGAGATGAAGGGTAGGAATGTCGCTGCGGAGCGGCTGGTTGTCTGCGACGACCAGAAAGCCTGACATCCGGCGGCCTCCGAATACGAAGACCTCGCCTGGTTTCTGGACGAGGGGAGCACCGGTCATTTGTCTGATAGGCGAGAGACGATAGGCCATCCAAGGAACGCAAACGAACAATGCAGCGGTCACGACCAGGCAGAGTGCCCCATATCGCGATTGTGAGCGGGGAGGCGGTCCTGGTTGCGCCGATGCTGCTGGGTTGCTCATTCCCAGCGCGAGGAATAGCGCAATCAACGGATGGCTTGCGGCGAGCGTGCGTGCGCCGTCGTCCGCGTAAATGAGCGAAGCCGATCCCGCAATGCTGGCCCAAACAAGGGCCCAGAACGAGAGTTCGGCGCCTGTCATTCTCCGGGCGGCAACGTACACCAGGCCGATCAAGCAGACAGCTGTCAACGTATTGCGCCACAACCAGCTCGGCGCCGGAATTGCGAGGCTATAACCCTTCCAGATCACTTCGGGTAACTGCCTGAAAAATTCTTCACCGACGTTCGCGAGCCGATACATGAGGACACTGGGCTTCGCTCTAAAATTCGCCCACGCGATGGAGTAGAGCTGATTGGTCCGGGCTCCTGCTTCTGGTTCTAAAGCTTTGCCTTCCGAGGTCATCTTCAAGAGACACCCGTCCCACGTCGTACCCATCGTAAGCCCGCAAATCACGTAGGCGAAATTACCGGAGGTTGGCTGCGTACTTGTCCCGTAGACATTCTTCAGCAAAGAGCTCAGGCCAAAAATGCCGATCAGGATGCTGCAGGCCACCGCGAGGATCCTGAGCTTTGCGGGGGCGCCTCGTCCAAATTGCCAGACCAGCCATGTCAGCAGCGCCGGAATGGTTAGCATGCTGCCCATTCGGATCATCAACGCGAAGGTGGTCATCGTAAAAGCTACCAGGGCCGGTTTTACTGAACGATTAAGGAAAGCTTCGATAAAAAACGGGATCGACAACAGCGCCCAGAACAATCCCAGAGCTTCGGTGAGGGTCTCCGGCACAAACCGGCGCGCGTAAATATACGTCAGCGCGAAGAATGCCAGACCGGCCCAAATGCCCTGCCACTTCGCGATCGCGCTCGCCGCAAAACAGGTTGCGGCTGCCACGAGGCAGGCTTGTAAGATCAGCATTGCCGGCAGCGAGAAGTTGCAAAAAAACGCAAGAACAGACCTGAAGGAGGCCGCCAACGGCCGGTACAAAGCGACCTCGTTCCAAAACCCGTCTTTCGCCTGATCGTGGGCGGCAGCTAGATATGCCCCTGCATCCAGGAACGGGTTCAACCCGCCAATGCTGGAAATGACAGAGCTGCCTGGTCTGAGTATTCCGGCCCACGTCGCGCTCATGCAGAGGATGAAAGCGCTCACGGCGATCGGGAACAAGCACCAGACCAGAAAACGCTGCAGCAGCAGTTCGTTCGGTTCGGCTGATTTCCCGTGATGCGCTTTCGGGAGGTTAAGCCAACTTACGGACGCCCCAAACCCGGCTAGCATCAGCAGCAAATAGCCAAGATATGGTTCATTGAGCGCGGCCCATTCGGCGATCGGCAACCAACGGATCAGCGCCGTGGTAGGCAGTGCCCAACCGTTCGCCCAGGCGTAGATACTGGAAGCGACGTACACCGCCGAACCGATCAGGCCAAGGCCGCAAAGCCCGAGCAGTATCAGGCCAGGAGTCCTAACCAGAACGGCTGCAAGCAGTTGCGCATAGCGGCCTGCCGGCGATTTGAAATCCCAGTAGTTCCGCGCCAGAAACCCTCCGAGCAGCGTACTCAAAACAGCCAATGCGAACGTGATCGAGTCGTATGGATGCACATCGTACCGCAGTGTTACTGTCGTTTCCGGGCCGTTCTTCAGCCCCGGCGGAAGTGAGAAGATTATTCGGGCGCCCCAGTGGCTGAAGCCATTGGTATTTCCTGTCCGGATCGTCTCGTGCAGGGTATGGGGCGGGCCCATCTCGCGGCCGTTGATGCGCAACTCGAGGAAGGATTGGAATGGGTTCGCGGCATCGTCTCCCACCAGCGGCCGCGCCCATTGCCGGCTCGCCTGCGGGACCTCTAGCATCAGTGAAGCGCGCGGCGGATTCGTTTCCGCTGCGAATGGTCCGGCGATTTTGAATTCGGTGTGCCAGACACCGAGTTGAAGCGCCAGCGACATCAGCGTCAGTATGGCGAGCGGCCAAAATATTAACCTGGCGCCCAACAGAATCCAGTCGTGGATGCGGCGGACGACGGGGGCGAAGGCGAAAACTGGCCGAATCCGGAATAACTCCGACATTGCTAGACGCGCTCCAGGACAACCATTATCCGGAACGCCAGATGTTTTCGGACAAGCTGTGGAATTGTTCTTTCAAAAGCCAACATCGGGCCTACCAGTACGCCCGGAATCAGCGACCATTTTCGGAATCCGCCGCTCATCGGGTATGCAAATAAGCTCTGCCAGTCGACGCTTCGTACTCGCAACGACGGAATCATCTGCTCGACTCGCCTGCGCGGTCGCAAACAACAAAGCGGGAATTGACTGATTGGCATCGAACGGGTCCCGGTCAGGATTGATCACGACCTGCGCGAATGGGTCGGCGTTCATGTCCACCGGCTCTTCGTGGAAGCGATCGTAGAACTTGCGCGCGAGCATTGTCATTGCCGGTTCGATCATCACCAGTCGTCCACTAGGCTTCAGTACGCGCGACGCCTCCTGGAGGAATTCGAGCGGGCGCTCTAAATGGTATATGACGTCGAGCATCACCACGCCAGCAAAGAATGGAATGGCAGTCTGGTGAGCACCTAACTGCGGTGGAACAGCGGATGGCGCTAGATTCATTTCAATCTCAGAATGGAAGCAGGACGAGCGTCTTAATTGATCGGCCAATCAAAGCCGTCGCGTAGCGGCGATAGCTCCCGAAAAGCTGGTCCGCAACAGCCCTGGGCAACCGCGGGCAGCATCATATCGCTGCGGAAGGGCAGACCGCGAAAGCCTTCAATGATTGGCCGGCGCGTTGCTGCGATTCGCTACGCAGGTGCTAGGCCACGACAAGACGGCGTAACGTCCAAGCCTCACGTCCGGCGAAAGATTGCTGCGATCCATCTGGCAGACGGATTTTGATTGCCACCGGCATGAGTACATCGCAGAGAAGCGGGAGCGCTCGAATACTCAACCCGCTGGCCGAGCGTGACGACTATCGACCATCCCCGCTTGAAACTCCGATCACGGACCGACGTTGACTTGCTGAAAGCAAAGGCAAAGGAAATCGGATGCGTCCGGCTCCGATATCCGCACGGGAGGACAGGCTTCCAAGGATGACGCAGCCGAGTTCTTAGCCGAGGTTTTGGCTCATGGGCCGCGCGACGTTCTGAAAGTAGCCTTAGCCCGAGCTGCAACCTTGCTGGCCGCCGACAAGCTCCTGCGCCAGAACAAAGCGTTCCGGGACGCCGGAAAGCAGCTCAGGGTTAGCTCCTCCCGGGAGGGTTTCGGGGAGGGCGCCAAGTACGTCCTGAGCCTGCCGGGGACACCATGTGCGCCCAAGGGCGCGCATGGACAGACCCGGGATGCAAGATGGGTCTCCGAGCGCCAGGCAGCCACCAGAAAGCCGGTAAGAAAGCCGCCGTAACATGCGCTCCGGCCTCCGGAGCACATGCCTGCGGCGGTATCATTATTGTCGGCAACGGCAACCGCGCGAGATAAGCCAAAAAGGAAAATGTTGTCTATTGTCACCGCCGGATGAACTGGGCGACAGCGTTCCGAATCTAAAGCACTTAGGCGGTGCGAAGTCGGACTAATGGAATTTATCAAGTTCTGAACGTGGCTTGGGGGGATTGCATCTGATCGATGGCAAGGTGATACGCGGCGGCGGTGTTGGCCCGCTCTCGCACGGACAATTCAAGGCGTTCGGCATGGCCATCTTCGTACTGCGGTGCGGGTGACGGCGGTCGGCTTCAACACTGATGCGGACATCGCAGAGGCAACGCGCAATGCGTCTCACTCTCCACTTACTGCTGTGGCGGCTCTGGGGCGACTGCGAACGCAGCGTCTAACGCTGCAGGCGGCAACGGCGGATCCGGATCTTGTCGGCTACGGATTTCAATTTGCAGTGATCGCCTTATCCGGATTAGGTTGCATTGGGGGCCAAGGCAGCGCCTTTGTGACGTAGTACCATAATTCGCCATAGCCGGCATCTGGCTTGTAACCCCATCGCATGAGCTGAAAGCGCCAGCTTGGGACATCGGGACGCTCCAGAACTTCGGCCGGTACGATGAATTGGTTCAAACTCTCGACACCTTTTTCCAGTCGCGGCGCGAAGACGAAGGCAAACGGCAAGGGCGGGATTAGCGGGTGGATCAGCTCTTGATAGTGCTCCATGTTGCTTTGCTCGACCATGGTGTCGAAATCTGCAAGATGAATGGATGGAACATCGCCGCGAAGGGGTTGGTCGTCCGCCACGACGAGGAAGCCTGACATCCGTCGTCCGCCGAATACGAAGGCCTCACCTGGTTTCTGGACGAGGGTATCGCCGGCCATTTCTCTGATAGGCGAGAAGCGATGGGCCATCCACGGAATGCAAACGAACAGTGCAGCGGTCAGGCCGAGTGCGCCATATAACGGTAAATGTGAGCGTGGAAGCGGTCCTGTTTGCGCCGGCGCTGCCGGATCGCTCATTCCCATCGCAATGAATAGCGCAATCAAGGGATGGCTTGCGGCGAGCGTGCGCGCGCCGTCGTCTAGGTAGATAATCGAGGCTGACCCCGCAATGCTGGCCCAGACAAGCATCCAGAACGTAAGTTCGAGGGCTGTTGCTCTCAGCGCCGTGTAGTACAGCAGTCCGATCAAGCAGACCGCTGTCAATGAATTGCGCCACAACCAGTTCGGTTCCGGAATGGCGAGGCCGTAGCCCTTCCAGATCACTTCGGGAAACTGCGTGAAAAATTGTTCGCCGACACTGGCAAGCCGGTAAAAAAGTACACTCGGCTTCGCTATAAAATTCTCCAACGCCATGGAATAGAGCTGATTGGTCCGGACTCCTGCTTCTTGTGAGAAAGGTTTGCCGTCCGAGGTCACTTTTGTGAGACAGCCGTCCCATGTTGTGCCCATCGTAAGCCCGCAAATCACGTAGGCAAAATTACCGGAGCTCGGTTGTGTACCTGTCCCATAGGCATTTTTCAGCAGCGAATTGAACCCGAACACACCGATAAAAATGCAGATCGCCGCGGCGCCAATCTTGAGTTTCGCAACGGCGCCCTGGCCGAATTGCCAAATCAGCCAGACCAGCATCGCCGGAATGGTGAGCATGCTGCCCATCCGTGTGAACAGTGCGATGGCGGTCATTGCAAAGGCGACCATGGCTGGTTGTACAGAGCGACTACGGAAGGCCTCGATGAAGAATGGAATCGACAGCAGCGCCCAGAACAACCCCAGAGCTTCGGTAAGCGTCTCCGGCACGAAGAGGCGCGCGTAAATATACGTCAGCGCAAAGAATGCCAGGCCGGCCCAAATACCTCGCCACTTCGCGACCGCATACGCTGCGAAACAGGTTGCGGCTGCTACGAGGCAAGCCTGCAAGATCAGCATGGTGGTCAGCGAAAAGTTGCCAAAGAAGGCGAGAGTAGATCTGAACGCGGCGGCTATTGGCCGGTACAGAGCGACCTCGTTCCAGAAGCCGTCTTTCGCCTGATCGTGGACGGCGGCTAGATATGCTCCTGCATCCAAGAACGGATTCAACCCGCCGATATTGGAGATCATCGATCCGCCGGGTCTGAGCAGCCCGGCCCACGTCGCGCTCATGCAAAGTATGAACGCGCTCGCTGCGATCGGAAATAGGCACAAGGCTAGAAAACGCCGCAGCGGCAGTTCGTCCGATTCATCTGATTTCCCGTGAAGCGCTTTCGGGAGGTTAAGCCAACTCACCGATGCCCCAAACCCGGCTAGCATCAGCAGCAAATAGCCGAGATAGGGTTCATTGAGCGCGGCCCATTTGGCGATCGGGGACCAGCGGATCAGTGCCGTGGTCGGCAGTGCCCAGCCTGTCGCCCAAGCGTAGATACTGGAAGCGACGTACACCGCCGAGCCGATCAGGCCAAGGCCGCATAGCCCGAGCAGTATCAGACCGGTAATCCTAAACAGAGTGGCTGCAAGCAGTCGCGTGTATAGAAACCATCCGAGCAGCGCGCTCAAAACTATCAATGCGAGCGTGATCGACACCCTCGGCCGTACGCTAATTCGAAGCGTTACTATTGTTTCCTGATCGTTGCTCACGCCCGGCGGAAGCGAGAAGATTACCTGGGAGCCCCAGTGACTGAAACCGGCCGTCGCGCCTGTCCGGATCGACTCGTGCGGGCTATGTGGAGGTCCCATCTCGCGGCCGTTGACGCGCAGATCGAGAGAGGATTGGAATGGGTTCGTGGTGTTGTCTCCCGCTGGCGGCCGCATCCACCGTTGGGGCTGCGGGATCTCTAGCATCAGTGAAGCGCGCGGCGGATTCGTTTCCGCTGCGAATGGTCCGGCGATTTTAAATTCGGTGTGCCAGGCGCCGAGTTGAAGCGTCAGCGACACCAGCGCCAGCACAGCGAGCGGCCAAAATATTAACCTGGCGCCCAACAGAACCCAGTCGTGGTTGCGGCGGACGACGGGGGCGAAGGCGAAAACTGGCCGAATCCGGAATAACTCCGACATAGTTAGACGCGCTCCAGGACAACCATTATCCGGAACGCCAGATGCTTTCGGACAAGCTGTGGCATTGTTCTTTCAAAAGCCAGCATCGGGCCTACCAGTGCGCCCGGAATCAGCGACCATTTTTGGAATCCGCCGCTCATCGGGTATGCAAATAAGCTCTGCCAGTCGACGCTTCGTACCCGCAACGACGGAATCATCTGCTCGACTCGCCTGCGCGCCGGCGCGGTCGCAAACAACAAAGTGGGAATTGCCTGATTGGCATCGAACGGGTCCCGGTCAGGATTGATCACGACCGGCGCGAATGGGTCGGCGTCCATGTCCACCGGCTCTTCGTGGAAGCGATCGTAGAACTTGCGCGCGAGCGTTGTCATCGCCGGTTCGATCATCACCAGTCGTCCACTAGGCTTCAGTACGCGCGACGCCTCCTGGAGGAATTCGAGCGGGCGCTCTAGATGGTGTATGACGTCGAGCATCACCACGCCAGCAAAGAATTCGTTCCGAAATGGCAAACGATGAGCGTCGGCGACCACGTCGATACCGGGAAATGACAAGATATCGGCGGAGACGACATCAGCACGAGATTCCTTGATAGGGGCGGTGCCCCCGCCGATATCGAGAACGGCGCCCTCGGGACAATTTTCTAAAAGCTGCCGATGGAAGTCCCTGTAAAGAAGGCGCAATGCCTTCTTCTTCTCCCACACTTTCCTGTGAATAACCTGGCGTTGATCTAAGCCAGCACTGTTGTTGGTCATGGCTTACCGATCAAACAGCTTTGAGTTTGCGATAGGCGAACCATACCATCTTCAACAACAGCCAGCCGTCCCGAAACCGCGATATCTGAGTCTCTCCGAAAGTACGTGCCTTGTAATGGATCGGCGTCTCGACAATCTTCAGATTCTGTTTCGCCGCTCCGAAGATCAGATCGAAATCGCCGAAAGGATCGAAATTGCCGAAATAGGCGCGCTCCCGCGCCAGAACTTCATAGTCTTTTCGCAACAACACCTTGGTACCGCACAGCGTATCCGTTAGCCTTGTATTGACGAGATAGCTGAACAGATAGGCGAAGCAACGGTTGGCGATGAAATTGAGCGGGCGCATCGCCTCATTTTCCATGGGGTAGATCAGGCGAGTGCCGTTGACGAATTCGGCCTTCCCGCTCTCGATTACGGCGTGGTATTTCGGCAGCGCTTCCGGCGGCATGGTCAGGTCGGCATCTAAAATCATCAACACGTCGCCGGTCGCGGCGGCAAAGCCTTTGCGAACCGCGTCGCCCTTGCCCTTGCCGTCCTGCCTCAGCACCTTGATATCCCAGTTGTCCTTGTAGGCGTCACGAACGCGCCCACATTCCTCAAATGTGTTGTCGCTGGAGTTACCTTCGACGTAGAGAATTTCCTGGCTCGTGGCAAATCTCGGCATCCGCCGAATGGCGTTCTCGATATTGCCCTTTTCATTTCGGCAGGGGATGACGATGCTGACCGAATATTTCCGATCCGGAAACGGCATCACCGGACGTCCGACGATATAGGTCCGCAAGCACAACTGCCTAATCCCCGGCAGCGGCGCGATGAACCGATTGATGAACGGACCGAGTCCGAACCAACGCAGCGGAATCAGCTGCCGTTGCTCCTGACTGATCACCTCGAAGTCCGCGAGGTCCATCAGGTTCAGGAAATCGGCGGTGGCGATGTAGTTGATCGTCGGTTGCTTGCTCCGCAGCTTTAGCAACTCGGCGAGCTTCAGGATCGGCTCCCACAAATGGGAGTAGTAGGAGATGATGATGCGCGTGGACGGCGAGCACAAATGGTGCACCCGCCGCAACGTGCCATCGATGTCCTCGAACATGCCAATGACGTCGGCGATAACGATGTAATCGAACGGTCCTTCGATTTTGGCCAGCGTAACAGGATCTTCCACATCGCCTTGTACAAAATGCAGGTTGGGATGCAGTTCATTGGCTCTGGCGATGGTCTTGGCGCCGAAATCGATCCCGATGCCGTAGGATGGCTCGAGCGCGGCGAGTAGCCCTCCCTGGCCACAGCCCAGTTCCAGCACTCGCTTGCCGGGCGGAATTAGAAACCGCATGAACTTCCGGTCGTCTTCGCGATAGGCGGCATTGAATCTGTTCCGGCGACCCTGCTCATCCAGATTGACTTCGGCGTACTCCTGGAATTCCTTTTTCCGCAAATTGCCGAATTGCGATGGAACAGCGGATGGCGCTAAATTCATTACGGCCTCTTGCATCTATATTTTGATAGGACAGTCAAATGCTATCGCGTTCATAAGATGCGCACCACGACCTACTTTCGGCCTTGTAGACTGAACCGCCTTCAAACTGAACCGGGTTCACGTCTGACTGGGCATGAAATTATAACGCATTTGCACAGATCAGGTGATGCGCGCGATGACGTTCACGTCTTCACCGCTTGTCACCAAGTCCTGCAATTCCCTGGAGCTCGAAGGAAGCCGCTTTTGCGTTCGCCCATCGTAAAAGAGATAGGCGTTCGGAATGAAGTAAGAAAGCAGCTGATCCAGGGAGACGCCGCGTTCCTCAAGTATGTAGGACGCCAATTCATCAGTTGCATCTTGCGGTCGGCGCACTCGGTAGAATGCTGTCGAGACTTCGCGCCTGCGGTGCCTTGGTCTGCATTTCGCGGCCACGATGCTTGGCGTGCAGCCCAGTCGCAGCCGCCAGCGGCGTACTCGAATAGATCGCATTCGGAACAGTAGTTCCGTCGTAGGCGGTCAGGAAGCAATGGAATGCCTCCACTTTCCAAAATCGACGCCCTGCGAAAGGTCCAGATCATATCTAATGCCGTCCCTGACGACGATCTCTTGAGCAGTTCGGCGCAGTAGCACGCGCGCGGCATGAACCGCATGATATATCACCCGTGCGGCGCCGATCTTGTGGATCGTTTTCATCAATAAAGTCCGGCTCGTGGGTCAGCAAACGCGGGTACCCTAGTCCATGAAATATCCCCTGTAAACCGATGGGTTCCTTTAGCGACGACTCGGCATCTGGGCCAACTGTTTGACAATCTGGGCGACGGAGTGCCGGATCGACGAAGGACATTTGATGCCGGACCACGTTCACATGTTGATATCGGATAACTCTCAAATATTCGGTGGCGAAGATCCTCGGATACATGAAAGGGATGAGTTCGATATGAATCGCGCAGAATGTGAGCGCGCAGGATGCGGAATTTTCTGGGCCACAAATTCTGGGCGGTACTTTGTCACGACCGTTGGCCGGGACGACGAAGTGACCCGGGCTTACATCAGAAACCAAGAACTGGCCGATCGGCAGCTGGAGCGCAGATTGAACTGAAGATTTCAGCAGCCCAAATCCAATCAATCGTCCAATCACCGTTAAAACCGCCTTTGGCAGTTTCCCAATTAAACCTCCAGCTTTTGCTGGCGGCGACCGTGGTGTTCATGGGCTGAACAATCTGCCTTGATGAAGTGGAATTTCGACTACCGGCGTTAGAATGGCGGCTTACAGCGGAGTCGCAGATAGCCGGCCTGGTATCGAACGCCATATCTTTCATCATGCGCATCCCCCGCCACGTTTGCGCTGGGATAGTGCGACTTCACCAGAACAATGCCAGCTCTCCAGAGCGCCGGTGGCGCGGTTCGATTTTCGCGCTTGGGCCCATTTTTCTTCAGAATCTCGAGATTGATGCATCTTGCTGCTATCGTGGCGGCAGACAGCCCTGCCATTGCAGGTCGCCGTGCTTTTCGCTCTCATAAGCTCGTAATTTGATCCTTTCGGCATAGTCGGGAGGGTCTACCCGTCGATACTCCGGTTAGACTCAATTCGGCGTAGATAGTTCAACCTATAGTCCGCGCGTACACGTCGAAGCTGTCTAACCCGCACCGCGCCCCGACCAGCACGGCGGCGATCTCGCGCGCGGCGCTATGGACATAACTCAGACCGGGATGGCCGTCGCCGCGGCGCGACGGGGTGCCGGCCTCGATGAAGACCGGATCGGCCACCGGCGCGGCGAGATCGGTGAAATCGAGGCGCCCGGCCTTCACATTGGAGTCTTAGCAGATGATTTTTTTAACTGACGAGGCGGGATGTTCGTGGGCGATGCCTGCTGTTCCAATCCGGCTCGACTGACCGATCTCATAGTGTGGAAATCCCTTCTGACGCTGGTCGAACTGGAGACGACCGGTCGCTTCAATGAAGGAATGCCGTGAATCGAGAGTCTTGTGCTGGCGCGCGGTCCGTTATCATCTGGCAGATCGCGTTATCCTCAACCGCCGCAAGACTGGGGTGTTTGTGAATTGATGGACCTGAAAAGACCGCTACACACTTCGGCTCTGGGACGCTAGTCGAACTGGGGATTGAAATGCCTCGGATTCCAGCCGAAGTCCTGTACTGCCGGCGTGGAATCGAATGTCATGTCCTTCATCATGCGCGTGCCCATCGCCACGTTGGCACTTGGATAGAGCGGCTTCACGAGAATGAAGCTTGCTCTCCAGAGCGACAGAGGCACCGAAACAGTGCGCCGCGGCCGTCGCATTCCGTCGAAAACTCGGCCGACCATCTCGCGGTAGGTCAGCGTCTCTCCGCCCGGCACGGAATAGATCTTGTTTATGGAAGCGGGGCTCGACGCCGCGGCGATGGCTCCGATTGCTAGATCCTCGGCATGGACCGGTTGCCGCAAGCCCGATCCTCCGCCAACCAGCGGCATGAAGCCGAACCGACGGATAAGGCGCGACAATGGTGTAATATTGGTATCGCGACCCTCGGCGTAAATCAGCGTGGGACGCAAAATCGTCCAGCCTACATTGTGCTGCTCGCATGCCGCGGCGATCCTTTGCTCGGCGTCAGCGAGTCTTCTGATCGCTTCCCGCTCGGCCGCGACTTCCGAGTCGTGCTTCGTCATGACGCTGGTCGAACTGAAGGCGACAAGTCGTTTCAATGACGGATTGAAAAGCCGGGGAAGCGCGTCAGCCAGAAGGGTGGCGTCAGTGGTACAATAGAGGGTCGCAAACGGCGGAAAATTCAGCGACGCGGGTTGCTTGAGATCACCGCGAAACCAGTCAATGTCTGGTGCTGCCTGTTCTGATCTGGACAGTGCAGAGGCGCGCTCACCGCGGCGTACGAGATGCCGCACGATGTAGCCGCCGACCAGCCCTGTGCCGCCTATGACCAGACTGTTGGTCCCCGCGTTCCGAGTCATTGAATCCACTTAATCCACTCGCTCGCCGGGTAGCGAATTTCGAATTGCTCGATCGAGCATTGATAAACGATCGCACCGAACAGACAATAAGCAGATATTGAAGTCGATCCGAAGCAGCGCGTCCCGGTGCTCGGCTACGGAACATAGTATTTTAATACCTATAGAAGCCGTAATGCGGCTATTTTGCAAGTACGATGGGCAACACCCGTTCGCCCAAGGGTATTGATCGGATGGAAAGCCAATCGCCGTCTGCATCCACATTCGCAGGCTGTACGCGTGACACGCGACCTCGAACCTGAGATGCTGTCCAATGTTTCATCTCTTTCTGAATTCAAACCGAGGCGCTACCAAAGATTGACTTTCAAAAATCGAAACGATATCTGCCTTGGCCAAACCATGGAAGGTCGGCTGGATATTACCACAGATTTAAAAGGTATGGGCCGCAAGGTCGGCGTCGTTGGCCTTGGTTATGTGGGCCTGCCAGTGGCACTTGCCTTCGCCAAAGCGGGCCTCTTGGCTGTCGGCTTCGATATAGACCGCCGCCGGATCGGTGAATTGCTGCGCTTTCACGACCGCACGCGCGAGGCTACCGAAGATCAGTTGCGTAACGTAAACATTCGGTTAAGTGCCGATCCAGCAGATTTGAGGGACGCGGATTTCTTCATCGTCACCGTTCCCACGCCGATCGACGATACCAACCGACCTGATATGTCGATTGTGCTTGCCGCATCGCGCACGGTTGGGAAGGCCCTGAAGAAGGGTGACATTGTCGTCTACGAATCGACAGTTTACCCCGGCGCGACAGAGGAAGACTGCGTTCCGCTGCTCGAACGCGAGTCGGGACTGAAAAACGGAATAGATTTTCATGTCGGCTACAGCCCGGAGCGTATCAATCCCGGCGACGCCCAGCGCCGCTTTGAAACCATCACGAAAGTTGTTTCAGGGCAGGATGCGGAAACCCTCGATACTGTAGCCCAGGTCTACGGCGCGGTCGTCACTGCCGGCGTTCACAGGGCGCCGTCGATCAAGGTGGCCGAAGCTGCGAAGGTCATCGAGAACACCCAGCGTGACTTGAACATCGCGCTCATCAATGAACTAGCGCTGATTTTCAATTTGCTCGGTATCGATACGTCCGACGTGCTGGCGGCGGCAGGCACCAAGTGGAATTTTCTCAAATTCACACCCGGTCTCGTCGGAGGGCATTGTATCGGCGTGGACCCGTATTACCTCACCCATCGCGCCGAGCGCGCCGGGTATCACCCGCAGGTCATTCTGGCTGGCAGGCGCGTCAACGATCAAATGGGTGCCTGGATAGCGCGCGAGTGCGTCAAGAACCTGCTAGGCAGCGACAGCGGCAAGACGGTGGTGATCCTTGGATGCACTTTCAAGGAAAACGTGCCGGATATCCGTAATTCCAAAGTCATCGACATTGTCAGGGAACTGCGTTCGTTCGGGGCGGAGGTTCACGTTACCGATCCGCTCGCCGATCCAGCGGAGTGCCAACGCGAATACGGCATCACGCCTACCGCGCTCGCCGATCTTCCGGCAGCCGACGCCGCTATTCTCGCGGTCGGTCACGACGAATACAAACGGGGCGGGTGGCCCCTTGTCACAGGAAGGCTCAAGCCCGGCGGCGGGCTTGTGATGGATATCAAGGCGCTGCTTGACCGTGCGTGTGTGCCGCCGAATGTCCGGCTCTGGCGAATGTGACACGGTGCATGCAAGTGGCTTCCAGCTCTTGTGCCGATGCGACGTGGCGGGACTATGCCGCTGACGCAGGCCTTCGGCCGCGGGCTACTATGCCGTTCAGCCCGTAGCGAACCGTTACATCGACAAATCCAGCCTTATCGAACCAGCTTTTGACCGTCTTGATGGTTTGGGGGTGGTCATGAGCGGGAGAATACATATCGAAGGTATCCAACACCGACCATTGGCGGGCAACTTCGGGAGAAAGCCCGAGCGAAGGATAATAGACAATGGGCAACAAACGAGCCCCAAAACGGCCGAATACCCGCGAAAGAAATTCAGAGGCCGAAAAAAGCGCCGGTGTTGCACGCTCAATAAGACGGTAGAGCCTTTTGCTGTCCATTTTCTTCGTGATCGGCCTCAACAGATATTTCCAAGAGAGCAGAGACCGGAGCCGGGCCGCATAAACGTCGATGGCGAGTTCCCCGCCAGGACGTACGCAATCTGCAAGGCAAAAGAAGGCGCGCGCGGGGTCCGGCGTGTGCTGCAGCACCCCTAGGCACATAACCTTATCCATGGAACGCGGTCGTACCGGAATGTCTAATATGCTAGCCTGGAGAATAAGCAGATTTTCGTTTTTGCCGTTGCTCCGATAGTTGGCCTCTACTGCCGAGGAAAGATCGAACGAAATTACCGATGCGCCTGTACTGACCAAGACTTCGGTAAAGCGGCCGGCGCCGGAGCCCGCTTCCAGCACGGCTTGTCCCGAGAGGTCGCCGGACCATTTGGTAGTTCCAAAAAGGCGATCCCGAGATATCGGCGTGTTCGTGAAGCTGTCCAGTTGAGTGCGGGCGTGCACGTTCCACTGAAATCCGAACGACTCCGCGTAATCATCGTCACATACAAACCGGGGTATTCCGCGCAGAATTTTGAAAACCGTCCCGCAATTTAAGCATTGCAAGCTTTCTTCGTTCAAGTTAAGGCTGCCACTTCTGCAGGACGTGCAGATGAGAAAGTTGAGCTTCTTTCTGATATTCATGATGTTTTTCATGGGCTATGGATAGCCAAGCAAACCTATCGATTCAAGGGACAATGCCCGGCACCGTTTGCATGGTCAAACATCCAGGCGCGCGGAGTCAGCGATGTGTGTTAGCAGGATATGAGAAGAGGTCTTCGAGGACGCCACCCGCAAACAGCGTGGCCTGCCGTCCGTGTATTCTGCTGAAGCCAGGTGTATGACAACCGTCCTTCATATGATTCCGACACTTGAAGGAGGTGGGGCAGAGCGCCAGTTGTGTATGTTGGCGGCTGAACAAGTGCGCCGCGGCGTCAATGTTCACGTCGCTGTCCGCCGCGGTGGTGTGCACATGCAGGCGATGAGGGACTGCGGAGCGAATCTTCATGAATTGAGTAACGCACGCAGTATCAATCCGCGGCTGTTCTTCTCTATGAGGCGAGTTATAAGCGAGGTCAAGCCCAGCATCGTGCAAACCTGGCTGCCGCAGATGGATGTTCTGGGTGGGCTCAGCACGTTTCAAAGTCGAACACCCTGGATCATCTCGGAGCGAACGTCGGGCAATTACTACCATAACGAAATCCCAGCGTTTGCATGGCTACGTACCTTACTAGCGCGATATGCATCGGCGGTAGTGGCTAACTCGGAAGCCGGCGGGAAATATTGGCGAGAGGCCGGGCCGCGATCCCTCAAGCTGGCGACCGTTCGAAACGCGTTGGACTTCGAGCTTATTCGAGAGACCGCGAGCCGCAACGGGGCGGAAACGAACATAATAGGACCATTGCTTCTGGTCGTTGCGCGGTTCGACCGCGAAAAAGCACACACCATCATTGTTCAGGCCGTAGCCAATCTCCCGAGCGACCAGCGAGTCAACGTGATTATGATAGGAAACGGAAGCGAAAAGCCTGCAATCGAAAAGGAAATCCAAGCGGCTTCGCTGTCAAGTCGTATTAGACTGTTACCCTACCAATCGGATTGGTGGCGATGGCTGAAGACCGCCGATGGCCTGATTAGCATGGGCCGATATGAAGGGAACCCCAATGTTGCGCTTGAGGCGATGGCGGGAGGGTGTCCGGTCATCTTGAGCGATACGCCTGCGCACCGTGAAATTGCCGATGCATCATCTGCGCTTTTCGTTCCGGTCGACGATGTACGTGCTCTATCGCGCGCGATAGTTAATCTCGTCACCGGCAAGAATGCCGCACTCCAACGAGCAGAACAGGCGTCTAAACGGGTGAGTGCGATGACTGCTTCTGCAATGGCCGACGGTTATGAGGCAGTCTACCGAGAAGTGTTGAACAGGAATATCTAATGTGTGGCATCATCGGTGTTGCTTCGCGACATTCTGTACAGAACCGGCAATGGCTCGATGCCGGCTGCACGGCGATGGCTCATCGCGGTCCGGACGATAGCGGCTCTTGGTGGTCGGCTAGTGGAAATGTGGGGCTGGCGCAACGAAGGTTGGCCATCATCGATCTGTCGCCGGGCGGCCACCAGCCAATGCACGACGAGGCGATGAATCTCAGTATCGTGTTCAACGGCGAAATCTATAACTACCTAGACCTTCGCGACATCCTGAAAGCAAAGGGCCACAAGTTTCGTACCCAGTCCGATACGGAAGTTGTTCTTGCAGCTTACTCCGAGTGGGGTCTGGAATGCCTATCATATCTTAACGGCATGTTTGCCATCGCACTATACGATGAAAGAAAGAAATCGCTATTTTTAGCGCGCGATCGTGCGGGCGAAAAGCCGCTGTTTTATTCGGCGACAGACCATGAGATACGCTTTGCCTCGGAACTGAAGGGGCTTTTGGCGGATGCCTCTTTCAGCCGCAAAATCGATCCGGCGTCTCTCGATTGCTATCTTGCGATGGGGTATGTGCCGGGCGAGCATTGCATTTTGCAGGGCGTACGCAAGCTACCACCCGCTCACGCCATGACGTTCGATGTTACGACTGGAAAGACCAACGTCTGGCGTTATTGGCGTATCCCGCCTGCGCCAGGTCTTGATAATCATGATGATGAATCGCTTGTCGAAGAGCTGGAAGCCCTTCTGGCAGACTCTGTTCGTCGCCAGTTGGTTGCCGACGTCCCCGTAGGCGTTTTGTTGAGCGGCGGGGTCGATTCCAGTCTCGTAACGGCGATGGCGGCACGGGCTTCATCGCGCGTCAAGACGTTTACAGTTGGTCTTCAAGGCTACGAAAAACATGATGAAGCCCATTTTGCGCGGCTGATTGCGAGCCATTTTGGCACCGAGCATATCGAATTGCAGGCCGGCGACACGAGTCCTGACATCCTGAATCTTCTTGCGCGTCAATATGACGAACCATTGGTTGACTCGTCGATGATTCCGACTTTTCTTGTTAGTCAGCTCGTTCGGCAACACTGCACTGTGGCGCTGGGCGGAGATGGTGCCGACGAGATGTTCGGTGGATATGAGCAACACAGGCGCGTCCTTCTGTTGAAGTCAAGAGTCGGAAGAATTCCGCTGGGATTGCGCAAGCTTATGGCAGTGGCCGGCGACGCGGTGTTGCCGACAGGCTTTCGAGGGCGCAATTGGATCAAAGCGCTCGGAGTGGACTTCGAAAGGCAACTTCCCTGGGTGTCCGCCCATTTTGGCGGACGCGAGCGACGCGCACTGATGGGGCGGGATTGGCAGACGGCCGCAGACGAAATTCGCGAGGCTCGTGTTCCGCCGGCGTCGGAACTTCTGCAACGCGATACCCGGATGGATTTCGAGAATTATATGCCGGAAGACATTCTGGTGAAAGTCGATCGCGCCAGTATGCTGGCTTCGCTGGAAATGAGGGCGCCTTTTCTCGATTTCCGCATCGCTGAATTTGCCTTCGGAAAGGTTCCCTCCCGGTTGAAGACGAGTGTCAGCGAACGCAAGATCATTCTCAAGCGCTTGTGCAAGCGAATCTTGCCTCCGCAATTCGACGCCAACCGGAAGCAGGGATTTTCCATTCCGTTGCCTGTTTGGCTCGAGAAAGGGCCATGGCGCGATTTTGTTTCAGACGTGCTGCTTGATCCAGGAAGTACCTTTGACAGGCGAACGGTAAAGGATCTCATTGACGGCCAGGGAAAGCGCCGCAACAACGCCGAGCGGCTGTTCGGACTGACCATGTTCGAGCTTTGGCGGCGCGCTTATGGCATATAAGTTCAAGGATATGCTCGCATTTAGGCGCGATCCAGCCTTATTCAACGATTGAAAGCGTGACCCGTTTTGAGATAGAGCCCGCGCAGCCGCAAACCTGAGAAAAAGCGTGACGAACTTCGTCGATCTCCCAGCAATTGAAGAAACGCGATGATGTGCTCTGGAGCGCGGCATGCGGCTGGCCATTGACGCATCAAATATTCGGGTAGGTGGCGGCGTCACCCACCTGGCCGAATTCCTGCGGGCGGCCGAGCCAGCCTTATACGGTATCGACAGAATTGTTGTCTGGGCGTGCGCCGCCACGCTGGCGCGCCTGGAGGATCGGCCATGGCTTGAAAAGCGCAGCGATCCGGCGCTTGAGGACGGCCTATTCAAGCGCATTGTTTGGCAGCGCCAGAAGCTGGATGAGCTTATTGGTGCTGCCGGGACGGATTTATTGCTGGTGCCCGGCGGGTCGATCGTCACGAATTTCCGCCCGGTCGTGACCATGAGCCGCAACATGCTGCCGTTCGAATGGAACGAACTGAGGCGATATGGCTTCTCGACGATGGCGCTCAAGTTAATGCTCCTGCGTTGGAACCAAAGCGCTTCCTTCAAGTGCGCCGACGGAACGATCTTCCTGACCCATTATGCTTATGACGCGGTCACTAAGGTTACAGGACCGCTGAAAGGAAAAACCGCGATCGTGCCGCACGGCATCAATACCAGATTCCGCCGCGCTCCCCGTTCGCAGAGAACGCTCAGCGAGTTCACGTTTACCGATCCGTTGCGTGTCGTCTACGTTTCGACCATCGATGAATTCAAGCATCAGTGGTCTGTCGTGGAAGCGATAGGCCGCTTGCACGACGAGGGTTTGCCGATCCGGCTAGATCTCTATGGTTCGGCAAGATCAAGCACGTTGCCCCGCCTCGCCGAAGCCATCAACCGGGTCGATGCCCAGGGAGAGTTTGTGCGGTACTGGGGTGAAGTAGACTACAAGAAGATCGACGGGTGTTATGCCGCGGCCGACGTATGCGTATTCGCGTCGAGCTGTGAGAACATGCCGAACATTCTGATCGAGAGCATGGCTGCAGGTCTTCCGATCGCATGTTCGAACCGCGGGCCGATGCCAGAAGTTCTCGGCGACGCCGGGATTTATTTCGATCCGGAAATTCCGAAAAGCATAGCCGACGCCGTGCGCAGATTTGCCATGGACCCTGAACTGCGCGCCGAAAAGGCTGCGGCTGCGTCAGCAGCGGCCTTACAGTTTAGCTGGTCGCGCTGCGCGCGAGAGACGCTCAGCTTCTTGACAGAAGTCGCGGGGGCTCGCCTGACTGGTCACAGAAAGACCTGATGGTCCGCAAAGTCTAGTCGATGTCAAACAGCGCGTATTTGCGGTTTTCAAAAACGAGGCGCCATTTTGGAGGCGCGGGGTGAGATGCGGACACCACGGCATAGAAAGAACTGTATTTGTGTCGCGTTGGAACCTGGTCCGGCGATTGGTTGCCCTCCAGCACGGATCTATTGATCGCAAGTATCTCGCGAACCTTTGGCAGGTCTGTCATCAAGCTAAAATTGGTGATGTAGGACGACAGATAGAGCTGCCGCTGTCCCGCATAAGCATAGGTATTCCAGCCTCCGAGGACGTTGCTTGTTTCATCGACCTGATCCGTGAAGACCAGCGCATCTTTGGGGGTCCGCTCCCGCACCGCTGACCAGATCTCTCTCAGCTCCGGTGTCAGCGTTTCGCGCTCGATAAAATGCCAACCCGAGTCGGCAATAATGAACCCGCGCGCCACGCCGACGAGACCGAGACCGGTGACCATCGATGTCATTATTGCGGCGGTTGCAGAGGTTCGCCAGGTCGGCGTTCGGGCAAATGTCGTGATGCCTGCCACGCTGAGTGTCGCCGACAGAACCGCTCCGCCCAGGCAGACGGTCCATATGACGCCGCTCGACGGGCTTGCTTGATCTGCCAGGAAAAGCGCAGGCAACGAGAGCGCGAACGCCATCAAAGCGAGCCCTCTTGCATAAACCGAGGTCGCGCGCGAAACCAGAATCATTCCCAGCACGATGGATGCGCATACGAAATTGATCTGAAATACCCACGAGAAAGCCAGAAACGTTGTCAGCCCGAGGGACAGCGCCAGCGCTACCGGCAGATCAGCGATTGTCCAGGCCAGCGCTATCATTAACAGCGCTCCCGCATCGCGAGCGGTGAAGTACCAATGGGGGGTACGGAAGCTTTCAGGGCCGACGGTGGCGTATGCCGCGTACAACGGCAGGAAGCGAAACAGCATGGCCGCGCTGTAGATTCCGAAGAGGCCGCCAATTCCAAGCAAGGAAAGCTTCGCCGCATACGGAAGGGTTCGAAAGCGCGACCATATGCCGGCAGAGCCAAGCGGAACGAGTATGGCGGCGCTGACGATCTTGGATAAAAGCGAGCCGCTCAGGCCCGCCAGCATCGCCGCGACACTCCAGCCAAGAGCTTGCTGCCCTCGTTCGGCCATCCACCATATCGATATCGTCAATGCTGGGACGAAAACCAGCGGAATGCTTTCTGCGACCCAGTACGGATAACGGGCGGCGACGACGACCGACAATAGTAGGACAAGAAGAACCGACACCCCAATGGGACGGACCACGCGCTCCGCCACAAAGAGGTGCAGCATCAAGGCGCTCAGCAACACATAGGAGGTCCCGCCGCTCGCCAGTAAAAACTGAAGCGGATCGAAATGGGGGAGGTGGATTAAGGCCGCCCCTAGCGCCGGGTACAAGGCGTTGAAATAGCCGCGGACTCCGCCGTTTGCATAACCGAGGTCAATGTGCGGATAGGCTTGGCTGGCGAGCGACCAGATGCTTCCAGCATAGTAGGTCAGATCTCCTGTCGGCGATCCCGACAGGGTTTCTGTCGGTCCATGCCAAAGAAGCGCTAGCCAGATTCCAAAAACGATAGCGAAAGGAATGATGCCGAGCGCGGCCTTCAACGCAGCAACGATCTGCTGATGAGGCGGCCGCCAGGTCACAAGAGGCACCAGGCACGCAAGCCACAAAACAATTGCAATCGATCGGCCCCATGGCAAGATGAGCGCGATCGAGAGCAGAATGGTCAGCAACACGAGGCTGACCGGAAAGGCCGGTATCAGAATTTGCGGCAGGCTGGCCCGGGAATCGCGCAGCACCAATCGAGAAATGCCGGCTCCGGCGGCCCAAACGCCGATCGACGTCAGACAGCCGAGAGCTGCATGCAGCAACGCGGTAACGGCGAGTGCCGCGTCTTCCGGCATTCCATCCCTTGCGACAACAATCCTGCCGAGCAGGCCAAACGCCGAAAGCGCTGCGAGAACGACTACCGATGCGCCAAGACCTGCGAGGAGGAGAGCGCCTCGCGATCGCAAAAGAAAAATGACGTTTCGACGAAGTAAGATCAGAAAGGCGGCATCCGCCAGCGACACTATACTCAACAGCAAAAGCTGCAATCTTGGTTTTACCTCGGTCGATGAACTGATCGAATAGCTCCGGCCATTGATGCGCGGGTCGGTTCCGTCCGACGATGAGAAGATGACCGAGCCATCCCAATGAGAAAAGCGTCCAAGGCCTTTTTCCCTGATCTCGGCGTGTGGCGAATGCGCAGGGCCGAGAGCGCGTCCATCTTCGAACATGATGAGATTAGATGACGTAGGCGATCCGACGGAGTCGTTCGGCAGTTCATAAAGGACTCTTTGGGCAAAGCCCAGCGTTGTCTGGTAGGCTCCGCTGGCCTCCGGCCTGATCTCGCTATTTGCGATCGAATACTGAACGTCGGGTGTTAACCAGAGAAAGCAGCACAGCGCGCAGTTGACCATCAATACGGCGAGAGCGGCTGAGATTGGAAATTTGGCCAATACATGATCCCCATTTGCGGCCGCCGTGTGGGATCGATCTAACGCACCATGGTATCCTACGCAACAACGACCGCCTGCAACCGCAAAAGCTATCCCTGATCGAGGTCGACCTTGCGGCAGCATAGCGGTCCAGCTAGGTTCCGATCGCGTTGAATGCCTATCCCCGAGCGCGCGGGTAAAGCCGGCGGCCTTGCCGGTTCCGCGGCGGGCCTCTTCATTCACTAACGGCGGTAGATCGAGACATGCGAGTTCTGGTTACGGGAAATGCAGGATTCATCGGCTTTCATACGGCTGCGCGCCTGCTACAGCGCGGAGACACCGTCGTCGGCATCGACGTTGTGAACGACTACTACTCTCCGGAAATCAAGGAATCCCGGCTTCAGATTCTTGAGCAAATGGCGTTACAGAGCGCCGGAGACTATCGGTTTCACCGCTTCAATCTGGCCGATTCCGCCGCTGTACGGGACTGCGTTGCCGATGGTCATTTCGACAGGGTAATTCACCTCGCGGCTCAGGCTGGCGTCCGCTACAGCCTGGAGAACCCTCACGCCTATGTCGAAAGCAACATCATCGCCTTCACCAATATTCTGGAGGCCTGCCGGTATGCCAAAATCGCTCATCTAACCTACGCCAGCACAAGCAGCGTCTATGGCGCGAACACCAACATGCCGTTCAGCGAGCACAGAGGGGTCGATCATCCGCTGCAGTTCTATGCTGCGACCAAGCGTGCCAACGAACTGATGGCTCACAGCTATAGCCACTTGTTCAGGCTGCCGACCAGCGGGCTGCGTTTTTTTACGGTTTACGGGCCCTGGGGCCGGCCGGACATGGCCCTGTTCCTGTTCACCAAGAATATCCTGGCTGGTCTGCCCATCAAGTTGTTCAACAACGGTGAGCACGTGCGCGATTTCACTTTTGTCGATGACATTGTCGAGGGGGTCATACGCGTCAGCGATGCCATAGCCCGCCCGGATCCCGAATGGAACAGCGACGATCCGGATCCCGCGACTAGCAACGCGCCGTTTCGCATTCTCAACATAGGCAACAATGCGCCTGTTCACCTGACCGAATATGTCGAGGCAATCGAGGAAGCACTGGGCAAGAAAGCCATTCGGAAGTTTCTGCCGCTGCAGCCGGGCGACGTCCCGAATACCTATGCGGACGTGAGTTCGCTGATCAAGGCCGTAGGTTACCAGCCGGAGACGACCGTGCGCGAGGGCGTGGCGCGGTTCGTCAATTGGTATCGTGATTATTTTCGAGTTTAGAGTCTGCGGAAAAACCCCCTCGCCACGGAAGGGCGATATAGTTATAGCGGCGACAGTTCCGCTTTTTGACCACACACATAGAAAATGAAATTAAATTGGGTGATGAACTCTAATCGATGTCCGCTCTTGATCGCATAACAGACTCAACTCGGACATCGTGCCATGTCCGAAAAGTGCCAACGGACTAAACCGCTCGCGCGGTAGGGCGCCGCGGCGGCCGACACAGCCAACACGATAGCGCGACGGGGCGTCCTGTCTTGAGATGAGGGGTTCGCAACTTCCATCAAGACAGGAGCAGCATCCCTCATGACCAATAAGGCCATAAGCTCGCTGCGGCAGCTCATGATCGAAGACATGACGATCTGCAAGTTCGCGCCGAAGACCCAACATGACTACGTGCAGAGGGTCAAGCACTTCGCCGCTTTCCTCCGCCGCTCGCCCGATACCGCGAGCTTCGAAGACGTGCGCCGCTATCAGCTTCATCTGGCGACGAGTGGCGCCGGCGTTCCTACCCCCAACCAAAGCGTCTCGAGACTGCGGTTCTTTTTTTAAGATCACGCTTGGGCGCGCCGACATCGTGAACCACACCCAGTTTATCCACGTTCCCCGCAAGCTGCCGGCGGTCCTGAGCTCGGAGGAAGTCGCGCGTTTTCTCGATGCGGCGCCGGGGCTCAAATAAAAGTGGCATTGAGTGTGGCCCTATGGGGCTGGATTACGAGTCTCCGAGGTCGTTGCGCTGAAGATATCCGACATCGACAGCAAGCGCATAGTGATCCGGATCGAACAGGGCAAGGGCCACAAAGACGGCTACGTGATGCTTTCGCCGCATCTGCTCGAGCTGTTGCACGCCTGGTACAACGCGGCACGCCCACAGGGGTGGCTGTTTCCCGGAATGAACCCGGTCAACCCGATGTCGGCGCGCCAGCTCAGGCGCGCCTGCGATACCGCGGCCCAGATGGCCGAGATCGGCAAGCAGGTGTCCCCACACACCCTGCGACACAGCTTTGCAACGCATCTTCTGGAGCAGAAAACCGATATCAGGTGATCCAGGTCTTGTTGGGGCACGCCAAGCTCGACACCACGGCGCTCTACACGCGGGTTACCCACAAGAATGTGCCCATGCTGGGCGCCCAAGGAAAAGCCGCCCGAAGGCGGCTCTGAAATTCACACCTAATGGTGATGGACCCGGCCACCAGCCATGTTGGCCCGGCGGCCTTTTGCGGCGATTGAATTAGCCAATCTCTGTTTTACTTCAGCGTGAAGCCAGCGGTCACCGGCGTTACTCCGTCGCTGGCGTTCCCAGTCAGCCGGTTGTTCCCGTAGGAGTAGA
>Ga0182024_10005535_pt1 | contig 28313 bp, 28 predicted proteins | sample P32metaG_FD_120480 | JGI IMG/M metagenome (GOLD analysis project Ga0182024, IMG submission 120480) | Permafrost microbial communities from Stordalen Mire, Sweden - P3-2 metaG (Illumina Assembly) | ecosystem: Environmental > Terrestrial > Soil > Wetlands > Permafrost | place: Sweden: Stordalen...
ATGACCTTCAGTGCCTTCGTCTCCGCGGCCCGGGCGAACGTGTCGTATGCATCCATCATCTCGTCCAGCTTGAAGTGATGGGTTGCGAAGTTGTCGACATTCAGTTTGCCGCTGGCCACCAGCTTGAGCAGCAGAGGCGTAGTGTTGCTGTTGACCAGTCCCATCGAGATCGCGATGTTGTGAATCCAGAGGTTCTGCAGTTGGAGCTCGACCGAGGTTCCGTGCACGCCCACGTTGGCCACGTGCCCACCGGGGCGGACGATCTCCGTGGTCATCTGAAACGTTCGCGGAATGCCGACCGCTTCGACGGCCACGTCCACACCCCAGCCGTCGGTCAACGCCATGATCTGCTCCTTCCAATCGGCGTCGCCGGAGTTGACGCCATCCGTGGCCCCGAACTTCTTCGCTTGGTCGACCCTGTTGGCGTCCAAGTCGACCGCGATGATTCTGGCCGCCCCGCACAGGCCCGCCGTCGCCATTACAGCGAGTCCGACCGGACCGGCACCGATCACGGCGACCACGTCCCCGGGCTTCACCTGCCCGTACTGGACCCCGATCTCGAATCCCGTCGGCAGGATGTCGCACAGAAGCACACCCTGGTGGTTCGTCACGCCCTCGGGCACTTTGTACACGGAGGTCTCGGCATACGGTACCCGCACATACTCGGCCTGGGTGCCATCGATCAGGTGGCCGAAGACCCAGCCGATCCCTGAGGCTCCCTCGTCACCCAGACAGTGCGCGAAAATGCCCCGCTGGCAGAAACTGCAGTGACCACACGACTTGATGCAGGAGATGATCACGTTGTCGCCGATAGAGAGCTTGGTCACCGAACTGCCCACCTCGGTGATGACGCCGACACCCTCGTGACCGAGAATCCGGCCGGGCGTGACCGCCGGCACGTCGCCCTTCAGGATGTGCAGGTCAGTGCCGCAGATCGTGGTGGTGTCGATCCTCACGATGATGTCCGTCGGATTCTGGATCTGCGGTTCAGGCGCGTCGGTCCATGACTTCTCGCCGGGACCGTGATACACGAGTGCTTTCATGACGTCCTCACGTCCGATGCGGACCACCGGTTTGCGGTGTCCGACTGCTCAATATGCAAGACATTGCGGTCGCTGGGCGCAATCATCTCCCGCGAGGTCACCGCCCAGGATACGCCCGGCGGTGTTCGGCGCGAGCTCGCGCCGCAGGCGCGGTGCACGGACTCTAGAGCATCCCGCCATGGTTCGTGACCAAACCGTCAGACAGGGCCTGTTGCTCCTCCGTCGAGCGCCTACAGCGACGTGATCGTCACCGCCAACGTGGACGGCGAGCACGACAAGACCGGCTCCCCGACCCGCTGGCCCGGACCTACTACTTCACTCTCCACGGCGCCCGGACCGCCCGGCGAGTGCCTCGGGGCTGTGCTCCGAGCCCGGCTCAAGCCCGACGGCTTTCGGGGTGATCTGTGGCACAGCCCTGAGGCCTCGACCCGGTTCCATTGCTTTGCAGGGGCAGATTTCCGGCCGCACCCGAAGCTTATCTCTGGACCGACGTCGGGTGTCGGGACTGGTGGGTCGTCGAGGAGGTCCTCGAGCCTCTCCCCCGGGCGATCCTCGGTCCAGCGCTTCTGGCGAATCTCAACGAAGTGCACGTTATGGGGCATCTTCCCCAACGACGCAACTCTGTCGCGAGAAGGAACTGCGGCACCCCGTGAGCGCCCTGGCGACACGGCGGAACTCGCCGGCCGCGGCGGGCTGGCGGTGATTCCTGTCACCCCGAACAGATCGGTGATGTCGCCTGCAGTCGGGCAGCCGACATCAAAGCCGAGGCTAGAGTCGCGATGTCGGAGCGACCCGAGCACCGGTTCGACCGAGGCGGAAGTCACGGGTCCCCGACGCCGCTGGTCGACGGGCGGCCGCTACCATGAGCAGACGTCGAGGTGGTCGTCAACATGCTGATCGGCTCGTTCTACAGTGAGCCTAATGTGAGTTTGGGCGCGTGTCACGGGACTGGCCTGCGGCAAGTGCTTGAGGAGATCTGGCCACGGCCTGATCGATGCTGAGCGATCCAAGACGTCGCCGGCAGCCGACGCAGGGAACGAGCGCGGGCAGTTGACAGGGTCGCAGCCAGCGTCGCTTGACCTTCGCTCTCTCAGCCGCGACCGGCGGCGGACGACACCACGTCGGCCAGCGTGCCGCCGAGCACCGAGGTCTGCGATGAAGGGTCATCGGGCGTGCTCGGCTGGTAGCGCTCGTAGTGGCCGGCGCCGGTTCGCTTGGCCTTGTACATGGCGCTGTCGGCGTCGCGAAGCAGGCTGTCCGCGTCGTCGGTCCCGGTCGCGATGCCGATGCTGATGCTGATCGCGACCTCGGTATCGGCGATCTCGAAAGGGCGGCTGAGGGCGGCGATCATGCGCTGCGCTGCTGCCGCAGGGTCAGCACCGGCGGCCAGCAGGACGGCGAACTCGTCTCCGGCCAGGCGCGCGCAGACATCCTCTTCCCGAACGCAGTTGTGTAGGCGCTCGGCGACCGCCTTCAGAAGCTGATCACCGGCGAAGTGTCCGAGCGAGTCGTTGACCGACTTGAACCGGTCGAGGTCCAGGAACAGGATCGTCGGTGGCCTCGCGCCGCGGTCAGCGCGCACGAGCTCGTGGTGGAGCCGATCCAGCAAGAACCCACGGTTGCCCAGGCCAGTCAGCGGGTCGATCAGAGCCTGTCGCAACGCGTGTCCCCGTCCGGCGACCAGCATGGCGACGCTGACGTGCCGCGTGTAGGTGGCCAGCATGTCACGGTCGCTCGGAGTCCACTTGCGGCCGGGCTGCATCGAGCCGACGATGAGGCTCCCGACCACCCGGGTGTGCTCGCGGATCGGCGCTCCTAGCAATGCCTGCACTCCAATCGGTACGAGCTGGGAGCCGTTGGTCTGAAGACCGTCTTCCACTGCCACGACCCGACCCGTTGAGATCACCTGTCCGCTGACGCCCTCGCTGATCGGTGCGCGGTGGCGCCAGCGCTCCCCGGTTCCGGCCGAACCGCTCCAGGCCACCGCCACCATCCACGTCGGATCCTCGACATCGACGAACCGTAGCGAACCAATCTCGGCTCTCAACAGGCGCAACGCACCGTCCACCACGGCTTGGTAGACCGCGGCCAGCGACGCACGACAGGCCACCAGGCTCTGCACCGAGAAGATCTCGTCGACGAACTCAGCCGTCAACGAACCCGCGCAAGGCGTGAGAGTCTCCGGCTGAGCTCGATCCGTCATCACCTCTTCATCGACTCGACGGCCGAACACCTTGACGACACGTGACGCCAGGTGGACGCGCTGCGCCGCCAACAGCTCATCGGCGACGGTTCGCCTGCGAGCCGGGGCCGGACGCAAGGGCTCCGGGGTCGCCAGGACGATCCTCAACAGACGGGGCACCACGGGTCGGGTCCCGCCCGTGGGCCGCACGATCGAGGTCGCGAACTTGTGCCGCACGACAGCAAGGGCGCTACGCAGCGCGGCCGCTCACGGCCCCTCCCACGAAGAAGCAGCCGTCTCAGAGCAGCCTGGTCAAGGCTTCCGGATCGTGCGAAGCGGAGCCACGAGGGCCGCAAGGATGTCGCCGTCGCATCCGCTGCGGAGCGGGGACCCGTTGACTTCATCGGCCGGGGCCCGGCGGGCGGTGATCGGTCGGCCACGCTAGCGGTCGCACTCAGAGCCGGACCTGCTTCCGTGTCGGGACGGGCGTCTCCGACCGCTGGCCGCCGGCCCCGCTTAGCGCGCGGATAGCGAGCACGTGCCATGTCTGCCGTTAGCAGGATTCCAGCTAGCGGTTCGGCCTGAAGCGCGATCCGGCGACGGCGTTCGAAGTGGCTCCTACGGGACGGAACCAGCTGTGCGGGGCAAGCGGCCTCCGGTGCCCGCAATGCCGCTCCCGCGGCCACGAAGAACGCAACGCCGAGGCGCCTGCTCGTCGTGAAATGCAGCCACGACATCGACGCGGAGCGGCGTGACTGCTCGTGATGCGGACAGGCCAGGATCCGCGGTGGCTGCTTAATGCGTGAGCGGCCGCGCGCCTCCAGCTCTCTCAGAGATTAGGAGCGCGCCGAGATGACTGCGAGCGTGGCTGAGAACCGGTTCTGAAGTCGGCTATGCAGCCGATTGCCGGGTCGCCGCGGGAGCGAGGTCATGCGAGCGACGGCCGTGGAGAACGTCTGGGTCGAGGTCGAACCCGTTCGGCCAGACGACCGTTCGTAGCTCAGGGCCGACGCGCACCTGACGGAAGTAGGTCTGGTCTCGGAGGGGCTCGCCCATCGGGCCCCAGAGCTCGTCGGCGAGGTCGACAACACGCTCGGTTCCGTCGTCGAAGGTCAGACGGAGCGTGTACTCAGCGAGCGGCTCGACGGCGGTAACGGCGACCATGCAGCAGATGCTACGGCAGCGGGTCGATCCCGACCAGCGCGTCGTGGGCCCGGGCGCGGTCCCGTTTGGCGCGCAGCTCGTCCTGGTGCTCGCCCGCCCATTCGAGAACGAGCCGGAGGGCGCGCGGGTAGGAAGCCAGCCGTCAACTGGTGCGAGCGTGTCGATCGCGATCTCGGCGAAGTGCTCCCCCTAGCGCGCGTGGAAGTGCGGCGGCGGGTGGTCCCGGAAGTACATCGTGATCGCGATGCCATAGAAGGCCGAGACGCGTGGCACGCGTGGATTGTCCGGCCCGCAGCGGCGGACGGCCACAGGTGTATAGGTAGGTGTGTAACGAAGTGTGTAATCCGATTACACACCTGGCCTTGAGCCGGAGGTGCGGCGGGGCTTGCCGGCGTTGAGAGGGCGACGCGGACGTCGGGCGAATGCGATTCGGTGACGCCGCGCAGAGGTGGTTGGATGGGCCGGTCGCCGATCTTCGTCCCGCGACGCAGGCCTGCTACCGCAACGCTGTGGAGCAGCACCTTCGTGTGCGGTTCGAAACGCGCCGCCTTGACGCGATCGCGCCGGACGATCTGGCAGATGCCGGGCGGCAACTCCGCGCGGCGGGGCTCGCCGAATCCACGATCGTGATCGTCGTCGGCGTGACCAATCGGATCTATCGTTACGGCGCGCGGCGGCTCGGCCGGGTCGGGACGAATCCGGTCCCGCCCCTCCTGTCTTCGGAGCGGCCGAAGCCGTCGCAGGGCGCGCGCCGGCGCATCTTCGAGGGCGGCGAGTTCGAGCAGACGATCGCTGCAGCTGACGAGCCGTACCGCACGTTGTTTACGGTCGCAGCCCTGACCGGCGCAAGGCTGTCGGAGTTGCTCGGTCTGACCTGGGAGCGAGTCCAGCTCGAACTGCTGGAAGAAGCGGAAATCGAGTTCGCGTTCCAGGTCGACCGACATGGAATGCTCAGTCCAACCAAGACAGACGGCTCGGCGAGGACCGTGCCAATCCCGGGGCAGCTCGCCCAGATCCTGGCCGATCACAACCAGCGCTCCACCGAGGTCGCGCCAGCGGATTTCGTCTTCGCGACGCGCACAGGGCGACCGTTCGGTCAGCGGAACATCGCTCGGGCGCTGCGGCAGGCCCAGACGATGGCCACAACTCCGAACCGCGAGCCGAGCTTCCCGGCGTTACACGCGCGCGATGCTCAGGGCAAACCGGTCGCTGTCCAGCATGGCGGGATCCCGTCCATGCACAGCTTCCGGCACACCGTCGCAAGCCGCGCGCTGCTCGCCGGCGAGAGCGTCGACGAGATCGCGTTCTTGCTCGGTCACTGCGACGCCAATGTGACCCGCGCGGTCTACGTGCGGGAACTCTCCGACGCACGTCGTCGGACGATGCGGCGGATCGAGGATGGTCGCGGAGTTCGCCGACGTGCTCGGCGGCACCGACATCGATTGAGCCGGGGACGCCCGTCGGGCGTCCACTCTCGGTGGCACGATCGTCGTATGGGTTGGCCACCCGATATCGGTGAGCTTCTTCCGAATTCGGCCGACGCGTACGGGGTCCAGGAGAAGCTCTCCGGCTACTCGCTCAACCTTGACCACGAGAGCGGCGGCGCAAAGGCTGCGGGCTTCGTTCGGATTCTCGCGATCACGTTGCACGACCTGGAATACCTGGCCGACTCGCTGCTGCGGGGAGCGCGAGAGGTTCCAATCTCTGAGGTCCGCGATCGGGGCGCGAATGGGGTGCTCTGCGAGGTGATCGTGCCCGTCCGGGGTCTCGCCGAGCGAACCGACCGGGTTGCGAACGTGCTGACCTCGTGGCAGATCCGTTGGGAGGGCGATCCGCCGCGCTTGGTGACGGCGTTCGTCACGACTAAAATCCGGCCGTGATGGCCGTCGTCAAGCACATGATTGAGGAGAACGACGTCGTCGCGCTCCGCGAGCGCGTCGGTCCATGGCGCGCTGGCACCGTTGGGACTGCCATCAGCGTCTACGCCGATGGTGCGTTGGTCGAGGTCTCAGACGAGGTCACCGGCGAGGCGTTCGACACGTTCGATGTGCCTCTTGATCTGCTCGAGCTGCGGTGGAGCGGTCGCACCGGCTGGGTCGACGGGACGGAAGCGTGATGGAAGCGCCAGCCGCCGTGATCGCGTCGCGATCCGGTCTACAGTTTTAGAGAACTTCCCGGATCTATGGGCGAAATCGGCTCTTGCCCCGCAGCGGATGGCTGTCGCGGACTCTTTGCAAGCAGGAGGTCGCCGGTTCGATCCCGGCTGGCTCCATTGCGAATCTTGCTGCAACGGATTGATTCTGCGTTTGGGAAGTTCGCGCTGAAGGGAATCCTCAACCCCGCCGACGACCGGATAGCGGTCGACCATGGCGTCCACGGGATCATCATTTCTAACCATGCGGCCGGCAGCTTGGCGCGGAACACAGGATCGCGCTTCTCGACGAAGGCCCGCGGCCCCTCGCGCGCGTCGTGCGTGTTGAGTGTCTTTCTCACCGCATCGGCCTCGATCTGAAATGCCTCACGATCGGGCAGGCCGTAACTGGCGAGCACGGCGCGTTTGATATTTCGCATCGCCGCCGGGCCGTTGCGCAGCAGTTGGCGCACGACTGCCTCGACGGCGTCGTCGAGGCAGTCGCCCGGCACGACCCGGTTGACGAGCCCAATCCGGAGCGCCTCGTCGGCCCCGAAGATCCGACCGGTCAGCAGGATGTCCATCGCATGGCAGTACGGGATCTGGCGCGGCAGGCGCACCGTAGAGCCGCCGCCCGGCATCAGTCCCCAGCGCGGTTCCTGCAGCCCGAAGCGGGCATGGTCGGCGGCGATCCGAATGTCGGTCGCCGCCAGCAGCTCAGCGCCGCCAGCGATCGCGTCTCCGTTCACGCGCGCGACCACGGGCTTGTCAAGGGCGTGGTTCTTCACCGTCGTCGAGCTCCGAGGCCAGCATGCGGAGCATGTCCACGACCGGTGCGTAGGGAATTCCGCCTCCGCCGAGCTCGACGCAGCCGCCGACGAGCGCGCGGGCTTCGGCCGCTCGCGCGCGGGTGACAAACTCACCGATCAGCCGCGACTTGCCGACCCCCGCCTCCCCGCCGACCAGCACGGTCACCGCTTCGCCCTTGAGAACGCGGGCCAGCCCGGCGTCCAGCGCCGCCGACTCCGTCTCCCTACCGACGAGGACCGGGCTCACAAGACTCGTCGCCATCGCACCGCATCCTAGGCGTGCCGGGACCTCGAGAGCAAAGGAAGCCCGGCGCGGGGGCCGCGCCGGGCTGGATTTGAGATCTGTGCGCCTTCGGCGCTCGTCGTCGATCAGAGGGTGCGGAGCGTGCGCTCGATGCGGATCATGTTTCCCCCTCTCTTTCTTCTGCTCCCGCCGGCTGTCCGAACCGGCGTTTGGTGATGAGCAGATACTGCGGCTAAGCCCCCAGCCCGCACATCGGGCAGAGCCATGATCCTGCGGGCTGAAATCGCGCCCGCTAGGGGCTTAGTGCCGGCGGACGACACGTGGCAGAGCGACGCCTTTGCTCGGAACGGAGCGTTCTGCCCCACCAACGCACAGCTCTGGGCGGTCGAGCAGACCGAGCGGTTCACGACAAGACCCGCGAGAATTGCCCGAGTGAGCGCTCGACTCGTAATCATCAGCGTCGTCGCTGTTGCCGTCCTGTTGGCGCCGGGGTCGGCGTCTGCAAAGCGGTGCGGCCGCGTCTACATCCCGGCCGTGAAGCTGCGGGCGAAGGTTCGCGTGGTTGTCGGCCCGGACTCGTGCGGCGCCGCCAAGCGGCTGATCGGCACGGCCTTCGAGGCGGAGGACAAGCGCTCTCCGGGCTCCTTCGATCGCGACTGGGCCCAGATCTGGCAGGTGTCCGTCTCTGGATGGAACTGTTCGGCCGGACTCGCCGGATCCCAGACCTACTGCAGACGGGGGCGGCGGCGCGTCGACGGTTCATTTCGCACCGACGACGGCTGGAGCTTCTAGCAGCGCCCGGATGCCTTCGCTATCCGGGCCTCAACCCCGCAGATCAGCAAGACCCGTTGGGTCCGACCCATCGGGCGGGATCACTGCGCAGGTCGGCCGATGCGCTGGGGGTCGGATCGCGCCGAGCCTGGGCGGCCCCTGGTCCTCCCGGCCACGGGCCACCTCGTCTCGTCCCTCGCGAGCTGAACACGGTCAGGATCGACCGCCCAACCATGGACCGAAAGCCCAGACCTGGGGTTCGAGGCCGGTACGCGTCGTCGACTGTCGCGGTCCGCGGGGGTTCCACGCGGAGGGGTGACCTGTCGACGGCATCCAGATCGTCCCACGACCAGGGGCGGAGAGCCATCAGGCATGTTCAACGCGGGCGCCCGCGTTGTTCATGGTAGAGGCGGTCAACGAATGCGCCCGCCGGATGGTTGCGGAAGCGCCGGACCTCTCGCGCTAACGCGTCGGGCATCGCCTCGGGCGGGGGCAGCGGCGATCCATAGTGAGCGGGGAGCAGCATCGGCGCCGACAGCGCGGCGAAGGTGAGGTCCGCAGCCGTGAAGCGGTCACCAAGCAGAAACCGTCGTCCGTCCGACAAGCGCTCGGCGACGTCGTCAAACACACGACCAACTCGGTCCAGCGCCGCGCGTGCCGAAGCCGAATCGACCCCAAGGTAACGACGGAGCGCCATGCCGACCACGGGCCCTGATGCGCGGAAGAGGGCGCGCTCCCAACGCGGGACTCCGGCCAGCGCCCAGCGCTGCAACTCTCGAACAACGGGCAACGTCTCGTGGTATAGCCACAGCCGACCGTCAGGGCCGAATCCGTGATCGAGCCATGCCTCAAACGCTGCCGCCTCTGTGCCGAGATCGCCATCGGGATACAGCCGGCGCTCGGGCCCGGCCTGGGTATCGGCCCAGCGCAGAATGTCCGCTGACTCAGCCAGAACGTCGCCAGCATCGCTGACAAACACCGGCACCGTTGTTCCACCGCCGACGGACCGGGCCGCGAGAACGTGGATCAGTTGCAGGTGTGGCCGCTCAACGTATTCCACCCCGGCTCGGTCAAGCGCCCAACGAGCCTTCTCGCAGAAGTGGCTGATCGGAATCGTAACCAGACGTGCGCCCAAGCCACGAGTCTCACATACGGGCGCAATGCCGCTCCCGGGTCGCCAGATGGGATGCCCGTGGCCGACGCAGAGCAGGGCTCTCGTGACCGATCACTCGCTTCCCGGGTCTCGCTGGAGTTGAGGCCCTTGTCCGCCATCGAAGGCGATCGTTCGTGTATACGGCGCTCATTTCGTAGCCGGTGTAAGCCATCGGTCGAGGTCGTCGAGCACCACCTCGATGGCCGGCTGGAGCTCGTCGGCGATCTGGTCCTGGCTCTGGCCCTCTGTCGTGCGCCGCCCGGCCTCGCTGATGATGATTTGGAACACGCCGGCGAGCGCGATCCCCTGCAGCCGGGCCAGCTCCGGCGTGACTGCTCCCGTCTCGCTGATTGCGGTGGCGATGGCAGCGGCCTGACGGTCTGACATCTCAAGCGCGAGCCGGTGGACAGCCGGGCTGATCGCGGCCAGGTAGCCGAGCTCACCACGCCACTGCTCGGCCGGAACGCGGCGGATCCCCTCGACGACGTCCAGCGCGAACTCGCGGATGGCTGCCGCCGGCGTGGTTCCGGGTGCTCGCGTCCGGATCAGCCGGGAGAGCTGGTCTTGGACTTCCTGGTCGTAGTCGGTTACCAGGTGTTCCTTGCTCTGAAAGTAGTTGTAGACGGTCTGTTCTGAGACCTCGGCCTCGCGCGCCACATCGCTGACCGCGACCTGCTCATAGCCGCGCTCGGCGAACAGTCGCGCCGCGGCGTCGGCGATGACGCGACGTGTGCGGACCTTCTTTCGCTCGCGCAACCCGAGCTCAGTCATGTACAGAGGATAGCAATAATTGATTCGACACAAATATTTGAGTACACTCAATTATTAGCTCATGACCAAAAGAGGAGCCCCTATGACCACCACCGCCCACACAACCAGCCGCACCGACCACCTGCTGGCGCTCATGACAAAGGGCGACGACGCCTTCAACGCCCGCGACTTCGACGCTGTCGACGCCGTCCACCATCCAGACATGATCGCGTTCATCACCGGGTTGGCCGAGCCGGTCTACGGGAGCGAAGCGCACACCGCGGCGATGCAGCAGTTCCTGGGGAGCTTCCCCGACATGCACGTAAACACCCCGTACCCGATCCAGTCCGGAAGCGGCGACTGGATCACCGTCATCACCCGTGCGACGGGGACGTTCACCGGCGAGATGACCCTCCCCGACGGCAACGTCATTCCCCCGACGGCGAAGGCGTTCGACGTTGAGTTCGGCCAGACCACCAAGTGGGACGGCGACCGGCTCATCGTGATCTCCGCCTTCTGGGACGCCGCTCTTCAGGCAAAGCAACTCGGCCTTTCCCAGTAAACGAGGGACCCCCGGCCGGCCCGCGGCGCCCGGATCTAGCGAGCCGGCCGGCCGCTCTCCACAACCAGCCAGCGGCGCTCGAAGGAGAAAGCCATGAAATCCACCCCGCCGCTCCGGCCGTTTGAGCTAGTAAGCGCGGACGGCCAGGACTACGTGATCTACCGCGAGTTCGGCGTCGGATCGGTTGCCCTCGAGTTGGGTCGGCTTTAGCGCAGAGTCGCTTCGATGACGCTGAGCGGGGTGTTGGTGTCGACGATCTGGATCAGACGGAAGCCGGCGCTGGTCAGGAGGTCCTCGAACTCGTATCGGGTGCGTTCCCGGCCGCCGAGCATGACCATCATCATCAGGTCATAGAGCTTGGCCTGATGGGGTTGATTGCCTGGTGGGACAACCATCTCGATGACCAGGACGCGCGCGCCTGGTTTGCCCGCGCGGGCGCAGTTCTGGAGGACCGCGCGGGCTCGATCGTCATCCCAGTCATGGAGCGTGCGCTTCAGGAGATAGGCGTCGCCGCCGGCCGGTACGGCGGCGAACATGTCTCCCTCGATGAGCCGACAGCGGTCGGCCAGCCCGCTCTTCGAGACCACAGCCCGCGCGCCCGCGATGACGTGCGGCTGGTCAAATAGGACACCATGCGCTCCCTCATCAGCCGGCGGCAACCCTGGGCAATCCGAGATGCAGTGCGGTCACAGCAGAATCCAGGAGTCTAAGCGCCACAACCCTTGACGGGCAGCGCACCACTCGCCAGCGCCGCGCGGACGCGGACCCGAAGACTAGGACGCCAATCGTCTCCGCCAGCGATGGCAACGTCGAGACTGCTCTCGCCGGGCTACGGGTGTCGGCCAGCTCTCGGCACTGCTCCCGCTCTGCGCGGCAAACGCGCCTCTCGAGTCAGGCCGCCACGGCCCTTCGGGGCGCGAGCACCGCGGCTCGCGCGTTGGCTCGCAACGATCATCAAGCAGCGCGATCCTGGACCCGGACCGACTGCTCATAGGCCCTCCGACGGACTCGAACCACACCCACCCTGGCTGGGCTGGCCGAGGCACTGCCCGCCGCTCACTGAGCTCCGGTGGCTGAGACGTCATGGAAGATCTGATGCCGCGAACTCCTCGCATTGATCCCCACCATCACGATGTGCCCGGAGTTCTGCCGGCAGTGGTTAGCCAAGAGGAGTGCGGACGCCGGCGCTTCCCGGTCTCGACCTGGCCCGTCCAACGACCACGCCCTCGGCAGGACTCGGCCACGGACGCGGGCGCCCTCGATGAGGACGCCCGATCGACTCCTGGATTCGGAAGCTGCTTTAGGGCGTAGGGATCAGGCGTAGGGGCAGCCGTCTGCCGGGCCAAAGTTGCCCGAGGCGGGGTGCTGGCCCATGATCAGGCCGAAGTCCTGGGTCCAGGTGCCGGGCGACCGGGCTCCGTGGATGGCGCCGTCGGTGACGCCGGTGCCGACTTCGCGGTAGGTGGGGCTGAGGATGTTCTGGCAGTGGCCGGTGCTGGCCATCCACGCGGCGACGACCCGGGCCGGGGTGGTGAAGCCGGTGGCGATGTTCTCGCCGACGTTTGACCAGTCAAAGCCGACGGCGCTGATGCGTGCCGAGAAGTTCGCGCCATGGCTGAAGTCGCTGTGGTTGACCATGTCGGTGGTCCAGCCCTGCGCTGAGCGGTTCAGCCGCGAGTTGCTCTGGAGCGCGGGTAGGTCCCGGCTCTGGCGCTGGACGTTGATCAGACAGACAACTGCTTTCTGCAGTTCGGGCCGCGAGGCGGCACCAATCGGCGTGTTGGCGTTGGCGCATCCCTGGGCGCGGGGCGAGGCGTGGGCCGAGGCGGCGGGCGCGATGGCGACCAGCGTGAGTGCGATCGCGGCTGCGAAGGCCGCGGTCAGGCGCCGGATTGTGACGCGTGTGCGTGTCAGGGTGTCGCAGAGGTTCGCTATGTCTGTGTTGGTCATAGACATTGCTTCGGTCGTTGCCGGGTTCTCGATGAGCGGTCTCGATCCCCGTCCACCAAACGTCCAGATGACGACATCCGGACCTAAACGGATGGATCTAGAGGTCGACCACACCTACCGCTGGGCGATCACGGCCGCGGGCTCGGGAGAGCAAGCGGGCGCTACGCTCGCGGCCTCAGCATGTACTGGGTGGAGAGCGGACAAGCGTTGGGAGGCTCCACCGCGAGCTTGGTGCAGAGCACCGCTCAGGGCATGAGCCTCAACGTCACGCTCAAAGGCGGTCGGCGGGAGATTGTCGGCGTCGTACCCGACACCAACGCCAGCATTCGAGTTCGAACCCACACCGGCGCGATCCGAACGGTCCCCGTGCTCGATGGCGTCTACGTCGTTTCAACCGGCGAGCGCCATAACTACATACGGGGACTCTGACGGCCTGGACCTAGCCCAAATTTGGTCGACCACCGAGTCCCGGCTACTCCCAATCGAGAAGCGGAACTCTGCCAACCGGCACCTAGTCGAGATGTGCGGTAGGCGTTAGTCTGTGAGACGGCGACGGGCGCGAGCGACGAAGGCGCCGCGCAGCCGTCCAGAACGGCAGACCGTGCATTCGCCCGCACGTTCGGATAGCCAACGTCCCGCCGGACGATCGTCAAGATCACGGGTTCCCGGGAGCTCAAAGTGTCGGACTTGAGCCACAGCGGGGTGCGGCGCGGCTTGTTCCTGGCCCCGTTTGACGAGCTCGCCGATCCGCGGGTACTGGTGGATTTGGCCGTGCGCGCTGAGTCCCGCGGATGGGACGGAATGTTTGTGTGGGACCACATCGTCTACCGGGCTCCGGTCAAGGCAGTGGCGGACCCGTGGGTGGCGCTGAGTGCGATCGCCGCCCGGACCGAACGGCTGCGCCTCGGCCCGCTCGTGACACCCCTTTCGCGGCGACGGGTACAGAAGCTGGCGCGAGAGACGGTGACACTCGATCACCTGAGCACCGGTCGCCTAACCCTAGGGGTCGGGCTGGGTAGCAGTAACCCCGACGAGCTGGTGCCGTTCGGGGAGGTCGTCGCGCCGCGCGCGCGGGCCCGCTTGCTGGATGATGGGCTGAGTCGGCTCGCTGAGCTTTGGGACGGCGAGTTCGAGCCACGCCCGGTCCAGCGGCCAAGGATCCCCGTCTGGGTGGCAGCCCGCTGGCCAAACCGCCGGCCCCTCGCGCGCGCGGCAGCATGGGACGGGCTGTTCCCGATCGAGCTACCTGGACCGGAGGCGCTCGCCGGCCTCGCAGCGGAGATCGCGGAAAAGCGCCGGCCAGACCAAGGTCCGTTTGACTTGATCGTCGAGATCGATCCCGGTGCTGAGGTCGCACCATGGGGCGAAGTCGGGGCGACCTGGGTGCTCACCGGTTTCGGGCCCCAGCCCCGGCAAGCCGAAGTATTAGAAGTGATCGACGACGGTCCTCGGTAAAGCGTTCCTCCGATTAGCCGCGACAGCCTTGCAAGCAGATGTTCGGTGGCGCGGCCTGCGCCGGCGGCGGGCAATGCGGTGCTGGCGCGACTACCGGTAATCGCCGTTGGTAGGCCAGGCTCTGCGGTCAAGCCCGCCGAGCTCAGCCTGCTGCGAGCTCCAGAACGCCGGCTCGGAGCCGTAGCTGGCATCCGGCGTTAGGAACACATAGCTCGAATGCCGCGTGGTCACCGCAGCGAGATCAGCGTGCAGATTGGCGGCCGTGGCATCGAAGATGACGTGGCAAAAGCGCGATGGTGGATAGCTGAAGATGAACTCGTACCCAACCAAGCTGGGCACGTCGACCAGCAAATTCGCTTCCGTGTTCTCGGTAATGACGTGGACATCAGCAGTCGGCATGTAGCCAGGGCCGAATGTCGACCCGTAGTTATTGACCGTGACCATGCCGGCGGTCAACTTGGCGTAGCTGTTCAGGCTCGCGTAGTAGGACTCAGACCCAGTCGCATTCGGACAGCGATCAAAGAAGAACCCATCGATCGCGTAGTAGCTCACCCACACAGCCATCGTCGCTTCGACGGTCGATAGGGCAATGGCAGCGTAATCAGTGTCGACATAGCCGAGCACCCTTATTCCCTTGGCGCGCATGTTGCCGATATGCGTCGTGTAATCGCTGTTGACCGATGTGCCGGGGCCGCTATCGGGGTTGGCGATGATGTAGCCAACGTTGGTGGGATTGGCCTCAATCACATCCCAGTAGGAGCCAAGATACGTCGGATACACATACAGCGGAATCAATGCCTCCAAGGGCCAAGATGATCCCGCGTTCACACCGATCTGGTTGTCTGAGCCGGTTGTCACAGTTCTGCCAGACCTAGCAGACTAGCCGCAGAAACCGGTGTGATGGCAGACGGCGCGCGTCCTGCGACGTCTCAGGATCAAACGTCACGAGGTCTCGGGGACTAGGGTCACGCTCATTGCGCGGCACGTGTCTCTTAGTAGGTTCACGACCGCGTCGCTGAGACCTTGCTGGTGTGATGTGCTCAGCGGCCGATGGCCGGTGCCGTGCCGCAGCACTCCGATGTTCCCTTAGGTGTGGGCAGTGAGAGGGACTCGCCCGGGTGTCGGATGCGAGCGGAGTGCTAGGGCTGGTATGGCGGCGCGACTCCCCAGCCCCACCGCGGAACCGGCGCGTGCTGAGCGACTTGGGCGCCAGGTCCAGAGTTGTGTTCCGCCAAGCGAGTGCCCCATTCCGCGTACCCCATGATCGCGGCGCGGAACTCCGGGTCTGCAGGTAGGTCAGCGTCGTCGGCAGCGCGGCTGAGCAGGGTGACGAACCGCAAGCGTTGCTCGGGGGTGATCTCAAGCCCGAGGTGGCGACCGAGCATGTGTTCATAGCCGCCGAGCTTCTCGGTGTACTCCGGGGCTCCGCCCATGACCTCGCACCACCAGATCGTGACGTGGCGGCGATGCTCCTCCCCCACCTGCCCGCCGAATACGGGGGCCAGGAGCTCATCTTGTTCTATGAGGTCATAGAACACGTTGAGCCACCGCTCGAACGCCTCTGGCCCGCCGCCCCACTCAAGAATCGTCGGCGGTTCGTTCTGCTCGGCGGACACCGACCGCACGATACCCCGGCTCGGGGCAGCCGTCTTCGACACCCGCATCGGAGGCCGACGCGTACGTCGCTACCGTCGCACTGGAGGTTGGGGACTTCGACGCTGGCGTGCGTTGCCCGGGCCAGCAGTGCCTGCGATCCTTGGCGCGTGTGGGAAGACAGCGAGCAGCGCTACTCGATCGCCAGCCTGGCGGCACCATCGATGCCGATCACGGCGTTTACCGAGACAGCGCGTGAGGCCATCGTGCTCGCACGAGCCGAAGCGCACGGGCTCGGTCAAGATCGTCCGGGCACAGAGCATCTCTTGCTCGGCCTGCTGGGCGTCGAGGAAGGTCTCGCCGCCCGGGTTCTGGGCTCGTTTGATGTCACCGCTGACATGGTGCGCGACCACGTGCTGGCGATGGGAGGATGCGGCACGCCAGGGGGCGCTGCTGAAGACATATCGGTTGCGCGACGCAGCCGCAAGGTTCTGGAGTTCGCGCTGCGAGGAGCGATCGTGCTGGGTTTCAGCGCCGCCGGGACGGAAGAAATCCTGCTCGCACTCATCCGTGAGCACGAATGCGTCGCTGCGGGGATTCTGCGCGCACTCGTCCCAGACGCCGACCTGAGATTCGCAACGCCGTGATCCGGACGCTTTCAGACACTCAGCCGCACATGCTGAGAACTCGACCGGTCCCCTTCCAAGCCGCCCCACGAAACCTCTCATCGCTCCAGCGGGCCAACCGCTCGCCCGCAGCAGGCCGTATACGGAACTGGTTGGCCAAGCTCCGCCCGCGCGACACGCTTGTCGTTGCTCGGTCAGGCGGGCACGGCGCCGGCCTGACCTTTCAGAGATGAAAGTTCTCGTCACGGGACATGTCGGCAAGATCGGTGGGTGCGTCGCCGAGTCCCTCAGGGCATGCGGCCACGCGGTGGTCGGTTTTGATCTCGCCGACGGCGAGGATCTGCTCGACCTCGCGGCTGTCAAGCGAGCTGCCATGGGATGCGCGGCGATCGTGCATCTCGGCGGCCTGGCCCACGATACGGCGGGCACCCCCGAGCACATCATGGCCACCAACGTGCTCGGAACCTGGCACGCCCTGCTCGCTGCAGAGACCGCCGGCGTGACGCGAGTGATCCACTTCTCCAGCGTGCAGGCACTCGGGATCGCTGAGGGCGAACGGCTGCCGGACTACTTCCCGGTCGACGATCAGCATCCCCGCCGCGCGATGCGCCCATACGGGTTATCCAAGCGCCTGGCCGAGGATCTTTGCGAGGCGTTCACCGCCCGGACGGCGATTTCGAGCATTTCGCTGCGCCCGGTGGCGGTGTGGGAGCCCGACACCTACGCACGGATCACGGCTCAGCGCCGCACCAACCCGCAATCTGAATGGCTGCCGTTCTGGGAGTACGGCGCGTTCGTCGACGTACGCGATGTCGCGGCGGCGGTCAACCGTGCATTGGAGGTCGGGCCGTCCGGACACCACCGAGCGCTGTTGTGCGCTACCGACATTTCGGCCAGCGCTCCCAGTCTTGAGCTCGCCGATCGCCTCGCTGCCGGCGTGCCCATCACAGACCCCGGGCGCTACTGGACAGACCCGTCACGAGCCCTGTTTGACTGCTCGACCGCCCAAGCCTTGTTGGGCTGGACGCCCCGCTACCGCTGGTCGCAGCGCTACCGGGGCACGTAGAGAACCGTTCACTGAGGGGAGTCGTGCGTCTCGAGCCCGCGACGCCGGTGCTTTCGGTCGCAACGTTCCCCCGAGAACGATCTCCATCAGGCGATTGTGCGTCCGGAGAGACGAAAATAATGCGCCGCCCGGCTACCAGTCGGGCTGGCTCGGCTAGGGCAGGATCTCGACGTACCCGTCCGTTCCATGCACGCGGATCCGCTGCCCATCTCGGATCAGCTGGGTAGCTTGCTCGACGCCAACGACGGCCGGCAAGCCGTACTCCCGTGCGATCACCGCGCCATGGGTCATCAGGCCACCGACCTCTGTCACCAGCCCCTTGATCGCGACGAACAGGGGCGTCCAGCTGGGGTCGGTGTAGGCGGTGACCAGGATGTCGCCCGCTTCGAGATCGGCCCGCGCCATGTCCAGGATGACGCGGGCCCGCCCCTCGATGGTTCCGGCGGAAACGGGTAAGCCGACCAGCGCGCCGGCGGGGACATCGTCGCGTCCGTACGTCCCGGCGATGACTTCGCCATCCGACGTGAGCACCCGGGGCGGCGTGAGCGCTTGGTACGAGCTGAACGCGTCCTGGCGCCGGCGGATCAGCTGCTCATCCACTTGATGAGTGCGCGCGACGTCGTCGAGCTCCTCAAACCTGAGATAGAAGATGTCTTCCTTCTCACGAAGCACGTGGGCCTGTACGAGGCGCTCGGCTTCTTCCAACAGCGCTTGCTTGTAAACGAAGTACCGGCTGACCATGCCGTACTTCGGATACTCCCGGTACCCGATGAAGGTCCGGACCCGGTCGATCATGCGCTTGGCCTCTTCGGCCTTCGGCTCCCCATCTGGCAAAGCTCGCAAGCGCTCCAGTTGCTCTTGTTCCTTCTTCCAGGCCTCCTGCCTTCCTTGCTCGAAGCGCCGCTTGCCGGCGCCCGGCTCGAAGTTCTTGATGTTGCCGAGGATCATGGGCACGAGCGTGGTGGGGCGTTCGCTCCAACGCGGCCTGGTGATGTCGATCTCGCCGACGCAGCGCATGCCGTAGGTGTCGAGGTAGGCCCGGATGGCATCTCGAGCTTCGCGCCCGCCCGCGATCGTGGGCAGCTCGTCCAGGAAGTCCTCGTCCTCGACGTGCTGCAGGAAAGCCACCACGTCTGGATGCGCGCGGATCACGTCCGCGACGTCCAGGAGCGCCAGCCCCATCTCAGCCGTGACGTTGTGAGGGACGGACTGCGTGAGCGTGTCGGCCGCGTTCTTCTCGCCCAGCCACGCCTGCAGCTGCTCGTTGAGCCACCAGGTGGCCTCCATCGCCGCCATGAACACCTGAAAGCTTCGGGGATCGAACAAGAGCCGCTTCAGCTCCTGGATGTCGGCCAGGATGAAGTCGAGCAGCGCCGATCCGGACTTCGTCCGGATGTCGTGCTTCAAGGTGGCGATGGAGGCCTGGCTGCGCTCGATCAGCTCGGCGACGATGACCGGATCGGTCTCGATCGGGGGTTGCGGGCCGCCAGCTGACGTCCCGCCCGGGCCCTCGTCCGCGAGGATCGGGATGAAGTCGGCGCGTTCGAGGATGGTCTGCAGCGCGTCCCCGATCAGCGGATCGGATCTCCCCAGGGCCTCCAGGGTGGCTGCGCGGGTCGTTGGCGACGCCAGTCTCTGGGCGACATCGACGAACAGCCTGCCGCCGGCCTCGGACATGGGCCGCGGGGTCGTCAGCTGCCAGAAGGAGAGACCCAGGGGCTTCATCGGGTCGGTCATCATCTGCTGATGACCGACGGAGACGTAGACGTGGTTCGCGTGATCGCTGGCCGCGGGGATGGGGAACAGCGTGGTGATCGACCGGCTTTGGACGATCCGAAACCCATCGTCGACCAGGCACCATTCGATGTCCTGGGGACGGCCGAAGTGAGCTTCGATCCGCCGGCCCAACTGCACGAGCCGCACGACCTGCGCATCGGTCAGCGCCGGCTGCTCCTGACGCTCTGGCTCGATCGCCATCTCCTGCGTCCCACCTGCCGGCGAGGCGTGGATGGCGAGCCGCTTGGTGGCGACCGCCTTGGCAACGACTTCACCGTCGCGCACCTTGTAGACGTCGGCGTTCACCAGGCCCGCGACGAGGGCCTCGCCGAGGCCGAAGCTGGCCTCCACGGTGGCGATCTTCCGGTTTGACGTGACGGGGTCGGCCGTGAACAGGATGCCGGCCGCCTGCGCAAAGACCATCTGCTGCACGACCACGGCCATGCGGACCTTCCGGTGGTCGAAGCCGTTTCGCAGGCGGTAGGTCACGGCTCGCTCGGTGAACAGGGAGGCCCAGCACCGGCTGACGTTCTGGAGGATCGCCGCCGGACCCAGGACGTTCAGGTAGGTGTCCTGCTGGCCCGCGAAGGAGGCGGTCGGCAGGTCCTCCGCCGTCGCGCTGGATCGAACGGCGTAGGCAGCTTGCTCGCCGAGCCGGGCGACCGAGCGGGTGATCGCCGCCGCCAGATCCTCAGGGATGGCGATTCCTTCGAGGGCCCCGCGGATCTCGGCGCTGAGCGGGCGAATCGCATCCCGGTCGTCCGGGTCCAGGCGAGACAGCCAATCGAGCCGATCGTCGATCGACGGCGCTTCCGCCAGGATCCGCTCGAAGGCGTCCGTCGTCACGCAGAAGCCGGCCGGCACACGAACGCCTTCGATCCGCGAAAGCTCCCCCAGGAGCGCGCCCTTGCCGCCAACCACCGCAACCTGGGTCTGGTCGATCTCTTGGAAGTCCAACACGTAGCAGCCCATCCGCTCACCTCCCTCGGAGTTGACCCGGTCAACTCCACTCCTGGTCTTTGGTTCCACCGTGCGGCGGGTGATTATGCGGGACGAATCAGGGCCTCATGAGGGCCCCCTGTCTGGTATAAGTTGGAAGTGGAGAGGGGCGTGACCGGGAGCGATCACCGCCGCCCCCACAAGCAGTCAGGCAACCACTCGATCAGTCCTCGAGCGTCCGGTGATGCCACCCGATTGCGCGTCGAGCAGCCGGCGCGATCACGGTAGGTGAGTGATTCCATGTCGAGAAGCTCTGACCGGCTCCGCTCACCAGGTGAAGGGCCACGACAGGCGCGGCCCGCGACACCAGGAGACCACCATGCCGAAGTACCTGCTCCTCAAGCATTACCGCGGCGGCCCGGAGCCGCACCGTCCCGTGCCCCCGATGGACCAGTGGGCTCCCGAGGACGTGGAGGCGCATATGGCCTTCCTCAGGCACGTCAGCGAGCTGCTCGAGGAGAGCGGCGAGTACGTCGACGGGCAGGCGCTCACGCCATCGCGCACCTGGGTGCGCTACGGCGGCCCGGACGCCGCGCCGGTCACCACCGATGGCCCGCTGCCCGAGACCAGCGATCTCGTGGCGGGCTGGTACATGATCGACGTCGAGTCGCACGAGCGCGCGGTCGAGCTCGCGGCCTACGTCTCCTCCGAGCCCGGCCCGGGCGGGGGGCCGCTGTACGAGTGGATCGACGTCCGGGAGGTCATGTCCGGGGCGCCCTCGGACGACTGACCCGGCGTGATCGACGAGCCGACGCGACGGCTGGACGAGGGCGCGCTGCGCGGGTTCGGGCGGGGCCTTATTCCTCGGGTGCTCGCGGGCCTGGTCCGGCGGGGCGAGGACTTCGATGCCGCCGAGGACGCGCTGCAGGAGGCGCTGCGGGTGTGGCCCGAGCACCCGCCGCGAGGAGGCGACGTACGCCGAGCCGCGGCCCGCCGCCACCGACGAGGGCGACGACACCCTCTTGCTGCTCTTCTGCTGCTGCCACCCCGACCTCGCGCCCGCCTCCCAGGTGGCGCTGACCCTGCGCGCCGTCGGCGGCCTCACCACTCGGGAGATCGCCGACGCCTTCTACATGCCGGAGGCGACGATGGCGCAGCGGATAAGCCGCGCCAAACGCACCCCGCAGGGGCGCCGCCTGGACCGGCCGGGCGACCTCGCCGTCGTGCTGCGTGTGCTCTACCTCGTCTACACGGCCGGCCACGCGGGCCGGGTGGACGTGGCCGGCGAGGCGATCCGGCTTGCCCGCCAACTCACCCTCGCCACCGAGGAACCGGAGGCGCGCGGGCTGCACGCGCTGATGCTCCTCAACCACGCCCGCCTCGCGGCGCGACTCGACTCAGAGGGTCGCATCGTCACCTTGGACCGACAGGACCGCGGCCTGTGGGACACCCGCGAGATCGCCGAGGGCGTGCGCGTCCTGCAGTCGGCGCTCGCCACGCAGACGGAGGAACGGCGCCTCGGCCGCTACCAGGTCGAGGCCGCCATCGCCGCCCTCCACGACGACGCGGCAAGCGCGGAGGAGACCGACTGGCCGCAGATCCTCGCCTGGTACGACGACCTCGTCGCCCTCACCGACGACCCGGTGCGCCAGGACCCCGCCGCGGTGCTCGGGCGCGCGGTCGCGGTCGGCCACGTCCTCGGCGCCGCCGCCGGGCTGCGCGAGACCGACCGGCTGCGCGAGGTGATCGGCGAGCGGCACCGCTGGCACGCCGTCCGTGGCCACCTGCACGAGCTCAGCGGCGACCTCCCTGCCGCCGTTACCGCCTACGCCGAGGCCGCCCGCCGGGCCACGAACGTCTCCGAGCGCGACCACCTGATCCGCCAGGCCGCCCGCGCGCGGGCCGCCGAGCTATAGAGGAGTACTCGTCTCACCGAGCGTCCTCCATAGGCTCGCGTACCCAGCTATGACCCGAGCGAGCCGAGCAACTCATCGCTGGTCTCTTCAGACCAATGGGCGGCGCGTTTCCACCAGCCGATCGGCAACCGAGAGACGCTGTAGCCCGGCTGTGGCGACACGAGGTCCCGTCGTTGGTCGAGGCGGGATTCAGCGTGATCGTGCCCGACCTGCGCGGATACGGCAGGTCAGACAAGCCCACGGCGGTAGACGCCTACACGATGCCGCGGCTGGTGGGCGACGTGCTGGGGGTAATGGCGCATCTCGGCGTCCAGCGTGCGCACGTCGTCGGCCACGACTGGGGGGCGGCGATCGCCTGGTCGATCGCCGCGCTGGCAGGCGACCGCGTCGACCACCTCGTCGCGCTGTCGGTCGGGCATCCCACAACGATGCGGACCGGTGGCTTCGAGCAGCACGAGAAGTCTTGGTACATGCTCCTGTTTCAGTTCGTCGGGATTGCCGAGAAGTGGCTGTCGGACAACGGGTGGGCGAACTTCCGCGCGTGGAGCCGTCACCCAGACGTAGATGCGGTAATCGCCGAACTGGAGGCCAATGATTCGCTCACTCCCAGCCTGAACTACTACCGGGCCAATCTTCCACCCAAGGTCTGGTTGGGTCCAGGACCCGAGCTGCCACCAATCCAGGTCCCGACAATGGGGATCTGGAGCTCGGGAGACGTCGCACTGACGGAGGGCGGACCCAAGAACAGGGTCAGATGACACGGTCCTCGCTCAACATCGCCGCACCATGGCGCTACGAGAGGCTGGAAGGCCCAGGCCACTGGATGCAGCTCGAGGCGCCCGAGACCATCAACCGGCTGCTGATCGACTTCCTGCCGGGGTGACCTGCACTGAATGCGCGTCAGCGCGGGGTTGGCCTCGACTCATCATCGCGGCCTTAGTGGCTGTGGTGGGCACCGGTGATCGTCCCCAAGCGACGGCGAAGGATCGCGTAGGCGATCCCGCCGATCGTCCCGATGCCGGCCGGCAGCGGAAGTGCCGAACCCGCCACGATCACCCCCCGCGAGAAGGCACACCGGCGCCCGCGTTGCTCGGGGAGAGCAGCTCGAGCGCGAGCGCGGACCACGCGAAGTCCTCGGCGCCCATTCCGCGCCCGTCGTGGGGGTCGTAGAACTCGCGTAGTCCCTCCAGCGCCACCCTTTCCGTGATCGCGCGGGCGAGCGTGGCCGCTTGCTGCTCGTAGCCGAGACGGACCAGGCCCCGCCAGACGAGCCATGCGCTGTTGACCCATGTCGGCCCCCGCCAGTAGCGCCGCAGGCCCTCGAAGTGCTCGCGCAGCGAGAACGCCCCCTCATCGAGCGAGACCGCGGGCGGGGCGACCGGCGTCCAGAAGCGGCGCTCGTCCAGCAGGTAGTCCACCAGGCGGTGACCGATCTCCTCGGGCAGGTCGGGCAGCGCGAGTGGGGCGAGCGCTGCCCAGGTGACCGGAATCCGCTGGTCGATCCCCGGGATCACCGCGGGCAGGAACAGCCCGCTTGGCTCGTCGTAGCACCGGGCGATGAGCGCCGGCGTGATCGACGGCAACCCGAGCGCCAGGCGCGAGAGCCCGTGGATCACGTTGGTCAGCACCTCACAGACGACCGGGTCACCGTCGGCGCGCACGGCGTCGATCCGAAACCTGCGCTCTCGGTTGCGGCGCACCAGCTCGACAAAACCGGGCAGGGCCTGCGCTCGATGGCGCCAGATCGGGTCAAATTGCGGCGATGCGTCTAACCCCGACTCATCGGGCTGCAGGATCCACAGCAGCCCGTCGCCGTCCAGGTCGCGCTCCGAGGTGATCGCGGCGTGGTGGGCGACGATTCGCGGCTCCAGCGCCGGATCGCCGACCGCCACCCTCCAGGCGAACGCCAGCGCCGGCGGCTCGATCCTCGCGGTCATCACGTCGTCGTGATGGATCACGTTGTAGTACACCGCGCGCGGGCCGCTGACCGGGTGCTCCCAGAAGATCGTGTGACCGATGAACCCGTCGGGGCGTGCCGCAGCGAGCAGCGTCTCAAGCTCGGCACGGGAGCGCGCCGGGTCAAAATGGCGCCACGCGGCCGCCGAGAAACAAGAGTCCCAATACCACTGCCAGCGGTAGCGCCCTGGGCTCGGGCGCGTGTACGCGAACGGAACACCATCGCGCTCGCCAACGGTCCAGTTCCCTTCGAGCGTCTGCCGGCAGCGCTGCTCAAGCAGAATCACGCACCGGAGCTTCGCAAATCGAGAACCGCGAAGTCCAGGTGCCGACGTAGCTGCGCGCGCGAAGCGGTCAGGCGACAGTCTTCGCACAGAACCGAACGTACTCATCCGGCGGCCTCGCGGACGCACTCCAGCGACGGGCTTAGGCTGAGGGGCGTGAAAGCGGACACAGCGGTCGCAATTGTGCTGGCGATCGTCTCAACGACGTTGGCCAATATCGCGTATCTGCGCGAGCACGACGCGGCTGCCTCACTGCCGTGCCTCTCGATGCGCCGCCCACTGCACTCGGCCCAGCTACTGCTCACCAACCGCAGCTGGCTGTTCGGCTTCGCGATGGAGACGGGTGGCTTCCTGTTCTATGCCGCGGCGCTGGCACTGGCGTCTCTCGCGCTCGTCCAGAGCATCGCGGCAGGAGGGATCGGGGTGCTCGCATACGTGTCCTCGCGCGTGACCGGCCGACCACTCGGCAGTCGTCAACGAGGGGGTGTGGTCCTATCGATCGCCGGGCTGCTGGCGCTCGCGGTGTCGCTCGCCCATAGCAGCGGCCAGGGGGGCAACGGCTCGACCGCCGCGATTCTCGTGTGGATCGCTGCCACCGCCGGGCTTGCGCTGCTGGCGCTCTCGAGTGGCAGGAGGATGGGAGGGCTGGCAGTCGCCGAGGGTGTCGCCGGAGGGCTGTTCTTCTCGATCGGTGACCTGTCGACCAAGCTGGCGACGCAGGGGGGCGCGCGCCTCGCGTTCATCACCACCCTCATCATCGGCTATACGGTCGGGACCTCGCTTCTGCAGCTCGGGTACCAGCGTGGCGGCGCGCTCACTGTCGCCGGGCTCGCCACGCTGCTCACCAACGCGGTGCCGATAGCCGCCGGAACGATCGTGCTCAACGAACCAGTGCCATCCGGTTTGCCCGGAGCACTGCGGATCCTCGCGTTCATCGCCGTCACCGCCGGCGCGATCCTGCTTGCCGCCCCTGACCACCAGGCCGCACCAGGCGCCAGCGCCGCTGGGCAAGGATCCATCGAGCCAACGTGAGGTCGCACTAACTGCCAGAACCCCGCCGGCGCCCCCTCGACGACTTCAGTCCGTCACCGGGACCGGGACCGGGGAACCCTGACCGCCCGCCGGTGCCGGCGCGTGGCCGATGAAGTCCTTGGGCCGGATCAATACCAGCGCGCAGACGGCGGCGACGAGCGCCAGCAATCCCGTGATCAGCTCCAGCTCGTTCAGCGCGCTCGCGTAGTGGGCACCGAGCGTTGCGGGGGTGGCGCCGCTCAGCTTCGTCGCGAAGATCGAGCCGAGCGCTGCGACCGCGGTGGCGATACCGATCTGGCGGAAGGTCGTGTTGATGCCGCTCGCCATGCCGGCATCGTGGGGCTGGACGACCCCGACAGCGGTCGACGCCAGCGGCGCGTTGACCATGCCGCTGCCGATCCCGGCGACGATGAAGCCCGGGATCAGGTGGGTCCAGCTGGAGTCGGCTGACAATCCGCGCATCAACAGCAGTCCGATGCCGACCAGTAGAAGCCCGGGCCCGATCAGGAAGCGGACCGGGATACGGGCGGACAGCCGGCCGGCGGGGATCGCGGTGACCAGCGCGCCGGCGGTGATGATCGCCAGTCGCCAGCCGCAGCCCAGCGCCGAGAAGTGCTGAGCGTTCTGGAAGTACAGGACGATGTAGAGGAACAGCGCATACAGCGATCCGTTCATGCCGAAGGCCGCGATCGAGCCGCCGACGAAGGTCGGCTTTTTGAACAGCGCCAGGTCGAACATCGGCTGAGAGACGAAGCGCTCGGCCACCGGGAAGGCGGCCAGCGAGACGCCGGCGATGATCAGCGAGGCCACCACCTCGGTGCTGCCCCAGCCCTTGAAGCCGGACTCAATCAGCCCGTAGACCAGCGCGGTCAGGCCGAGCGTGAACAGGACGAATCCGACGAGGTCGAGTCGACGGTGGTGCGGCGGGCGGAACTCCTGGACCCGGGTCAGCGTGATCGCGATCGCGAAGATGCCGATCGGCAGGTTCACGTAGAAGATCCAATGCCAGCTCAGGCCGGTGGTCAGGGCGCCGCCGAGCAGCGGGCCGAGAGCGGTCGAGACGCCCGCCACCGCTCCCCAGACGCCAAACGCGAAGCCGCGCTCGCGCCCGTGGAAGGTCTGGGCCAGGAGCGCCAGCGAGGTGGCGAACACGGTGGCGCCGCCGATCCCCTGCACAGCCCGCCAGATGATCAGCTCGGTACCGGAGGTCGACAGGCCACATAGGAGCGACGCGGCCGTGAAGATGGCCAGACCGAGCGCGAACTCTCTGCGGCGCCCGAGGATGTCGGCCAGGGAGCCGGTCGGCAGCAGCAGCGCGGCGAGGGAAAGTGAGTAAGCGTCAACGGTCCACTGCACGTCGGAGAAGCTCGTGTGCAGCGAGGAGCGGATGTCCGGCAGCGCGACGACAACGATCGTGATGTCGATCAGCAGCATGAACGTGCCGAGAGAGATGGCCAGCAGCGTCCAGTTCTTGTGCGGGATCTTGGCGGCGGTAGTAGTGGTCATGGGCTCAGGGTATCACAACTCCTTGTAACAGCAAGCGCTTTACTTAGCAAGTCCTTGTACTGACTCGATAGATTCCTGACCTCGTGACCGAACCTGATTCCCCCAGCTTCCACCACGTCCACCACCTGCTGTGGGAGTGCTACGCCCGGATGGTTCCGCTCGCGGACGAGCTGTTCGCAGACGGTGAGCTGACCCTGTCGCTCGCTGGGACGCTCGACATGGTCAGCACCTGGCCGGGCTCCACCGCGGCGGAACTCTCCCGCCGCAACCCCAAGTCCCAGCAAGCAATCAGCCAGCTCGTCGCGAGGCTCGAGAAGCTCGGCTATGTCGAACGGCGCGTCGGGCCCGGCCGCGGCGTGGGCCTGTACCTCACCGCCGCCGGCGAAGCCGCCCAGGCCGACGGCAACCGGCGCGAAGAAGAGCTCGAGCTGCGCCTGCGCAAGCTGCTCGGCGAGGAGACCTACGCACAGCTGGGTGAGATGCTGGAGCGGGCCAGCGCCAGTCTCGACGAATAGCGCTGCCTTTCTCTGCACGCCGCGGGGCCCCTCGTGGCTGGCCATCACCCAAACATCGGGCACTGTCGGCGGAGTTAACCGCCGCGTGTGAGACGACTTGTACCGGCACGACCCAACGCTCACATGCGGCTGCCGGCGGAGGGGACATTCGATGCTAGCCTAACGAACATGTTCGTGACGAACGCGTTCGGTAAGCCAAGGAGCCGTTGATGCACCGTGCACCAGTTAGCCGCAGGCAGCGGCCGGCGAAGCAGGCACTGAGCCGAGAATCGATCGTCGGCGCGGCGTTGAGCATCCTCACCGAGGAGGGCGCTGAGGCGCTGACGATGCGCCGTTTGGCGATGGCGCTCGATACCGGCGCGGCGTCGCTGTACGTCTATGTCAAGAACCTCGACGAGCTGCACGCGGCCATGCTGGAGGAACTGCTGGGGGCGCTGGAGCTCAGTCGCGGCCGAGCCGCATGGCGCAAGCGTCTCGTCGAGCTCCTGGTCTCCTATACCGGTCTGCTGTACGAGTATCCGGTGCTGGCGCGGACCGCGCTGTTCACCTGGCCCGACGGGCCCAACTACCAGAACCTGATTGAGGCATTGCTGGCGCTGCTGGCCGAGGGCGGGGTGGAGACCGGGCGAGCTGCCTGGGGGGTCGACCTCCTGCTCCAGCGCGCGACTGCCACCGCCGCCGAGCACGCCACCCGCGAGGAGTCGAGTGACCCCAGGACCGAGCTCGCCGCGCTGGCCGAGGTCATCCGCGACGTCTCACCGGACACCCACCCGCACATCGCCGCCGCCGCCCAGGACCTGATGAGCGGGGATTTCGACCGGCACGCCTGGAGCTTTGAGGTCCTGATCAACGGCCTGCTCAACACACCTCGCGGCGGCGCCCTCAAAACC
>Ga0182024_10005536_pt1 | contig 28310 bp, 23 predicted proteins | sample P32metaG_FD_120480 | JGI IMG/M metagenome (GOLD analysis project Ga0182024, IMG submission 120480) | Permafrost microbial communities from Stordalen Mire, Sweden - P3-2 metaG (Illumina Assembly) | ecosystem: Environmental > Terrestrial > Soil > Wetlands > Permafrost | place: Sweden: Stordalen...
ACAGTGCAGTGAAGTTTTCGAGGTGGCATGTGGCGCAGTTCTTGTTGGCCAACAATGCCGACATGAATGCGAAGGCGAACGACGGCGACACGCCATTGCTCTCGGCGCTGCTCTCTGACGGCGACTGCGAGCGTACAGTGGAGTTGCTGCTTGCCAGCAAGGCCGATGTCGAGGCCACAGATAGTAGCGGACTTACGGTTTTGTTCAGGGCGGCGTTAACCGGCCGCAAGGAAGTTGTGGACCTGTTGCTGGCGCGTGGGGCCGATGTCAGTGCCAGAAACAGCGACGGCCAAACGGTCACACACATGGTGGTACTAACCGGGGTATTTAATGGTGCCATCGAATCGCTATTACGTAATGCTGATGTCAACGTCAAAGATAAGGATGGGAACACGCCTCTGCACGTCGCAGTAAAGTTAAAAAACTTGGACATGGCGAAATTACTGCTGAATTTGGGTGCTGACGTCAATGCGAACGACAATAAGGGGTTATCGCCAATGCTCTGGGTTGCTGGACTCACTGGAATCGAAAAACGGTCTGGCCAGTCAGGTGCCAACGGGTCGGTTTCTGAGTTACTCGAATTGATGGAACAAGCCGAACTCAGACAGGATCGGCTGGGTCGCAAATGATTGGGTGTCCTAACCGACCACGGGCTGACAATTAGGGTGACCAACGTTCTGTCAACTCAGAACACGTCTGCTGCCATCAGTAACCCGGTTGAGACCGAACCCATGAATGGGTCTGATCTGCGGAGACAATGGACGAGGGCTACTGGTGGGAGTTATCAGATAGACTTGCAGGTGATGGGCGACACTGAAAAGGACAGATTTTGCACATCTCGATATGTTCTGAAACCAGCGTTTGCAGGCTTTGAGGATGACGATGGATTGAAGAGAATGTGGCTGAATGCGGTCGGAAGGCGGCGCAAGAACGATAGGTTCGGTGCTTGGAGGAACTCTAAAAACGCCAAGAGTAACTGGCGGAAAATACCTCGGTTGAAGATGAACGGCCCCACGTTGCTGCCCCGCTTGATTCACATCATCAAAGGCAACTGGAAGAGGAAGCATTGGCAATAATCGGATTCGATGGCGACAGGTCTAGCGATCAATTGCCGAGGATGAATGTGAATGGTGACCTACCCGTTCAGGAGGCAATCCTTGTGCGCCCAGCACGCCAGCAGCCTTACTGTGAATTGGACGCCACCCCGTGCCTCTGCGTTGCTCCCATCGGCTCTGGCGGTCGCCCTCACGGCTTGTATTCGGGTAGTTTTAGAAACATCTCGAACATGGCGAGAACTTTATCCATTTGCATGGGGACGACGGGTTTGCCATGCTCGTCCTCGATTGCGGCGACGTACTGCTTCACCTGTCGGGTGTCACCGTGTCCCAGATAAAGCGCAGTCAGCATGGGGTTCACGCCATCGAAATAACTTGCGCCGGTGCCTCTGAAATGTTCAAAAGAATAGTCAAGGGCTTTGGGCATCGTCTTTCCGACTCGTTCTCGGATTTTCTTCATCCGGTGGTACAAAACGGCAATGGCGGTCTTGCCATCTTCAAACGAGAACAGCTTGCCCTCGGCGTTGGCGAACTTGGCAATGAACCGCTGTGTTGACTTCCATAGGGGCAGTGCGATGGGTACGCCAGTCTTTCCACGGAGCTTCTCAATGCACGTCTGCCCGGCGATCATTCTGATCTGCTTGCGATCAAGACTCTGGATTTCCGATTGCCGGAATCCGCAGTTCAAGGCGACCAGCATGAAGCCCCGAAATCTATCATCTGCCTCTTTCCATAGCGCATGGAGAAGTGGCAGAGGAATGGGGGTCGGATTGGCTTCAATTTCGTACTTCTCGGTCAATGTGGCGATGTTGGGTGGTATGTTCGAGAGCAGCCGTTTCGAGACCAGATACGAAACCAGCGACCTCACGGTTTTCATTCTCTCATTGAACCAGTGACCGCTGAACTCGTTTTTGGTCATCTCATCTTTGCAACTCTGCCGGTATTGGTCCAATATGCCGGTCAACTGCCGCTCGCCGATGTGAAACTGACCATCGGGTTCGATGGGCGTCTCGCCTGCCTTGGCGTCCAGATGGGCGAGGGCGATGGAATATTGGTGGAACCGTGATTCCGAGATGTCTTCGCTGGACTTCATGCCCGGCTTTGTCTGCTTGAACCGGAATTCCAGATGAGCGGCGAACACGGCTGTCAGTTCCTTAAACGGCTTGGCCCCGCTGGCCGCAGGAAGGCTCGGGGCCATGTTCAAACTGTTTGATGCGGCATTACGTATCGCCTGCGATTTACTGCTGCGCCATGCCTTAAAATCTTGGAGTTCCTTCCACTCGTCATACGACATGGACGAGGCTAAAGGCGAGTTCTCGTAGTCGCTCCGGTCCTGCGCTGCGGCGTGATGCTGGTACTCGTCCTTTGCGCTCTTGAACACGATAAACCCGAACTCGTCCTCATCGGGTTGCTCGGCCACCACGATCTGCAAACGCTTACGCCCCCATTCGGCCATCACCAATGCCCGGCCTGTTGAGCCAGCGTCACCCTTCCCCGCTGCCACGATCCACTGGAATTGCTTTCCGTCCCGCATGGCCCGTACCCGCCAGCAGGCACGGGGCTTCCAATACGCCGGGGTGGCACGATCCAGCCAATGACGATGCGGCTTTTGCCTTTCCATTTGGGTCGTGTTGTACCCAATAAAATGCGAGTTGGGTACAGCTTTTTCTTAGTTTTTCGGCTGTTTTTGGGTACTTGACTCCCCTTGGGGGTACTGAACACGGTTTTTCACGCGAAAAACCGCTATGCCGTATCCAGGAACAGCCCCAAGCGGGTTCTTTTTGGATACGGCTTTTTTCATTTTTGGACCCGCTCAAAGCACAACGTGAGCTGCGTCGATCGGCAATTGGGGAATCCCGGTTATACTCAGTTGCCGTTCAGTCCCAAAGGAATTCACGTCCGGGAGGTTCATATGCGTTGCCTTGGCATCATTCCGGCGGCATCCGTTGCCGCGCTTCTCTTCAGCTTCGCTGCCGCCCGCGCGGATAATCCGCTGGAAACACGCGGCAAAATCGACTCCGTTACTGTCTACCGCGGCGAAGCACTGGTCACCCGCCTGGTTGACGTACCCGGCCCGGCCGGGCTGAAGGAACTGGTCGTCACCGACCTGCCCGAACAGGTGCTGCCCGGAAGCATCTATGCCGAGTCGGCCGAGGGAGTCGAGGTCCGCTCCGTCAGCTACCGCGCCCGCCCGGTGGAAAAGGACGTCCGTGAAGCCGTTCGCAAACTCGATGACCAGTTGCTCGCGATCCAGGACAAACTCACCGCCAATCAGCGGCACTCACAACTGTTGGCCGAGCAACGTGAGTTTCTGACGAAAGTTGAACAGTTCACCGCACCCACGGCGATTACCGAGTTGAGCAAAGGGGTGTTGAACGCCGAGACACTGGAAAAGCTGACTCAATTCCAGTTCACCGAGCGGGCCCGCCTCACTGACGACGAACTGAAGCTTGGCCTGGAGCAGCGGACCCTCAACGCCGAATCCCAAACACTTACCAACGAGCGAAGCCAACTCGCCACGACCTCCTCCAAGCAGGCGCGGGAGGCCCTGGTGTTCGTGAATCTGAAGGGCCCGGCCGGCCAGATGCGGGTACGCTACCTCGTGGGCAGCGCATCGTGGGCTCCCTCCTACAACATTCGCAGCGCTGCCGGCCACGACACCGTCACGCTGGAATACCTGGGCAGTGTCCAACAGATGTCGGGGGAAGACTGGACGGCGGTGGCCATGACGCTCTCCACCGCGACCCCCTCTCTGGCGGCCAAGGCCCCGCCGCTCAAGGAACTGGATATCGCCCTGGCTGTGCCGCGCGGAGGAGGAGGCGGCGGCGGTGCGGGCGATCTGCAACGCCTGGTTGGCGGCGATTACAAGGCCGCTCAGCAGGAATTCCGCCAGCAGCAGGCGGCGATCGAGAACAGCCGCAACGTTAACCCGAACGCGCCGGCTTCCGGCAACCCTCCGGCACAGCAAATGCAGCAAGCGGGGCAATCCCAGCAAGCCGCGGTCACTGCCAACGACGGCGTCGATGCCGACGTGACCCTTAACGAGGCTGCGGGCAATCTTCAACTGCTCGATCTGCTCAACAAGGAGAATATCAGCCGCGGCACGACCGGCAAGCCGTCGGCCGGCAGCACGCAGGAAGGGCTTGCCGTCACGTATACGCTGCCGAACCGCACGAGTCTCCCCAGCCGCTCGGATGAGCAACTGCTGCAAATCAGCTCCCTGCCGCTGAAGGCCGAGATGTATAAGATTGCCACGCCGGTGCTGACCAGCTTCGTCTATAACGAGGCACAGGTCTCCAACAACAGTCAGACCGTTCTGCTGGCCGGCCCGGTATCAACCTATGTTGACGGCGAGTTCGTCGGGCAAGGCCTCGTGCCGAGCGTTGCGGTGGGCGAGGATTTCACGGTTGGCCTGGGGATCGACTCGTCCCTGCGGGCGACACGCGATCTGGTTGAAAAGACCGAGACTACCCAGGGCGGCAACCGCGTGATCCAGTTTAACTACCGCGTGGCGTTGGAGAATTTCTCCACCAAGCCCGCCGCCATCCGCGTGCTGGACCGCCTGCCAATTGCCAAGGAGAACGAAATCAAGGTCACTTTGCTTCAGCCGGGCAGAGACCTCTCAAAAGACCCGGCCTACGAACGGCAGGACAAGAAGAAGGGCATCCTTCGCTGGGACTTGGACGTCCCCGCACAGGCGCTGGCCGCCAAAGCAGCGGCGTTCGAGTACCAGTTCCAGCTTGAATATGACAAGCAACTGTTCGTTACGGGGATGCCGGCGCGGAAGTGATCGTACGGTGCCGTTTGAAGGGTCACGAACTGCGTGGAATATGTCAGGGCATGGAAAACGAAAGGCTAAGGGGCGGGGAATAAACAGCTTTCCCTGGCGATTGCGGTTTCGCAGTCGGGGAGCAATAACGTGACGGACTGCGAAACCGCAAGCGCCGATGACACGGCTATTCCAATCCAAGCGCGCCGCGCCGTTCCTAACGGTGGTGATCACCGCGGGCAGCGTGCCCCAAGCGATGCGCTTGTTTAAGAGCCAGCGACCTCGGTTACTTTTCGGAGCGAGGATTGTCCGGATTGTCCTGCTCCTGCCGTGTGGCGATCGGCACGTAGCCGATTTCCAGTCCCTTGGGCGGCGTGACGAGCTGGGCTGGGTCCAGGTCGGCGAGCTTGCCGAGCGTGGGCGGCGCGAGGTAGTCGCGGTCCTTCGTCCAGGCGCGGTGCATTTTCTCGACCTTCGCCTGCATTTGCTCGCGTTCCTCTCGGGTCAAGTCGGCATTCAGCAGTGCCGGCTGGTCGGCGAAACGAAACCAGTAATAAGTCACGACGCTGCCATCGCCGAGATGGGCCTGGAACGGTCCGGCAGCCGGACCGGGCTTCTTGAAGGAGCTGTCGGGAGCCTCGGGCGTGTTGTAAGGTTCGGGGGCCTTTTCGTGGGGACCGTCGAAACGCAGCTCTGCCAGATCCGACGGCAGGTCGCCGGCCTTAGCCCCGACCCACTGTTGCTTTTTGTCGTTGTTTTGGAGGTGGTAATACTCGGGGAGCACCACCCGGGCGCCGTCCGGCGCGTCCACCGTTCTGACGAGTTGCTCGTTCCACTTGTAGCCGTAGGTCGTGGGGTCGGGCGTAATTGGCGTCGCGAATGAACTCCAGGCCATCGCGATCTTCTTCTCTTTCGGCGTGTTTTCCGGGTAGATCTGCCAGGTCGAGCCGCCGCCGGCGCGGAAGGTTTGCACGGCAGCGCCGTCGGGATTGATCGCACCGGTGACTTCCGGGCCGCCGTCGAACCAAGCCTTGACGCCGTCCCAGAGGGCTTTCTTGTTGTAGGAGGTCAGGCGGTGCAGGACGACGGTATTGCCGTCGGTCCCGACGGGGAAAGAAGTCGGCGCGATGCGCGCCCAGGTGTCGCCCTTGTCGTCAACGGACAACGCGGCCGGCACATACTGGGTCTCCATCTGAAAGGCCTTGTTGGGGGCCGAGGGATGCGAATCCAGCAATAGGCCGGCATGATCGGGGTTCACCTCGGCCGAGTGCGACCAGAAGTAGGGCGTGAAGAAACAGACCGGGCCTTTGAAGCTCCTGGTGCTGAGGAAGAGGGTCCAGCAGTTGTCGCCGGTCGGGACTTTCTTCCCGCCGGTGATCGGCTTGGCTGCCGTCAACGGCAGCGGCAGATAGCCGTAGCCGAACAGGTCGCCGCAGGTGCCCTGCTTGAGGTTCAGGCCGTCGATCGGGAACAGCAGCCAGGGGCTCAACTGCGCGACGCCGTACAGGCCCTGGGGCTTGTCCCAGGTCCCGCGGCCATGCGCGGGGCCGTTGGCGATCTCCTGGAAATTCACCGCCACGCCGCCCATGATGAACTTCGGCGTCTCCGATGGGAAACGCGTATCGCGCCACCAGCCCAGGCCGCCTTCAATGTCGGAGTAAAGATCAACCGGCGGCTTGCCTTCATACTGTGCATGCATCCAGGTGCCGAAAAGCCCCGTCTGGAAGCGGTGCCCCGGATACTGCTGCAAGAGCGGCCAGGCCGCGGAGTAGAGCGAGAACCCGGCGTTGTAGGCGTCGGGGACCTTGTCCGTGGAGACCAGCAGGTAGCCCGCCATCTCGGCTTTCTGGACCTCGGCCGCCGGGGCCGTGGCTGTGAGAGCGAGCGTCAATGCCGTGAGAAGTGTGAGGAAGTGTTTCATGGTTGTGTCTCTCGTTGGCTCATCGACTTGGTTTGCTCAGGTCACCTTGAATGGTGGTTCTGACTGTATCCATGGGCAGATATAGGTGAAGCTCGTCGTCGAGAAACGGGAGAAATCCAAATCTCGAATACCAGTTTTTTGCCTCTTTGCTGATCGCCAGGACCTCAACGACCCTGGCTGCGATGATCTCAGAGGCTTGGACCATGTGATGCAGCGCATCCATCAGAAGCAGCGTGCCGAGTCCGCTCTTCTGGCATGGCGTGGCGACCGCGAGGCAGCAAAGGAGGGCGGCGGGCATGGGGTACTTCGGAGCCCGACGCTTCAGGTTGTCCGGCAAGTGGTCGAAGAAAACGTGTCCCATCGCGATGGTGGAATACCCACAGACGTGATCATTCGCGTCTAAGCCGACGTAAGTACGCCCGTACCCCAGTTCTTGATTGCGTTTTGCATAGTTGACGTACTTGTCCAGGAACTCGACCCGGCAGACGAAGCCTGCGAGGTCATGGCGATCGGACAGCGCCTCAATCCGCCATTTCCTCGGGGGATCGTCTGCCGATTGGCCGCTTGACAGGACGCTCACCGCAGCGTCCCTTCATCCTTAGCCGCCTTGTATGTGCGGGCGGCCTGGAGAAGGACGTCGTTGGGCGCGGGTGGATTATCCAGGGCGTCCAAGAAAGCATCCCGGTCACGGTCGGTCAATATTGTGACGGTTTCGCTTTTTAAGACCTCCTGGGCCTCCTGGTACAGGGTGAGGATGGCGAAATCGGTTAGACTCAGTCCCCGGATTGCGGCCGCTCGTTCAATGGCGTTTTTCTTCTCGCGAGGCAGCCGGAAGTTCATTCGTTCTGTGGCTTGTGCAGCTCCAGACATGGGGATTTCCTTTCATATTTGGCACCTGGAACAGTGTACGTCAGCGTGCCACACATTGCAACGGCCTCTTGATCACCGTGTGCTGGTGGCGACCGTTCGCCGTAATCGCTTATTTAGTCAGCGAATATGCGGCGCTTTACTATTTCAGACAAAGCCTAACATGGCTGACCATGCCCCTAACTGAATTCACTGCGAAATTCCCGGTTTTTCCCGAGGCATTGTTCGACTGGCACGCGCGGCCGGGGGCATTGCAGCGGCTGCTGCCGCCGTGGTCGGAGGTGCGGGTCGTGTCGGAGACAGGGTCGTTTGCGGATCGCCGGGTGGTGCTGTCGGTGCCGGTGATTGGGCCGCTGCGGTGGAAGTGGGTGGCGCAGCACTCGGGCTGCGAGCGGCCGAGATTGTTCCGGGATTCAGCGGTTTCGGGGCCGTTCCCGAAGTGGGTCCACACGCACGAGTTTTTCGCGGACGCGGATGGCTGCCGGTTGAGCGATTCGATCGACTATGAGCTGCCGCTGGGCCCAGTGGGACGATTGCTCGGCGAGGGTTTTGTCGTGGACATGCTGCGGCGGATGTTCCGTTTCCGGCACGCCCGAACGGCGCAAGACCTGGCTCGCCATGCGGAGTTCGCGGATCGCAGGCGGCTGCGGGTGGTCATCGCCGGCGCTTCGGGGTTGATCGGCACGATGCTGCGGGCGTTTCTCACGACCGGCGGTCATGAAGTGCGCACGCTGGTACGCCGGCAGCCGAATGAGGCCGAGGCGGAGATTCGATGGGACCCGTCGGGCGGCCTGCTGGATGCCGCGGCACTGGAGGGCGTCGATGCGCTGATCCACCTGTCGGGACGGAACATCGCGGTGCCGAACTGGACGGAGGCGAAGAAGGCCGATTTCGTGCGCAGCCGGGTCGATCCGACTTGCCTGCTGGCGCAGGCGCTGTCGCGGATGGCCAATCCGCCGCGGGTGATGATCGCCGCCGCGGCCACCGGCATCTATGGCAACCGCGGCGATGAACTCCTGACCGAGGACTCATTGCCCGGCGAAGGCTTTATTCCCGATCTGTGCCGCCGATGGGAAGAGGCGACGGCCCCAGCCAGCAACGCCGGCATTCGGGTGGTCAACCTACGGATTGGCGTCGTGCTCAGTGCCCTGGGCGGGGCATTGCGACAGATGCTCACCCCCTACCGGCTCGGGCTCGGCGCCTCGGCGGGTACGGGGCGGCAGTATGTAAGCTGGATCGGCAGCGACGATCTGCTGGGAGTTTTTCTACGATGTTTGTTCGACGACAAATTGAGCGGGCCGGTGAACGCGGTCTCGCCTAAGCCGGTGACCAACGCGGAAATGGCGAGCACACTCGCCAGGGTACTGAGGCGGCCCGCAGTGCTGAGGGCGCCTGCCGGCGCGGTCAGTCTGTTCTTGGGCGAGATGGGCCGGACGATTCTGCTGGAGAGTTCGCGGGTCGTGCCTTCGAAACTCGAATCGGCGGGATTCCAGTTTCTCCGCCCTTGCCTGGATGACGCGCTGCGGTGGGAATTGGGCGTCGGTTGAGCGGAGCACTAAATGGCCGTGCGCGATTCTTGCAGATTCTTGTAGGGTCCGCAGTGCGGACCGCTTCTCCGACAGCTTCAAACAATCCCTGCTGCTCAAGTGACCTCCACGCCGGGGCTAGCGGCGCAGTGGTCCTCGGTCTTGCCAGAGGAGTAACGCCGCGCCGAGAGCGGATTTCGGAGCGAGTCGAATCCGGGGCGGCGCGGCGTTACGTCAACCGAGCTCGTCAAGGTCCCCGGTGCCGCTGGCCCCGGCGTGGAGGTCACTCGCAACGCCAGGCGGAGCTCGGAGTCTGCGTAGGGTCCACCGTGCGGACCCTACAAGAATGACCGGCGCGTGATTGCGCACGGTCCATTGGCCTCAATACTTGCACATAGCCTCATGTCCCATTCCCACGCTTGTTGCATTACACTGGACAGCGGCGTGGCCCCTGGACCAACCATCTCCGCGATGTTCTGCCGCCACTGCGGGTACAACCTTCATGGGCTGCCAGAGGACCGGTGCGCCGAGTGCGGGCGGGAATTCGATCCGAAGAACCGCAAGAGTTACTCCACCCACTCGGGCTCACTCGCACGGCGACGCTGGGCGAGACGCGCCGTTGCATCCTTTATCGCGCTGATTCTCCTGGCCGGCGCTGGGGCGTTCAGTCTTTGGTGGCCATGGCATCGCGACGACGCGGCCATTCGGATGGTCCGCCGGTGCGCCGGGACGATGGATACGACAACGGTCGGCCCGAAATGGCTTCAAAGCATGCTCGGCCGGCGGTGGGGCTTTCTTCTGGAGCGCGCCGGTCCTGCGTGTGATCTTAGGGGTTCTAAGGTTACGGATGCGGATCTTTCAGCACTGATGGATCTCAAGGAATTGCAGTGGCTGAACCTTGAGGACACGCAGGTGACGGACGCGGGGTTGAAGCATCTGACGAATCTGACGGGATTGAAGGCGCTGTACCTGCAGCGCATGCAGGTTACGGACGCGGGGCTGGAGCATCTGAAGAATCTCACGGGATTGAAGGTGCTTTACCTGGAGCGCACACAGGTGACGGACGCGGGGCTGGAACATCTGAAGGACCTCAAGGGATTGCAGTGGCTGAACCTTGACGGCACGCAGGTGACGGACGCGGGGCTGGAGCATCTCAAAGGCCTCAAGGGATTGCAGGCGCTGTACCTTCAGCGCACGCAGGTGACGGACGCAGGGCTGGAGCATCTGAAGGACCTCAAGAGATTGCAGCTCCTGAGCCTTATGGGCACGCAGGTAACGGACGCGGGGCTGGAGCAGTTGAAGGATCTCAAGGGGTTGCAGTGGCTGTTCCTTACAAACACGCAGGTGACGGTCAAGGGCATAGAGGCCTTGAAGAGGGCGTTGCCGGGCTGCGCCATCGTTCGTTAGTGCTTCGCCCCTCTGCCTTCCTCCCCGGCGCTTCCAACTCCGCCCACGCCGCGATCCGTTGGATGACCGCAAGCTGGGCCGTGGATCGCAAGCCCGCGTTATCAAGGATGCCCTCCGCGAACACTTCGCGTGATCCCTCGCCTCACGCGGGGCGGACATCTTCGCGGCGTCATGACGATCAAACCCCCGTACGCGGTTCGCCTACATGGCCGGGATAGCCTGCTGATTGCCAAGGTCCGCATGTGCTGGCGTGCATCAGGCATTGCGGCTCGGCCCCTTGCTGCCGCCGGCCAGCGCGTAGAACACGTCAATATCGTGCTGTCGCATGCGGAACGGGCGCGGGACGCCGCATTCGGGGCAGCGGTCGGGTGTGGCACGCAGGTCGTAGCCGCAGACGTGGCACAACCCCCTATGATAACGTTCCCGGTACTGACGCTCGGCGCGCCTTTGTCGCCACATGGCGATTATGAACGCGATGACCGACGTAGCGAATACCGTAAGAATCCACCACTTAGCGAGGTAACCGCGAGCAATGAGTATGCACGCAGCGGCCTGAAAAGGCAGACACGCGAAGCCGGGCCACCCCGCGATCAAACGATCTTTGAACGGCGTGCGGGACCATGGGCGAGCGGCGGATCATGGGCGGCATGATACCACGAGGTCGCGTTGTTTAGACATCGCTTTCACGGGCCAAAGGAAAAGCGGCACGCACGGGTACTCCGCACGCACCGCCCTCTCTCGCTGGTGAACTCACTTGCCCGCGACAGCAGACCGCAGAGCCAACCACGCATCACGCCCGGCGATGCTCACGGGCCTGGCGTGGGCGATGCGAATCACGATGCCCGGCCGCATCGCCCTCCGTTCCTCGGGCGTGGCCTTTGCCCACACGGCCAACAGGTCGTTCAGGTCAAGCTGGGTGTCGCTGAATAGACCGTCCAGCCCCGACCGTTCGGCAAGCTTCTCCACAAGGCGGTATCGTTCCGGCGACATGCCCGCTGCCTGCCGCATGGCCTGATGAGTCAGGAAAACACCCACCCCTCCCGACATGGCCGGCCGCCGTCGATGGTAGGGCCTCATGTCCCGTTCCCACTCCTCTTGCATTACACTGGACAGCAGCGTGGCCCCTGGACCAACCATCTCCGCGATGTTCTGCCGCCAGTGCGGGTACAACCTGCATGGGCTGCCGGAGGACCGGTGCGCCGAGTGCGGGCGGACGTTCGATCCGAACAATCGCAAAAGTTACTCCACCCGTTCCGGCTCACCCTCGCGGCGACGCTGGGCCAGACGCATCGTTGTATCCTTCATCGCGCTGATTCTCCTGGCTGGCGCTGGGGCGTTCAGCCTTTGGTGGCCATGGCATCGCGACGCGGCGGCCATTCGGATGGTCAAGCGGTGCGGCGGGACGGTGAATACGACAACAGTCGGCCCGAAATGGCTGCAAAGCATTTTTGGCCAGCGTGGCGGTTTTCTTCTGGAGCGTGCCGGTCCCCAGTGTAACCTCAGGGGTTCTACGGTTGCGGACGCGGATCTTTCAGCACTGAAGGATCCCAAGGGATTGCAGTGGCTGGACCTCGCGTTCACGCAGGTGTCGGACGCGGGGCTGGAGCATCTGAAGAACCTCATGGGATTGCGGTGGCTGAACCTTTCGGGCACGCAGGCGACGGACGCGGGACTCGAGCATCTGAAGCACCTCAAGGGATTGCGGGTGCTGGTCCTTTGGGGCACGCAGGTGACGGACGCGGGGCTGGAGCATCTGAAGCACCTCAAGGGATTGCAGTGCCTGCAGCTTGAGGGCACGCCGGTGACGGACGCCGGTGTCGAGGCGTTGAAGAGGGCGTTGCCGGGCTGCAGTGTCATTCATTAGCGATTCGCCGCTCTGCCTTCCTCGCCGCCGCTTCCAAGTCCGCCCACACCGGCGGAGCAATAGTCGCCCCAGAAATCATTAATCGCCTGCTCGGCCTCGGGCCTGTGGCATTCAGAATTTGCCGAAACGTAGCGAAGAAACAGGGAGATGGCGTGACGCTGTGCATGGCTTAGCAGCGAGAACCGCGGCGGCGCCGGGGGAGTTTCGGGAAAATCGACGTTCGACGGGATCAGGAAAAAGATAGCCGAGTCAGCCAGCCCGGAATCGCGGCCGTCAACATCATCCAAATGCCGCAATATCCAGCTCATGAATGCCGGGATGTAGAACCGAAATGACCGCGCGCACAGGAACGGATGCACGTCGTTGTAGTTTCGCAGCGTTTCATCTGTTACGTCTTGCCAGCGGGCGTCATTCTCGTCGGATTGCGGCGGAACTGGCTGGTAGTCATCCATTGCCCGAGCCTGAACGAGCGACACGCCCCCGTCCAATCGGACACCCTCGAAAGCCGAATGGACGGCAGCCAGGGCTGCGGACAATGTGATGTTGGAATCTTCGGCGCGCATGCGAGGGTCCAAAAGTTGCGGGGATCTCCGGACACCAGCGCGGCGCCGTTGAACGCTCATCGAAGGTGACGCTCAGGTCGGGGATGATACCACCGCGCACGAAAAACCCCGCCGATTCTCGAGCACCTGAAGGACCTGAAGGGATTGCAGGGGCTGAACCTCAATCGCACGCACGTAACGGACGCCGGTGTCGAGGCGTTGAAGAAGGCGTTGCCGCGCCGCGCTATCATTCATCAGCGCTTCGCCCCTCTGCCTTGCTCGCCGCCGCTTCCGACTCCGCCCATGCCACAATCCGCTGGAAGGCTTTATCGGTCAGGAAGAGACCCATGCCGCCCGACGTGATCGGCCGCCGTCGGTGGTACGGCCTCATGTCCATTCACACTCGTGATGGATTACACTGCGCAGCAGCGTGGCCCCTGCACCAACCATTTCCCCGATGTTCTGCCGCCACTGCGGGTACAACCTTCATGGGCTACCGGAGAACCGGTGCGCCGAGTGTGGGCGGACGTTCGATCGGAAGAATCGCAAAAGTTACTCCACCCATCCCGGCTCGCCGTCGCGGCGACGCCGGGCTAGACGCATCGTTGTATCCTTCATCGGGCTTATTGTCGCGACTGTTCTCCTGGCTGGCGCTGGGGCGTTCAGCCTTTGGTGGCCATGGCATCGCTACGGCGCGGCCGTGCGGATTGTCCGCCAATGCGGCGGGTATGTGAATACGACAACGGTCGGTCCGAAATGGCTGCAAAGCCTGCTTGGCCAACGTGGCGGTTTTCTCCTGGAGCGTGCCGGTCCTGAGTGTAATCTCTCGGGTTCCATGGTTACGGATGCGGATCTGTCGGCACTGAAGGAGCTCAAGGTATTGCAGGAGCTGAACCTTGGGGCCACGCGTGTGACGGACGGGGGGCTGGAGCATCTGGAAGACCTCAAGGGATTGCAGGTGCTGTACCTTGGGGGCACGAAGGTGACGGACGCGGGGCTGGAGCATCTGAAGGACCTCACGGGATTGCGTCTGCTGGTCCTTTGGGGCACGCGGGTGACGGACGCCGGGCTGGAGCATCTGAAGGATCTCACAGGATTGCAGTGGCTGGACCTTTCGGACACGCAGGTGACGGACGCGGGGTTGGAGCATCTGAAGAGCCTCAAGGGATTGAAAGTGCTGCGCCTGACGCGCGCGAAGGTGACGGACGCGGGTGTAGAGGCATTGAAAAGGGCGTTGCCGGGCTGCGGTATCACTCATTAGCGCTTCGCCCCTATGCCTTTCTAGCCGCTTCCGACTCCGCCCAGCCAAAATCTGCTGGAAGGCCTCATCGGTCAGGAAGAGGCTCACCCCGCCTGACGTGGCCGGCCACCGTCGATGGTACGGCCGCATGTCCCATTCCCACTCGTGTTGCATTACACTGGACAGCGGCGTGGCCCCTGGACCAACCATCTCCGCGATGTTCTGCCGCCACTGCGGGTACAACCTGCATGGGCTGCCGGCGAATCAGTGCGCCGAGTGCGGGCGGACGTTCGATCCGAAGAATCGCAAAAGTTACTCCACCCATTCCGACTCACCCTCGCGGCGACGCTGGGCCAGACGCATCGTTGTATCCTTCATTGCGCTAATCCTTCTGGCTGGCGCTGGGGCGTTCAGCCTTTGGTGGACATGGCATCGCGACGGTGCGGCCATTCGAATGATCCGCCGCTGCGGCGGGACAGTGGATACGACGACGGTCGGCCCGAAATGGCTGCAAAGCCTCCTTGGCCAGCGGTGGGGTTTTCTTCTGGAGCGTGCCGGCACTCGGTGTAATCTTGCACGTTCTATGGTTACGGATGCGGATCTTTCAGCACTGAAGGATCTCAAGGGATTGCAGGCGCTGGACCTTACGGGCACACAGGTGGCGGACGCGGGGCTAGAGCATCTGCGGGATCTCGAGGGATTACAGGATCTGTACCTCACGGGCACGCGGATGACGGACGCGGGGCTGGAGCATCTGAAGGACCTCAAGGGGTTGAAGTTCCTGCACCTTGAGCGCACGCAGGTGACGGATGCGGGGCTGGAGCATCTGAAGGACCTCAAGGGGTTGCAGTTCCTGAACCTAGGTGGCACCCAGGTGACGGACGCGGGGCTGGAGCATCTGAAGAATCTCAAGGGATTGCAGTCACTGAACCTTCCGTTCACGCAGGTAACGGACGTGGGGCTGCAGCATCTGAAGGACATCGAGGGATTACAGTTTCTAAACCTCACGGGCACGCAGGTGACGGACGCGGGGCTAGAGCATCTAAAGGACGTCAAGGGATTGCAGTGGCTCGTCCTTGGGGACACGCAGGTGACGGACGTGGGGCTTGAGCATCTGGAGGACCTCAAGGGATTGCAGGTGCTTGGCCTTACGGGCACGCAGGTGACGGACGCCGGTATAGAAGCGTTGAAGAGGGCATTGCCGCGCTGCATTATCTACACCTATCATTCGCTCGTCGCCCCTGTGCCTGTCCGGCCCCCGCTTCCGACTCCGCCCACGCCGCGATGATTGATTCGGCGCTCCACCGTCGCGGCGTCCTCCGACCGGGCCGCGGCCCGGGCCTTGCGGTAACCGCCTGATAATCGATGGGCAGCCCCGCCTAGCGCCGTTGTGCCCCTTTTTGATCTCTCCGAGGCTCGACCCCGAGACGCTACGTCTCGGGTCGCAATTCCTCTCACGGCGGGGGCTTGGTCGTGACGCCCGAGCTGAGCATCGACTCGAACTTCCGCAGATCGTTGGTCGGCAGTTGGCAGGCGAAGTGCTCGCAGACGTATGCGGTCGCCCGGCCGTCGATCATCTTGAGTTCGGCGATCGAGGGCACCCGAGATGCGAGGAAACGCTGGCCCTCACCGCCGTCGGCGAGCAGGATGATGCGGTTCGGCAGGTAGTGGCCGTACGCCGCTTTGAGCATGGCCCGTGTGTCTGGGCCGTCGATCTTTCCTGCCAGAACGATCTGCATCGGGTTGGAGAGGCTGAAGTCGACGGCCACGAGCATTTGCGGCACAGCCGTCGGGGCTCGTTCGATCAACGGGCCGAAGGCGCGGATGGTCTGCTCCGCCTTGGTTCGCAGGTCGCGGTCATCGGTCATTTGCGACAGCCGCAAGAGGTTCAGCGCGGCGATGGAGTTGCCCGAGGGCTCGGCATTGTCCTCGGCATCCTTGATGCGCAGCAACAGGCTGGCGTCATTGCCGGTGGTGCTGAAATACCCGCCGCCGGCCGGGTCCCAGAACAGTTGATCCTGGGTTTTCTGTACGTCCAGGGCCAGCGTAAGCCATCGGATGTCCAGTGATGACTCGTACAGGTCCAGCAGCCCCTGGACGTAGAAGGCGTAGTCTTCCAGAAGCCCGTCCACCTCGCCGTGCCCATCGCGCCAGCGGCGCGAGAGCGTTTTTGTCTTGTCGTCGAGCAGCCGGTCCTGGATGAATGCCGCCGACTGGATTGCCTGGCGAAGGTAGCGGTCATCGCCCAGGATTGGGCCGGCACGGGCGAACGCGGAAACCATTAAACCGTTCCAGGAAACGAGCGTTTTGTCGTCCCGTAGCGGGCGCGGCCGGCGGCTGCGGACCGCGACGAGCTTGGCCCGGGCATCGGCGAGCAACCGCTCGGTTTCGGGTCTCGTCTTGCCGAACTTCGCTGCCGTTTCGTCGATCGAATGTGCGATCCATAGGACGTTCTTCTTCGCAAACTCATTGCGGGGATCGCGGTCGACGTTGCCGCCTTCGAGGACGCCGTAGCGGAAGCTGAACGCCGCGGCGGGCTGGCCGATCGCGGCGCGGATCTGGTCCGCCGTCCAGACATAGAACGCTCCCTCGGCCTTCTTGTCGGGCTCTTTGGGATCGACGGCGCTGTCGGCGTCCTCGGCAGAATAGAACTCACCATCCGGCCCGGTCATGTCGCGGAGCACGTAGTCGAGAATGTCGCGGGCGGTGTCGGCGTAGATCGCTTCGTGGGTGATCTGGTAGGCGTCCAGGTAGCTGTTGGCTAACTGCGCCTGGTCGTAAAGCATCTTCTCGAAGTGCGGCAGGAACCAGCGGGCGTCCGTGCTGTAGCGATGGAAGCCGCCGCCGAGCTGGTCGTGGATTCCGCCGTCGGCCATGGCCCGCAGGGTGCGCAGCGCCATGTCCAGCGCCGCCGGGTCCGCGGCGCGGTGCTGCTCATGGAGCAGGAAGTTGAGCCGGGCCGGGCAGGGGAATTTGGGGGCGGTGCCGAAGCCGGCGTGCTGCTTGTCGAAGTCAACTTTCAGCTTGCCGCAGGCCTGGGCGAGAACGGCCGGGCCAATCGGCTGCGCGGCGTCCGGTGCTGGCGACGTCGCCTGCTTCAGCATGGCGGTGACCCGGTCCGCGGAAGACAGGATATTCGCCTGATCTTTGAGCCAGACGTCGTGTACCTTCGGGAGCAGCGTTTTCATGCCCGGCATGTCGTCTTTTTCTTCCGGCGGAAAGTAGGTGCCGCCGAAGAAGGGCTTGAGACCGGGCGTGAGGAACACGGTCATGGGCCAGCCGCCGCTTCCCGTGGTGGCCTGGATGAAGTTCATGTAGATCGCGTCGATGTCGGGCCGCTCCTCGCGATCGACCTTGACCGGCACGAAGTTGTCGTTGATGAGCCTGGCGATCTCGGGGTCGGAGAACGACTCCCGCTCCATCACATGGCACCAGTGGCAGGTGCTGTAGCCGATCGACAGGAAGATCGGCTTGTTCTCCTTGCGGGCCTTCTCGAAAGCTTCCTGCCCCCACGGATACCAGTCCACCGGATTGTGGGCGTGCTGTTGGAGATACGGCGAGCGTTCCTTGGCCAGACGGTTGGTGTACTTGTAGTCGCCGCTGGCAGTTTTCTCGTCGGCGTAGGACCTGGACGTGCAACGCTGGCTGAAATCGAAACCGCCGCCAACCATGAGTCCGAACGGCAGCATGATGGCTAACCAATTGGTGCGGCTTCGGCTCGACATCAATCACCTTCTCTTCGCTGCGCTCAGTATGACGGCTTGAAGCCGTCGATTCACTTTCAGAGCAGTACCGGGGGCGGGAGAAAAACCGGCCACGACTTTTCTGCTCCTCAATAAAACTCATCGGCGACGCCTCCAGCCGGTTCGTCGTGCGAAATGGTGATGACCCAGATCGACCAGCGCGGCGACGATCACAAGGACCAGCCAGCCGCCGCTGACCGAGTGGTTGTTGTTGAGCATCGCCGCCATATAGGCCAGCGTGGTATACGGCATGAACAGGAAGCCGAGGAACGGCCAGATGAGCGTATTGAAGGCCGAATGGAACCACGTGGTGAAGATCGCAATGAGGATCAACACGGCGCGGGGGAAAAACAGCGCGATGATCAAAAGCAGGCACGGCATGGCTGACTCCGCGTTAGGGGCATAATCACCCCGCTTCAATCGTCACCTTGATCTTATCCGGCGGGTTCGCGCCCAGCGCCCACTTCTGGATATACTGGGTCTTGAGCACGGGCGGCTTCCCGCCATCGCCGACGTCTTCCTCGTAGACGTAGGTCCCTTTCGTCTCCTTGGCTTTGGTGAGAATGACTTCGATCTTGTTCACGGTTTGCTCCTTGAGGCACTAACCTTCCTGGGCAATGATCGCCTTGCGATGCCGCGGTTGCAATTGAAAGGAATCGCGCTCATTCAATGGACGCGGGCGCCGACGGTTTAGAGGGGATTCCCGCGCTGTTCAGTTCCACCACGGCATAAACGTGTTTTGTACCCGGCCTGGCGGTGCTGTCCACGTACTGCATCGGCCGCTGCGGGTCCTCCGGCGTGTCGTGAAACGACAACCCCTGGAAAAGAGGCCGGCCATATACTCCATCGTTTGGCGTCTTGGCTGACAGCGTTGCCAGTCCCTTCCCATCGCGCATCACGATGAAACCATCGATGCCGCTCTCAAGATCGGCTTCGGCTTCCCAAACGATCTCGGCGCCCTGGTCTCCTTTGGCCGTCGCCTTCACGTTGAATGGAGCGGGAGGCGGTGTGGAATCGCTGACGGTCCCGGTTTTCACGTATTCCATCCACGCCTTGGCCACGGCGGCATTGGGCAGCCAGACCGCTTTTTTCGCGTCGCCTTTGTAATCGGCAGCGGGCACCGCGATTTCACCGAATTCGTCTGCGAGCCAGGCGGTACTCATGTCGACAGGCTTGAGGCTTTGGTCCCTGGCACCTTGATCCGGCAATCGCATGGCCAGACACGCATCGAAAAACGGGATGGCCAGATAGCGCGAGTCGCCGCACTCGTGAACCGTGAGCGGATCGGGAGCGATGCCGATGGGTGCGCCATGGGGGCGGTATTCTTCAAAGGTGGCGGTTTCGCCGATCCATGAGCCGGCAAACCTGGGATGGCCCTGTTCCTTCCGGCCGGCGTTGGTCATCATCGGCACGGAGTAAACAGCCTCGGGGACCTGATGGTCGGGCCATTCCGGATGGCGCGAGTGGAATTTGGTGACGCCGCCGGAACGTACCCAGGCGGCGATGACGCGGCCGGGATGGAGAACGACCATGGTGCTGATCCACTGCGCCCCGCCGGAGTGGCCCCACAGGCACCACGGAACGGTGCCGAGTTCCGGATGACCTGACCGCTCGCCCAGGGCCTGGAGCGCTTTGAGAAAGACCTTGTCCGAACCGCGGCGCGGGTCGTACCAGAGTTCAGCCTCTCCCGGTCCGATTTCTGTGCCTTCGTTTAGGACGTGATAGCTGGGACCGAGCAGCGCGCAATCCCATTTCCTGGCCAGTGCCTGCCAGTGCAGGTCATAGGCGGCGGCGGCGCCCGCCTTGGCGGCCGGGGTGCCGGCCCCGTGTTGATGGACGATGACGCCGCGAAGGGTCTTGACGCCGGCCGGGACCCAGATCGTGTAGGTGACGGCAATCTGTAATTCGCCTTCGACGGTCGAGGCCGGGTAGTCAACGCTCACATATTGACCGGCGGCGCGGAGTCTTCCCGCAGCTCCAAGGACCAACGCCGCGATCAACGCCAGAATCATTGGTGGGGTTTTCATGTTTTTCAGTTCTCCGGCGCCCGTGGAGCGCCAACATCCGGCTCAACTGCGTCCGAACTTTTCCCGCGCCGCGGCGCGGAACGCTTCTCCGGCCTTGTCCATGGCGTCGCACATCTCCAGCGGCGACTTGCCGGCGGCATCACGCGCCGCCACGATCACGGTCTGGCATTCCTTTGCGTCCATGAAGCGCGTCGCCTCAAGCAGCCCCGCCTCATCCCCGGGCGGAATGGCGAGGAACCCGTGTTTATCGGCGTGGATCAACTGTCCCGGCACGACGCGCCGCCCGAATACCTCAACCTCCACGCCCCAGCGGATGGGACAGGAGTGGGCGCGGCCGGCGCACAATCCCCGCGCCAGTGCTTTGAACCCGGCCTGACCCATTTCATCGACGTCGCGGATGCCCCCGTCAATGATGGTCCCGACACAGCCGACTGACCGATGGAAATTGCTGGTGACTTCGCCCCAGAACGCGCCGATCAACCGCGGCTTATCGAGATCTTGCACGATGACGACTTTGGGGCCGGGCACCGAAGCCACATAACGGCGATATTCGCTCCAGGCACGGGGGTTCCGCTGCTTTGCCGCGGGATCACTGGGCTGGATGACCACCGTGACCGCGTAACCGGCCATCGGCCCCAGAAACGGCATGTAATCGTGCACCGGTTCGAGGTTGATTGCCTCGCCGGCAATGTCCCTGTGAGTGATCTGCTCCCAACCATTGCAGACGGCGCCGGTGCTCCACCGCCGCAGTTCATTGAGGTCGCCTTCGGATAGTCCAGGTTGCATTGATGATTCCGTCAAAATGCTGATGATTGTGCGCCCACGCAATCATAACCGGGAGGACCCGCTGAGATTCATGAAAACTCTCCGCGAACGCAGGCGGTGGCTGATTGCCGCGCTGCTGTTTTTCATCTCGACAATCGCCTTTCTCGATCGGCAGACACTTTCGGTCCTGGAAAGAACGCTGGAGAAGCTGCTTGGTTTCTCCCCCACCGAGTATTCCTACATCGTTACCGGGTTCCTGATCGCCACGGGAGTCGGGTATCTGTTCGCGGGTCGGATTATCGACAGGTTTGGCGTGCGGGCAAGTTTCGCGGCGGCATTGACGGCGTGGTCTGTCGCCGCGGTCGCTCATTCGTTGGCAGCGGGCTGGGTTTCGCTCGTGGTCCTGCGGGTCGCCTTGGGGCTGGGCGAAAGCTTCTACACTCCAGCCGCCGCCCGGGTGCTGAGGAACTGGGTCCCCGTGCGCGAACGGGGCGTTTCCTGGGCGGTGTTTTCCGCCGGGAATTTCGTCGGGGCGATGATCGCGCCGCCGCTGGTGGCGTGGCTGGCGCTGCGCTTCAACTGGCGGTTCAGCTTTCTCGCCACCGGCGCTTCCGGTTTCCTTCTCCTGGGCGTTTGGCTGTGGTTCTACGATTCTCCGGAGCGGCACGCCTGGTTGTCCGCGGCGGAGCGAACGGCGATTCTGGATGGCCGCGGACCAGCCCCCGCCGGGCAAGAAAACATCCCGACCTTTCGTCTGCTGTGCCAGCCGGCAGTGTGCGGGTTCTTCTTCACGCGTTTCCTAACGGACCCTTTCACGTTCTTTTTCCTCTTCTGGCTCCCCGCCTACCTTCAAACCGCTCGCGGTTTCACTCTGGGGAAGACCGGGATGACGGTCTGGGTCCCATATCTCGGGGCCGACCTCGGCGCTTTGGCCGGCGGGGCGTTGTCCGACTTCCTGGTTCGACGTGGAGTGGATTCACGGCAGGCCCGCAGGCGCATCCTTCTGGCCGTGGCTTGTCTCACGCCGCTGACTTTGGCCGCCGTTCGCGTCGGCTCGGTCCCGCTGGCGGTTGGACTAATCACGATCGTGATGTTCCTGCAAGCTTCGTGGAACACTAACCTGACGACGCTGATTATTGAATCCACGCCGCCGCAACGGGTTGCCCAGGTCGTCGCACTGACCCTGATCGGCGGCACCGTGGGCGGCAGCCTTTCAACCCCTCTGGCAGGATACCTCATCAAGAACGTCGGGTACGTCCCGGTGTTTACCGCGCTTGGGTTTGTGCACCTGACGGCCTACGCGGTCCTGTCCATCGGCTTGAGAGGCAAACGAGTTGTCATGGGCGCATGATGGGTGGAACGTACGGGAGCGTGTGGGAGAACAGCCACATCAGGAAAAACACGACCGGCAGGTTGATCAGGAATTGAAGCAGGCCATACCCCACAACGTCGCGTGCCTTGAGCTTCATGATTCCCAGCAGCGGAAGCATCCAGAATGGATTGATCAGGTTGGGCAGCGCTTCGGCGGCGTTATACGTCTGCACCGTCCATCCGAGATTCACGTGCAAATCCTTGGCGGCAGCCAGAATGTACGGCGCCTCAATCAACCACTTCCCGCCGCCCGAGGGCACGAAAAATCCCAGTATCACTGAGTAAAGGGAGACAATCAGCGGATAAGTATTCCGGGTGGACATCCGCGTGAATGCCTGAGCCAGCCCGTGCGCAATCGGCGAGAAGGAAATCATGCCGAAAATGCCGGCGTAGAACGGGAACTGCACGAGGATCCCCGCGGTGGCCGGGACCGCGGACGACACCGAGCGCGTGAAGGCGCGCGGCCTCCAGTGCAACAGCAGCCCGAGCATCAAGAACAGAAGATTGTAGGTGTTCAGGTCCAGCGCGGCTTGAATGCCCTTGGCCTTGATCACCTGCCTCAGATAGGCGAATCCGAGCAGGACAATCGGAATTGTGAGGACCGGAACATAGTCCAGCCACTCGCCCGGCGTTCGCCGCGCTTCAAGTTGCATGTCCGGCGCGTCGTACCCATAAAAGGTAACGCCCAAGGATGCGGCGGTTCGAATGGCCGAACCGGTGGGCGCGGACCAATATGCCACGGTTACCGAGACCGAGATCAGAATGAGCGCGGTGACGCCGTTCTGCCACGTATAAAGGGTCTGGCTGAGCGGGATCAACCCGCTGATATTGAACAGGGCCGGCGGGACCGATCCCTTTGTCGCCATCATCAACGCAGCCGAGGATGACAACCCCAGCGCCCAGACGCTGCCCAAGCCAAGGTAGGCGGCCGCGGCCAGCGCGCGATAGTCGACCTTTGGCATCCGCCTGGCAATTTCGCGAGCAAGGAATGCCCCAACGATCAGGCTCAATCCGTACGAAACCAGGGAAGTTGTCGTGGAGACCAACGCAACGAACGCAACCGCGCCTCGCGATGTCTTTGGGAATGAGGCGAGCCAGCAGATCAAGCGATGGATTGGCACCGAGCTGGCGACCACGTAGCCGCCGATCACGATCATGACCATCTGCATGGTAAACGGAATGAGGCCCCAGAACCCTTCGCCAAAGTATTGCACCAGGTCGCCGGCCGGGCTCCCGAACGCCAGTCCGGCAATGAAAACAACGATAACAGCCAGGAGCGCGAAGACGAAAGCGTCGGGCATCCAGCGTTGCGACCAACCGGCCAGCGCGGAGCCGAACCGTGCCAAACCTCTATCTCCCATCGCGCTGCTCCATGTTAATGGTCTGTTTCACGATCACTCGGTGGTGAGTCATGCATTTTCCAGGCTAGACGAGAATCGCTTACCGAGGAGATGATAGCCGATGTCGCTCCATCTGCTCCAATGCCAGAGGCAGGAATGATGGGAACATACCAGCGATAAGGACCGGCGGATTAAGCACCGGCGCGAGAGTAACTGTCCGCTTGCTGATTGGCGCGTTGCTGACAGCTTGTCGGATCCGCGAAACCGGCGATCTGGCGTCCGATCCAACGAGAACGTTCCTATGCGATGGTGACCGTCATTGCGGCGGGCACGCCCCAAGTGCCAGCGCCCCGGTTGGACATGCCGCCGCACATTCTTTGGCGGTCTTGGTGAGCGCCTCGGCGAGCGCGCCGTTGAACGGCACGCCGATTCGTACGTCGAAGCCGCGGCCGACAAAGGTCAGGCCGAGCGGCTCGGCGGCGTTGCGGGCAATCTGCACGCAGATGCCGCAGGAAATGCACTTGCCCGGTTCGTATACGACCAGGGGATGGCTGGCGGTGCGGACGAACGGCCGGCGCTGCATTTTGTACGCGCTGACGCTGGCACCGTAGTCGATGGCATATTTTCGCAGGGAGCAGGAACTCAATTTCGCGCACTCGCAGTGCAGGCAGCGGCCGGACTCGCCGGCGGCCTGGCGGTCGGACAGGCCGGCGGTCGGCGCCACGGCGGCGGCACGGGGGTCTCTTGTCGCATTGGATTGGAACGCGGCCAACTCGGTATCGGACAGGACGCCCAGGCGAACGGTGAACTGCGGCTCAGCCGCGGCAACGACACCGCGAAGGAAGGCATCTACCAGCAGCGCGGCGCTGCGCCCGTCGGCGACGGCGCGCACGGCATGGCGGTAAGGCGTCACCGCCGCCCCGGTGGCGAACACGCCGGCCTGAGGCGTCAGCATCGTCTTCTTGTCGGTCTTGAGCCCTTTGCCCAGCATCGGCATACCCAGGGCGGCGGCTTTGGCCGCATCCATCTCCCCCAGCGCCAGCAGGACCGCGTCATATTGCTGCTTCAGCTCCGCCAGCGAGATGGCGGCGCCGATTTTCTGCCGGGTCTGGAACCGCGCGCCGAGTTCGTGCAGCAGGCCGATCTCGCGGTTCAGGACGTCGCGCGGGAGCTTTTCCGGATCGACGGCGTAGCGGAGGTTGCCGCCCGGCTCGTCGTGCTCGTCGAACAGCACGCACGCGTGGCCGAGCTGCAGCAGATACCACGCCGCGGCCAATCCCGCTGGGCCGGCCCCGGCGATGGCGACGCGCTTCCCGGTTGGCTCGCGGCAGGCCGGCAGCCAGGGATGCCCGGACGCCAGGTCCACGTCCGCCACGTAGCGCTTGAGCTGGCAGATGGAAACGGGCGCATCGATCTGGCCGCGGCGGCATCCCTTCTCGCACAACTCGGGGCAGATCCTCCCCAGTACGGCGGGCAGCGCGATGCGCTGCTTCACCGTCAGCAGCGCCTCGCGCAGCTCGCCGGCGTGGATCTGACGGATCATCGTCGCGATGTCCATCCGGGCCGGACAAACGTTCTGGCACGGCGCCCGGCAGTCGCCGGCATGGTCCGCCAGCAGCAGCTCCAGTGCCATTTGCCTGGCAGAGCGGATCTCCGGCGTCTCGCTTTCGACCACCATTCCGTCGGCGGCCTTTGTGGCGCAGGAGGGAACCAGGCGCTTGCCGCCGTTCACGCGGACAATGCAGCAAAGGCACGAGGTGTTCGGGGTGCAGCCGTCGCGATGGCACAGCGCGGGAACGTCAATGCCCAGCGACCGGGCGGCGTCCAGCACCGTGCTGCCTTGGGCTACGCTCACCTGGCGATTATCGATCTTCAGTGTCGGCATGGGCCGCCTTTCATGGCCGTGTTCCGATCACGTCGATGGCCTGCTCGGGGCAGGTCGATCGGCAAATGTCGCAACGGGTGCACTTGGCATTGTCGATTACGTGCTTCACGTACGGCGTCATCGGGATCGCTGCCGACGGGCAATTCTGCGCGCACAGCGTGCAGCCGTTGCAGCGCTCGTTCACCCGGTAATGGATGAGGCTTTTGCACCGTCCCGCCGGGCAGCGGCCCTGCACGTGGGCCTCGTACTCGTCGCGGAAATAGCGGAGCGTCGTCAGCACCGGGTTGGGTGCGGTCTGGCCCAGCCCGCACAGGCTGCCCTGGCGCACGGTTGCGCAAAGGTCTTCGAGATCTTTCAGGTCGGCGGGCTTACCCTGCCCGGCGCACAGACGATCGAGAATTTGCAGCATCACCTTCGTCCCAACCCGGCAGAAGGAGCATTTGCCGCACGATTCGGCCTGCGTGAACTGGAGGAAATAGCGGGCCATGTCCACCATGCAGTCGGCGTCGTCCAGGACGACCATGCCTCCCGAACCCATGATGGCGCCCGCTGCCGCCAGAGATTCATAATCGACGGGCAGGTCGGCCATCGAAGCCGGGACGCACCCGCCGGAGGGCCCGCCGATCTGCACGGCCTTGAACTTGCGGCCGTTGGCGATGCCGCCGCCGATCTCGTCCACGATCTGCCGGATGGTGATTCCCATCGGCACTTCGATCAACCCGCCGCGGGCAATCTTGCCGGTCAGGGCGAACACCTTGGTCCCCTTGCTGGCGGCGGTGCCGATGCCCGCGAACGCCGCTGCGCCGTTGCGGACGATCCATGGCACCATGGCATACGTCTCGACATTGTTGATGCAGGTCGGCTTTCCCCAGAGCCCCGACTCGGCTGGGAACGGCGGACGCAGCCGCGGCGTGCCGCGCTCGCCCTCGATGGAAGCGATCATCGCGGTTTCCTCGCCGCAGATGAACGCTCCGCCCCCTTCGACGACGCGCAGCTTCAAGCAATGACCGCTGCCGAAAATGTTCTGACCGAGGAAGCCTTGTCGTTCGCAGTGCGGAATCGCGGCGCGAATCCGCTCCAGCGCCAGCGGGTACTCGTGGCGGATGTAGAGGATGCCCTCTCGTGCTCCGACCGCCAGCGAGGCAATGATCATTCCCTCGATGACCCGGAACGGGAACGATTCGAGGATCATTCGGTCCATGAAGGCGCCAGGGTCGCCTTCGTCGCCGTTGCAGATGATGTATTTGACGTCTCTCAGGACGGCGCGGGTACGGGCCCATTTTTCGCCGGTGGGGAACCCGGCCCCGCCGCGGCCACGCAGGCCGGATGCTTTGATCTGGTCGATCAATGCGTCGGGCGCGTTTTGTACGACGGCGGTCTTAGCCGCGGAAAACCCGCCGTGCCGGAGGTAATCATCGAGATCGAGCGGATCCATTTCGCCATAGAACTCCGTGGCGATGCGCCGTTGTGGGCCGAGGAACTGACAGACCGGCGCGCGCGAGGCCAGCGTGTGCTGCCGGATCGGCTGTTGCGTGTCCTTGCCGGTCAGCGTTTCCATCGCGAGAGAGGCCCGGTTGCTCAACCGTGCCCATAGTCCCTGCGCCGGCAGGTGGTTCCGGACGATGTCGGCGGCGAAATCCGCTTCGACCTTGCCATACAGGCCCAGACGCCGGCCGCCGGAGGTGATCTCAACCAGCGGCGTCTGGTGGCAGATGCCCCAGCAGCCGACTTCCTTGACCACCGCCCCGCCGCCCAGGCGACCGACCGCCTGCTTCATAGCGGTCTTTACGTCGCCGGCGCCGTTGGCCAGGCAGCAGGAGTTGCAGCCGATGCGGAATTCAAGCTCCGGGACAACCACGGCTGACTTGCGACGACGGCGCGTTTGCTGGCCGTTGGACTGTCGGCCTCTGGCTGCAAAGTTGGCTATGGTGCGGCCAATTTCGTCTGGAGTCTGATGGCCGAAGGTAATGTCATCGATGCGCAGGACCGGCGCCAGCGTGCAGCATCCCAGGCAGCCGACGCGCTCGGTGGTGAATCTGCCGCGCGCGTCGGTATCGTGGCCCGGCTCCAGGCCCAACGCGCGATCGACGGCGTCCTGGACGAGGTCCGCGCCTTTGACATGGCACGCGGTGCCATGGCAGACGCTGACGATGTACTCGCCGGCGGGCTTGTGGCGGAAACGCGCGTAAAACGTCGAGATGCTCTCGATTGCCGCCGGGGTGATCCGCGTCACCGCGCACACATGCTGCAGCGCCTGTCGGGGCAAATAATGATAGCGGTCCTGGATCGCATGCAGGATCGGCAATACCGCGTCCGGCGTCGTGCCGTGTTCGGCGACGATCCGATCGATGTCGGATAACTCCAGCGAAGATGAGCAAGTCGTCTGGCTCATTGGGCAATGCAGAACAGGTTTTTCTGCCCCCGTATGTAAATCCGTCCGGCACTGAATGCGGGCGTAGCCGTGACTGCTTCGCCCAGTGGTGATGCGCTGATCTCCTTAAACTGACCCGCCGGCTCGATCACGTGCGTGACGCCTGCGTCGTCGGTCAGGAATACGCGATTGGCGACGGCGACGGGGGAAGCATGGAACCCAGACTCGAAATCGTGCGTCCAGACGTCCTTGCTTGCCTTCGGGTCGGTTAGAGCGACCGTGCCGCTCGTCTGCACCAGCAGAACGCGGCCGCCGACGGCCACGGGGCTGACGATGTCGGGCAGAGCGTCCGAATCCAGCTTGGTGACGTGGGTCTGCGTGACGTCGCCGTGGCCATCGACGCGGATTTGCAACAGCCCCGACTCGGTCGCGGCGAAGACAAAGCCGCCGGCAAAAGTGGGCGATGGGGCGACTTCCCCTCCAAGTCCCCGGGCACGCCAGATTTCAGCACCGGTCTTCGGTTCGTATGCGATGACCCACGGGTTGCCAAGCGCGACGAGTTGCGGCCCGGCGGGGCCGTTCACAATTGCCGGCGTGCTCCATGAAGCCATCACCGG
>Ga0182024_10005537_pt1 | contig 28308 bp, 21 predicted proteins | sample P32metaG_FD_120480 | JGI IMG/M metagenome (GOLD analysis project Ga0182024, IMG submission 120480) | Permafrost microbial communities from Stordalen Mire, Sweden - P3-2 metaG (Illumina Assembly) | ecosystem: Environmental > Terrestrial > Soil > Wetlands > Permafrost | place: Sweden: Stordalen...
CGCGAACAAGAATCGATGGTCCACCTTTTTTGCTGTCGTTTTCCTGGTCTTGGTTCCCTGCGCCCTTTTTCTGCCCGGACTGCTGGCGGGCAAGATGCTTTATGGCATCGACACCTTCAGCATGGGCGTCCCGTTCCACGCCGAAGTCCTGCGCTGCCTGGCCGCGCACCAGTGGCCCCTTTGGCTCAACGGCGTCGACGGCGGCATGCCGGGAATCGCCTCCTGCAATCTCCAATTCGCCTACCCCACGGACTTTATCGGCAGCCTCTGCGGGCTGTCCGTGGCAGGTTTGGACGGGTCCGAAGCCATACTCCATGTGGCCCTTGCCGGGGTGGGAATGTTCCTCTTCCTGCGCCGGCTGGATCGGAGCCCGTCCGGCGCGCTTTTGGGGGCCTTTTGCTTCGCCCTGTCCGGCAGCGAAGTGTCGCAGGTCTGGGGGGGATTTTATAACATGATGGAAGGCATCGCCTGGGTGCCCTGGGCCTTTTGGGCGGCCCACAAGGCCCGGGAGGAGCGCTCTCTTTTCGCCTGGGGCCTGTGCGGACTGGCCTTCGCCATGCAGATCCTGGCCGGCGCAAGCCAGCTCTTCGCCTACACCCTGCCCGCGGTGGCCTGCTTCGCGATCGGACCTGCCATGAACCAAAACCCGGAAGGGGCGGGCTTAGCTAAGCCCCGAAACGGTTCCAGCCTCGGATCTTCACTGGGGGGCCTGGCCGTCGCCTTGGGGCTCGCCTTCCTATTGTCCGCGCCCCAGCTTTGGCTGACCCTGCAGTACCTGCCCCTGACCGCGCGCCACGGGTACAACTATGCCGCGTTCATCGGCGGCTCCATCCATCCGCTGGAAGCGCTGACCTGGCTGGTGCCCGGGCTGTATGGATGGCGGCAGCCGACTTACCACGGCACCTTGGCCAATGGATTCACCAGCGAATACTTCGGGCTGCTGCCCTTGGCGTTGGCCTCCGGCGCCCTGTCCGCGCTTTGGCGGCGCGAACGCGGAGTCCGCTGGATGGCGGCTCTCGCCTTGGCGGCCTTTTTTCTCGCCCAAATCCGTTGGAAACCCTTTTATGATCTCCTCCAGCGTCTGCCGCTCATCTCAGGCTTCAGGGACTGGGACCGCATACTGTTCTTGGTGAGCTTCGCGTTCTCTTGCCTGGCCGCCTATGGCTGGGACGCGCTCCGGACGGAGCGGACCCGTGGCGCGGCCTTGCGGGGGGCGGCGATTTTCGGGGTCCTGGCGCTGGCCGCGACAGCCTTGGCCTGGGGACTGGCGAAGGACAGCTCCTACGCCGCCGCCCCGGCCATGCCCTGGCTCGCGGGCGGCCCCCAGCACGTGGCCGAATTCCTCACCGCCCAGGCTCGGGACTCCGTGCGCACGGCCTGGGCCCTGCTCGCCGCGGGATCGGCCCTCTTGTGGTACTGCTCCAGGCGCCTTGGGGCCGGGACCGCCCTGGCCCTCGCGTTGGCCTTCCACGGGCTGGACGTCTCCGGCATGGTCGCCCACTCCGTGGTCTTCGTGGACCCCCGTAGCGCGGCCGGCGAAACCGATTACACGCGGCCGGCCCCTCCCGAACCCGGCCTGGAACCCTGGCGCATTTTCGACGGCGATGAGCACCTGCCCAACCACGACCAGCTGCTGGGCTACGAGAACCTGAGCGGCGCGGAATCCATGCCCATGCGGACTTATTTGGACACGCAGGCGGCCATGGAGGCCACGCCCGGCCGTTGGAAGGACTGGGCCGACCTGATGGATGTGCGCTACGTGTTCGCCCACTCCCAGCGGGCGGGCTACGAACCCGGCGACAAGGTGACGATCTACGAGAACCACGGCGCCTTTCCCCGCGCCTGGCTGGTGGGCAAGAGCGTGCAGGTGTTCTCGGAGAACGCGGCCTACGGCCTGCTGGCCGATCCCCGCTTCCATGCGCGCGATGAAGTGGCGCTGGGCGGGGACGCGGGGCTGGACGGCAAGCCCCCGCGCGGAACGATCGCCTGGCTGGACCGCAGCCCCGAGGCTTTCACCCTGTCCGTCGCCACGGACAGGGCGGCGGCCCTGGTCGTGGCCAACGCCTGGTACCCCTCCTGGAAGGCCCACGTCGACGGCAGGAAGACCCGGGTGCTGAAGGCGGACGGCGGCCTGCAGGCCGTGCTCCTGGACGCGGGCAGCCACCGAGTGGACTTCCGATTCGACGCCGGCCTGTTCTACGAAGCGTGGGCCGCCTGCCTGGCCGGCTTGTTCGCCTTGCTCCTCTTGCGACGGCGTGAACATGGCGTTTGAGACCCGGTCCGGACCGTCCAAAGAAAAATGGCGCACTCTTTTTGTCATCGCGTTTTTCATCGCCGTTCCCCTGGCCCTATTTTGGCCCGCGCTCTTCCTCCACGGGATGCTCTACGGCTACGACACACTGGCCCTTGGCGTACCGTTCCATGCCGAGATACGGCAAAGCCTGGCCGCGCATCAATGGCCCCTTTGGATGCCGGACATACTCGGGGGCATGCCCGGCATCGCCTCCTGCAACCTCCAATTCCTCTACCCCACGGATCTCCTGGGCTGTCTCAGCGGCCTTTCCATCGGCGACCAGGACACTTGGGACGCCGGCATCCATGTGGCCCTGGCGGGGATAGGGATGTTCCTTTTTTTGCGGCGCTTGGATCGCAGTCATTCGGCCGCGGTGCTCGGGGCCTTCTTTTTCGCGGTCTCTGGGTCCGAGCTGAGCCAAATTTACGGCGGCTATTATAACTTCGTGGAGGGGGTCGCCCTGGTGCCGTGGGCCTTCTGGGCCGCCCATAAGGGCCGCGAGGAGGGTTCCCTCTTCGCCTGGGGCCTTTGCGGCGCGGCGTTCGCCCTGCAAATCCTGGCCGGGGCCACCCAGCTCTTTGTTTATACCCTAATCGCGGTGCTGTGCTTCGTCCTGTCCACGGCCCGGAATTCCGCGGGCGGGGCGACGGCCCCCCGGGCCAGGCAAGGCCAGTTCGCCGCGACCCTGCCGTCGTTGCAAGGCCTGGGTCTCGCCTTGGGGCTCGCCTTCCTGCTTTCCGCGCCCCAGCTTTGGCCCACCCTCCAGTACCTGCCCTTGTCCACGCGCCAGCAAGGCTGGACCTACGCCGAATTCATCGGCGGCTCCATCAGCCCATGGGAGGCGATGAGCTGGCTGGTGCCGGGCTGCTTCGGTTGGCAGACGCCCACTTACCACGGCGCCATGGACCTCAGTGAAACCTGCGAATACTTCGGCCTGCTGCCCTGGGCCCTGGCCGCCGCCGCGCTTTCCGCACTCTGGCTGCGGGAGGCGCGGGTTCGCTTCATGGCCGGGCTCGCGCTGGTGGCGTTCTTCCTCGCCCAGAACCGGTGGGTGCCGTTTTATCAGCTCTTCCATCACCTGCCGGTCCTGTCGGGCTTCAGGATCTGGACGCGCGTCCTCTTTCTGCTCACGTTCGCGGTGTGCACGTCGGCGGCCTTCGGTTGGGACGCGCTCCGGACGGCCCCGCTTCGGAAGGCGGCCTTACGCGGGACTTTCGTTTTCGCGGCGCTGGCGCTCAGCGCCGCGACCCTGGCCTGGAGCCACGCCCGCGGCCGGGCCGTGGCGGACACGCCGAAGCTGCTCCAATACACGGGCATCAGCGTGTCCCTGGGGCAAATGGAGGACTTGCTGGCCGCCTTGGCGCGGAATTCCGCGTGGACCACGCTGATGCTCCTCCCCCTCCTCATGGCGCTGCTTTGGTCCTGCACGAAGCGCCTGGGCGCAGGCGCGGCCCTGGTTTTGGCGCTCGGGTTCCATATGTTCGACCAAAGCCAGATGACCACGCGCTTCGTCACCTTCATGGATCCCGCTGAAGCGGTTGGCCATCCCCGCTTCACGGCCCCCCCGCCGACCCCCGCGGGTACGGTACCGTGGCGCATCTTCGACACGGATTTCTCTTTTCCCAACAACAACATCGTGCTGGGCTACGAAAATCTGGAAGGCCGGGAATCGATGCCCATGACCACGACCATGGACATGCGGGCCGCCATGTCCGGGCGGCGGGCGGACTGGACCAACATGATGAATGAACGCTACTTTTTCTTCCACACCGAGCGCGGGTCTTCCATACCCGGGGACAAAGTGACGATCTACGAAAACCATCGCGCCTTTCCCCGCGCCTGGCTGGTTGGACAAAGCCTGAAGGTCGCCGACGACGGGCAAGCCGACCGCCTTTTGGCCGACCCGACCTTCAATCCTCGGCTGGAAGTGGCCTTGCCCGTGGACGCCGGGCTGGGGCCAATGGTCGCGGGTCCGCCCCTGCATGGCGCCGTTCTTTGGCTGAGCCGCGGCCCCCAGACCGAGTCGCTCGACGTCTCCACGGGCAGGGATGCGGTCCTGGTCCTGTCCAATGCCTGGCACCCCTCCTGGCGCTGCGAAGTCGACGGGCAGGACACGCCGGTGCTGAAGGCGGACGGCGGCTTGCAGGCTGTCATTCTAAGGGCGGGCCGGCACCAAGTGGACTTCCGCTTCGACAATGGACTCTTCTATGACGCCCTGGCCGCCTGTCTGGCCGGTTTGGTGGCTTTGATGGGCCTGTTTTTGTACGATGTCCCGGTCCAAGCCCCTAATACCGGAGGGCACCATGCGCCTTGGTGTTAAGCCCGCCGCGGGCCGCGAAAAAATGCTCGCGCTTCTGGCCGCCGCTTTTTTCGCCGCCGTCTCGGTCGCCCTGTTTTTTCCCACGCTGTTTTCGGACAAATTGATTTTCGGTTACGATCTCCTGTACCTGGGCCTGCCGCTCCACGCTGAAGTGCTGCGATGCCTGGCCGCGCACCAATGGCCCCTATGGATGCCGGACGTCCTGGGCGGCATGCCCGGCATCGCCTCCTGCAATCTCCAGTTCGCTTATCCCACGGACTTCGTCAGCTGTCTCGGCGGCCTGTCCGTCCGGGCCATGGAAGGGCTGGACTCCGCCCTTCCCGTGGCCCTGGCCGGGACGGGAATGTTCCTTTTTCTGCGCCGCCTGGATCGCGGTTTTTCGGCCTCCCTGCTGGGGGGCCTCTTTTTCGCGCTTTCGGGCTCGCAAATTTCCATACTTCACGGGGGTTACTATAATTTCGTGGTGGGCATCGCCTGGGTCCCCTGGGCCTTCTGGGCCGCCCACAAGGCCTGCAAGGAAAATTCTTTGTTCGCGTGGGGCCTATGCGGGCTGGCTTTCTCGCTGCAAATTCTTTCGGGATCCACCCAATTGTTCGCTTACACCCTGCCGGCGGTGGCTTGCTTCGCCCTGTCCACCGCCCGGCATCGGGCGTCCGAAACGCCCGACTTCGGCCATGGGACGGCCAAACGAGGCTGGCTGCCCGTGGTCCAAGGGCTGGGCGTGGCGCTGGGCCTGGCTGTCCTTTTGTCGGCCCCCCAGCTTTGGCTGACGCTGCAATACATACCCCTGTCCGCGCGCGAGGGCTACACCCACGCCCAATTCAGCGCGGGTTCCATGCCCCTGTCGGAAACCTTGACCTGGCTGGTGCCGGGATTTTTCGGGTGGCTGCAGCCGACCAGCGAATACTTCGGACTGCTGCCCTGGGCCCTGGCGGCGGCGGCGCTTTCCGCGCATTGGCGCGAGCAGGCCGGGGTGCGCTCGATGGCCGCCTTGGCGCTGCTGAGCTTTTTCTTCGCCCAGGGCCGCTGGACGCCCTACTACTCCTTCTTCCACCACTTGCCCTTCATCCGCGGGTTCAGGACCTGGAGCCGCATCCTTTTTTTGCTCACCTTCGCGGTCTGCACCTTGGCGGCCTTCGGCTGGGACGCCCTGCGCACGGCGCGGACCCGGACCGCGGCTCTGCGCGGAGCCTGGATTTTCTTCGCCGTGGCCCTGGCGTCCGTCGCCATGGCCATCGCGTCGGGCCCGGTCCCCGCCCTGGCCCACCGTCCGGCCATATCCGGGCCGGACATGCCCACGGATCCGCGGCAAATCACCGCGCTGCTCGCCCACCTGGTCTGGGCCTCCTCCTGGACGACCTTGGAACTCAGCGTCGCGCTGATGGTCGTGCTCCTTCTCTTGGGACGGCGCCTGAACCCGGGCGTGGCCCTGATTCTGGCGCTCTCATTCCATGCCTGCGACCAAGACCAGGTGATCGCGCGCTTCATCCGTTTCGTGGCCCCCGCGACCGCCGTGGGACATCCGCATTTCCTGGAAGCCCCCCCGCCCAAGGAGGGGCTGGAACCTTGGCGGGTCTTCGACCATGACAATTGCTATCCCAACAACGACATTCTTCTGGGCTATGAAAACCTGGACGGGACGGAATCCCTTCCCTTGCGGGATTACCAGGGGATCATGGATGCCCTTCAGGCGAGACCCCGGGACTGGGCCAGCCTGATGAACGAGCGTTATCTTTTTCTCCATTCCAAAATCAGCTCCGCGAGCGCCGGGGACACCGTGACGATCTACCAAAACCCCGGGGCCTATCCCCGCGCCTGGCTGGTGGGCCGTTCCCTGACCGTGGCCCGGGACGAGGACGCCTACCGTCTCCTGGCCGACCCCCGCTTCGATCCCCGCGCCGAAGTGGCCATAGACCGGGGTCCTGAGCTGGGCGGGGCGGCCCCGCGAGGCGGTGTCACGTGGCTGGAACGCCGCCCCGAGGCATTTTCTTTGGACGTGTCGACGGACAAAGAGGCGGCCCTGGTCCTGTCCAACTTCTGGTACCCGTCTTGGAAAGCGTCCGTGGACGGGCGCGACACGCCCGTCCTGAAGGCGGACGGCGGCCTGCAAGCGGTGCTGCTGACGGCCGGCCGCCATCGCGTGGACTTCCGCTTCGATGCCGGCCTCTTTTACGACGCCCTGGCCGCCTGCCTGGCGGGTTTGGTGTTCTTGTTCGGTCTATACCGCTTCGATGTCCAGTCCAAACGCTCCAGAAGCGGGGATATTCATGCCCCCCGTCCATAAATCCGCGCAGGAGCGCCGGCGCTGGCCCGCCCTATTGGCCGTCGCTTTCCTGGCCGTCGCGCCTGTCGCCCTTTTTTGGCCGGCGCTGTTCTTCCACGCGATGCTCTACGGTTTCGACACGATCACACTGAGCGTCCCCTTCCACGTCGTGATCCAAAGAAGCCTGGCCGCCCATGAATGGCCGCTATGGATGCCGGATGTCCTCGGCGGCCTGCCTGGCATCGCCTCCTGCAACCTGCAATTCATGTACCCCACGGACTTCGTCGGCTGCTTCAGCGGGCTTTCTATCGCCTCCTTGGACGGCCTGGACTCCACCGTCCATGTGGCCCTCGCGGGAGTGGGGATGTTCCTGTTTTTGCGGCGTATGAACCGCAGCGTGCCCGCCTCCCTTTTGGCGGCCTTCATGTTCGCCTTCTCTGGCTCCGAGGTCTCCCAGGTCTTCGGCGGTTACTTCAACCTCATGGAGGGCGTCGCCTGGGTCCCGTGGGCCTTCTGGGCGGCCCACAAGGGCCGGAAGCAAGGCTCATGGTTCGCCTGGGGCCTCTGCGGCCTGGCCTTCGCCATGCAGATCCTGGCAGGGGCCACCCAATTGCTCGTTTACACGTTGCCGGCCGTGGCGTTCTTCGTCCTTAGCCCGGCATGGAATTCCGGGGGCAAGGCGCCGATCCGTAGGACGCTCCGGCAGGACCTGGCCGCCCACAAGGCCGCGCTCCAAGGTTTGGGGCTTTCGCTGCTGGTCGCGTTCCTTCTCGCGGCGCCCCAGCTTTGGCCGACCCTGCAATACGTTCCTTTATGCGCGCGCCAGGGCTACACCCATGCGCAATTCGACGCCGGTTCCATCGGCCTATCGGAGGCCGTCGGATGGCTGGTGCCAGGCTTCTATGGTTGGCACATCCCCAGCTACCACGGCCCCTTGGGCAACACCTGCGTCACGGAATACTTCGGCCTACTGCCTTGGGCCCTGGCCGCGGCGGCGGGCAACGCTTTGTGGCGGCGCGAAGCCGCGGTGCGGTGGATGGCCGCGCTCGCGCTGACAGCCTTCTTTCTCGCCCAGCGCCAGTGGACGCCGTTCTACGCCCTCTTCCACGCCCTACCGGTGATCACCGGCCTGAGGATCTGGAAGCGCATACTCTTTTTGCTCACCTTCGCGGTCTGCACGCTGGCGGCGTACGGCTGGGACGCGCTGCGCACGGCTTCGAGCCGCGAGGCGGCCTTGCGCGGCGCGGCGCTATTCTCGGCGCTGGCCTTGGGCTGCGCGGCGCTCGCCTGGGCCTTCGCCCCGGCGCTGGCCGCCGCGGACGCGCCGCGCATGGGCTGGTTCGCTGTCTCCCCGGACGGCCCACGGCGCACCGCCGAGATCCTCAGCGCCCTGGCCCGCGGATCCGCGCTGACGACCCTGGCGCTGGTCCCCTTGGTGTTGGTCCTGCTCTGGATCTCAAGCCGGCGCCTTGGCTTGGGCGTGGCCTTGCTCCTGGCGCTGGCCCTGCAGGTCCAGGACCAGAAAGCGGTGTTCACGCGTTTTGTGCAGTTCATGGACCCCCGGAAGGCGTTTGATCAGGCGAGTTTTCCGCTTCCGCCGCCCGGCCTGGAGCCCTGGCGCGTCTTCGACGACGTCGCCGGCCTTCCCAACCGGTCCATCTTCCACGGCTATGAGAACCTCGTCGGATCGGAATCGGTACCTATGCAAAGCTCGAAACGGATCATGGAATCGCTGGGAAAACGAAGGCGGGAATGGTTCGACCTGATGGATGTGCGCTATCGCTTCGGCCCGGCCAGGCGCGGTTCCGGGAACGCCGCCGCGATCACCTCGAACCCTGGCGCCTTTCCCAGGGCCTGGCTGGTGGACAGGGTCAGACCGGTGTCCGGCGACGAGGAGGCCTACAGCCTTCTGGCGGAACCGCGATTCAATCCCCGCGACGAGGTGGCCCTGAACGCGGGTTCGAGCCTGGCCCCGTTCTCCGGTGCCGCGGCGGCGCCTCCGAGGGGCCGCGTCCTTTGGCTAGCGCGCGGCCCCCAATCCTGCTCCCTGGCCGTGACCACGGACAGGGCCGCGGTACTGGTATTGGCCGACGACTGGTATCCGTCATGGAAAGCGTCCGTGGACGGACTGGACACGCCGGTGCTGAAGGCGGACGGGGGCCTGCAAGCCGTCCTGCTTGGGGCGGGCCGACACGAGGTGGATTTCAGCTTCGACAACGGGCTGTTTTATGACGCGCTGGCCGCCTGCCTGGCGGGCCTGATCTTTTTGGCGGGATTGGCCATGATGGAAAAAGATTGGGACAAAAAACGCGCCCTTAGGCGTCCGCGCCCCTGACGTGCATGGTCTCATGCACGCGGCGGGCCACTTCTTCGGGGACGAATTGGTCGACCTTGCGCCCCAGGCGGGCGACTTCCCGGACCAGGGAGCTGGAGATGTAGCTGTAGCGCTCGTCCGGCATCAAATAGAGCACCTCAAAAGCCGGGTCCAGTTTGCGGTTCATCAAGGCCATCTGGAATTCGTATTCAAAATCGGACACCACCCTCAAGCCCCGCAGCACCACCGGATTGCTCAGGCTCTTCAGGTAGTCGACCAGGAGGCCGTCGAAACTGGTGACTCCGACCCCTTTGAGCCCGTGGGTCATGCGCTTGAGCATGGCCACGCGCTCCTCCACGGTGAACAGGGACGACTTGCTGCCGTTGCGCAGCACCGCCACGGTGAGCTTGGGAAACAGGGCGTGGCCCCTCCGGATCAGGTCCAGGTGGCCCAGGGTGGGCGGATCAAAGGAACCCGGATAGAGCAGGTGCCGTCGCATCAGTACCCCATCTTCACGAGTGTACGCATATTTTGCGTGGCGTCCGGGTCATCCGGGGCCAGGTCCAAAACCCGCGCCCACCATCCGCGGGCGTCTTCGTAGCGCTTCTGGAAAAAATAGGCGCTGGCCTTGCCGTTGAGGGCGGCGATCAAAGCGGGCTGCAGGGCCAAGGCCTTGTCAAAACAGGCCACGGCTTCGTCGTAACGGCCCAATTCCACGAGCACCGTGGCCGCGTTGTTCCAGCCCTTGGCGTCGTCCGGCTTCAACGCAGTATAGCGCCCGTAGGCTAGGGCGGCCTCATCGAGCTTGCCCAGTCCGTGGGCGGCGGTTCCGTAGCCCCAAGCCATATCCGGATTCCCCGGAATCAGCGCGAAGCAGCGTTGATAAGCCAGGTAGGCGGCGTTCTTGTCCCCCAGGCGCCCGGCAGCTTCGGCCAGGCCCGGCCAGGCCGCCACATTGTCCGGGTCCAGTTCCGTGACCCGCTGGTAGTCCGCCGCGGCGTCGGACCAAAGGGCGTCGCTGGTGTCGGAGGCGCCCCGGGCCAGGTAGATCTCCAGCAAGGCCGCCGTGGCCCTCCGGCGGGCCGAGTCCGCGGCGGCCGGCCCGTATCGGGAGCCGGCTCCGGCCGGGTCCGCGGATTTCCGGGCCAGGACTTGTTCCCAGGCCTGGGTCGCCCCGGAAAGCCAGCCCCGCCGGTAGAGGAGGGCGGCCAGGGCCTCGCGGGCCACGGGATCCGAGGGGTCCTGGTCCACCGCGCCGCGCAAGTCCACCAGGGCCTCGTCTTGCCTGCCTTGCCCAACGGAGCCCACGCCCAGCTCATAGAGGGACGGCTTGGGCGCGGCGCAGGCCGTCAAAGCGCAAGCCGCCAAGCCCGCCAAGGCCGCGGCCCGCGCCCGGAGCCTCATACCGCCTCTTCGAGCCCCGGTTCGCCCGCGCCCGCGAAGGCCGCCTCTCGGTCGGCGGCCACGGCCTCGGGATGGGCCGTCAACCAGCCGGCGTAGGAATCCAAGATCGCCGTTATCTCGGCGAAATCGAGGGTGGCGTTCAATTCACGCCGGCGCTCCGCCGCTTCGGGCAGTCCCTTCAGGTACCACATGGCGTGCTTGCGCATTTCGGCCAGGGCGGGCTGGCCCCGCCGTTCATGGGCCAGGCAGATGTGGCGCCGCAGGCTCGTCACCCGCGTTTCCGCGCTGGGGGCCCCGGGATCGGCCTGGCCGCCCAGGACGGCCAGGGCGCGGCTGAACAGCCACGGGTTTCCCATGGCTCCTCGGCCGAGCATGACCCCGTCGACCCCGCTTTCGGCCAGTTGCAGGGCTATGTCCCCGGGCGTGAACAGGTCTCCGTTCCCGATCACGGGAATGGACACGGCCCGCTTGACCGCGGCGATGCAGGCCCAGTCGGCGCGGCCGCCGTAGCCCTGGGAACGGGTGCGGCCGTGCACCACCAGGGCCGCGGCCCCGGCCTGCTCGATGCGCTGGGCGATCTCCACGGCGTTGACCGAGGCCTCGTCCCAGCCCAGGCGGATTTTGGGGACCACGGGCAGGGAGGTGGCGCGGACCACGGCCCCGGTCACGGCGGAGATGGTGGCCGGCTCCTTGAGCAGGGCCGAACCCCCGTTGTGCTTGACCACCTTGGGAACGGGGCAGCCGAAATTCAGGCTGACCAGGTGGGCGCCCTCCTGCTCGACCTGGCGCGCGCCCTCGGCCATTTCATCGAGGTCGCAGCCGAAGAGCTGTATGCCCACCGGCCCTTCCCCGGGCGCCAGGGACATGATCTCGCGGGTCCTCCGGTTGGAGTCCCCGCCCCGGACCAGGGCGGCGCAGCTCACCATCTGGGTATGCACCAGCCCGGCGCCCTGCTCCTTGACCAGGGCGCGGAAGGGTATGTCGGTGACGCCGCACAGGGGCGACATCCAGAGATTGTTGTCGACGGTCAAGGCGCCGAGACGGATGGGTTTAAGCATCATGCTGAGCATTCATCGAGGTTGGGGTCTATCCCAAGGTCCCAGGGGGAGCCCTGGCCCTGGAGCAGGCGCAGTCCGCCAGCGTAGGCGATCATCGCGCCGTTGTCCGCGCATAGGGCCGGCGCGCAGAGCACGGCTTCCAGCCCGGCCTCGGCGCAGGCCGTCCGCAGGCTTTCCCGCAGGAGCAGGTTGGCCGCCACGCCGCCGCCCGCCACCACCCGGCTGTAGCCGAGACGCAGGGCCTCCTGCACGGCCTTGTCCACCAGGGGCTCCACCGCGGCCTTGCGGAAGCCGTAAGCCACCGCGGCCTTGTCCGGCTCGGTCCCTAAACGCCGTGAGCGCTCCATGTGGGTCCGCACCGCCGTTTTCAGGCCGGAATAGCTGAAGCCCGCGCCGCCGTCCTTGGGCCGCGCCTTTGGAAACGCAACTCCCAGTCCGGAATGGGTCTGGGCCAGGACGTCCAGGGCCGGTCCGCCCGGAAAACCCAGATCCAGGAGCTTGGCGACCTTGTCAAACGCTTCGCCGGCCGCGTCGTCGAGGGTGGAGTCCAAGCGCCGGCGCGAAAAAGGGCCGCGCACATCGACCAGGCTGGTGTGGCCGCCCGACACGATGAGGCCGAGATAAGGGAAGCCGAGGTCCTTGCGCTCAAGGAAGGCGGCCAGGACATGGCCTTCCAGATGGTTCACCCCAACCCAAGGTTTGTCCAGGGCCATGGCCATGGCCTTGGCCGCGGAAAGGCCCAGGTGCAGGCAGCCCGCCAGGCCGGGGCCGCGGGTGACCGCGATGCCGTCCACTTGGCCGATGGACAGTCCTGCAACAGCCAAAGCGTCCCTGACCACGGGCCCGAAATTGCGCAGGTGCTCGCGCGAAGCCAGCTCCGGCACCACCCCGCCGTAGGTCGCGTGGGTGGAATGCTGGCTGGCCACCACATTGGACAGGAGCGCGGGACCGGCCATATCCACCAGGCCGGCGCCCGTCTCGTCGCAGCTGCTTTCGAGCCCCAGGACTATCACGGCGGATTAAGGGTGCACCAGGACGTTCACCGTCACCAGGGTGACGCCCCTGGCCGCCAGCCCCGGGGCCAGGCGCGCGAGCACGTCCAGGGTCTGCTTGTGGGGGTGGCCGATGGCGATGCAGGAACCGTGCTTCAAGGCCTGCGCCACCGCGACATTGAGCTCCCTCTCGATCGCGGGCTCGGTGATCACGTTGTCCAAAAAGACCCTCCGCCGCGCCCAGAGCACCCCCGCGGCCCGGGCCGCGGCCGGGATGGCGCTGCGGTTCGTGGTCACGCTATCGAGAAAGAACCCGCCTTTTTCCTTCATGAAGGCCGCGGCCACGTCCATGAGGGCGCGGTCGGCGCTGGCCTTGGAGCCCTCGTGGTTGTTCATGCCCGCGGCCCAGGGGACCGAGTCCCAGTCGGTTTCAAGGGCGGCGCGCGCCTGCGCCGGCGTCATGGAGGTGAGCAGGGTGTTCTTTTCGCGGCCGACGGACTTCACCGACTGCATGGGGCAATGCAGGATCACCACATCGCCGTCCGCGTGGCTGGCGTCGGCCGCGGCGCGGCTGTAGGGCAGGTTCGGGAGTATGGACGTGGTCAGCGGGAACTTCAGGGTCTTCAGGCGCTCCACGGGCGCCTTCTGGTAGCCCCAATCGTCGAGGACCAGGGCCAGGCGGGCGCCGGCCGCGGGGGACGGCGCGGCCAGGGGCTGGGGCTTGGACGCGGCCGGAGGCGCGGGGTGCTCCGCCGGGGGGGGAGGCGTGAAGATCCCCGGCCGCAGCCACCACAGGAGGGCCAGGGCCGCCAGGCCCAGCGCCGCCAGCGATAGGGCCCGGCGGACCATCAGCGCGACTGTAGCCGGGCGGCGACGATATCCTCCACCATGAGCACATCCAGGGCCTGGCTGACCTGGGTGTCGGCGCTCAGGGCCACCACCTTGGCGGCGGCGTCGCCCGCCACCCGGCGGGTCAGTTCCACGTTGATCGCGGCCGGCAGGTGCACCCGTTCGCGCACAAGGTCCTCCGCCCCCAGCCGCTTGCCGTGCTTGTCAAGGTAGGCCTGGAAGTCGTCGAGCAGGATGTCCTCCTTCGTCTCGGGCTTCAGGACCTGCCAGTCGCTCTCGCTGACCTTGATCGCGGCCTTGGGCGCGGCCGCCTTCAGCGTGAAGCCGGGATGCTGCACCAGGTAGAACTTCGCGAAGTCCTCGAACCTCCCCTGCGCCACCAGGTCCTCCATCAATTGGCTGGGGGCCTCCTCCTCGCAGACCACGTCGGGATCTATGCCCTTGCCGTGGAGGGAGCGCCCCTTGGGCGTGAGGTACTTGGCGGTGGTCAGGCGCAGGGAGCCGCCGTTGGAGATCTGGAGTATCGTCTGCACCGAACCCTTGCCGAAGCTCTTGGTCCCCACGACCACGGCCAGGCCGTAGTCCTGCAGGGCCCCGGCGAGGATCTCGCTGGCCGACGCCGAGCCTCCGTTGATGAGGATGACGACGGGCTTCTTCCACATGTCGTCCCCGTCGCTGGGGAAGCTCATGTCCTTGTCCTTGTAGCGCGAAGCCGTGCTGACGATGACCTCGCCCTTGGGGACGAAGTGGCCGGCGATTTCGGCGGCCGAATTGAGCTTGCCCCCGGGGTTGTTGCGGACGTCGATGATGAGGCTTTGGGCGCCCTTGGAGCGGAGCGCGTCCAGGGCCGTGGTGAACTCGTCGGAGCAGTCGCCCATGAACTCGCTCAGGCGTATGTAGCCGACGTCGTCCGCCAGCATGAACGACTTCACGGTCTGTATCTTGATGACCGCCCGGGTGATGACCAGGTCCTTGGGGGCCTCGAAGCCGGCGCGGAATATGGTGATGGTCACCTTGGTGCCCGGCTGCCCCCTCATTTTATGGACGGCGTCCATCAGGTCCATGCCCTCGGTGCTCACGCCGTCGATCTTGAGTATGTTGTCGCCGGCCTTGACGCCCGCCTTGTCCGCGGGGGTGCCCTCGATGGGGCTGATCACGGTCAGGAGCTTGTCGCTCTGGCTGATCTCGATGCCCAGGCCGCCGAAGGCCCCCTCGGTTTCGGAGTCCATGTCCTTGGTCGCTTCCGGGTCCATGTACTCGCTGAAGGGGTCCAGCTGCTCCATCATGCCCTTGATGGCGCCGTCGACCAGCCGCTTGGACGTGACCCTGTCCGCGTCGACATAGTTGCCCTGGATGATGGCCATGCTCTCCATCAAGGGCTTCAACTCGCTGTAGAGGTCGTCATCGGCGTGCAGCCTGCCCGCGCCGGCGGCGAAGAGCGCCGCGGCCAGCCCCAGACCCAGGCCCAAACCGTTCCTTTTTCCAACGTTCATCCTGATTCTCCTTTGATGTTCCCCTGATGTTCCCCTGACGATTCCCGCCCTAGCGCCGTTCCAAATACATCAGGGGATCCTGCGCTTTGACCCCCCGCCTGATCTCGAAATACAGCGAAGGCCGCCGTAAGTCCTGGGATTGCCCCACGTCCTCCAAGACGTCGCCCCGGCGCACCGCCTGCCCCTTGCGCACCAGCAGGCGGCTGCCGTAGCCGTAGACGCTCAACGTGCCCCGCCCGTGGTCCACCACCACCAGGTGCCCGAAGCCCTCCAGTTCGCCGGCGTAATCGACGAGGCCAGCGGCCACCACGCGCACCGGGGACCCCAAAGCCGCGCCGATCTCGATGCCGCGGTTGAAGACGGGTATGTTGAAGACCGGGTAGAGGTGCTTGCCGTATTCGGACAGGACCGGACCGTCCACCGGCCAGGGCAGTCCGGGCCCAAGGCCCCTTCCCCGGAAGGCGGGGACTTGCGGTCCCTCGGCCGGCCGCGCCTGCCCCCCTTGTTCTGCCGCGGGTCCGCCCCGCGCGGCCTGATTCTGTCCCGCCTGGTCGGGTCCCGCCTGGTTCCGCTCGGCTTGATTCTGTTCGGCGCGGATTTGCTCGGCCTGGGCGCGCTCTTCCCGCCTTTCCTCCTCCTGCCTAAGCAAATCCTCCGCGCGCAGGGCGTCCAGCATGCCCTGCAGACGGTCCTCCGAACCCTGCAGTTCACGGACCGCTTCGAGCGCGCGGGCCTTGCGGCCGCGCACCTCGCGCAGGTGGGCCTCCGTGCCGGCCCGCTCGCGCAGCTTCCTCCTGCGGTCGCTCTCGTCCTGCCGCATGCGGAGCTCGAATTCGTTGTAGCGGCTGTTGAACTCGTGCCGGTAGGAGTCCAACTGGCCCAGGTCGCCGCCGAGCGAATCCACCCGCCTCTGGGCGGCCAAGGCCAGGACCTCCAGATAGCGTCCCCTCAGCTGCAGCTCGGCGGGGTTTTGCGCCGAGAAGAGCAGAAGGGGCTGCTGCCCGGTGCGGGCCTTGTAGAGGCCGACCAGGTCGGCCCCCAAAAACGCCCGGTCGTCGGCCTCCTCGCCTTCCAGCCTGTCCACCGCGGCCTGGAGCCGCGCCAGGCGTTCCCGCACCAGCCCCAGATTGTGCTTGTGGGTGCGGGCGTCCCTGTGGGCGGCCTCCAGTTCCCGGTTCAGGCGCTGGAGCGTGCCGAAATCGTTCCGCTCTTTCAGGGCCTGCGTGCGCACCGTCCGGAGGTTCGCGTTGATCTCATGGCGTATGGCGCTCAAGTCCAGGCGGGCGTCCTGGATCCGGGCGCCGGAGTCGGCCCTGAGGCCCGACGCGCCCGGCGTTGCAAGCAGGATGAGCGCCGTCACAAAAAGGGCGGCGGCCTTCACCACGCTCCCTCGTCCTCGTAGGCCACCTTCACCGTGGCCAGGGCTAGCGCCGCCCCGAGGAGCCCCAAGGCTCCCGTGGCCAGGGCCAGGCCCAGCGCCAGCCAGACGTCCATGCCTGCGGGCAGCAAGGCCGCGGTGTCCACGCCCAGGGCGCTCCGCAAGGCCGATTCCAGCCAAGTCTGCAGGCCGGCCAAGGCGGCGGCGGCCAGGATGCCGCCGGCCAGCCCTTGGAGCAGGCCTTCAAGCAGGAACGGCGCGCGGATGAAGCCCCGCCCCGCGCCGACCAGGCGCATGATGCCCAGTTCCTCCCGCCGCGACCATGCCGACAGGCGCAGCACCGCCGCGACGATCAAAAGGGCGGCGGCCGAGAACAGCGCCATCAGCCCCAGGAAGACGGCGCGGGCGATCCCGCTCACCTTCAAGAGGTTTTCCACCGCGCTCTCACCCTGGTCGACCTCGTCCACCCCGTCCAGGGCTTGGAGCTGGGCCGCGGCCGCGGCCACTTCGCCGGGCGAGCCCACCTCCAGCCGGACCTTCAAGGCCGGCGGCAGGGGGTTCTCGCCCAGCAGCGCCAGGGCCGATTTCACCGCCGGATCCCGCGACAGCTCGTCCGCGGCCTGCTGGGGCGTGACCAGGTCGACCCCGGCCACGCCGCTGACGGACTGGGCCGCGGACTGGGCCGCGGATTGGGCCGGCGGGCTAAGACCTGGACGCAGATAGACCACCAATTGTTCCGCGGCGCCCAAAGAACGCTCCAATTGCAGGGCGTTGCGCCAGAGCAGGGCCCATGCCCCGCCGTAGAGGGCGGCCATCCCGAGGGCCGCCATGGCCACCAGGGTCAGCAGCCGCTGGCGCCAGGCCTGGCGCAGGGATTCGCCCACGAAATAACGCCAGGGGACGTTCATTCGGGCGCCTCCGCGCCGGCCCCGAGGCCCATGTCCTTGAAATGGTCCAAGACCTCCCGCACGGCTGGCGGCGGCAATTGCTCGTCAAAGCCCCCCTCCGGCGCCGGCACGTCGTTGTCCACCAAGCCGGCCCTTAGGCTGATGCGGCGCTTGGGCACGGCGCCCAGTATGGCCTGGTTGTGGGTGGCCACCACGACGGTGGCGCCGCGCTCGTGGGCCGCCAGCAGCAGGCGGACCACCTCCCAGCCGGTGTCGGAATCCAGGTTGCCGGTGGGCTCGTCGGCGAGGATGAGCCCGGGGTCGTGCACCAGGGCGCGGGCCACCGCCACGCGCTGCTGCTCGCCCCCCGACAGCTTGCGGGGGTTCAAGGCGGCCTTCTCCTTCAAGCCGCAGTTCTTGAGCGCGGCATAAGTTTCGCGCCGGATCTCGGCTTCGGGAAGCCCCAGCACGCGCAGGGCGAAGGCCACGTTCTCGAAGACCGTGCGGTCATAAAGCAGGCGGAAGTCCTGGTAGACCACGCCCATGCGCCGCCTCAGCAGCGGCACCTGGGACCCGGCCAGGCGGCCCAGATCCGTGCCGTCCAGCAGGACCCGCCCGCGGCTGGGCCTGGACTGCAGCGTGAGCAGGCTCAGCAGCGTGCTCTTGCCCGCGCCCGAGGGCCCGGTGAGGAAGACGAACTCGCCCCGGCCGACCGAAAAACTGATGTCCCGCAGGGCATGGATGCCGCCCGGATAGGATTTTCCCACGCCTTCCAGTTCGATCACGACTTCTCCTTCGCCTTAACCCAAGCGCCGCAGGCGCTCCTTCAGCGCGTTCTCGTCCACCTGGTAGTTGAACAGGCGCTCACCGCCCAGCAGGGCCACCGGCGCGTGGTCCCGGAAGCTCGCGTCCGGGCCCGTTTCCGAGGGGCTGATGGGGATTTCGTCCACCTCAAAGCCCAGCGTGTCCCTCAAGGACGCCAGCTCACGCCGGGCGTCGTCGCTGAGATCCTGCCCCGGGATCGTGTAGAGGCGTATCAGCGGCGGACCGGCCGCTCGCGGCTTCAAGGGGCCCTGGTCCGCGGCCGCCTGGGCGCCCAGACGCATGCGCAGCAGCCGCAGCGTGGTGTAGCCCAGCACCAGGACCGCGATCGCGCGGCTCAAGCCCGCGAGGCTGTACTGCCTGCCCGCGTGCGCCGCGTAAACGTAGAGCGCCGTCCAGGGGACCATGCCCAGCAGGCCCCCGAAGACGGTCGTGCCGAGGCCGACGCCGGTCGAGGACAGGACCATGGGCGCCGCGACAAAGGGGGCCGGCACGTAGCGCGCGAGGAAGGCCCATTTGAGCGGCTCGCGCCGGGCGCCGTCGCGCACGGAGCCCAGCCAGCCCCTCCGGCGCTCGAGCCAGCCTTCGAGGCGCGACCCGAAGACGGTGCGCGCCAGGGTCCAGGCGATGACGGTGTTCGCCCCGGCGCCGGCCAGGATGACGGCCGCGGCCGCGGCGGGCGGGAGCCGGGCGGCCACCGCCAGGCAGATCAGGCTCATCGGGACGATGAGGGCCAGGGGCAGGAGCGCCACGAAGATGACGGCCAGGGCCAGGGAGCCGGCGGTGGGTTCCGCCTCCGCCGCCCTTAGGCTCCCCTGCAGGGCGTGCATGAGCGTGGCGGCGTCCATCTAGGCCGGCGTCGAGAAACATGGCGCTGGGCTCATCAGACGAAAAAGTCCTCCAGGAAGCGCAAGCCCAGGTGGTGCAGACCCTGGGGCAGCCACAGCATGAACCAGAAACCCAGGAAACCCAGGGCCGCCCCCCCGCAGGTGTTGGCGAAATTCACGGCCTCGTTGGTCATGCGTCCGCTGCGCTGGAGCGTGGCCCCCAGATAGGAATCCAGCAGATTGCCGGAGAGGCCCGCCAGCAGGATCGGCAGGGTGGCCCGCACCGGGGTCAGGCCGATGAAGCGCCCAAGCGCCGAGAGCAGGGCCGCGCCCAGCAGCCCCATCAGGGTGCCCGCGAGGGTGATGCCGCCGTCCGTGCCCGCGGGCACCTGTTTTCCGGTCGTGATCAGGCGGGGCGGCCGGCCCGCGAGCTGGCCGAATTCGGAGGACAGGGTGTCGGACAGGGCCGCCGCGAAGCAGGCGACGAAGGCCCAGACCCAGGCTTCCCGGTGCTGGACGTCCCCCTGGACTCTGAAATATAAGCTGAAGGCCGCGCACAGGACGCCGGCGCCGGCGTTGGCCCAGGCGTGCTTCCAGCGCCGGCTCCCGCCGTCCGCCTGGGCAAGCCCGAGGCGGTGCTTGGCCGCGTACTGGAATTTGGTGGCGGCTGTGCCGCCCAAAAAGAAGGCCAGCAGCACCACCCAGCCCGGCCAGCCGAGGCAGCCCCAGATCGAGGCCCCGATGATGAGTGCCGCGGTGCAGCCGGACAGGGTGAGCAGGCCCAAAACCCAGCACGCCGCCGCGAGGCCGGCGTTGACCCAGGCCCCCGTGATCCAGGCGTGCATGTTCATTCGATGGCGCCGCTCTCGTCCACGTACAGCTCGCCGCGGTCGCACAGCACGGTCACGACGTTGCGCCCCGGCTTCTCGGCGGCGGCCACCTGGGCGGCCGCGAAGACGTTGGCGCCGGAGCTCAGGCCCGCGAGCAGCCCCTCCTTGCGCGCCAGCGCGCCGGCGCAGGCCGCGGCCGCGGCGTCCGGGACGGCGATGATGCGGTCGACCAGTTTCAGATTGAGCACCGGGGGGACGAAGCCGGCGCCGATGCCGAGGATTCGGTGGGCTCCTGGCTGCCCGCCCGACAGCACAGGCGAGGCGGCCGGCTCCACCGCCACCACCTTCACCGCCTTGGATTTGCGCCGCAGGAACTCGGCCACGCCGGTGAGGGTGCCGCCCGTGCCCACCCCCGCCACGAAGGCGTGCACCTGCCCGTCCAGGGCCTTGTAGATCTCCGGACCCGTGGTCTTGCGGTGCGTGGACGGGTTTTCACGGTTGCTGAACTGCATGGGCATGAACCAGCCGGGATTGCGCTTCAGCAGGGCCTCGGCGCGTTCGATGGCGCCGGTCATGCCCAGTTCAAAGGGGCTAAGTTCGATGTCGGCCCCGTAGGCCTTGAGCAGGGCGATGCGGCGCCCGGGCAGCCCTTCGGGCATGACCAGAACGCAGCGCCAGCCCTTCACCGCGCAGACCATGGCGAGACCTAAGCCGGTGTTGCCCGAGGTCGGCTCCACCACCGTGCCCGAACCGGGCTTGAGGCTCCCCTTGCGCTCGGCCTCCTTGAGCATGCCCAACGCGATGCGGTCCTTGACCGAGCCGCCGGGATTGGCCATTTCGACCTTGGCCCATAGGCGCGCGCCGCCGGCCTTCTCGAAGCTCCTCAGACGCACCAAGGGCGTCCGGCCGATCAGGTCGAGGACCGATTCCGCTCGTTTGCGCGCCATGGAAGCCCTTTCAGGAGGCGGCCGGACGGTTCCACAGGTCCAGGAACTCGTCGGCCCCGCAGGCGGTCAGCCGTTCCTTCATGAAGAGCATCTTCACCACGGGATCGGGGATGCGGCTGATCTCCCCGGTGTTGGGTATGTGGGTCAGGGAGCGCAGGACCTTGTCCTCGTCGGTGGCCTCGGAATAGGTGAAGGCCTGCCCCTTGCCGGGTATGAACATGGCTGACTTGAAGTATTGCATGCGACCCTTTCTTTTTATAGGACGCCCTGGACCAGGCGGCGGCCGAGTTCCACGGCCAGAGCTTCCAGCGCGACGGGGGACTGTTCCCCCGTGCGCATGTCCTTCAGCGAGGCTTGGCCCTTCAGCAGCTCGTCCTCGCCCAGCACCACGGCCAGGCTGCAGCCCTCGGCGTCGGCCTGCTTGAACTGGCTTTTGAGGGAGCGTTTGCCCCCCAGGTCCATCCAGACGGCGAGGCCGGCTTCGCGCAGGCGCTGGGCCTGCGCCAAACCCTCGGCGTAGGCCCGCGGCCCCATGCAGCAGACCGCCACCTGGGCGCCCGCCTCCCCCGCCATCAGGCCCCGCTGTTCCAGCAGGAACACGAGGCGGTCCAGGCCGATGCCCCAGCCCACGGCCGGGCGGCCCTGCTTCTGGAACTGGCCCACCAATCCGTCGTAACGGCCGCCCCCGGCCACGGCGCTCTGCGCGCCCAGGTCGGACGAAAGCACCTCGAAGACCGTGTCGGAATAATAGTCCAGGCCCCGCACCAGGGTCTTGTTCACCTCGTGCGGCACGCCCAGGCGGTCCAGGTGCCGCAGCACTCCTGCGAAATGGGCCGAACTGCGGGTGCTGAGATAGTTGGTCACTTTGGGCGCCTTCGCCACCAGCTCCTCGTCCTGGGGGTCCTTGCTGTCGAGGATACGCAGGGGGTTGGTCGCGCAGCGCGCCCGGCTTTCCGCGCTGATGGGGCCCCGCCAGGCGCCCACAAAGTCCTGCAGCCTCGACCTGAAGGCGTCCCGCGTCTCGACGTCCCCGACGCTGTTGACGTCCACCACCAGGTCCTTCAGCCCCAAGGCGCGCAAGGCCGTGACCAGCATGGCCACGCTTTCGGCGTCGGCGGCCGGCTCGGGGAAGCCGATGGCCTCGGCGCCGGCCTGCCAGAACTGGCGGTAGCGCCCCTTCTGCGGCCGCTCGTAGCGGAACATGGGGCCCAGGTAGAAGAACTTGGCCTCGCCGCGCTCGCCCTGGCCCAGGGCGTGTTCGGCGTAGGCGCGCGCGACCCCGGCCGTCCCCTCGGGCCGCAGGGTCATCGAGCGCCCCTTGCGGTCGGTGAAGGTGTACATCTCCTTGCCCACGATGTCGGTCGCCTCGCCGATGCCGCGCACAAACAGCTCGGTCTGCTCGAAGATCGGCGTGCGCAGCTCGCGGTAGCAGTAACGGGAAAAGACGCCCCGTAACACGGCCTCGACCGCGGCCCAACGGCCCGTCTCCGCGGGCAGGAGGTCGCGCGTCCCGCGGGGCGCCTGGAGGCTTTCAGTCACGTCATGGCTCCTTCAAGAGGATCAAGGCGCCGCCCTTCACCGCCACCAGGGCGGGACGCTTGTCGGCGTCCTGGCGCCCCCGGAAACCGAAGTGGCCGCCGGCGCCGTCGTAGCCGTCCACCCGCGTGAGCCAGGCCCTTAGGGTGGCCCGGTCCCCGACGCCGGAGAAAATGGCCGCGGCCATCAGGCCGGCCGCGTCATAGGCCTGGGCGGCCAGCACGTCCGGCTTGGCGGCGTAGGCCCGGCGGTAGGCCGCGTCGAAACGCTGGACCGCGGCGTCCGGGCTGTCCGCCCAATAGGCCGCGGTGAAGACGGCGCCGTCCAGTTCGGCGAGGTGGTCGCTGAGCTCGGGCCGGTCCCATTGGTCCGAACCCAGAAGCGGGATATCCAAATCGAAGAACTGCATGTCCGGGACCGCCAAGGCCACGTCCTCGGCCGACGCGGGGAGGTAGACCGCCTGCAGCCCCAGGGGATTGGGGGGCGGGGCCTCATATTGGGTCCAGGTGAAGCCGCGCTCGGCGCACACCGTCCCCGCCAGGGAGTCCACCAGGCGGGCCGAAAGGCTGAAGAGACCCCGGTCCGGCCATTTCACCGGATCAGGCGGCAGCGCGGACGACGCCCCCATGAGCACGAAATCCGCCCCCGCCATGCGGCCGGCCTGGGCCGCCCGGGTGCAGTCCAGGGCTTCGGCCGAGCCGGTCAGCGGGCTCCAGTAGCGCAGCGCGGCCTGGGGGCCGATCACGTCCACCCCGTCGAGCTCGGCCAGGGTGCGGGCGAAACGGTCGGAAAAGGCGCGCCCGGCGTTGAACTGGGCGCAGGCGGTGTCCTGGGCGAAGTCCACCACCAGCAGCCGGACCTTGGCGGTCCGGGTCATGCCCGCGGCGCCCCTGAGGCCGGAAGCGCCGGCGGTCCGGCTCAGGCCGCCTAAGCCGGGAAGATCCGCGCCCGGGCCCACGCCCGCGGCGCCGGAGACATCCTTCATCCGCGCCCGCAGGACCGCGCCGAAGGCGTTGCTGGCCTGCTCCACCTTGTCCTGCTGGTCCCGCATCTCATCCTGGTCGGCGGTCTTGCCCAGGCCCGGGTCAAGGCCGCCCAGGGAGAGCATGGCGTCCCGGAAGTCGCGGGTCCCGGGAGCGTAGGTGACCGACACGGCCACGCCGGCCCCCAGCTCCCCCATGCGCTTGGCGAAGGCCCGGGCCGAAACGGCGCCGTAATAGTCGTCCGGGGCCAGGCTCGCGACGCGCGTCAGGCGCCGCGCCAAGACCGCGTAGTCCGCCATGGCGGAGGCCTGGGCCTCCGGCGACAGCGTGTCGCGGAAGAACCAGGGGCTCGCGTTGGCGAGGTCCGGCCGTGTGGCCGAGGGGCTAAGCATGGGGGTGCGGTTCGCGGCCAAAAGAGGCAGGAGCGCTTCGGCGCTGTCCGAACTCAGGGGGCCCAGCAGGCCGATGACATGGTCCTTCTCGATCAGGTCGGTCGCGGCCGCGGCCGCGGCGACGGTGTCCGCCCCTTCATCGGCCACGATGAGGCGTATCTTGTCGGGTTCGGCGCGGCCGGCGTTGGCCGCGTCCACGGCCAGCTTCGCGCCCTGGAGCACCTGGGCCCCGAACGCGGCCATGTCCCCGCCGAGCGGAACCAGCAGCCCTAAGGCGCGCCGGTCCACCACCACGGAAGCCTCCAATGCCTTCGAAAGATCCTCGACCTGGTCCAGGCCCGGCCCCAGGGGATAGTCGCGCAGGTAGTCGTCGACGCCCTGCCGGACCTCGTCCAAGCGCCCGGCCGCCAGGGCCAACTGGAGCAGGCGGATGCGTATGGGGCTGACGAACTCGGGCAGAACATAGGCCTTGGTCAGCGCGCGCAGGGACGCTTCGTCGAGCGTGGGGATCAGGGCCAGGCAGGCCTGCCTGGCGCGTTCGGGAAGGTCGGCCACCGCGGCGCCGCCGAGCAGGCCCTGATATTGCATGAAGGCCAGTTCGCCTTCGCCGGCCTTCCCGAGGGCCTGGGCCAGCTTGAACTGGGCCAGGCGATCCCAGCCCGTCGCGGGATGCACCGTTATGTCCTTCTGCCACATGCCCGCGGCCGAGGGCCAATCCCCGGCCGAAGCCTCGTCCAGGCCGAGGAAATAAAGCGCCTGGGCGCCCTCGACCCCCGCGGAGGCGGAAACGCCCGCGTAGGTGTCGCGCTCCCGGGGGGACAAGGGGCGTTCCTCCAGGGGGGCGTTGTCCGGCATGAGCCGGGCCCGGGACACGGGGGATGTGGCGCAGGAGGACAGCAGCAGGGCCGCCGCCGCCGCGAGCAAGATGCGTTTCAGGCTCACAGATCCCTGGGACGGAGGTAGGCCAGCATCAGGGCCAGCGTTTCCTTAAGCTTGTGGCGGTGCACCACCCGGTCCACGACGCCGTGTTCCTGGAGGAATTCGGCGCGCTGAAAATCCTTGGGCAGGCGCTGGCGGATGGTCTGCTCGATCACCCTGGCGCCGGCGAACATGATCAGGGCGCCCGGCTCCGCCACGTTGAGGTCGCCCAAAATGGCCCAGCTGGCCGTCACGCCCCCGCCGGTGGGATGGGTCATGACGGAGAGATAGGGCAGCCCGGCGCGGCCCAGGCGCGCCAGGGCGGCGGAGGTCTTGGCCATCTGCATCAGGCTAAGGATGGCTTCCTGCATGCGGGCCCCGCCGCCGGACCCCGAAATCAGGATCAGCGGAAGGCGTTCCCGGGTGGCGAGCTCGATGAGGCGGGTCAGCTCCTCCCCGACGACCGAACCCATGCTCCCGCCCATGAAGGCGAAGTCGGTGACGCCGAGGGCCACGTCGACCCCGCCCAGTTTGCCCGTGCCGGTCACGACGGCGTCGTCCATGCCCGTCTTTTTTCTGGCCGCTTTGAGCTTGTCGGCGTATTCGGGGAAGCCGAGGGGGTCCCCCCCGGTCACCGGCGCGGGCCGCGGGGTCCAGGTGCCCTCGTCGATCAGCAGCCGCACCCGCTCCGCGGAGCAGAGGGGCTGGTGGAAGCCGCATTTCTTGCAGACCCTGAAGCTGTCCTCGAGCTCCTTCGCGGTCATCATCTCGCCGCAGGACTCGCACTTGCTGAACAGTCCGCTGGGTATATTGGATTCCTTGCCGTCCCTTTCGGCGCGGACAATGGTGTATTTTTCCTTCTTGAACCAGGCCATGAAACCTCTTCTTAAATGCCGGGCTTGAACGCCGGGCTCAAGCGTTGCCGCCCGCGAGGGGCGTCTGGTCGGTCACGATCAGGCCCCTGTCGAACGCCGCCAAAAAGGCGTCCACCATGCGGCTGTCGAACTGGGTGCCGCTGTGTTTCTTGAGCTCCTCCAGGGCCACCTGGTCCGAAAGCCTCGGGCGGTAGACGCGGTGCGAGGTCATGGCGTCGAAGGCGTCCGCCACGCCGATGATGCGGCCCTGCAAAGGGATCTCCTCCCCCTTCAACCCGCGGGGGTAGCCCCTGCCGTCGAAGCGCTCATGGTGGCTGATGACGCCGTCGATCACGTCGGCCAGCTGGGCTACGGGCTTGAGTATGTGGCCGCCCACCACGGGGTGGCTCTTCATCACCGCGAACTCCTCGTCGGTCAGCTTGCCCGGCTTGCCCAGGACGCTGTCCTGGATGCCGATCTTGCCCACGTCGTGCAGGAGCCCGGACAGGCGCACGCGGCGCACGATCTCCGAGTCCAGCCCCAGCTCCTCCGCGATCACCACGCTGTACTGGGTCACCCGGCTCGAGTGGCCGGCGGTGTAGCTGTCCTTGGCGTCCACGGCCTGGGCCAGCGCCTGCACCGTGGAAAGGAATCCGGTCTCCACGTCCTGGAAGAGCTGGGCGTTTTGGATGGCCACCGCGCTCTGGTGGCCCAGGGCCCGCAGGAGCATCACGTCGCCGTCGTCGAACGTGGCGTCCCCGATGCGGTTGAGGACCTCCATCACCCCGATGACCTCCCCGCGGGCGATAAGGGGCACGGCCACGATGTTCCTGGTGACGAAGAGGCTCTTCTTGTCGGCCTCCTTGAAGAAACGCGGGTCCTTGGAGCAGTCGGGCACCAGGACGCATTCGGCGGTCTCGGCCACGTGGCCCGCGATGCCCTGGCCCCGCGGGACCCGTATGGTCTTCATGGCCTCGGCCGAGCTGCCCGTGGCCACGTCGAAGAGCAGGTCCCCCGTTTCCTTGTCCTTAAGGAGGATGCTGCTGGCCTCGCCCCTCAAGGATCGTGCCGCCAATTCCATGACCAGCTTGAGCAATTCCTTGAGGTCCAGCGTGGAGTTGATCACGGTGCTGGCGTCGGCCAGGGCCTCCAGGCGCCGGATCTGTTCGTGGATCTCGCCGGCGGAGCCGGTGGCGGCCTTGCGCAGGGTCTCCAACTCCAGGGTCAGTTCGGCCAGTTGGCGCCGCAGCGCGGCCGTTTGCGCGGATATGGACGGGGCTGCGTCCCCCGCCCCGGAGGATACGGCCCGGGCGGAATGGGCGGCCTTCGCTGACTTGGCGGGTTTCGCCGTTTTCATGGATTTCACGGATTTGGCCGCTTTCGCCTTGGACGGCGCGGCATGGACGGTTTTCTTTTTCCGCTTGGCGGACATTAGACCTCCCTCACAGCCGTTGAAAGAAGAACGCTCCGTTCACGGGCGGCTTTCATGCCCGAGGGCCCGTCGGCCGCCTCCAAAACCGCCTTAAGCACCGTGCTGGCGACCACCACACCGTCGGCGAGGGCCGCGGCTTCGCGCGCCGTCTCCGGTGAGGAGACGCCGAAGCCTATGGCCAAAGGCGTCCGGCAGGCGGCGCGCAGCTCCCGCACCGTCGAAACCAGGCGCGCGTCGAAAACCTGGCGCTCGCCGGTGACGCCCGCCACGGAGACCACATAGATGAAACCGGACGCCTCCTTGGCGATGGCGCGCAGGCGCCGCGGGGTGCTGGTGGGCGCCGCCAAAAACACGACGTCCAGCCCGGCCCCGCGCAAAGCCGGCAGGAGCGCGGGCGCCTCCTCCGGGGGCAGGTCCGGTATGACCACCCCGTCCACGCCCGCGGTCCTGGCCCGGTGGGCGAAGCTGTCCACGCCCAAGGCCAGCAGGGGGTTGAGGTAGCTCATCAGCACCAGCGGCTTTTCGGTCTCGCGCCGCAAGCGCTCGGCCAATTCCATGGCGCGCGCCAGCCCGCCGCCCGCGGCCAGCGCCTTTTCGGCGCAGCGCTGCAGCACGATCCCGTCGGCGATGGGGTCGGAAAAGGGCACCCCCAGCTCGAGGATGTCGGCCGACTCCAGCACCGCCCGGGCGAGCTCAAGGTCGGCCCCCAAGTCCGGGAAGCCGGCCATGGCGTAGCCGATGTAGACCTTCTTCTTGGCCGCGGCCGCGGCCGCGAAAGCGATTCCCAAGCGTCCCATGCTCAGCTCCGGACCACGGGGGCGCCGGCGGCGCCCAGGAATTTGTCCACCGACTCCATGTCCTTGTCCCCGCGGCCGGAGAGGCAGACCAGGATGCTTTTTTTCGGGCCCAAGGTCGGCGCCAGCTTCAACGCATGGGCCAGGGCATGGGAACTTTCCAGGGCCGGCAGTATGCCTTCGCTGCGGCACAAGCGGCCGAACGCTTCGACGGCCTCGGCGTCGGTGGCGCTGACGTAGTCCACGCGCCCCAGGTCGCGCAGGTAACTGTGCTCGGGCCCGACCCCGGGGTAGTCCAGGCCCGCCGAGATGCTGTAGGTCTCGCTGACCTGGCCGCCCTCGTCCTGGAGCACGTAGCTGTATGAGCCGTGGAAGACCCCCGGCTTGCCCAGGGCCATGGTCGCGGCCGTGCGGGGCGTGGACACGCCGTCCCCGGCCGCCTCCACGCCGATCAGGGCCACCGCGGGATCGTCCAGAAAGGCGTGGAAGATGCCGATGGCGTTGGAACCCCCGTTGACGCAGGCCAGCACCACGTCGGGCAGGCCGCCCTCCTGGCGCTTGAATTGGGCGCGGGCCTCGCGGCCGATGACCGCCTGGAAGTCGCGGACCATCAGGGGATAGGGATGGAAACCGGTGGCGGAGCCCAGCAGGTAGAAGGTGTCGTCGGGATGGGAGATCCAGTCCCTGATCGCCTCGTTGATGGCGTCCTTCAGGGTCTTGGA
>Ga0182024_10005538_pt1 | contig 28306 bp, 25 predicted proteins | sample P32metaG_FD_120480 | JGI IMG/M metagenome (GOLD analysis project Ga0182024, IMG submission 120480) | Permafrost microbial communities from Stordalen Mire, Sweden - P3-2 metaG (Illumina Assembly) | ecosystem: Environmental > Terrestrial > Soil > Wetlands > Permafrost | place: Sweden: Stordalen...
TGGTTCTACTAGGAAAATGTAGTTGGACGGGTACCACGCCCCAGCTGTCCAGTAGGTGAATCCTGTCCATTGTGCCGGATTTGCATGCATGTATTGCAGCATGGCATTCAGATCAGCCAGCGCTCCCGGAGCAGATGTAACTCCGATCTCTCCGAGAAAAGCTGTGCGGTTATTGGCTTGTAACCATGCAGTGAAACCGCTCAGCGTGGCCACGCTGTCGGTGACACTGAGAAAGTCGGTGTGCGTGCCAGATCCGTCAAAGTCCAGGTATTGGTGCACTTCGAATGAGAAGTTATTTGCCGGATCAGTGATAGTGAGCATGTCGGTTGCGTTGAGCTGCACGAAGTTGACTGCGTGTTCCCAATAAGTGGAAGGAACCAAAATCAGGTTCGTCGCTCCGGTGGCGCGGATGGCATTAATGGCTGCCTGTGCAGACGCAGCCCATGTTGTCGAAGTCATGCTGGACCCGACCGGTTCATTCATCAGCCCGAAGATGACCATCGAATTGCTGGCATAGTGTGCCGCCATCTTGCTCCAGAAGTTGGCAAACATCGAGTTTGGCTGACCACCCGGCACTCCGATTGTTGTGTTCTGGTATGCGCCGTAGTTGTGAGGATCTACAACGACCGACAATCCTCTCGAATTCGCGGCTGCGACAACGGCATCCATGCGTCCTAATTCCGCAGGATCCAGTGGACCATTGACTGACTGCTGCATGCGTTCCCAGAGAAAGGGAACACGAATAATTGTCATTCCTTTGGACGAGTAATAATCGAGTTCGGTGTTGGATGGATAGATGTAGTCTCGTCCAACGACACCAGGTACCGCGGTAGGGGTAAATTCTGCGCCTGAGATGTTGACGCCTTCCAGAGTCATACCGCCTGTTGCAGCTGCCGGCGTCACGCATAACAAACAGGCGAAGGGCAAACTGAGGCACGCGGATATTAAAAACAAGCGCTCGGAATGCAGCCCAGGCGGCGGGCCGCAAAGTTTCAATTTAGGCATATATATTTTCACTCCTGAAGAGTGTTGGCAATTCGTGAGAAGTGAATTGCGCAACAAATCAGATGAATCAACTGTGCGATTCACTGAAGTGGGGGCGTAAGTTCCAGGAGTATTTAAACGTTTACGCCCGAGAAAATTGCCTCGGTAACGGCCGCGTTGGTGAGAAGTTTCTCGGAAACCGGATGCGCATATATAGGATCGAATGTTGCCGACATTTGTCCCAAAAGAGAGCCGCCCGGGACTCCTGGATTCCCGAGCGGCTCTAACCAGGTCGAAAAGCATCATCGGCGCATCCGTTGAATGCAGCGAATTGAGCGTCTCTGAATCATCAACCCACACTCACGTTTGATACTTTCTACCAAACTGCAACAGTTGAGCTCAATGATGGATTTCGACTATGTCTCGACGGTTTCTAAACCGCCAAGCTTCCAAACTTCTACTTGGGCTTCGTGCGATGCCCGTGTCACATCTTTTTGTTTCCTGTAACTTTCGAAGCTCTTGGGTTCGTTTTCATTTGTTCCTCGATTTCGTTCTTCAGTTCCTTTGATGTCTTGATCTTCGCTCCAGATCGCGTCAATGAAACGTCAAAAAATGCTTAAGAAGACCTTAAAACCCAACGCAGGCGTTCTATCTTGTGGGGGCGCTGGCGTCCCGCCCGCTTCAGCTGCGGCGCGCCCTAAGGAACGTACTAATGTTCTGCAGCAGTGAACGGTGTTGGGAATCGCCACTAAAGCGGAACGATCGGCGCCAAAAGTTGCCGGGTACATCCGAGGCCGCGTTCCAAGGAAACAGTGATTCTGGGAACCATATATGGTGTCATAGCTACGATCAGGGAGAGAGAAATCTCTGTCGTGATCCACTGAGATTCATCTGCAGGGCGTTGCTGAATTCTCCGTAGCACGCGCGCGATAATAAGTGCTAAAGTACCACCTGACTTACACCAACAGAACCAGAGATGGACCACCGCTTGAAAAAACTAAGCATTATACTTGCAACAATCGCGCTTTTTTGCACCATTACCTTTACAGCGGCCTACGCCGCCGACCCACTTCCATCTTGGAACGACGGAAAAACCAAGTCAGCGATCGTCAATTTCGTTACGGAAGTGACAAAAGTGAAGGGACCAAGCTTTGTCCCGCAGGCGGAGCGCATCGCCACTTTCGACAACGATGGCACTTTATGGCTTGAGCAACCGATGTATGTCCAAATGGCTTTCACTCTGGACCGAGTGAGAGTGCTTGCACCGCTGCATCCGGAGTGGAAGGAGATCGAGCCGTACAAATCGATTATTGCAGGGGACCTTAGCGCTGTTCTTGCAGGCGGTACCAAGGAGCAGTTTGAACTTGTGATGGCGACTCATGCAGGGATGACTCCAGCAGAGTTCGAAGAGATTGGCAAACAATGGCTCGGCGCAACTGAAGATGCCAGGTTCAAGCGCCGTTACACGCAACTCACCTACCAACCAATGCTCGAGCTGCTTGCCTACTTGCGCGACAATGGGTTCAAAACTTACATGGTTACTGGTGGCGGCATCGAGTTCGTGCGCGCATTTTGCGAGAAGTGCTACGGCATCCCTCCGGAGCAGATTATTGGTAGCAGTATAAAAACCAAGTTTGATTTGCCCGACGGGAAAGCCACCTTATTGAGGCTCCCAGAGATTGACTTTATTGCCGACAGGGATGGGAAACCCGAGGCGATAAATAGAATCATCGGTCGCCGTCCGATCGCCGCGTTCGGCAACTCCGATGGCGATTTACAAATGCTGCAGTGGACAGACGCTGGCCCACGTCCGCACTTTTGCCTGTATGTTCATCACACAGATGCGGTTCGCGAATACGCTTACGATCGCACGTCGAAAATTGGCAGATTGGACAAGGGGCTCGACGAAGCGGCGAAGCACGGTTGGACCGTGGTGGATATGAAGAACGACTGGAAGACCATCTTTCCACCATCAACCAAATGAGACAACGAACGGACGACTGCTAGGCGATTGCCCTGGCCAGGCTGTAGCAATGCTCGGCGATCAGCGGTGCGATTTCTTCTAACAGATGTTCGTCGTCGGCACTGAAGTTTGCTTCTTTGTCGCTGTCGATGTCGAACTGCCCTACGATTTCTCCGTGGTGGCGTATAAGCACCACTAGTTCGGAACGCGTTTCGATCGTGCAGGCTAGATAGTTGTCGCGCTTGCGCACATCATCGACGATTATATTGGATTTTTCTTTGACGGCTGTTCCGCAGACGCCGGTGCCGACCTGAATGCGTGTATGTTCAGTTGGTTTGCCGGCAAAGGGTCCGAGTACGAGCTGATCGTCTGTCAGCAAATATATGCCGACCCACGTCCAATCCGGCATAGTTTGCTTCAGCATCGCCACAACTTCTTGCAGCACCTCACGATCGGATCGTTCTGAGCCGAGTATCGCGGAAACGTCCGACACCAGCACAGCATGGTTCTGGGGAATAATTTTCTTGTCCATCGCTATTATCTTCTCAACTCGACTGCATGATCTAATATCGCATAGCCCGAACGTTCCGAACCCTACTTTTACCCTGTCGTATCTCATCGTAATAAATTGGCCGTCGTGGAGCATCGGCGTGGCAGATAAGGATGTGCATTCGACCTCATGGTGAAACTCAACCACGACCGGACAAATTAACTGTTGCGCCTCGACACATTCCGTGCCCGTGAATGTGGTAAAGAAGAGAAAGAGAGTAATTAATGGAGTGAGTGCTATGAGCGGTAGTGGTTCATCAGAAGAAGAAAACAAAAAGAACGACAATTTTGTTGGAGCCTTCGTGCATTCCCTCGGGCACTCAGTCATTCAAGGACCGATTGATGGTGTTCGCGAAATCGTCAACACTGTAACCAATAAAGAAGTCGTCCCCAAGTGCGAAGTGGTCAAACGGCCGGAGAAGGCCGAATATGGAACACCGGCATGGAATGGCCAACAATTGGGGCAGGGTGCCGGTGTGCTCGGCATAATCTTGGTTTGCGGCAGGATTTTTCGCGTCCGCATGTAACGAGAATCATTCAAGCGCTGATCAACCGGTATCACGGACTGGGCGCGTCGAAGATCGCGCCACTGGATATGGTGCTAGACAGCGCGAAGAACCTATCGGTGGCGAATTCGGCCAGGAAGGGTTCAAGCCCACGTTGCGGCAGGACCAACGATGTCACCGCTGATTTGGCTGGAACAGTTGATCGGCCAGTTGGTGAGCCGGATGCACTGCTGGCTTTGCCAAATGACTATTCAAAGCTTTCATCCGTGCCAAATGATCTTGTGGATACATCAATATGTTTCGATCAGGGATCAACAATCCAACGTCGTTAGCGATGTAATCGACGAAGGCGACACAATCACGTTCACCGGCCCTAAATCGGGCGGTATCCCACTTGTGGCGCAGCTGCCTCGTCCTCTCATACTGATCCTCGTCGACGATTACGGTAAGCGTGCTCAGGTTCCGAAGATTAAAGCGAAGACCGTGGTCATCAACTATTCCTGGAACATCCGATATAACTGAGGGAATCTGATCGTATGAATTTCGCGGCCCATAACCTGCATTCTCAAGGCGGTCAGCGCGAGCGGCTTCGATCCAATCAGCAGGAACAGAGTCGCCACTCCAAACCACGTAAGCATGCCCGGGGAATCCGTGGGCATTGTTCGCCAGGCTGGAGCAGAACGTGATGTAGCGGGGCGGCGAACTTTCGCCATGTGATCGCATGTCGAGAACATCAACGCTCGTTGAGGGAATCCGATACCGGACAGCCCACCAGCCTGCATATCCAAGAATAGGCAACAGGGTCAATGCGGCTATAGCGATGATCAGTCGTATCATTCATAGATAACGCGTGTGGTTACACAGCGACGTTATCACTGGCTAGAACGTGAAAGTGGATGCATCCAACAGTCTGGCAACCGTTTGCTTGCCGCGAACTATACCCGAGTAGTGGTTGGAGTGTCGCGTTCCTCTCGGGCTAAAAACCGTCCAAATAGCTTGCGTCGATTCCTATATAAAAGAATCGCCACCATCGGCGTGCCGAAACTAACGATCAGAATGCCGACGAAAAGTGCCAGCAGAATTAAATTGAGCTGTTGTTGAACCGCCATTAATGGATGAGCTACAGCTTCGACGGGCTTCTGTAAGGCACAGACCGGTTTTCTCAAATTGGCTATTTCTTGCCGGACTCCAGCCACGTCTTGTCTGGCACCGGAGACGCTGTCCGCGACACGATCGATGCCATGAGTGAGATTGCCAACGCCCTTGTCCACTGAAACCACCCTCTGTTGAACCTGAACCATTGGCTTGTTCAAGTTGCTGATTGGCTGCTCTAGCCCGCGTGCCTTCGCATCGAGCTTTTCTGTTGTGCTCTCAAGATTGGTGAGTGGCTTGACAAGCTTTTTAATCGGATGGAATCCCTGGATCGGCGGATACAACAGTTCTCTCGGGTCGACCTTCTCGCCCGGTAACGCATTTACCCGAGCCGCCGTCTCCTGGGCTGTTTTCCAGTCTTTGGCGTTCGGAGCCTTGTCAGCTGCAGGCGCGGGGGCGCTCAGCAGGGCAGCCACTGTTGCCGAGAGCAGCAGCGAGCCGGCAATTTTTTCGGATTTCATCAATTTGGTCAAGACCGTCTCCCTCCGCCAGTTCTTTTGACCAGACGTGAATCTTTTCGGTCTGTTCCAACCTCAGTTGCTCCTGGAATCCTCCGCCTGGCTCGGTGAAACGCCGACTTCGCTCCTGGGAGCGCCGGCTTCCAGCCGGCATTGACCCACATCCGATTCCGGAAATGCCGCCAGGATGGCGGCGCTCCCAGGCAAGCGATCGCAGTCCACGGCTGAAACACATCACTCGTTATGAAGGTGCCGTTGAGCGCGCAGATCGCCAGCTGAATCTCAACAGGAATACTGATAGACTCGGACTATTAGCGATTCAGCGGCACCTGGACGATGAAAGCTCATGGAGCACCACAATCATGTTCTTTCATCGTAGTCCTTATTTTATTCGTGGCGTCTGGATTCAGCAGCTTGATTTATCAAGTCGTATGGACACGGCTGCTCACGCTCGTCTTTGGCTGCACGACTTATGCGACGGCAACAACGCTTTGTGTCTTCATGGGCGGGCTGGCACTGGGCTCTTATCTCGCGGGTCGGTGCGAGCCCTGGCTTAAGCGGCCGCTCTTGAGCTATGGCGTACTAGAAGGGCTGATTGGCTTGTGGGCTCTTGCTGTGCCGCAACTGTTCGAAGCGGCAGTTCCGCTCTATCAGCAGATCTGGCAGCACTTTCACTTGTCGATGGTGCCTTTCAGCCTGATGCGATTTGTGCTGGCATCCGCAATTCTGATTGTGCCAACAACTTGCATGGGAGCCACATTGCCGCTGCTGGCGAAGTTCGTCACATCAAGTATCGACATCGCAGGATCCCGGATCGGATCGCTGTATGGAGCCAACACGGTTGGTGCCGTATTTGGTGCCGCGCTAGCAGGCTTTGTTCTGTTGCCGAAATACGGAATGAGAGAGACAACTTTGATCGCTGCGTCGATCAATTTAATTTTGTTCGCTGGTTTGGTTGCTGCGGCAGGCAGGTTGGAACGCTCACGCAAAACGGATGTGCCGCCCGCCAGCCAAGCTAACCCCGCTGCTTTGTCCGGATATGTTGTCTTTGCCATTGTTGCCTTTGGTATCTCTGGCGGTGCAGCTATGATTCAGGAAGTAGGATGGGTACGAGCACTACAGATGGTGATCGGCTCGACGACGTATTCGTTTACCATTATGCTGGCGACATTCCTGCTGGGAATTGCCTTAGGAGCGCTGCTATGCGTGCGCTTCATTGATAAGGTTAAGGAACCAATGATAATTTTCGCCGCGTTGCAGTTGGTGATTTTCTGGACTGGATTGTTCGCAATAAACCAATTCAACTATTTGCCGTATTGGAACCTGGTCGCAAACAAGCAGTTCATGTTCAATCCAACTGTGTCGATGCTGGTTCGAATCTGCCTGGCCGCCAGTATTTTGCTGCCTTTGACGATTACCCTTGGCGCTGTGTTTCCGGTAGTGATGAAAATTACAACGCGTCACCTCAATACAGTAGGACGCTCGGTTGGAACTACGTACTCAGCCAATACCGTAGGGGCGATTTTCGGATCGTTTCTGGCTGGATTTGTTCTAGTGCCATTGTTTGGTGTCGAGAAGACTCTATTAGTGGCTTCCACTTTGAACTTGGTTCTGGCACTGGGCGCCATTTCTTTTGTTCCGGTGGACATACGCCCAGCGGCTCGATTGGCTGTAGTTGTATCTTTCATCGTGCCTGCATTGTGCTTCTTCGGTGGGTTGAATTTGTGGGATAGGATGCCAATTTTGACTGCGCAACTTCAACGCCGGGCGCTGGCCATATATGATTTACCACCGACATATGCGGATTGGCAGGCAGATTTGCATAACAGCCTTAAGATGTTATTTTACAAGGACGGTGCGTCAACAACCGTTGGTGTAACCAGCGGCGATGGTGTGCGTTCCATTATCACTAACGGACACATCGACGGCGGCGATGCAGGCGACATGCCAACCCAGATCATGCTGGCAGGGCTGCCGTTGATTCTGAGACCTGACACCAGAAGTGTGGCCGTTATTGGCTGGGGAACCGGCGTAACTGTGGGAACGGCTGCGGAATTTCCGGTCAATTCAATTGAAGTAATCGAACTTGAGCCGGTGGTGCTTGAGGGCGCAAAATTTTTCGATCACGTTAACCGCTTTCCGCAAAACAATCCGCTAGTGCATCTGCAAATCAACGATGGTCGCAACTATTTTCTTGCCACCGACCGCAAGTTTGATCTGATTATTTCTGAGCCCTCCAATCCCTGGCAGTCTGGTGTCTGCCAACTGTTCACGCGTGAGTTCTTCAAACTGTGCCATGAAAGGCTCACTGCTGGCGGAACGTATGCGCTCTGGTTGCAAACCGCCGAGATTCCTCCGGACATAATGAGCGGCATTATAGGTTCGCTGCACGATGTATTTCCCTATTGCCTGGCGGCGGCAGTGAGCCGGGAAAATCTTGTGATCATGGCTTCGGATCGGCCCTTCGTTATCGATCTTCCGCGCATGCAGGCTGCATTTCAAAATAAGAAAGTTCCACCGGAAGTAGCTCGCGTGAAATTGAATTCCGCCGAAGCCTTTCTCGCTCGCCTGGCCATGACGCCCGCTGGAATCGATGATCTGGCTCGTACAGCCGGCCGCAACATCGATGACACCAATCATCTGGAATACAGAGTGGCAAGAACCTACGAGAACAAAACCTTCGTCGCAGAAAACAGTAAGGTGATTTGCTCACACTTCGGAGAACCGTGGACTCTGCTCGGGCAGCACCGTATGTCCCAGTTCGAGCTGGCGCCGCTCATGTTAGCCGTATCCAAAGAATGCCTTCAGTCCAAGCTACCTGAAGCCGCCGCCCGCTGGGCCGCGGCCGCGCATCCGCAGACTGAGCAAACACCAAGTAAGTGATTGCTAGTGACCGACACCGGCCGAGCGGATCTTGCTTTCGATGTTGCGAAGCACTCCATCTAGATCGCCGCTGTCGGAGCTGTTGATTCCTTGCTTGACGGCGTTGGTAATTTCATCGATGTTTGGCTTTCTGTCGTTGCTTCTTTTGGACTGGGCCAGGTGGTGATTTTCGTTGTTGACTGAGGCGACGATCGAGTTGTAGAGCTGCGAGATGTAAGTGCGATTCGGACTGGGAGCGGCGCATGCTTGCTCCAGCCTGGCAAATGCTGCGACGCAACTGTCTGGTCTGCCGCCTTTATCGATTATTTGTTGAATTGCGCCTGCCAGTTCTTGCCTTTGAGCGTAGTAAGGCCCAGGACGCAAAGATTTCAAACTGAAAGTCTGCGTGGTGGGAATTTCGCCAGAGGCGATCGGCACCGTTGATAGTACGTTAGCTATTGGTGTGCCGGAATCGACGAGTTGCACCATCCTCTCTTGCACCACGACGGTTCTGTAATGATTGGTACGATGTTCGTCATAGAAACTGACACGCGCTTGACGAATTGCTTTGTAGTGTTGCGTCAGTTCCTTCAATATCAGTAGCGCGGTGATCTTGCAATCTTTATCTGCGGCTCGGCTATCGCAGAATGTGGAAATGGTCGCTTCATAGCCATTCAGCGTTGCGGTGAGTTCTCGTTTGGTATCAACCAGTTTCGAGCTACGGATAACGTTGACAATATCGCTGGACGATTGCGCCAAAGCCGACATACCCAAAATGATCGTGAGCACCACCGGCAGTACTGAGTGTTTCAACATGTCAGTCAAAACGCCTCATCTGTTTCAGATCTTGCCACCGATTAACGGACGCCGGAGCGTCCTTCTTTGGCTGCGCTTTCGGTGCTAAGTGCGTTTGCTCGACATGTTTCACTGGTTTGCTGAGAAGGTGGAGTTTTCGCGGCGTCGAGGTGGACTTGTGGGCCGGTGGTTGCGCTGCGTCCGGCGACACCGCAGGATGTTGCGGACTCTGTTGAATCACTTCCTGGGGAGGTTGTGAATTAGGCGCAGCTGCGTGTTCTCCACACAGACAAATCCGCCAATAGGCAATACCTGCGATGATTGTGAGAACGATAGCCAGGAGCACAAGAAGTTTCGTTACAAGTGGTGCCCCTGATGTGCGAGGCGGTGCGGAGGTCGGCTGCCCACTTTGCGCCGGTAATGGCTGGTGCGATCCGGTATGTTCTCCCTCGCGGCGCCCGAGGGGCCTGAGCTGCAAGGTTTTGAATCCTTCTGGATCGGGATTGAGATTGGCCCGCCTCATGGTGCCAGGAGGAATCGTCGTTTGCCCCACCAGCGGCTCCAGATAGCGTTCTACAACCTGGCTTGATGAGCCGAACTTCTGCCGGTTCGTCCGGGCTTCCTCGATCAGCGCCTCTGCCTCACCCGCTCTGCCCGCCACGTTCAGAAAGCTTGCATGCGCCTCCAAAATCTTGCCAATCAGCGGATCGCCGGCCAGCAGGCATTGTCTAGCTGACTGCACTGCCCGAGTGAAGTATTTATCGGCTTCGCCGGGCTTGACGCGCGCGTATGCCCGCGCGAGCTTGAACAGTGCTCGCGGGTACTCGTGGTCCTGCAGTTGCCCCGAGCGTTCCTTAACGGTGAGAGCCTGGTGATAGCTGCGGGCGGCTTCGTCAAACCGCTCCAGGGTATAACAGGTGTCGCCCAGCGATAGCAGGCAGGCAATTGTGCGCGAGTCCTCGGCGCCGAATGATTCACTCAGGCGCGGCAATGCCATCTTATACAGCTCGTACGCCTGCGCGTACTCCTCCCTGCCGAAGCAATCGTTGGCAGCACGGACTGTATTTTCCGTGTCCTTTAGTTCACGTTCGATCTCATCTATGCGCATAGGGGCTCTCCGCTGATGGTGTTATACCCTCACTGAGCCAAGAAATTGTGTGGTCTGGTACCAGGGGCGGGCGTCTTCCCCGCGGGGACTGCATCGCCCCGGGATGCTATTTGTACTTTTGAGACTGAACCATGCAGGTTTGCGCTTTGCGCTTGTCTCCCTGCTTTTTGTAATTGTTTGCCATTTCCCTGTAAATCGCCGCGGTCGTTTCTTTACTCATATGCTCTCGAATAGGGGTGATTGCAAGCTCATACTCCTTGCTTGCCGCGGCAAAGTTATGCATCTCATTATTAGTAAGAGCGCAATAATAATGAGCCAATCCACGCTGCAAATCCCAGCCTGGACCGGTCTGCGCCAGGCAATACGCGAGCTGCGTCTTATACGCTGCCAAAGCTTTGTCTGGTTGCTTCTGAGACGACAGCACTTGTCCAATTCCCTCATAAAAGGCACTGACCTCGGTGCCTTTAGAATTGATTTCCTTGTCGAGAGCAATTGCCTTCTCGAAGCAATGGATCGCCATCACGGCATCGCTTTCGGAACGTATGGTGCTGCGATATGCGGTTCCCAGCTGAAAATAGCAGTACGCGAGCGTTCGTTTGTCCTTCTGGGTGGACTGGAAGTCTAGCCAGTGCTGGGCGGATAACCGCGCGCTGTCATTCAAGTGCAGATTGAGTAAAGCTGAAGTTTTGCCGCTTAGCGCCCGGCTCCGCACAGAATCCATCTTCTCGATATCGGAGTGCGCGAGCGCTTCTTCATAGAGGCTCAGCGCCGTCTTATTATCGTTCTTTCGCAAGAGGTCATCGGCCTTGTCTACCAACTCCTCCGTCGTATGACCTGGTCGTGTGTCGTTTCGTCCTGTCGGAGACTCTGTGGTGCTGATGTTATTCTTTGGTGATGCAATGATGGAGCTTGGCGGAGTCGTCTGCGCATCCGGTGGCAGACTTGAAACCGGCGGTTGTGCTGCCTTTGGAAAATGAAAAAGTTGCCAGACTAGGATCGAACCGCCCGCAATTAGCAGCGCAGCTACCGATATGATCAACGTACGATTGCTTGATGCACGTTTTTCAGTGTCTGTTGTCCGAGGCGCCCCGACTTCGTCTTTCATGCTGAACGATCTCGTACCAGTTATCCAACAGATCTCCGGCCGCGGCCGGGGCTTGTGCTTGGTTTGCAGTTTTGTCTCATCGTGAGTTCTGTACGGGTCCGGTAACACAATGTGTCCCCACGAGATCTGGCAACCAATACGATATATTCCCCGACAGGGGCTCCGTTGTACTCAGTCACAATCCCAGGTCGCCAGGCTTTTCTTTGAAGTGCATTTCTTGCGCTTTCTTACGGTCCTTTGCTGCCAAATCCGGTTTGCCAAGTTTTTCGTAGGCGCGGGCTCGGTAGTTGTAATACCAGCCGACGTCGGAATCGTAACCAATCGCTTTACTGTAATTGTCCGCAGCTTCTTTGTAGTTACCTTGAAGCAACTCAGCATCGGCCCGTGCTCTCCAAACATCGTCGTCTTCAGGTGTCGCTCGCAAGATCATGTCGTATTCGTGAATTGCTTTTGCGTACTGTTTGAGCTTAATCAACGCGCGTGCATAGTGCGCTATATTGTCTGAATCTTTCGGCTTTAACTCAACACATCTGCCGTAATCATGCGCCGCATCGACCCATTTGCCCCAGTTTGCGTACGTTTCAGCTCGACAGAAGATGACTGCTTCGTCGTTAGGCTTATACCGAAGGCACCAATTAAAATCGTCGACCGCCTTATTGAATTGCTTCACGCCCGTGTAGCATTCACCTCTCTCACAGTGTGCACCGTACTGAACCGTGTCGCCCGCATACTCTTGCGGAAACAGTTTTAGAACTTTGGAGAAACTATCTACAGCGTCGTCGTAACGACCATCACCACTGGCAGTGACTGCGACTTGCCAAAGCCGCGCCATCTCTCTGGTATGCTCTAATGCCGGAGCCGGCAGTGACATTGGCATGAGTATGCTGCACGCGGCTAGGGCTGAAAATAATAATCTCGAAATCATGGCGATCTGAAACACACTAGATGCTTCATTATTGTTTCTCCAGTCGTGCCAGCATCAATCAGACATGCGATAGGCGTGACGGGCGGGCGGAGCAGGAGGGGTTTGTTTCATTTCATAAGCGTGACGTAAACGCGGAGCGGATCCCGAAGTCATTTCATAGGCTTGACGCGGGCGGAGACTGGGTTTTTCGACTGTCGGCGCGGCGTGCTTGGGGTTCGCTTGCAACTGGGGAAGCTGAGATTGTCTTGTTTCCGGCGGAGCGGATGACGTGTTTTGCTGCTGTGATGGCGGCTCCGATTGCAAAGCCGGCGGAGCTTGAGGTAGCGATGCCGGTGATGGTTTCGAATCCTTCGAGGCTTGCGGTATCACAGCCGATCCCGGCTGCGAATCCTTCGAGGCTTGCGGTATCACAGCCGATCCCGGCTGCGAATCCTTCGAGGCTTGCGGTATCACAGCCGGTCCCGGCTGCGTATCCTTCGAAGCTTGCGGTTTCACAGCCGGTCCCGGCTGCGTATCTGGCGAAGCTTCTGTTGGAAGTAGCTGCTTCAGATCAAATCCGGTGGTTGTGGGATGTGTTAGTTCTTGCTTTTGTTCCGGCTGCGCGGGAGTGGACTGCTTGGGCACATAGCGAAATAACGGCAGCGTGATAATCAGTCTATTGCGGGTGCCATCGGCTGGGCGGCCATCGGAGAAGTCAATCTGGATGTTTGCAAGACTACAGATTATGAATCCGAGGAGCATTGCGCCCAGCGTCAATGCCACTAAGGCGGGCAAAGCGAGGCGTGGAGACCATTTGAGTCCGTCTGCCAGAAATTGAAAAGGCGCCTTGGCGTCGGGATCAGAATGGTGTTGCCTGGGCTCAGCACGCAAAACGCCAGGCAGGCTGACTTTACGATAGTTGCTGACACCTGCTGGAGGGAGCTCGACACCGCGTTCGCCGATCCCGTCGGCTGCAGGTTGATCGACTTTGCGGTCGCTGTCGGAACCGGTTTGCTCAACTCGATGTCCGTTGCTGGAGCTAGCTGCTAGTTGATCAACTTTGAGGTCGCTGTTCGTAGCGGCTGCAGGTTGATCAACTTTGCGGTCGCTGTTCGCAGCGGTAGCAGGTTGGTCAACTTTGCGGTCACTGTTCGCAGCGGTAGCAGCTTGGTCTGCTTTGCGGTCGCTGTTGGAACCGACTACGGCTTGATTGATTTTCCACCCGCTTTGGGAACCAGCTGCTGGTTGATCGATTTTGAGATCGCTGTTGGAAGCTTCTGCAGGTTGAACGACCTTACTTTCGCCGTTGGCATCAGTCGTGGGTGCATCAATTTCAGCTTTGCCTTCGGAAGATTCTGCACGCAGAACAACTTTTCTGGTCCCTTTCGCTTCATCTTCCAGCATGGATCTTCTGACCTCAGAGGAGCTACACGCGACACAGGTGACGCCGAATAATATGAGTTTCCAAAATCAGGACCCCACTAATCACTGTTCCACGCCAAGCCATGGTTACCTACATTTTTGGCGACAAAACTCCAAGAATAATGAACCGGCTCAGAAAGAAACCGTAAGGGCTCACGAACGTACGGCAGGCAGCGGTCAATCAGCTGCGAGACAGATTCGGCGAGGGCGCTCGATTTTGTTGACGACATGCAGCGGCTTTAGTCCGCTGGCGTATCTTTTCACGTTGTCGGCTATTACCGATGTGAGACCAATGAAGGATGCGTCGGTGTTGCCGCCGATATGTGGCGTTGCCAGAACATTTTGTTTGAACAAAGGGTGCTCGGGATCGGCTGGTTCTTCTGTGAAGGTATCGATACCCGCTCCGGCGATGTGTCCTGATTTTAATGCATCCACCAGTGCGTCCGTGTCGATCAATCCGCCGCGTGCGATGTTAACAAGATAGGCGCCTGGCTTCATCATTGCGATGGTTTCGCGATTGATCAAAGATTTGCTCTCTGCGGTCTCGGGTAATGCAAGAACGACGATATCGCTGTCACCAAAGGCGGTGCTGAGATCGTCTAGGCCATAAACATTTTCAAATCCTTGGACATCCGGACGGCCCATTCGCGGGTGTTTGCGTACGCCTTTGAGTTTCACTCCGAATGGCGCCAACCTCTGTGCTATGGCTGTTCCAATATCGCCGAGTCCAATAATGCAAACTCTCTTTCCGAGCAATGACTTGCCGGATGGTTTGAAAAACACGCCTTTGGCGACGTTTTCTCTGGCTTCCGCGTATCGTCTCAGCAGCGCAAGGATGAACATGATTGCGAGTTCCGCAACTGATTCTGCGTTGCCTGATCCGGCACCGGGAACTCTCGCCACCCACACACCGCATTTAGTGGCAGCGTCTATGTCGACAGGATCGAGTCCAATTCCTAATTGTTGGATCAGCCCAAATGATCCTCGTTCGATGATTTCAGCAGTTATGCGAGCAACTGACGGAATGACGACATCGATTCCGTCGAGATTGCGCGCAACGTCTGCGGCAGCGCAACTTGAAACGTGATGCCCCGGCAATAACGAATTCAGTCTGTCCACTACAGGTGGAAAGCTGTCATTGCAAAGCAGAATTTTCATGATTACCTCCGCTCGGAGCGCCTCAGCAAACAAACGAACCGATTCAATCGGTTTCCGCAAATGGTATCAGACCCAACACCCTACGATTCGAGCACTTTAAGTTGTGCGTCGACGCTTGCGATTTGATTTTGCAGGTCTTGAAGCTGAGCTTCTATCGCCGCTACCTTTTCCTTGGGAGCTCGCGCCTTGAAATCAGGGTTATTGAGCTGATCTTGCACTCGCGACAGTTCTTTTTCAATCGATTGCTTGCGCTGCATGAGCTTAGTTTTGGCTTTCTCTATGTCGATCACATTTCCGAGCGGCACGAAGATTTTGATGTTGGAAACGGTTTGGGTGGCCGCGCGCGGCGGTGCGGTTCCTTCCGATTTGACCGAAATAGGATTGGCCATGGCGAGCCGTTGTATGTAAGGCTTGCTCGAGTGAAGCAGGTCTTGCTCGGCCTTGTTTTCGGTGACGAAAATAACCTCCGCCTCTGCTCTTTCGGGAACGCTAAAAGTTGCGCGCACATCACGCACAGCTCGGATACAACGAACGACCAGATTCATGTCCTGCTCGGATTGTTCGTCAAAGAAGCGCTCGTCCGGCCGCGGATAAGGCGCGAACATCAGTGAAACCATTTCCGCAAAAACTTCATTTTTTGGCAGCTTGCTCCAGAGTTCCTCTGTGATGAACGGCATGATTGGATGAAGCGCGCGCATCAAACCTTCGAACACCATATAGAGAACTTTTTTAGTTTGCCCGTCTCCCTGCTGATCTTGCGCAGTTTGAATCTTGGCGATCTCCAGGTACCAATCGCAAAAATGATCCCATGTGAAATCGTACAACTCGCGCGCCACATCATGGAAATCGTAGTTGTTGAATCCTTCGATCACCTTGCTCAGCACTGTGTTGTACTTGTGCAGGATCCACTTGTCCGCCAAAGTCAATTTGTCAGGATTGAGCGGACCCGTTGTAAATGTCTCCAACTGAGTGAGGACGAAGCGACCGGCGTTGTAAAGCTTGTTCGCGAACTTGCGATACTCCTCCAGCCTTTCTTCGCGGAAACGCACATCCTGATCGCCTTTCACGCCGAGCGCGCTGAAATAGAAGCGATTTGCATCGGCGCCATATTTGTCGATCATGTCCAGCGGATCGATGGCGTTGCCTTTCGACTTCGACATGCGCTTGCCGTCTTTCGTTTGAATGACCGGGTGGATCAGCACATGCTTAAAGGGAATCGTGCCGGTGAATTTCAAGCTGGTGAAGATCATGCGAGAAACCCATAGATAAATGATTTCTCTGGCGGTAGAGAGCACCGTCGTCGGATAAAAAGCCTTAAACTCCGGAGTTTCTTCCGGCCAACCAAGCGTGGCAAACGGCCAGAGTGCCGAACTGAACCAGGTGTCGAGCACGTCGGGATCCTGTTCCATCTTGGTCGAGCCGCATTCGTAGCATTTATCAGGCGCTGCTTCGTACGCCTCAGGGTGCCCGTTTTCGCACGTCCAGACGGGAATACGATGCCCCCACCACAACTGCCGGCTGATGTTCCAATCGCGAACGTTACGCATCCATTCGAGATACATATTTGCGTAGCGCTCGGGTATGAATTGAATTCGCTCGTCTTCCACCGCTTGGATTGCCGGTTGCGCGAGATCCTTCATCTTTAGATACCACTGCTCGGAAAGATAAGGTTCGATCACGGTGTTGCACCGCTCGCAGTGCCCCACTCCATGCGTGTAATCTTGGGTCTCTTTCAACAGCTCAGCAGTTTTCAACTCTGCGACAATTGCATCGCGGGCTGCAAATCTGTCCAGCCCATGGAACTGGTTGGGAACAAACTCGTTGGCCAGCATCTTCGCTTCCTGATCGATCACCACCGGCGATGACAGACCGTGGCGCTGGCCGACTTCCCAATCGTTGGCGTCGTGCGCCGGCGTAATCTTCAGCGCACCGGTGCCAAACTCACGGTCGACGTAGTCGTCTGCGATCACCGGCAAGTCGCGATCCGTCAACGGCAACCTGACGGTCTTGCCGATCAATTCCAAATAGCGAGGATCCTGCGAGTGAACAGCCACGGCAACATCGCCAAACATGGTCTCCGGCCGAGTGGTGGCCACAGTCAGTGCGCGCGACGGGTCGCCGGACAACCTGTAATCGATCAGGTACAAATGTCCCGCCGTATCTTCGTGCACAACCTCAAGGTCGGACACGCTCGTCAAGCAGCGCGGGCACCAATTCGTTACCCGGTTGCCTCTATAGATGTAGTCTTCGTCGTAAAGGGTGACGAACGCCCGGTAAATCGCCTTGACGTAGTCGGGATCCATCGTAAACGCCAGCCGGTCCCAGGCGAAGCTAACGCCCAGCCGCTTGTATTGGGCGAAAATCTGGTCGCCGTATTGTTTTCGCCATTGCCAAACTTCTTCGAGAAACGCTTCGCGCCCCATTTGTCGGCGGTTTCGCCCTTCTTTCTTCAGCTTGCGCTCGACTACCATCTGGGTGGAGATGCCGGCGTGGTCAGTTCCCGCCTGCCAAAGGACGTTATAACCCTGCATCCGCTTGAGCCGGATCAGCATGTCCTGCAAGGTGCCGTTCAGGGCATGCCCCATGTGTAAATTGCCCGTAATATTCGGCGGCGGCAACGCGATGGAAAAACGAGGCTTATCGGGGTGGATGTCAAGGCTGAAGACTTCGTTATCAAACCAATGCTGGGTCCACTTCGCCTCGACCTCTTTCGGGTTGTAGGCAGATTTCGGGGTTTCGGGCTTTTCGGCTGCCATGGCGGTCTCTGTTGTCGACATTTTTGCGCTCTATGAATGCGTTGTAATGCTCTGAAACTGGCAATTATAGCCGGTTATGTGAATGAAAAGCAGCGAGAGTTCAAATCCTGGCCTTGCTACGATGTTAGAATCTGCGATGGCTAGAGGCAGCCAGCAATCTTGACTACTAAGCCTGGCCTCAAGGCGATACACGGACATCCATGATTTCTAGTAACGACTTTCGACCTGGCGTGACAATTGAATATAACAACGGTGTTTGGCAAATCGTGGAAGCGATGCACGTCAAACCCGGCAAAGGTTCTGCATTCGTGCGTACAAGAATGAAAAATGTGGAAACCGGAAACGTCCTTGAACAGACGTTCCGCGCCGGTGAAAAGGTGCCGCAAGCGATCGTCGAAAAAGCCGAAGTTCATTACTCGTATAAAGAAGGCGACAAGTTCGTGATGGTGGACAACACCACTTACGATCAAATCGAGCTAGATGCAACTCAAATCGGGACCGTCGTCGAATTTATGAAAGAGGGATTGGAAGGCATACAGGTGTTGCAGTTCCAGAATCGCGTCATCGGCGTTGAACTTCCCAATACAGTTGAGCTGGAAGTTACCGAAGCCGCACCAGATGAGCGCGGTGATACCAGTTCTGGTGGCGGCAAACCATGCACACTGGAAACCGGGGCGACCATTACAGTTCCTTTCCATATTAAAGTCGGAGACAAGATTAAAGTTGACACGCGGTCGCGCAAGTATTTGACTCGTGTATAGCCCGTTTTCTTCAATTGCTGATCGAGGCACCACCGTTGGATATTGATCTAAAGACAATTCGCGAACTGCTTGCAGTCGTCGGCAACACCGACATCACCGAGCTGACTATTGAGTCTGGCGATCAACGCATCACTGTGAAAAAGTCTCCGGCTGGATCGGTGATCTCGCAGAGCATGCCAGCTGAAATTGCCCCACCTGCGGTGGCAGCGACTAAACCGGCTCAGCCGTCGACAATGTCTTTCGAGCCGAAAGCGGCTGCTGTAGCAACAGCCGCTAAAGAAGCACCAATGCCTCCCGCGCCAGAAAGCGCCCCCGCCGCTAACCACGTGCCGATCACTTCTCCGATGGTGGGAACGTTCTACAGCTCGCCGTCGCCCACGGCGCCACCATTCGTCAATGTTGGCGATCACGTGAACGTCGGTCAAACGGTTTGCATCATCGAAGCGATGAAGCTGATGAACGATATGCCGACAGAAGTTGCCGGTAAAATCATGAAGGTTCTCGTAGAAAATGGAACTACAGTCGAATACGGACAGCCGCTCTTCATGGTCGATCCGAAGGGTTAAGAACGACCAATCACAGGGATGACGAGCGCTAACGAATGATTGAGAAAGTTCTGATCGCCAATCGCGGGGAAATTGCCTTACGGGTCATTCGCGCTTGCCGCGAAATGAATATTCGCACGGTCGCTGTATATTCTCAAGCAGATGCCGAGTCTCTGCATGTCAAACTGGCGGACGAAGCTTTCTGCATCGGACCGCCGTCATCGCAGCGCAGCTATTTGCATATTCCCGCGTTGATCAGCACAGCAGTTGTCACAGGAGCAGACGCTATCCATCCTGGTTATGGATTCCTCTCTGAGAACGCAAATTTTGCCGAAATTTGCGCGGACCATAAAATCAAGTTCATCGGGCCAAGCGTACGGGCGATCAATTTGATGGGCGACAAAGCCACCGCCCGCGAAACCATGAGATCAGCTAACGTTCCTGTCGTTCCTGGCAGTCATGGATTGATCGAAACGGAAGCAGCAGCTTTCAAAATCGCGGCGGAGATCGGATATCCAGTCATTATCAAAGCCACCGCAGGTGGTGGCGGCAGAGGAATGCGTGTCGCCCTCGATTCGGTGCAGCTTGGTACAGCTCTCGCTTCTGCTCGCAGTGAGGCATCCGCATCCTTTGGCGATGGCGGTGTTTATATTGAGAAGTATTTGACACCGATCCGTCACGTCGAAATACAAGTGATGGCCGATTCTTTTGGCAACTGCATTCACGTGGGCGAGCGCGACTGTTCCGTACAACGGCGTCACCAGAAATTGATTGAGGAGTCGCCCAGCCCGGCGTTGACTCCGGAAATGCGCGCGAAGATGGGAGATGCCGCTGTGCAAGCCGCCAAGTCCATCAACTATGAAGGGGCGGGCACCGTTGAATTTATTTTCGCGGTTGACAGGTTCTACTTTATGGAAATGAATACCCGTATTCAGGTTGAGCATCCGGTCACAGAAATGATCACTGGCATAGATTTGATCAAAGAACAAATTCGCGTTGCCTCCGGCATGAAACTTTCCTACAAGCAGAGTGAGATCAAATTCAGCGGACACGCGATCGAATGTCGCATCAACGCTGAAGATCCGGACCGCAATTTCCTGCCGTCTCCCGGTAGGGTCGATGCCTACATCGCTCCCGGCGGGCCCGGCGTGCGTGTCGACAGCCATTGTTACCCGGGCTACTTGATCCCTCCATTCTATGATTCGCTCGTCAGCAAACTAATCTGCTGGGGCGCCGATCGAACAGAAGCGATTCAGCGCATGCAGCGCGCCCTGGACGAATACGCGATCACCGGCATACGCACGACCATCCCGTTCCATCAAAAGGTGCTTGCGCATCCCGCTTTTCAGAAAGGCGATGTGCACACTGACTTCATCGAAAAGTACATGACTCCTGAGCGTGTAAGGTAAGATCCGCGTCGTCGTCAAATTCAAGCAATTACAACTCTCCGGCGGTTAAACATTGCCCCTGACAAAGGAATTCACGGGTAATCTCAAAGCGCACGAAAATTGGCTGAGGCAATTAAGCCGTTTCTTGCCACTCCGTGACATTGTTCGCCATTCGCCCCAAAACCCCACTCAACTTGGTATAAAATAGCCATTTCAGCGCCATAGTGGCTCCGTAGCTCAATGGTGGAGCAAGCGACTCATAATCGCCAGGCTACAGGTTCGAATCCTGTCGGAGCCAAATTCTTCGCCAGCCTCCTTGGCTTTTGAGGCTTTATCTTTCACGCAAAGGCATAGGCCTGGGTAACACGTCGATTCTGCTCGACCGGGGCTTACGGATTGCATCAGTTTGATTTATCCTATATTTGGGGGGCGTCACGATCGTGTGCATTATGATTCGGCTTTATATTTGTGATACTGCGTAGGCTACGAGTTCCTGAAATAATGGACGACCAGAGTCTTGCGCCTCACGAGCATTTCGAGGCGCTGGCCGGTATTGAGCGGCTGAACAAATTCAGTTTTAGCGTGTCCATCGTCTGGCAGGCGCTTCAGTCGCTTAATGTGGGCGACCGGCCGTTGCGCGTACTGGACATCGCAACCGGTGGTGGAGATATTCCAATTGAGCTCTTCAAACGCGCGCAAGCAAAGGGCTACAAATGGGAATTTTATGGATGTGATAAGAGTGCAGTGGCAATTGAATTTGCTGGCCGTAAGGCCGACTCGAACGATGCCGATGTGCAATTTTTTCAAGCCGATGCACTGCATGAAATCGCCGAAGACTACGACGTGACGATGACATCGTTGTTTACTCATCACCTTGATCCGCCGGAAGTGATCCGATTGATCCAGCTAATGAAACAGCGCAGTAAGATCATGTTGCTAATCAATGATTTGGAGCGCTCCGCATCCAATTACATTTCTGTTTGGCTTGCTACGCGACTGTTGAGCAACTCGCGAGTAGTTCATCACGATGGCCCGGTTTCAGTCCGGGCCGCATTTACCTGCAACGAATTCGCGCAAATGGCCAGAAAGGCGGGTTTGATTGGTTTTGAGATTGCACCAAAGTTTCCATGCCGGTTACTTTTGTCATACAGGACAGACTGACCAAGGACAAAGTCGCACAGCCGCGTTTAAAGCGCTCCCTCCAGTTCAGCGCTGCCTCGTCTGCACCTCGATAGATCAGCTGAGAACGTGGAATGATAAGTCTATTGCCGGAAGAGTCCGACGGTGCCTATGCCCGCAGCAGAAGTTCGATCGCCGATTTTCATCAGGTTCTTCATTCCATTGGTTTTGGTTGGATGGTGTTTGGTGCCAGCCCTTGCTGATTCCGGCAAGTGGCACGAATACAAAAATGCGGGCGAACAGGCCGAAATCGAGCGTGACTATGCCAAGGCTGAATATTGGTATGGCAAGGCGCTTGAGGAAACGGAGAGATCTGGCGGCAACACTCCACAATTGGAAGAAACATTGACGCGCTGTGCCGCCAGCTACGTCATGATGGGCCAAATGGACAAAGCGGAGCCTCTCTATGAGAGGGCGATGAAAAACGCGTTCGATGACCAGGCTCGGGCTCAGAATCCGGAGTATTTAGTGTTGCTTGAGGATCTTGCTGATGCGTATGCATCTCAAGACAAAGGACCGAACATGGAAACCTGTCTGCGGCACGCAATAGATATCCGGCAACGCGTATCCGGAGGAAAGCATACGAAGTTAGCGACAGTGTTGTATAAGCTTGCGCAATACTATGCAAGCTGTTCAAGATGGAAAGATGCATTACCGATTTCTGAGCGCGCACTCCATTCCTATGAGACGCTGCAAGGCAAGACTAATGTCTATACGGCGCAGTGCATGCTAATTATCGGGCAGGCTTACAGAGGACTTCATCAGTATGATAAAAGCCTTGAAGCGCTGAATAACTCCCTTGTGATGATGCGCAAGATCGCTCCTTGTTCCACATACGAATCTTGCATTATCCGATATGAGGGCGAGGTCGCTCTGGAACGAAAAAAATATGCAGATGCGTTAGCGCTGTTTGACCAGGCACTTAAAATCGATCAGAAAATTGATGGAAAAAATGGATTGTACGAATACTCTGATTACAACAGTCTTGCCGAGCTGTATGAAAAGAAAGGCGAGCTGCTGAAAGCAGAGGAAAACTATCGTCAGGTTGTCGAATTATTCTCTAAACGAGTTGGTCCGGATAATATCGCTGTCGCTGGACCAAGCCTCAAACTTGCCAGTGTCTTGCGCAAGCTTCATCGCCAAGCGGAAGCCGACAAGCTGGAGACGCGAGCGCGGCTGATTTACAAAGCTCAGCACAAAAACGACTAGATTCTCATACTGATTTGGAAAAGCTGTGCAGATTTCGAGCAAAGGTCTCGGTTTAATAAAAGAGTTTGAAGGACTGCGCCTCGACGTGTACACGGATCCGGCTGGGCATCCGACAATTGGCTATGGTCATTTGATTCTTGAGGGCGAGGATTTCTGCGCCGGGATTTCTCAAGATCAAGCCGATTGCCTGTTAGCTGCTGATGTTCGCAAGTCCGAGGCGGCTGTACTTTCAGGCGTTAGAGTTTCGCTTACTCAGAACCAATACGATGCACTTGTGAGTTTTGTATTCAATGTCGGCTCTTCAGCATTTGCCAAATCCACCATGCTTGCGAAAATCAATTCGGCTGATTATTCAGGTGCTAGTGCCGAATTTGTGCGATGGGTGCACGGGGGCGGTCGTGTTTTACCTGGTTTAGTGCGACGCCGAGAGTCCGAGCGCCGGCTGTTTGATAACTAAAGAAACTGCGAGACTAAATCTGAGCGCTAGGACAGAGATGGTTGATTGGGCAGCTGGGACAGTTCGGTTTGCGAGCAATGCAGATCCGGCGTCCATGCCAAATCAGGGTAATAGAGTACTTGCTCCAGTCTTCATTGGGAAATACTTTCTGCAGCGCGAACTCGATTTTAACCGGGTCAATTTCCGCTGTCAGACCAAGCCTGCGGGTAAGACGTTGCACATGCGTATCGACGGTCCATGCCGGTTCACCGTATGCGACACCAAGCACCACGTTCCCCGTTTTTCGTCCGACTCCCGGTAGGGTCGTCAACTCTTCCAGCGTCTTCGGAACTTCGCCCCCAAAGCGTTCGACAAGAACCCGCGCACAGCGTTGAATGTTGTTGGCCTTGGCATTGTAATAGCCGGTCGGGCGAATAATTTCTTTGATTTCGTCAATATCAGCTTCGGCCAGTGATCTAGCGTTCGGAAAACGCTTGAATAAGGTCGGTGTTACTTTGTTTACTCCCACGTCGGTAGTTTGCGCAGACAGAATCACGGCGATGATTAGTTGAAACGTTGTGCCGAAGTTCAGCTCGCATTGCGCGTCTGGATAATGGTTCGCCAGGATCTTCAACATCTCTTTCGCCTGCCCGGGCTGCGCTTTGACGAACTTCTTGTCCATCGCGGGCTTTCCCTTGCTGTTTGCGGGCGGCTTATTCGCCTTGTCGGTCGAGTTCGATTTCATCAGTTTGTTAGCGCTGGATTTGTTCGATGGTGTCATATCTGCCCTGCTCATTCATACGCCATAACTCAGCACCGTATTCGGCGCCATAGTAAATTCAACTATGCACCGAATCTGGTGCTGTTTCCACAATCTTGGCGCCGTGTTCGAGTGACTCGGCCGTCCAAACATCGAGCGTCAGCCGCCGGTTCGTATTCCACATGTTTCGCCGTTCCGCTGCGCTAAGCAGAATCTCTCGCCGGATCGATTCAGCAGCGTTGATGCTGTCAGACAAGGCGACGAGGGTTGGTCCCGATCCGGTCATAAAGCAGGCACCGGCACCGATTTTGAAGAGGCGACTGCGGATTTCTTTCAGCTCCGGATAATGCTCGTAGACGATCGGTTCGAAAACATTGATAAAGCTTTTTGACGCCTGGTCAGATCGATTGTTCTGTACGGCAGCAATCGCATCACGCATGCTGATTGAGCGCGGAATGCCTCCCTGAGCGACGAAGTCGTCATACTTTTTGTATATCCAAGGAGTAGCGATGGCAAACTCTCGCACTTTCACAATAGTGAAATGCATCTTTTGTGCGAACCTGACTTCTGTAAGCTGGTCGCCTCTGTGCCGGCCGATTTGAGTACCACCAACTATGCAAAATGGAACGTCGGAGCCCAAATGCGATGCCATCGCTTCTAACTCAGCCAGCGAAAACTGCTTGTTCATGTAATGGTTCAAGGCCAGCAGGGTGGATGCGGAATTAGAGCTGCCGCCGCCCATGCCCGCCGATATCGGTATGTTCTTCTTGACGCGTACCCGGATAGACAACGGTTCGCCGCCCAGCACCGACATGAACAGCTGCGCCGACTTTACTATCAAATTAGTGTCGTTGAGCGGAAAGTCGGTTGGCTTAATTCCACCCTCACAGGTCAGTTTAACGGAAAGGACCTTGCTGGGTTCAATGGTGAATGTCAGCTCGTCCTCTAGATCGACTGTTTGCATGAGAGTTTCAACCTGATGAAATCCATCTGGCAAATTGCCGGTGATGGCAAACGTCAAGTTGAGCTTTGCCGGCGATCTTACTTTGATGTTTCGCAGCGTTTCATTCATGATTTCGCTTGCGCATGTCGAATTCAGACAGTGCATCGCTAAGCTTAGCAAACTGTTCGAGACTAAGTATTTCTGCGCGCGCTTGTGGATTGATGTGAGCTTTGGCGAACGCTTTCGTTAGCATGTCCGCATCGCAATGCAGCAATGAAAGATTGTTTTTGATCATTTTTCGGCGCTGGCTGAAACAAGCTTTGATCACTTGCCGCAGAAATTTGGAATCTTTGCAATCGATTGGAGGTTTGACTAGAGGGACGAACTCGACTATGGCTGAATTGACTTCAGGGCTGGGATAGAAATCTTCGCGTGGCAACTTGCGCAGGATTTTTGCTTTGGCGAAGTAGTTGATCAACAATGTGATCTGACTGTAATCCTCGCCCCCGGGTTCGGCTACGAAGCGCTGTGCTACTTCGTATTGCACGGTGAGAATTACCTTCCCGACGCGACTGAGCCAGGGCTGAGGTTCGCCGATTTCTCCGAATATGCGGGCGATAATAGGGGTGGTGATCCGATAGGGAACGTTCCCCACCAGCTTCAAGGCACCAGCTGTAGTGTTGAGATCAAACTTGAGGAAGTCGCCATGTTTGATGCTCACGTTTTTAAGCGCGTCGTGACTGAGAGCGCTTACACATTCCTCATCGAGCTCAATACCGAGGATTGGCACTCCGCATTCACTGAGAAATCTAGTCAGAAATCCGATTCCTGGCCCTATTTCAATTACTCTATCGCCCGGCTGGACTTGCAAACTTTGGGCGATGAATTCGAGTGCTTCGGGATCGATGAGGAAGTTTTGACCGAGACGTCTCTTGGGGTGAAAGGAGCGCGCCAGTTTGGTCAGGCTGTTGCGCGTAACCTCATGTACGTGACTAATTAGCCGGCCTCCACAGATCTTGGAGATTCTTTGGCGCCTGTCGTTCCATTATGCTTGCCGTTAGAGTCTTTTTTTTCATCGGAGTTGTGACCGTCCATGATCAACCGGATTTTGATGATTCGATGGCGGTCTGATTCTTCGACGCGCAGCGTGTAGTTCTCGCCTTTGACTTCGTCGCCCGGCTGCGGTTCTCGTCCCAATTCGCCGAATACGTGCCCGCCCAGTGTGTTGAACTCGTCGTCTTTGATGTGCAAGCCGAGTTTTTCGTTTGCATCATAAAGCGGCATTTTTGCATCGATTGTGTATGAACCGTCATCATGCAGTTGGACATATTCTTCAACTATTTCATGCTCGTCGGCAATGTCCCCGACTAATTCCTCAAGCAGATCTTCTAGCGTCACCATGCCGCGCGTGCCACCATATTCATCGACGACGATCGCCATATGCGTTTTGGTTTTCTTGAATTCGGCAAGCAGATCACCCAGATTCTTGTTCTCCGGAACAATCAGAACCTTGCGGGCAAGTTCGCGCACAGCCGAAGTTTCCTTATGCTCGAGCATGGCGCGCAAACCGTCGCGAATGTGGACGAGCCCAAAAATATTGTCGAGATCTTCTTCGTAAACGGGCAGGCGCGAATGGCCATGCTCAAGGGCAAGGGTGACGAACTCTTTCACACTGGCGTTGGCATTGACGCACACCATGTCGGTGCGCGGAGTCATCACCTCGTTTGCCACGGTATCGGAAAAATCGAAGACGCTATGAAGCATCTCCTCTTCCGCCGGTTCGAGAACGCCCTCTTCGTGGCTGGCCGACACCAGCATTTTTAGTTCTTCTTCAGTGTGGACGAAGTGCCGCCGTGGAGGCTCTTCGATCTTGAGCATGTGCAGCAGAAAGTCAGTCGAGCTGTTGAGGATGTAAATGAACGGGCTGGTGAGATTGCACCAGACATCCATCAGCGGCGCCAGCTGGATCACAACTGCCTCCGCGCGTTGGAAGGTGATCATCTTGGGCAGCAGTTCACCCAGCACAGTTTGCAGAAATGCGACGAGAACGAATACAGCTATGAAGATCAGCGCTCGGCAGATGTCGATCAAATTGCTCGGCCAGTGGGCGGATACGGCCATATTTTGCAGCGCTTGCGCCAGGTCATTGGCAAAGGTAGATTCGCCGACGAAGCCCAGGCCCAGGGTAGCTAGTGTGATGCCCAGCTGGCAGGCGGAGATGTAACGGTCTGGATCGTCGAGGCTGATTTGCATTAACTTGGCAGCGCGATTTTTCTCTTCTGCCAGTTGGTCTATGCGCGTGCGTCGAACGCGCGCCAAACCCATCTCCGCCGCTACGAAAAATGCGTTCGCGGCGATGAAAAAGACCGAAAGCAATATGCCTAGCTCTCTAATGGCGATCCCGCATCGTAGTTACGATGTCTAGCTCCTTTTCACAAGTTCTCACAGCACAAACTCAACTTCCGGCTCGGACTTGCCAGTCTTCGCCGGTTTCGTTGGGCCGATATACGGTGACACCGAGGAACTCAGGCGACGCCATTGCGGGGGGTCGTCCTCGCTCGATTGCGTGCCAGTGCTATTACTTTGAGGATCTTCCATGTCAGAGTTGATACACCTGGCAAAAAGTCGCCAGATCCTAATAATTGAACTGATCCTACCATAAGCATTAGGCCCGCGTAATCAAGTGTTTCAACGTCTTCAAGGAACGCGAATAGGGTCTGTGTCCAGAACTAGGCTCCTTTGGAGGTTATCAAGAAATTATGCGCCAGTGATCGAGCCCGAAACCGTGTTATGCGATAATTCGTCCAAACCGCGCCACAGGCGCAAGTTGGCATGAGGAATTCGACGTATGAAAGTCCATAAATTAGCATTGTTGCTTGTTTTGGCCGGTTTATCAGTCGGAAGCCAATCCACCTTCGCTTCGAACGGGACTGCTGAGACGGTGTCGGTGGTTTCCCGCCCGTCCAAGTCAGAGCGCCCGGCCGACAGTAGTGGGCGTCAGATTGCCGTTGTTCTGCCATCAATACCGACCACTCATCCCGTTCTTCAGAGCGCCAGCCATTCGGCAGCTCATTCGGCACTTCCAGCTGCGGCCAATCAGCAGTGGAAAAAGATTTCCAGTCAGCTTCCGGCAAATGTTGACGAAGCGGCTGACTACTGCGTGGTCACAGCCAACAAGGTGGGAAAGGTCGCCAGCCAGAAAGCGTTCGAGCTTTCCAATTGGGTTAATTCGGTGACGCGACCGGTGACCAATAGCCCAGGCGCCGCAGCAAGCCCGTCATATAAGCTGCTGCCCGCGAAAGAATCGCTCCAGCCGGTGGAATTCAACAACCGGCTTTGGATTATGCCCGATGGCCGCCTGAA